>Ga0116170_10002775_pt1 | contig 16682 bp, 14 predicted proteins | sample AD_JPNHW1_MetaG_FD_89797 | JGI IMG/M metagenome (GOLD analysis project Ga0116170, IMG submission 89797) | Active sludge microbial communities of municipal wastewater-treating anaerobic digesters from Japan - AD_JPNHW1_MetaG | ecosystem: Engineered > Bioreactor > Anaerobic > Digestate | place...
GTTTATGTTTGAAAACTGGATATCTATATTTTTCGCAAGTACAGAAGCGATAAGATGATGAGATCTCCAATAAGTGAAAAGGAGAGAGAAACTTAAAATATAGCTCAAAAACAGGGGATACATTGTGACAAGTGAGTTTATAAATGTCTGCTCACCGACGACATTAATAAAATCTGGCACACGTATCTCAAAGACCAAAATGGTCATAACGATGGCGAATATACCATCGGCTAATTGATCTAATCTTGATTGCTTCATATATCGTTATTATATCATAAATAAATTTATATGATATAATAGCCATATGTATCCCGTTAGAAGTTATATATGTTTTATCAAGTAACGGGGTTATATAAAGATTTTGGTCATATTTTGATTTTATTATTTAATTTATTACGGAAATCTAAAGATTTCCTACTTCTAACGGGATGTATATAATTTATGCTTTATTGGGTGCTTTAATGGCAAGTGCGGGGACGATATTTGCCAAACTTGGGTTAAAAGGGGTAGATGCTAATCTGCTTACGGCTATAAGGGGCATTGTGATGGCTATAATCGTTTCTATAGCAGCTTTATCGTTCGGCAAGCTATCTATGACGGCCTTGCATTCTCTCTCTCAAAAACAGTGGATTTTCGTCATTTTGTCAGGTCTTGGAGGGGCACTTTCTTGGCTATTTTTCTATCAAGCTCTTTCTGCTGGACCGACAGTTGCTGTGACAGTGATAGACAAACTTTCAATAGTTATAACTGCTATTTTAGCAACAGTTATTTTATCTGAGGGTCTCACTTTGCAAATGGGAATAGGCCTTGGTTTTGTATTCCTAGGGACATTACTCGTCGCAATTCCTTGGGAGAAAATTAAAAGTGTTTTTATGTAAATTTTATGATGGAAGGAGGAGACATAAAAATTAATGATGTGGTTAAACCAGATACTAAACTCGAGGATATTAATCGTTTTTTAGATTCCATAAATAGAAGTGCTCCTCCTATTCTTACGCTATTAGACAAGCTATCTAAAACGACTGATAGAAATGAAAAAATTTTGATAATTAATAACTTAACAGATCTCTATACTCCATTATCTGAAAGAATAACTACGTTCTATAATGAACAAAGAGAGGAGAGAAAAATTGATGAAAGTTCAGCTAATTATCTTAATTTGTTGCATCAATTTAAAAATGATATTGTACAACCTCCACTTATTTTAGATTTAATGAAAGAAGATTTATTAAGTGGGGAAGATATTTCTGAAAAGAACTTAAATGCTTTAAAGGAGAGTGTTTTAGGGTGGGAATCATTATCTAAAAATATAATTAATTTGGAAAACTCTAGTTTGAAACTAGAAAGAATGAATATTCTTGATTTGGTAAGAAATTCGGTCGGAAGGAACACACTGAACGCCAAAAATAAAAATATAGATATAAAGCTAGATAATAATACTGATTGTATGGTTGTTGTTGATCAATTACAACTAGAAGCCGTAATAGATGACATAATAAAAAATGCTATCAAATTTACAAATAAGGATGGTCATATAAATATCTCATCCGGGAAAATTGAAGAAAAGATTGAGATTAAGATAAAAGATGATGGTGTTGGAATACCAGAAAATATCAGAAACCTATTACTCAAAAATCCAGTGAATTCATCTACCGGTACAGCTGGTGAAAGAGGAACTGGCACAGGATTACTTATTTCTTTAATAATTATCAAAAGGATGAATGGAGATATAAAAATAGAAAGTGAAGGTGAAGGAAAGGGTACCACAGTTACGATAATATTACCCGAAGCGAAGGAATAATTACTATTGCAAAAAAATAAAGATATAGTAATATATACCCATTGGGCCCTTAGCTCATCTGGTAGAGCACCTCATTTGCAATGAGGGGGTGGCAGGTTCGAGTCCTGTAGGGTCCACCTTAGAATACTCAATCTATTGACATTATCTGTCTAATTTATTAGTATGAGAACCAATTAAACCATTTATTAATTAAATCCATAATACGATGGAAAAGTTCTTTTCTGATTGGGAAGTGGGAACACCTGATCAGCCAGTCGTGACTATTCACGACATTCTTCCCGGAGTTCCATTTTAATATATGAACTCCAAAATTGATTAGCCCGCCTTTGTGTGGGTTTTTCTTTTGCTTAGAAGAGAGAAATTATAGAGGCGATGGCGGTTATGCCCATGAGTATTGTGGCTATCCAGCCAATTGTTTTTGTTAGTGGTTTATTTTTAAATTCTCCCATTATTTTATGATTGCTACTTATCTTCACAATGAATACGAGTATTATCGGAGCGATTATTCCATTTACTATTGCAGAGTAGATTAATGCTTTTATCGGGTCTATACCGATGAAGTTTATCAGTATTCCGACGATTATTGAAAGAGCTATAATCCCATAGAAAGCATGAGCCGACTTGTATTTTCGGTAAAGACCTTCCTTCCATCCGAAACTTTCAGATATCGCATATGAAGCAGATCCTGCTAAGACAGGTATGGCAAGTAATCCTGTGCCGATGATACCGATAGCAAAGAGTATCGTCGCGAAATTCCCTGCAAGTGGACGCAAAGCACTCGCAGCGTCAGCAGCGGTATTTATGTTGGTGATGCCATTTATGAAAAGTGTATTTGCACAGACAGCAATGATGAAGAACATGACAAGATTCGAGAGGAACATTCCTAGCCAGACATCAATGCGCATTTCTTTGAGCTCTTCAGAGTTCGTGCCCATACGTTCATGTATGGTTTTCTTACCTTCAGAAATTTCTTCCTCAACTTCTTGGGATGTTTGCCAGAAGAAAAGGTAAGGGGAGATCGTGGTCCCTAATATCCCTGTTATAAGAAGTATTTGATTCTTTGAAAAAGTAATGTGTGGAATGAAGCCGTCTCTTAGAAGCATCGTCCAATCCATATCTATTATCAATCCTGCCAGAATATAGGCGAATACTGCAAACACAAGCCATTTCAGATACTTCGTATATTTTTTGTATGGGATAATTATTTCAATAGCCAATCCTAATAGTCCAATTGCTATGACTAAAAATGTAAACGACATCTTTGGATATATAAGCTCTATAGCTTTCGCCATTGCACCCAAGTCAGCTCCGATGTTTAATGTGTTTGCGATGAAAAGGAGAGTTGTCACTACGTAAAGCGTTTTTCTTGAAAAATGTTTTTTGATGTTTGACGCGAGTCCTCTACCTGTGACAAGAGCGATTCGTGCACACATCTCTTGGACAGTAGCGACAAGAGGATATGTCCAAACTGCTAACCAGACGAGATTTATGCCATACTGAGCTCCTGCTTGTGAATATGTTGTGATGCCTGATGGGTCGTCATCAGAAGCTCCAGTGATGATGCCGGGGCCAAGTTTCTTTATATATTTTTCTCCTTCTTGTATTATTGATTCTTTCTTATTCTCTGATGTCTCCGTCATACAAGAGTATTATACCCCGTGGTGAATTTTTTGTAAAAATTCACCACGGGGATTATACTATTTTATTTTTATTTGATACAATATATAGGTTAGATATGGCACTAAATAAACCAAATAAAATTCAGATAATTAAATATGCTCCTCCTCCTCCAGATTTACCGATCTTGAGTGGGTCAGATCCGAGTGAAACGGTCTTTATCGGACGTACGAATTATGTTGCTGCTTTGGAAGAAAAGAAGTTCGTTTTCGGTATCAAGCGTATTGATCGCAGGCGACATATGTATATTATAGGTAAGTCAGGAGTTGGTAAGTCAAAGCTTCAAGAGTTAATGATTCGTCAAGATATCGCCTATGGGCATGGTCTTTGTGTTATCGATCCACATGGAGAGCTTATTGAAGATATACTTTCATTTATTCCTAAGGAAAGAATAGAAGATGTCTGTGTCATAGACCCCGGAGATGTTGATTATCCTTCGTCCTTTAATCCGCTTGCAAATGTTGATCCTCACTTCAAACACCAGCTTACTCAGGGTCTCATTGAAGTGCTTCGAAAGCAGTTCGGTGCGAACTGGACTCCTCGTCTTGAACACGTCTTTCGTTTTACAACATTGGCCCTTCTTGATTATCCACATGCGACAATGCGCGGAATGATTTCAATGCTTACGGATCGTAACTATCGTCAGAAAGTTGTGGAATATATAGAAGACGATATGGTCAAAAGATTCTGGGCAATTGAATTCGCTGATTGGTCAGAGAAGTTTGATACAGATGCTATTATTCCTTTGGTCAACAAGCTTGGACAATTTCTATCAGATCCAATGCTTCGAAATATTTTCGGCCAGAAAGAAAACAAGATAGATATAGAGGAATTGATGAATAAACAGAAAATTCTCATGATTAATTTATCTAAGGGCAAAATCGGAGAAGAGAATTCATCTTTCTTCGGAGCGATGTTCCTAACGAAGATCAAGCAAGCCGGTATGGCGCGTGCAAAGCTTGAGCCAAAAGATCGTGCGGACTTTTACCTATATGTCGATGAGTTCCAAAACATTGTGACTGATACATTTGAAAATATTCTTTCTGAGGCTCGTAAATACGGCATCAATCTTATTGTGGCTCACCAATACATTGGTCAATTGATACCAAAAGTTGAACAAGCAGTTCTTGGAAATGTTGGTAATATTATATCTTTCCGTGTCGGTGGGGATGATGCGGTTAAGCTCAAGCCAGAGTTCGCTCCGATCTTCGATGTGAAAGATATGATCAACCTCGGTGTTGGAGAATTTTATATAAAAATGACGATTGATGGTGAAAGTTATGATCCATTCTCAGCTGAGACGTTGCGAGTTCTTCCAGCGACACATCCATCATATAGGCATGAGATAGTAGAGGCATCTCGTCGTAAATATGCCATCTTGGCTGGTGATGCCGAAAGATTAATCGAAGAAGAAGAAGCATCGATCATTCGTTCAGCACAAGAGAAGGCAGCTATCACAGGTAAGAAGGGCAAGAAAGAAGAAGAACAAACAGAAGTAGAGGAAGGAGAGAACGAAGAAAAAACAGAATCAAATACTCCAAAAGAAAAAGAAGGTGGCGAACCATTGATATAAATTAATTTGCTTTTTTGGTGAAAGTGGTACAATTATAGAAGCGGGGCGACCCGAGGTGATTTGAGGTCGAAGTAGCTTAATATCTATATATTTTATGGTATTTATATATACAACGTGCAAAGATATAGATGAAGCAAAAGATCTGGGTGAATTAATTATAAAAAAGAAAATCGCTGCTTGCGTCGACTTTTGGCCGATCTCTTCTTGTTTCTACTGGAAGGGGAAGTTTGAAAGGGTGACACATGCTATGCTTCTGGTGACTACTTTCGAGGCAAAGATAGAAGAAGTGAATCAGATTATTTCTGAGAATCATTCTTATAGTACACCGATGATTGCTGGAGTTGACGTTCGGAGAATTAACCACCCATACAAAGAATGGATGATGGAAGTTATTGAATAAACTTTATGGTAAACAAGACAGTTGTAATCTTTGGTGTTTTTGATGGTATACATGAAGGGCATTTACATTTTATAAAAGAAGCAAAAGGGCAAGGGAATCATCTTGTGGTTATTGTCGCGCGTGACGAAGTGGTGAAAAAACTGAAAGGTAAATCTCCAGCAAATAATGAAGCTTGCCGAGTGAATGAACTTTTGAAAGTCCCTGATATTGATATGGTTGTTCTCGGTGATCCCAAGATAGAAACTTATAATATATTAAAAGAGGTGAAGCCGAGTGTGATATTCCTAGGATATGACCAAGAAGGTCTATCAGAAAGTTTGAATAAATTTATAAAAAACGGTGCTTTGTCTAATATAGAGATAATAAAAGGGAATCCATACGAGCCAGAAACCTACCACTCCTCAATTTTGAATAAATAAAAAAACTGTGCAGCATTCTTCTGCACAGTTCGTCATACAAGTACACAAACCAATTAACTCATTCAACTAACCAAAACAAACAAAATATGAAAATTAATCCACGCAAAATGAACACTGTCCACATCCACCTATATTGTATAACTTATGATTTCAGTGTCAAGAACGAAAATGGTCTGGTTTTGCTTCGCAAAACCAGACCCGATACCCTCTATTTTTTGTTGAACAATATTATTAATACAGACGTTGCCACCTGTATGTAAAAATATTGCCTTCCTAAGTATCTTTTTGTGGATAATCTCTTTTCTCTAGCTTTTAGATACAAATTAGGAAACTTATTTTTAAGCCACAAAGGAAACAGTGGAACTAAAATTAATATATTTAAAACCGTTTCAGAAACAGCATAACCTACTTCTGGGATTGTCCACTTTGCCGTAGTTATTACGGATAATGAACTTACGGTTAAGAAACCTATATATGACCAAAAATTGTAGTCAACAGCTGGATTCTTGAATGTTTTAAAAATTAAATATCCTCCGACTACTATTTCTGAAAATATAGAAAACAAGAAAGCAGTATGTGGACCAGAACCAATCCACAAAGTAATACCAATTAAGGTTAAGGTTATAGCTATTATCTCTGCTATTCCCAAACGTACAAATCTTCTTTGATGAAACATTATTAACATCAAAACAAAAGATCCTATTGCAAAACCGAACACCATCGGGTCTGCATTTATTCTTTCTTTTGCTCCAGTTAAGAGAGTGATTCCATCTAAGACAGTATAAAGCCCCCAGACCAGGGAATTGTGGCTTTTGTCTTTGGGACTTTTTATTGCTCCCATCCAAAGGGGAGTGTAGGGAATGATCGAACATATAAATATTGTCCACCATTCCAAAGATGTTATTATTGTCATAGAGCGAGTTTTTCCTTCACCCTAATCCTTAAATCTCTTCTTGTCAACACCCCCCAAACCCTCAACCCTTTTTAATTTATTAGAATCAATGTATAATATGATTAATATATGGATGACAATGTAATTCCACATAATCGTGATATAACATATTTTGCTAGGACGAATTTTCGTAGCACCAATGACATTTTTGGTATCAAGCGAAAAGATCGTCGTCAGCATATGTATGTTCTCGGTAAATCAGGTACAGGTAAATCCGTATTATTATCTAATTTAATTATTCAAAACATCCAAAATGGAGAAGGTGTCTGTGTTGTGGACCCTCATGGAGAGCTTGTTGAAGACATCCTTCATCTTATACCTGAGCATCGTACCAAAGATGTCATTTACTTTAATCCCGCTGATCCGGATTTCCATATCGGCTTCAATGTTATGCAACTTGAAGATCCAAAGTATAAGCACTTGGTGGCTTCGGGTTTAATGGGTATCTTCACAAAGATTTGGGCAAACGCTTGGAGTTCAAGAATGGAGTACATTTTGAATAATGCCATCTTGGCTTTGCTTGATACCCCCAATACAACAATGCTCGGTATTCAGCGAATGCTCGTAGACAAGGACTACCGTCAGATGATTATCAACAACTTGAAAGATCCAGTTGTGAAAGCATTTTGGATTCATGAGTATGAGCAGTGGCGTGATCAGTTCAGGAATGAAGCTATCGCTCCTATTCAGAACAAGGTTGGACAATTTCTTTCGACTTCTATTATTCGTAATGTTGTTGGCCAACAGAAATCGACGATCGATATATTCAAAATAATGAATGAGGGTAAGATCTTTCTAGTCAATGTCTCGAAAGGACGTATCGGTGAAGATAACTCAGCTCTTTTGGGAGGGATGATCATTACCAAGTTGCAACTTGCTGCGATGGAGCGTGTCCGTATTCCTGAAGAAGAACGTAAAGATTTCTATCTATATGTCGACGAATTCCAGAACTTTGCTACGAATTCATTTGCGAATATTTTGTCTGAGGCCCGTAAATACCGCTTGAATCTTATTATTGCTCACCAATACACTGCTCAGCTTGAAACGAAAGATGGCACGAGTGTTCGTGATGCTGTCTTTGGTAACGTAGGTACAATGGTGATCTTTCGAGTTGGGGCAGACGATGCAGAATTCCTAGAGAAAGAATTTGAACCGGAGTTTACTGCACAAGATCTTGTGAATTTACCGAACTATCATATATATCTGAAGTTGATGATAGATGGAGTTACTAGTCGTCCTTTTTCTGCATCAACTCTTCCTCCAATCAAGGTTGATGTATCAAAAGGAGTAAAAGAAAAGATTATTGATATTTCTAGAAAGCTATATACTCGTCCACGAGCTATTGTAGAAGATGAAATATATAAATGGAGTGGAATGCTTCAGACAGCAGAAGGAGAATCGAAATATAAAGCCGATTGTGCTAATTGTCAGAAATCAGTTATGGTTCCTTTTGAGCCCAAAGAAGGGCGACCGGTTTATTGTAGGGAGTGTATGGCTAAGATAAAGGGTGGAGAATTACAACCAGCAAAAGGATTTATGATTTCAAGGCAAAATAACAATAGAGAAGATAATCACTCAACAGAATCTTTGGCATCTTTAGGTATAGAATTTAAGAATCAAAATCAGGGTCAAACATCATCACATAATGTTAATTTAAATAGTGGAAAGGGTGGGTCATCTTATGATAAAAAAGGGAAAATTTACAATAAGAAAGATAATAATCATTTTGAGAACAAGAAAAGACATTCAGGTCCATCTCCATTGTTGAAAGGATTATTACAGAAGATAGGTATGGGAAGCGGTGATAAAGAAATTACCAAAGACATTGTTGTTGAAGAAGTTCCTAATGTGGCCAAGCAGGAACCGATGTCTCTTTCGGCACTGAAAGATAGTAGAAATATGAATAATAATACACAGAAAGTGAATCCAATAGTTTCAGCATCTACCAAAGAAGCTTCTGATGAGAGAAAGGCTTCACTTAAAGACGTTTTAGCAAAAGTAAATATGAATAACCATACTCCGATTATTGAAGTTAAAAAAGAAGACACAGAAAGATTACCAGAAACACCCGAAGTAAAAGAAATAGTTCAAAAAGAAGAAATAAAACCAGAACCAACCATACAAGAAGAAGTAAAAAAAGAAGAAAAGCCTAAAGTAGAAGATACTCCGATTATAGATAATAACCAAAAACCTGACCAAGAAAAAGAAAATAATTCTTGGAAAAAACGCAAAGCTAAAAAAGAAGTGCCAGAGGATATTTTAAGAAAAGTATTAGAAGAATAAATAAAAATGTCTAAAATGAATAAAAAACACTTAATATTTTTCCTTATAGTGTTTTTTATTTTTGCATATAAAGTGAGTGCTGACTTAGAGATTGTTGAAGTTATGTATGATCCAGAAGGGTCAGACACTAACCGTGAATGGGTAAAGATATATAATAATGGAAATGATCAAATAAATATAATTGGTGGTAAAACAAAAGACTCATGGAGATTTAGTGAAGAAAATAATAATAAAGAATCTAAACACTATATTAATGATTCAATAATGCTTTCTCCGGGTGGTTATGGAATTTTAGCTAGTGATAAAGAAACTTTTTTATCAGAATATGCATCATTTTCAGGAGTTGTTGCTGATACATCAATGAATTTAAATAATACATTGGGTACTGTTAGAATATATAATGAATTAGGTGAAGTTGTGGCATACTATGATTATAATTCTGATAACGATATAGATAGTGAGGGTGATGAAGAAGAAAATAATGGGGAAGACAATGATTCTTCTAGCCAAAACTCCAATACTTCTAGTAGTAGTTCGAAAAAAGAAATTCTTCCTCCACTTAAAATAACCACTAAGATAAATATTCCCAAGGTTATAGTTGCGGGTGACCCATTCGTATTTGACTCTTTGACGACAACAAATAGGAAAGAGACATATAAAGTCGGGAGGTTTTTGTGGAATTTTGGCGACGGGATGATGACTTGGACGAAAGAATCTGGTCCATTTGAATATGTTTATGAATATCCAGGTGAGTATGTGATGACTTTGTCATATTTTGATAATTCGTTTTCAGAAATACCAGAAGCTACAGATAGAGTTGTGGTCAAAGTGATTGATTCGGGAATATTTATAAGTGGAGTGGGGGATTTTTCAGACCCATATATAGAACTCAACAATAAATCAAATTACGAAATTGATCTTTCTGGTTGGGATATCATAGCGGGAAGTAAGAAATTTACTTTCCCAGATAGTATGAATATTTTGGCTGGGAAGAAGATTAAATTATCTCCGAAGATAACTGGATTTGGTGGTAATGATATATCTAATATTTATATTTCAAATCCAAGTGGGGAAATCGTAACGACGTATCCTCTTATGAAAGCAAGTGTCTCGAGGGTAAGTAATTTGAAAGGTGCAGCACCTTCTAGTACTAGTACTTCAGTAAAGGATTTATCAGATGAGGCACATCTCGGAAATTCAAATGTTATTAATTTGGATGATTTGGGTGCAAGTGCTGGAGATAAAGCATTTAAAATCCCCAGTTCGTTTTATCCGGTCGCGGGGATGTTTTTAGTAATAGGTATCGGAATTGCTTCTTTCTTGTCCGTAAAAAAGAGAAATAAAAATGAAGATGAGATAGAGTCACAAATCAGTGCTGATGATATAAAAATTATTGAATAATAAGGGTTATATCTTTTTTAGTACCAGTGGTATCTTTTTGAAATCTTTCATCAATATTTCTCGCATACCACCGTTGTAAAGCGCAGAAGCTGGGTGGTAGAGTGGCATGAATGCTTGTTTGCCAAATTCCTTGGTATTTTTTATAAGAAGTTTACCGTGGATGTCGGAGATTTTTTCCGTAGGAAAAAATCTCCCCATAGAATGTCTACCAAGGAAAACGATTAATTTCGGTGAAATTATTTTTATCTCATTTATGAGCCACTCGTTGCATGCCTCCTTTTCTTCCGGTTCAGGGTCGCGATTATTTGGAGGGCGATACTTAACGATGTTCGTGATGTATATATCCTCGCGCTTCATTCCTATATTATCAAGCATTTCTGCAAGAAATTTGCCTGCGGCACCGACGAATGGTCGCCCTTCCTTGTCTTCATTTTTTCCCGGAGCTTCCCCTATAAAAACGACTTCACCTTCGGCGTTTCCATCACCGAAAACAGCTTGAGTGGCTGTCTTCCTAAGTTCACATTTGCAGTTCTCTTGCCAATATTTGTTTAATTCATCTAATTTTTCTTTCTTTGTCATGTTATTTAAGTATTTTAATATCGGCGCCGATAGAATTCAATCGATCTGCGATTTCTTCATATCCACGTTTGATCATGTATACATTACGAAGTATAGAAGTGCCATTTGCACCAAGCATGCCTATTAAGATGATCATGGCAGGTCGTAGTGCTGGTGGGCAAACTACTTGGGCACCTTTGAGTGGGGTACCTCCTTGAATGTAAACTCGATGTGGATCAGCAAGGGTGACACTTGCACCAAGTCGGTTTAGCTCGGTGAAATATATCGCCCGATTTTCATATACCCAGTCATGAATCATTGTCTGGCCTTTTGCTCTTATGGCGATAGGTACGAAGAATGGAAGATTGTCCATATTTATCCCGGGGTAAGGGTTTGCATGTATTTTATCTTCCAGTGCTTTCAACTTAGATGGCAATATCTTAAGATCTATTAGATTTGTACGGCCATTATATGATTTATATTCTTTTAGAACTTTATATTTCAATCCCATGTGATATAACTTTTCAAGCTCAAGAGACAGGAAATCAATAGGGCATCTGGTGATTGTAAGTTCTGAGTCTGTCGTAATGGCAGCAGAAATAAACATCATGGATTCTATAGGGTCTTCACTATTCCAGTATTCTACATCCATATTAATATCTTTTTTCCCATGCACTACTAATGTACTCGTGCCGATTCCTTCCACTTTAACACCAAGCTTCTCTAAAAAGAAACAAACTTCTTGAACCATATAATTTGCACTGGCGAATCTAATAGTTGTTCTACCTTCTATTTTAGATACAGCTGTCAAAATATTCTCACAAGCTGTGTCTCCAGCTTCATACATCACTATGTCAGCATTTTTCAGTTTCCTTGGTTCTATTTCATAATTTAAATTTGTCGTTTTTATTTTAACACCCAAATCTTCTAGTGCGTATGTATGTGCACTTATCGTTCTTTTACCGAGTTTGCATCCGGAAGCGTGTGGAATAGAGAATTTCGGCAAGAGGTGTATAAGTGGGCCAATAAGCATAATTACTGAACGGGTTTTTATGGCTGATTCTACATTAATTTTGTTCAGTTCTAATTTGTTGGGAGGAATTATTTGCACAGAATTTTTATCAGTCCACTTTACAGATACCCCAATACTTTCAAGTATTTCAATAACCCTGTTTACTTCTTCTATTCTGGCAATTCCATGAAGAGTTGTTTTACCTTTATTCAGTAGGGAAGCACAAAGAAGTCCTACTGAGCCATTCTTGGAGAAATTGGTAGTAATAGTTCCATGGAGTTTTTTGCCACCGTGAATTTCAAAGTCTATAGAATTGTTTATAGACATTATCTGATGATCAAGAACTTCTGAAATTTTACTTAATATTTCGGTGCTGAAGTTTTGTTCACCTTTTTCCATTCGAGCGACGGCTGACTGTGAGGTACCAAGAGCCTTGGCAAAGGTTTCTTGGGTCATACCTCTTTTTTCACGCAATTCTTTGATAAAAAATCCGATTTGTTTTTGTGATGATTGTTTTTTCATCCCAGTACTAAATTCTTATATTATTTTTTGTATAAGGATATTAATTATTTTTTAATAAATTATTACTATTCTCTATATCCCGTAATCAAATATTTAATACGGGACAGGTATTATTGCATTATATATCATATATGATATAATTGCAAATATGAATATACAAGAGAATGTGGATATTAAAAATTATTCAACATTAAAAGTTGGTGGGGTCTTCCGTTATTTTGTGACAATAAAGAAGAAGGAAGATCTCCCATCACTTTACGCTATCGCGCAAAGTGATGTAAGGTATAAAAGTATACCAATATTTATTCTAGGAGGAGGTTCAAATTCTATATTTTCTGATGGGGTGTTAAATGTTATTGCTACTAAGATTGATATTAAAGGTTTTGAAGTTATAAAAGAAGATGCAGAATATGCAGAGATAAGAGCTGGCGCTGGTGAAATCTGGGATGAATTGGTAGGGAAAACAGTAGAGATGTCTCTATCTGGACTCGAATCACTCTCTGCTATCCCGGGTGTGGTGGGAGCAACCCCCGTACAGAATGTTGGTGCATATGGTGCAGAAGTGAAGGATAGTATAATTGAGGTAGAGGTTTTTGATACCTTTGATAAAACTATTAAATATTTATCTAACAATGATTGTAAGTTTGGCTATAGAGATAGTATTTTCAAAGGAGAGGCGAAGGGTAGGTATATTATAACCTCAGTGGTTTATAGATTGTCAAAGCTTTCTCCAAAAATTCCTAAATATCCTGATACCGAGAGGTATTTTAAAGAAAAAAATATAACAAATCCAAATGTTAAAGATGTTAGAGACGCTATCATATTTATCCGCAGTAATAAATTACCTAACCCGAAAGATATTCCAAATGTCGGTTCTTTTTTTAAGAATCCTATAATATCTAAAGATATTGCCGATCAAATTTTAATTAACTATCCAAACGCCAAGTTTTTCCCTATAGATGAGCGGAATACAAAGATACCTGCTGGTTGGCTTATAGAGAATGCGGGTCTTAAGGGTAAGTCATTTGGTAAGGTTGCTGTTTATGACAAAAATGCTTTGGTGCTTATAAATACCGGTGGGGCGACAAAGGAAGATATAATAAAAACAAAAAATGAAATAATAAAAATAGTTCAAGACAAATTTGGGATTATTCTTGAGCAAGAGCCAGAGGTTGTATAATTACTTGACTTTAATATATTAGCTTGTTAACATGTAACTATGGTAATGAGATCAATAAATTTTTCATATGTATTTCACTGGTATTTTAATAAAAGGCCAGCTATTTGCATGTAAATTTATTTGATTTAAACCATGATATATGTAAAAGCTGGCCCTCATGATAAGGGTCTTTATTTTTTTATGATAATAATTTTTGATTATAATCGAACGATATTTAATCCAGAGGTAGACTCTTTGTATGAAGGTGTATCTGATATTCTCAGAGAACTTTCTATTAGTCATAAATTGATGTTGGTTAGCAAAAAAGAAGATGGTAGAGATTTAAAATTTAGAAGTTTGGGTATTGGTGATTATTTTACTAAAATAGATTTTGTGAAAGAAAAAAACATGGAAGTTTTTAGTAATTTGATAGAAAATACAAAAGAAAAGGTTTTGGTTGTGGGAGATAGGATTCGAGGAGAAATATCTATAGGTAATCAGCTCAATTTTACCACTGTATGGGTTAAACAAGGTAAATTTTCGAATGAAGTTTTCCAAAACGATTATGAAATTCCAGATCATTCAATAGATGACATAAGGCAATTATTAGAAATAGTAAAAATATATAAATAAAATAATAACGCAAATAAATTATTGGCATATGTATTTCTTTATCCTACCACGGTGGGGTTGTTGCATGTGCTTCTATTAGATTTTTAGGAACATATACAGTAGCTCCACGGTGGAGCTATTTTTTGTTCATTAAAATCAAAATAAAAATGAAAAACATTCTCCAATCAGTTGTTGACCAATCTGGTATTTGGATGGGTCAAAGAAAACAGTCGCATAATTTTTTATTATCGACGAGCGTCTTTCAAATTACCCAAGAGCAAAAGTCAGAACTTTCTGCCTTGGGAATAGCACTTTATGATTGCTTGATGGGCCTATCGCATATAGCTACGATAGCTTATGATCAACAATTTAATTACAATGGCAAATGGGCCTTTGTACGCAAAATTTTCTCTACCGGGGTTCATCATGTTTTTCATGAACTTCAAGGATTAAAAGTAAAAGATGTTCCAAGATTATTAAAAGTTGACATTATGATTAATCAATCTGGAGAATTCAAGATTGCTGAGATTGATGGTCATAATAAACATGGTCTTGGTTACTCAACTCTAGCCATGAATTTTAGGAATGCTTTACACCCAGATTGCCAATCTCTTCCTGGCGTTATATCTCTTTTATCAAGAGAGGTTTCCCGTTTAGGATACAGCGATGTTAAATTATTTTATTCAGATCAGGATAGGTTTTACCTTCCTGAGTTTGAAATTGTTGCCGAAGAATTTTCTAAACATGGAATAAACTGCAAAATTATTTCTGAAATTAGTTGTAATGTGGAAGAATTAGAAAGTGGATTATTTATTGATCTACCAGTTTTACATTCACGCATCAATCTTTATGATGTTATAGTACCAGCATATAAGAGAGGTGATGTAAAATTCATTATTCCACCAAAACAATTTATGGGCTCAAAAGGAGTTTTGGCTATTCTACGAAATGATCTGGGTGATGAAGATCTTGAATCAATAATAAGAGCTTTTATACCCACCAGATCACTGACTTTGGTTAGGAAATATATTCCCGAAACATTTTTAGTAGGCAAGCAAGGAGAAGGATTAAAATCAATCCAGGAACGCATAATGAATAAAAATTATGTGCTCAAGGAATCTATTTCCAGTGGAATGAAGGGGACATGTTTTTCTGATAGTTTTGATTTTGGAGATGTTCTTTTAAGAGCGGCCAATTCACAGATGAATTGGGTGTTACAAGAAGAAGTAATAAATCAACCACAAACATATTCTTGGTACGAAGAAGGTGATGATTTAATTACTTCTGATGATTGGTTTACTCGGGTTACTGTTCACTACGTGAATCGTCAACTTGCCGATATTGTTATAACTGCCCGTAGAGATAAATCTGTTCACGGGGCAAAAGATTGTATACAATTGGGTACGATCATCGTTTAAAAGTAAAGCAAGCTACATTGTGTAGCTTGCTTTTATTTTGTGCCGGAGGAGAGAATCGAACTCTCACCCCTTGCGAGACACGATTTTGAGTCGTGCGCGTCTACCAATTCCGCCACTCCGGCATATATTTCGATAGTATACCAAAATTTTATAAAAATGCTAGAATATTATTTATGTCAGTAAATAATCAACTTTCATATATAGAAATATCTAAAGGAAATCTCATTCATAATTTCAAACAATTTAAGAATTTGATTGGCAAGAATACGAAAATTGCTTGTGTTATCAAGGCCAATGCTTATGGCCATGGGGATGAGATTGTGGCTAAGATCTTAAGCCCCTACACAGATTATTTTCAAGTTGATGGAGTAGAAGAGCTTGAGAGAGTAAGAAAAGTTACTAAAAAGCCAATTTTGATATTGGGGTATTTAAATGAAGATGGAATAAGAAGAGTGTTAAAGCAAGGTGGTATAATTTCCGCTTTTGATTTAATTCATCTACTTAAAATAAATAAAATTGCAAAAGATTTAAAAAGGAAAGCGACAGTGCATCTAGCTATTGATTCATATCTTGGACGAGAAGGTATTATGCCAGAGCAATGTGGTAAAATCATTACCGAAATTAAAAAAATGGAGAATATAAAACTCGATGGCATATATTCTCATTTTGCAAACATTGAGGATACAATGAATAGAACTCATGCTGAAAGGCAAATTGAAACATACCATAATTGTGTGAAGAGTTTTAGAGAGAATGGTTTTCCGGATATCAAGACCCATATTTCAGCAACTTCTGGAATATTGGTTTACGAAAATGGTAATGATATGCACCACATTGTACGACTTGGAGTTGGACTCTATGGTATGTGGCCAAGTGAACATCTAGGATTTTTGAA
>Ga0116170_10002776_pt1 | contig 16680 bp, 6 predicted proteins | sample AD_JPNHW1_MetaG_FD_89797 | JGI IMG/M metagenome (GOLD analysis project Ga0116170, IMG submission 89797) | Active sludge microbial communities of municipal wastewater-treating anaerobic digesters from Japan - AD_JPNHW1_MetaG | ecosystem: Engineered > Bioreactor > Anaerobic > Digestate | place...
CCACCGGCACCATCGTGGACCTCCAGGGTCTGCCTGGCGTTTCCATCTTTTCGCTGGCCCCCATCGAGGAGAAGGACACCACCATCCACTTCGTGGTGCGGCTGAACTACTACCCGGCCCAGCCGGTGCGGGTGTGGTTGCACACACAGGCCGGAAGCGCCACGCCGGGCCTGCGCTACGTGGATACTGCCGGATCCATCCTGTTTCCCGCCATGTCGCGGGTGGATTCCTTCGGGGTGCGGATCCTCAACGACAAGATCTCCGAGCGGATTCCGGAAACCTTCCGCATGATCCTGGACTCCGCCAAGACCGCCAACATCCTGGATCCGGTCGGCAACGCCACCCTCCTGGACGACGGCGACGAGCCTCCGGTGGTGATCGGAAACGCCGATACCGTCTCCGAGGGAGGCGTGGCCCGTTTCCCGGTGAGGCTCACCAGCCCGACCAAGGACTCGGTGTGGGTGTACTGGCGCACGCAGGATTCCACGGCCAGGGCCACCACCAAGGACTACACCGCCGCCTCCGGAACCCTGCTGTTCGTGCCGGGGCAGCGTCTTCTGAACATCGAGATCCCGGTCCTGGTGGATTCCGTCTGGGAGCCGATGGAGACCTTCAAGGTGGTGCTGGATTCCGTGCGTCAGGGGCTTTTGTCCGCCCGCGACCGGGAAGGCATCGCCTGGGTCCGCGACGGCGGCGAGCCGCCTCGGATCGGGTTCGGCAAGGCCGACACCTCGGTGGTGGAGGACAAGGCAGGCGACGTTCCCGTGCGGATCGTGCTGGATCGTCCCGCCTCGATCGACCTTTCCGTGGTGGTTTCGGTGTCCGGCGCTTCCACGGCCCAGCAGGGAGTGGATTATTCCCTGCGCGACCTGATCCAGGACACCGTGCGGATCCCTGCCGGGAGCACTTCGGCCCGCTTCGTCGTGCGCGTGGTTCCCGACAGCATCGACGAATTCGACGAGACGGTGGATCTGGACCTGCGACCGCTGTCGCCGGCCGGATCCGGAGCTCTCCTCACGCACCGTTTGACCATCCTCGACGACGACGAGCCGCCCTCCTTGGTGTTCCGGATGGACACCATGACGGTGGTGGAAGACGTGGGCCAGGTGCGGGTGATCGCTCGGCTCTCCCGGGTTTCCGCCAAGCCGGTGAGCGCGAGCTACCATGTGCAGGGCACCGCAACTCCGGGGACGGACCACGACATCGTCGCCGGACAATTGATCGGATTCTCCTTCAAGCCCGGCATGGACACCGCCTCCATCGTGTTCAAGGTGGTCGACGACCGCATCACCGAACCCACGGAAACCGTCGACCTGATGCTGGACTCCGCCCGGAACGCCTCGCTGGTTGTGGGGCAGACCCGACAGATCGTGCGGATCCTCGACAACGACTCGGCGCCCGTGGTTTCCTTCGACCGACGCGATACCACCGTGCGCGAAGATGTCGGCAAGGTGAAGCTGGACCTGGTCCTGGACCATCCATCCGCCTATCCCGTGACGATCTCGTTGCGCGCTTCGGGGAGCGCCACGCTGGATTCCCTGCGCAAGGGGTCGGACGCCGTGCTGGATTCCAGCGTGGTCTACACCGTGGTGTTCCCGCCCATGTCCACCCGCGCCTCCTTCGATGTGGAGGTCATCGACGACGGTCGCGTGGAGCCCACCGAACGGATCGACCTCGCCTTGAAGTCCGTGGATACCACGGGCCGCGCCGGACAGGGCCTAGTCTTCACCATCCTCGACAACGACCACGACCCGGATGTGGAGATCACCCGTCCAAGGGACAGCATCCACACTTCCGATCCGCGCCAACCCGTGGAATGGACCGTCGACGGCAAGCCGCAGCCCACCACCTCAGATTCCCTGCGCCAGGGTTGGAACGTGCTCAAGCGTTGCTTCACCGATACGGCCGGCAACAAAGGATGCGATTCCGTGCATGTCTGGGGCGACTTCACCGCTCCGGTGGTGCAGGTCTTCAAGATCACGGGGAAGAACACCCACGATCCGTCCAAGGACACCACCTGGTGGGGCGACCGGGCCCGCACGCGATTCGGTCAGGACACCGTCTGGTACTGGAGCCGGGATTCCATCATGAATTCCGACGGATCCTGGCGGGTCAAGGTGGACACCCACCGCACCGTGACCGATTTCAAGGGCGACAGCCTGTTCCCCGTGCCGGTTTCCGTTTGCGACAGCGTGGGCAACTGCGGGCGCGACACCGGATGGATCGACCTCAAGCAGTCGATCCCGGTGGTGGACATCGTGACCCCTCCCGATGGTGCCCAGATCGTCGTGGGTTCCATCCCCGTCCTGCACACCGTCAAGGACGCCGGCAAGATCTGGAACGTCAACACGGTGGAAGCCATCCGCAGTCCGGGCAAGACCCCCATCAGACGCTGTTTCGAGGACGACGTGGGGAACGTGGGCTGCCACCAGCACCTGGTGGAGGTGGAGCCCATCCACGTGGTGAGCTCCACCTACTACGACACCGATGGTGACGGACGGATCGACGCGGTGGTCGTGGACCTGGATGCCAAATGGGTGGGATCCGATCTCCCCACCTTCGATTTCTGGCTCAACGACAGCACGCGCACGGGGCAGAAGCCCAACAAGGACAAACCCTTCTACGCCGGGCCCACCCGGGGCAAGTTGGTGGTGGTCGGCAAGGACAGCCTTTGGGTGGCTGCGGGCACCTTCCTGCGCGACGCTTCCGGCAAGGTTCTCCAGGGTCCCGACGGCCAACCTCTGACCAACGTCATGGGGGACACCGCCCGAGGAACGGATGGCCAACCCCTGCGCGACAGCCTGGGACGCGTGTACTTCAAGGTGGCCAAGACCGGAGTCGCCGACAGTACCCGGATCCTGGTGCCCCTGGTGCCTCCGTTCGCCTTCGGCATGACCGGCTTCGATTCGCTGCAAGGCGCCACCATGAACGCGACCTGGGTGGCGGTGGATTCCACCGGCAAGAAGGTGACAGGGACCTTCGTGGATTCCTTCAAGGTGGACGAGAAGGTTCCGCCGGTGATCGTGAAGGCCCAGATCCACCGCACGGAGAGCTACGACGACCAGGACACCCTGGTGATCACCCCCTCCGAGAAGGTGAAGATCGGTTCCGGCAAGGACTGGCTGGAGGTGTGGTCCTGCCCGGTGGGCAAGCGCAAGTGCGATTCGGCCAGCATGGTGTGGGTGAAAGTCCCGGCCGATTCCGTCCACGCCATGGGGGATGGACGGTACTGGTTCCTGGTGCCTCCGGGCGACACGGGCAGCATCCGACCGGACTACCGTGTGCGTTTCCGCAGCGACGTGTCGGACGCCAAGGGCAACGGGGTGGACGTGAAGAACACCCACTGGGCCACACCGGTCACGGGCATGCCCAGGCCGAACCTGGTGAAGGTGAAGCCTCCCGGGCGTATCGCCCAGATCCCGGAAAGCGAGATCGGGAAGAACCGCCCCGGCACCATCCTGATGAAGGTGACCAACGGCAGCCGTTCCCGCCAGGACTGGTGGGAACCTGGGGTGGGCTACAACGTCGACCGCAGCAAGGCCAACCAGGCCTGCCCCCAGGTGGAGTACTGCAATGGCCCGACGCTCTACCTGAACCGGCCCGCGCGGATGATCTTCTACATCTACGACCAGTTGGGAACCTACGTGACCTCGCGGGACATCACCATCTCGCAGGCCGACCTGGACGGAATGAATCCCGACCAGCTCGACCGCGTGCAGGTGGAGCTCAACTGGAACCACCACACGGATGAAGGTGAGCTGGTGGCCAGCGGGGTGTACGTGTGGCGCATCGTGAGCTGGGTGAACATGCCGGGCACGGCCATGCCGCAGATGACCAACTACCTCTACAAGGTCGGTGTGAAGATCCTGGTGGAACCACCCTGGTGATCCAGCCCGCCCTTCCGTTCTTCTGAGACAGAAATCGACCATGCATCCCTTCCCGGTGCACCACCGGGAGGTGGGGCCGGGGGAGGGGCCGCAGAGGCTCCCCGGAACCGATGGGGGTGGCAATTGTCCTGGAGAAGACCATATTTCCTTCTGACGTCCCTCTTCCGCCCGGGAGGGGGAGGCCGTCGCGATCGGGCGGTCGCCGCCAGCGGGCCCCGCAACTTTTCCACAGAGATCCAGCCTATGCAGCCCAATTCGATTCCAGTCTTCCGTTCGCGAGCGTTCGCCCTGGTGGTCTGGATCGGAATTCTTGTCTCGCATGCGGGCGCGGCACTCACGGTGGACGATTCCCTGAACCGGTATTTCCTGTTCGCGCGCAGGGGGATCCAGATCGACTACCGGGCTTCCACGGCCAATGGCGGGTGGGTGGGCAGCGACCGGCAGGTGACCATGGACGGGTACGACACCATCAAATCCGTGCTCACCGCGGGAAACCTGGTCCGGTTCAACAACAATTTTTCCGATGTGTGGGGGCAGGTCCGGACCAACGGCGTGCTCAGCACGGTGGACAACAACCGCATGCGGATGTCCGTGTACGTGGGCGGTGAGGTCCAGGCCACCAACAAGGACAATCGGTTCGAGGATTCCCTCTTCATCGGAGGCGGACACTTCCGGCAGCCATCGTGGGGGACCCATTTCTTCGGGCCTCCCCCGAGCGTATCCAGTCCCAACATGGGTGTGGCCGACGTGACTCCGGCCACCACTCCCATCCTGAGCGACCGAGTGGTGTGGAACATGCCCACCACGGCTGTTGTGACCACCGGGATCGCCCTGCCCGATACCGCCTTCCAGACCGCCAGCGATCTCGGATACCCTCGGAACGTGAAGACGGGGCCGTCGCCGTTGCGCTGGACCTGCGGAACCAACCAGGCCGTGGGTGGTTCCGACCTCTCCGGATTCTGCAACCCCACGGACACCATCCTTCCCCCGGGACGCTACGGAACCTTGGATCTGTGGTATGGAACCACGATCTACCTCACCGAAGGGGCCTATTCCTTCGATCAGATCATCCTGCGCGAATCCGCCACTCCCACCAGTCCGACCCGTCTTCTGGCGGTCCAACCCCGAGGGTTGCGCACCGTGATCCTCACGCGCAACGGTCTGGACGCCAAGCCCTCCGGCGCCCGCAACGTGATCGCCCCGGAGAAGTACCAGCTGGGCTACGGCACCGATTCCCTCCACTTCGCGGGCGGGACCATGATGCTCTACTCGGAGAAGAGCGTGGTGCTGAACGTGAACACGGAAGTCTGGGCGTCCGTGGTGGTGCCCAAGCCGAACACCTACGTGCAGGTGCACGATCGCGTCCATCTGTATGGACAGATCCTGGCGGATTCCATCCACATCAAGAACGACTTCAAGGGGACGGACGGCCAGTTCATCCCGTACTACCCCAACAAGCCAATCATCAGGGTGATCAACCTGGGACAACCCACTCCCGAAGGCGCCGAGGGCCAGCTGACCCGCATGAACCTGGCCTTCGACCTGGACCACATCGCCGGCGAAGTGATCCGCATCTGGTGGCACCTGGTGCTACCCACACGCGACACCACGGTGATGGGACGGCGCTACATGCCCTTCGACACGGGTTCCCAGGGGGACATCGCGGGATTCACATCGGGCACCTCCGTGGAGGGAATCTCGGATGTCCAGCCCGGACAGCTCACCAGCGATCCATTCTCCCGGTTCGTGCGCGGCAACAACTTCGACCAACCCAACCGCTACGCCATGCTGGTGGTGGACTCCGTGCGCGGAGGCACCCTGGATTCCAGCCGCATGTGGAACGGCAAGGTGGCCATGTTCGCCGGTATCCTGGACGACGACCCCCTTCCCACCATCCGCATCCGCGATTCGTCGGTCGTCGAGGGCACCGGGCCCGGCTACACACTGATGAAGCTGGTGGTCGAGGTGGTGGACTCCACCACGGGTGTCGCCCTGCGTCCCCAGGACGTGCGCAACGCGGAACTCTGGTGGTCCACCGCGACCCGCACCGCCACCGCCGCGGACTTCGTGCCCGTCGCCAAGGCTCGGATCCCGTTCCACTACAAGTCGGTGGACACCATCGTGGTGCAGGTGCGCATGGACAGCCTCTACGAGGGCGACGAGCGTTTCCTGGTACGGGTGGATTCCCTGGTGGGGCTGCAGAAGGTCAGCAGCAGGGTGCGCGACACCGCCAACGCCACCATCACCGACGACGATCCGCCGCCCAAAATCTCCGTCTCCGATGCCGCTGCGGTATCGGAAGGGGATAGCGCCAGGTTCACCGTCTCCCTTTCGCATCCCAGCGCCTTGCCCACCTGCTTCGATTGGAACACGCAGGACAGCACCGCCAAGCGAGGGGTGGACTTCGCCCGCGATTCGGGCCTGAACGTGTGCATTCCCGCCGGGGCGCTGTCGACTCGCGTCGCCGTGCGCACCCTTCGCGACAGCATCTTCGAACCCACCGAACACTTCCTGGTGAAGCTGTCCACCAAGACCGGAGTGGCCTCCACCGGAAACGACCTGGTGGGGGTGGGAGCCATCCTGAACACCAATCCCCATCCGCGCCTGATGGTCCGGGACACTTCCGTGGTCCGCTCCAGCACCTCCGACGTGGTCATGAAGTTCGTGGTCAGCCTGATGGATTCCGCCACCGGATCCGTCCTGAAGCCCAGCGGGGTGGCCACCACCTACGATTGGACCACCCAGGGCGGAACGGCTCTCGCCGACGCGGATTTCGTGCAGGTTTCCGGGACCTGCACCCTGCCGGTCGGGGCCACCACCGACACCCTGGTGGTGACGGTGAAGCCGGACGTCCGCTACAGCCCGCCGTTGACGTTTTCCGTCAAGATATCCAACGCGTCGTCCATCGCCACCGGGGTGAGCCGCCTGGTCGCCACCGGGACCATCCTGAGCCAGTTCGGGAAGCCACGCATGGTCCTGCTGCCGGATTCCGTCCAGGAAGGCGACAGCCTCCGCCGTCCCTTCCCCATGACCGCGGCCTTGCGGGATTCGGCCACGGGCAACCCCATCGCCAGCCGCGTGGCAACCTCCTTCGCCTGGACATTGGCCGATTCCACCGCGCGTCTGGGAACCGACTTCGTCGCCGCTTCCGGAACGGAATCCATCCCGGCCGGCTCCAAGACCAGGGAATTCGTGGCCGATTCGGTGATCGGGAACCTCCAGCGCCAGAGCGATCGTCTGATCAAGGTGTCCCTGCAGACCTCCGATCCCAACGCGCAACCGGGGGTCTCCAACGCATTGGGCACCATCCTGGACGACGATCCGGAACCGTTCCTCTCGGTGGACAGCGTGGTGGCCGCCCGCGATTCCGTGCCCGGCTCCCGCAAGCCCATGTGGTTCCACGTGAGCCTGATCGACCCCCGCACAGGGAAACCCACATCCAGCGGTCTGCCCATTTCCTTCCGCTGGCGCACCACCGACGGTACCGCAAAGAGCGGAACCGACTACGTGGGCGCGGTGTCCACCTTGGTGCTGCGCGCCTCGGTGGCTCGCGATTCCTTCGCCGTGATGTCCATCGGCGACGACCGCTACGTGGTGCCGGTTTCCTTCACCGTGACCTTGGACAGCGTGCGCGGAGCCAGCGCCAAGGACAGCGTGGGATTGGGAACCATCCTTTCCGGTGTCCGCAAACCCCGTCTGGCCATCCAGGGTGGATCGGTGAAGCGCTCCGAGATCCCCGGCGCCACCCGACCGCTTCCCTTCCAGTTCTTCCTGGTGGATCCCACCACCGGGCAACGTATGGCTTCCCGCGTGCCGGTGGTCTTCCAGTGGAGCACCTTCGACAGCACCGCCGTCGCGGGTCTGGACTACGTGGCGGTGGCCTCCGCTTCCGACACCCTGGGCGCAGGCCCCAAGGTCGATTCCCTGAGCGTCTCCACCTTGGGGATCGCCGCGTACACGCCACCGCGGCGGGTCGGAGTCCGGATCCACACCGTGGACACCACCTGGGTCCGTCCCGACTCCTCCGGTTGGCGCACCAGCGGACTGATCACCGACGAAAAGGAGGTCTACGCCCTGTTCGCCAGCCGCGACACGGTGGTGCGCGAGGACCAGGGCGGGCGCGTTCCCGTGGTGGTCCGTCTCACCCGCAGTTCCTCCGTGGCCACCACGATCGAGGTGAAGGTGGATACGGCCCTCACCACGGCGCTGGCGGGGCGGACCTTCCGCATGTCGGATTCCGTCGCGCACTTCGCCGCCTTCGACACCCTCGACACCCTGTGGCTGGTCCCGATGCGCGACAGCATCTTCTCCGACACCCTTCAGGTGAGGCTCAATCTCCTGCCCAACAACGTCGACAACATCCAGCTGATCGAACCGTCCAAGCTCACCATCCGGATCGTCAACGTCGATCCGCCTCCGGTGGTGCGCTTCCGCGACAGTCTCCTGGTGGTCCGCGAGAAGGACACCCTGGTGCGGGTGATGCTGGATCTTGACAGGCTTTCCCTGATCGGGATCGTGGGCACGGTGAAGTCCGTCGGTGGCTCGGCCATCGCGGGCAAGCACTACCGCCTCCAGCCCGACTTCACCTTCCCGGCCCTGAGCCGGACCACCGCCGTCGAGGTCACCATCCTGCACGACGGTCGCTACGGTCCCGACCAGGATGTGGTGCTTTCGTGGGGGACTTTCCGCGACGACAAGGTGGTCACTCCCGATCCGGTCCACGACCGCGAGCGGATCCTGATCCGCCAGGGCGACGATCGTCCCAAGCTCTCCTTCGCCCGCGACACCCTGGTGGTCCGGGACGTTTCCGGCTTCGCCGACCTTCCCATCCGCCTGGATCCGGTCTCCGATTCCGTCGCGTTGTCGGATCTCGTCCTGGATTCCAAGCGCGGCTTGGCCAAGGGCGTGCTGATGGTCCCCGACAGCGCCTACGGCGTACGCATCGACACCGGCACCACCTCCGGGACCTTCCGAGTCCTGCTGTACAACGACGGCAAGGTCGGGCCCGATCGCGTGGTCCACCTGGTTCTGCGCCGTCCCCTGGGTGCCGACCTGGGTACGGATTCCCTGCTGACGTTGATCATCCGCAACTCCAACGTCCCGCCCGACGTGAAGATCGTGATCCCGGTGGATTCCGCACGCACCAACCAGGCCATCCAACGCGTGGAATGGACCGTGGACGGAAAGGCGCAGAAGCCTTCGGACACCCTGCTGGTGAACGGTTGGAACCGCATCCCTCGCTGCTTCACGGACACGGCCGGCAACGTCGGCTGCGACACCCATACCGTCTGGGCGGATCTGGTCCCTCCCGTGGTCCAGGTCTTCAAGATCGTCGGGAAGAACCCCCATGCCCCTGACAAGGACACGACCTGGTGGGGCGACCGCGCCCGCACGCGATTCGGCGTGGACACGGTCTACTACTGGGTCCGCGATTCCAGCTTGGACGCCGCCGGGAAGACCTGGAGCGTCAAGGTGGACACCTTCAAGGTGGTCACCAACTTCAAGGGCGACGGTCTGTTTCCCGTGCCGGTCGAGGCGCACGACGCCTTGGGCAACTACGGATACGACACGGGCTGGATCGATCTCAAGCAATCCATCCCCGTGGTGGAGATCCTGAATCCTCCCAATGGAGCGAACGTGGTGACCGGGAGGATTCCCGTCACCCACCAGATCTCGGACGGTGGCAAGACCTGGGTGGTGGGAACCACCAAGACCATTCCCCGTCCTGGTTCCGACACCATCCGGCGTTGCTTCGAGGACGACGTGGGGAACGTGGGTTGCGACGTGCACCGGGTGAACGTGGAGCCGGTGAAGGTGGTGCAGTCCTACTACGTGGACCGCAACGGCGATGGGCGGGTGGATGGCCTGGTGGTGGAATTGGATTCGCCGTGGGGAACCGATCTGCCTCGATTCGACATGGCTTTCAGCGACTCCGGCCGCACCTCCATGAGGCCCGATTCCGCCAACCCCTACTACGCTGGGCCTTCCCGAGGCAAGCCCGTGGTGGTGGGCCGGGACACCTTCTGGGTGGTCCCCGGTACCGTGCTGACGGACTCCGCCGGTCGTGTCCTCAAGGATCTTTCCGGCTACCCCCTCACCAACGTCCTGGGCGACTCCGTTGTGGGAATCGACGGCAGGCCCCTGCGGGATTCCCTGGGGCGGCTGCTCTTCGCGGTCGCGCGTCCCGGGAAGTTGGACAGCACGCGCTTCCTGGTGCCCGTCCAGCCTCCGTTCGCCTTCGGGATGACGGGATTCGATTCCCTCCAGAACGGGGTGATGCGTTCGCAGTGGCGCGTCGGTTCCGGCGACTCGGTGCGCACTTTCCTCGATACCTTCAAGATCGGCGAGAAGGTTCCGCCCGTGATCGTGTCGGCGGTGGTGCACCGCGTCGAGAACTACAGGGATTGGGATACCTTGGTGATCCGTCCTTCGGAGCGGACCGACTTCTCCAAGCAGAAGGATTGGCTGGAGATCCTGCGTTGCCCGGGCGTGCGTTCCACCTGCGACTCCGCAAGCCGCATCTGGGTGAAGGTGCCGGCCGATTCCATCCGCAGGCTTCCCGACGGATCGTATTGGTTCCTGGTTCCTCCCGGCGACTCGGGCAGCGTGCGGCCGGACCTCCGGGTCCGCTTCGTGGCGGGAATCGTCGACGATCGCGGCAACCGCGTGGACAGCTCGAGCCAGCACTGGTCCACCCCCGTGGTGGGCGCGCAGCGTCCCTTCCTGGTGCAGACCACGGCGCCTTCGCGGATTCCCAAGATCCCCCAATCGGAAGCCAACCGCGTGGCCAAGAGCGAGATCCTCATCAAGGCCACCAAGGGGCGCCGCAGCGCGGATGGATCCGCCAACGGGATGGAATGGTGGGAGCCCGGGTCCGGGTACGTGACCAATTCGTCCACGGTGCGCGATGCCTGTCCGCGCGACGAGTACTGCAACGGGCCCACCCTCTACATCAACCGTCCGGCGCGGATGATCCTCTACATCTACGACAACGTGGGCACCTTCGTGACCTCGCGCAACCTCGACATCACCCAGGCCGACCTGGATGCCATGGAGCGCGACCAGATCGATCGCATTTCCATCATGCTCCAGTGGAACCATCGGGCCTACACCGGCAAGGTGGTGGCCTCCGGGGTCTACCTGTGGAGGATCGTGGCCTACGTCAAGCAGGACGGCAGCCCCATGCCCGTGATGACCAATCAGCTGGTGAAGGTGGGCGTGCGGGTCCAGACCCCCGACGACTGGTTCTAGCCCGGATCCGGCTCCACGGCCCGGGTGAGGGCACGGTGGCCGGATTCCGTCCAGAGCTCGGCGCGCACGTATCGAGTGTCCGCCGGGACCTGGAACGCGGAATCGACTCGCAGCGCCGCGGGGGAAAGGTCCAACAGGACGGATTCGGCGCTTTCGCTTCTGGCGTGGCTGAACACGACCACGCGCCGGATCCTTCCGAATTCCACCAGGCTTTCTCCGACGATCCGTCCCGTACCTTCGGAGCGTTCCACCGCGTGGGCCGCACCCGGCACGGACAGCCCGAGCCACGGGCCGTCCGAGATCACGCAGGGAGCTCCCGTCAGGGCCTCGCGCAGGGAGGAGCGGGAAGGGGAATGGCCCGGGAAGATCCAGGTGCGCTGGTGTCCGAACCGGTGGAGATCGGTCTGGCCGAGGCGCAGCAGGGGGAAGGCCACCTGGGTGGCGCGGTTGAGGTCCCCGTGCGCGTCGTTGCCCGCGATGGGCAGTCGACGGTTCCCCGCCAACAGGTCGTTCACCCACAGGTCCCGGCCGGAGAGGAAATCGCGTCCCCACGATCCATTGGCGATCTGCAGTCCATGCAGACCAGGCCGCAGATCCTGCGGGTCCCACTGGCCGCGCCGGAAGATCTTCCGTTGCAACCACCCGATTCCCGGGCGGGGGTGTGCCGCGAACGCCGGGGCGCCGGATTCCGTCAACCGTTCCAGGACCTGGAGGATGGAAAGGTCCGGTCGGTTGTCCAGGCCGCGTCGGCCGCCATCGCCTTGGCCGGGGAGGTAGTCGGGGTGGTCGATGGCCAGCAGGTGGATGTTCTCCCCGCGGGAGTTTCCGCAGCTGATCTCCTCGGCGGGCAGGACCACGGGCATCCCGGGTTCGTCGGCGGGAAGACTCCTGCGGAAGGCATCGAAGCGTTGGACGGGATCGGCGGGGGATAGGTAGTCCGGGTGGTTCCAGGCGAAGTCGTAGGAGTGGTCGGTGGCCGCGTAGAAGCCAAGACCCAGGCAGCGCGCCGCCCGACGCATCACCATCGGATCGCCTCCCCATTCCACCGGATCCTCGCTCCAGACGGTGTGGCAGTGGAGGTCGCCACAGACCCATCCTTCAGGTGCGGGAAAGTCGCTGCCCAACCGCAGGATGCGAAGGCTCGAGGGAGGCAGTCCCGGAAGGTTGTGGTTCAGGAAGGTCCAGCATTTGCCCTTGGCGTCGGTGATGCGGAAGACGGCATCCACCCATTGGGCTCCCTCGATCCGTTCGCCCGGCCAGGGAAGCGAGATCCAGTGGAAGGGTTGGTCCAGGGGCATTCCCGGGTTCCAGGTGGCCTGCTGCATCCGCCCCTGGGCGCGGGCCACCAACCGCACCTCCTCCAGCCGCACGGGAAAGCGATGGGCGTCGTGGACAGCCAACGTCAGAGGGATGTCCTGATGGGGGAGGGCCAGGGAAGGCGCGTCCAGGATCATCTCCGGCAAAGCACGAAAGAGCGGCGACCACGGCAGCCTGAACTTGAAATGGGTTTCGGCGTAGCCGAGCATGCTGGGAAGGAAACTAGAGAATTCCGCTCAGTCCAGCGCCTTGAGGAAATCCTCGACGCTCTGGCACTTGTCCAGCGCCACGTGGAGTTCCAGGATCTCGTCGGCGCCCACGGCGTGGTCCATCACCGGTTCGCCCGCCGAGTGGACGGCCACCGGCAGGCGCGAGATGCGTTGCTTCACACGCAGGGCTCCCTGGGCCTCCTTCATGCCGCCGCGCTGGCGCAGGTAGCGGAACTCCGATGGCTCCACCTGGAAGGTCTGGCCGTAGTAGGAGACCAACGAGGCGCCGCAGGATGGACAGACGAGCAGAACGACCTGGGTGTTCTCGTCCAGTCGCAGGTCGCACGAGCAACCGCAATGCGGGCAATCCACGTCGATCGACTTCATACCCCAACAGGATACGCTCACTACGAGGGGACAGTCAACAACCCGACAACACAACCGGTTCTTTCCGGACGCGGATTGCCCTTTCCCGCGTTCGCCTCGTACCTTTTTTCCCATGAGCCATCCCGAATTGGATCTGGAACAAGAGCTCGCCCTGGCCAGGGATCTGGTCAAGCAGGCGGAAACCCCCATCCTCTCGCGTTTCCAGAGGAAGATCGCGGTGGTGAAGAAGCGCGACAACTCGCCGGTGACCGAAGCCGACCGCCAGGCGGAGGAGCTGATCCGCGCGAGGCTCGCCACCTTGCGGCCCACCCACGGGGTGATCGGCGAGGAATACGGAGTCCATCTGCCCCAGGCGCGCTACAAGTGGGTGGTGGATCCCATCGACGGCACCAAGGCGTTCATCCATGGAGTGCCTCTCTTCGGAACCCTCCTGGCCCTTCTGGACGGCGACCAGCCCGTGGTGGGGGTGATCCACATGCCGGCCCTGGGCGAAAGCCTGTGGGCGGCGCGGGGCCTGGGGGCTTGGCTCAACGGCACCCAGGCGCGGGTATCGGAGGTGTCCGACCTTTCCGATGCCCTTCTCCTGGACGGCTCGGCCATCACCGTCTCGCGCAGTCCGTGGGGCAAGGAGTGGATGGCCATGCGCGGCGAAGCAGGAGTGGCCCGCGGTTGGGGTGACTGCTATGGCCACCTGCTGGTGGCCTGCGGGCGGGCCGAGGCCATGCTGGATCCCGTCGTGAACGTGTGGGACGTGGCCCCCATGGGAGTGATCCTCCAGGAAGCCGGAGGGGCCTTCTCGAGCCTGGACGGAAAAGGGCTCCTGGAGCTGGGCAACGGCCTGTCCGCCAACGGTGCGCTCCATTCCACGATCCGCGCGCGACTGGCCACCTCGGCGTAGACCGCAGACACATTCCTGCCTCGCCCGCGGGGTGGGGTTTGGTACATTCCCAGGGCATGTCCGTTCAGAATCTTGTGCTTTTGGGCGCCACCGGCTCGATCGGCGCCAGCACCCTCTCCGTCGTGCGTGAACATCCGGACCGTTTCCACATCGTGGGCCTGGCGGCCCACTCGAAGGTGGACGAGTTCTGCGCGATCGCCCGTGAATTCCCCAAGGCCCGCCTGGCGCTCTTCGACGAACCCTCGGCCAAGCGGGCCGCCTCCCTTCTGGGGCGGTCGGTGAGCTTCGGCATGGAGGGCCTTCTGGAGCTGGTGGCCGACCTGGAAGCCACCACCCTGGTCAACGGCCTGGTGGGCTCCATCGGATGCCTTCCCACCATGGAAGCCATCCGCCGCGGACTGCGTGTCTGCCTGGCCAACAAGGAAACCCTGGTGATGGCCGGGGAGCGGATCAACCGCCTGCTGGACGAATACCCCAAGGCCCGGTTGTATCCCATCGATTCGGAGCATTCGGCCCTCCACCAGTGTCTGGGCGGTACGCCCACCACCGAGGTGGAAGCCCTGGTCCTGACCGCTTCCGGTGGTCCCTTCCGGGAGTTGCCCATCGACCGATTCGCCCACATCACGGTGGAACAGGCGCTGAAGCATCCCACCTGGACCATGGGCCCCAAGATCACCATCGACAGCTCCACCCTCTTCAACAAGGGGCTCGAGGTGATCGAGGCGCACCACCTGTTCCGCGTCGGGTACGACCGCATCCGGGTGCTGGTGCATCCGGGGAGCCATGTCCATTCGATGGTCCAGTTCCAGGATGGCGCCCTGATGGCCCAGCTGGGCACACCAGACATGCGTCTGCCCATCCTGTATTCGCTGGTGGCCCCCAAGAGGGTGACACTTTCCGGAGAACGGCTCGATCTGGCCAAGCTGGGTACGTTGAGCTTCCAGGCACCCGACCACGAGCGTTTTCCCGCCCTGGGGCTGGCCTACGCGGCCGGCGAGCGGGGAGGGGCGGCTCCGGCCGTGCTGAACGCGGCGAACGAGGCGGCCGTGGCACTGTTCCTGGACCGGAGGATCCCCTACATGGGCATCGTGCGGTTGGTGGAATGCTGCCTGTCCGAGCAATCCTTCGGCAGGCATCCCGATCTTGAAGAACTGCTCGCCGCGGACGCGTGGGCCCGTCGACGAGTGAACGAACTCGCCCACCTGGAAGCTGGTTCCCTCTCATGAGCGCAGGTCTTCTCCCTCCCGCCCTGGTGTCCTTCTTCCGCTCCGACATCCTGGGGGCGCTGATCGGGATCGGCGTCTTGTCGTTTCTGGTCCTCATACACGAGCTTGGACACTTCCTGGTCGCGCGTCGCGCGGGTGTGCATGTGGAGGTGTTCTCCATCGGTTTCGGGCCCAGGCTCTTCGGGCTCAAGGTGGGCGAGACCGAATACCGCGTCTGCGCGGTGCTGTTCGGAGGGTACGTGGCTATGCGCGGCGAGCCCACCTCGGCCCTGGAGGGGAAACCCCAGGATCCCTCCACGCAGAACGAACTGGAACGCCGATGGAACGGAAACACCTCGGCCTTGAAGGGCTACGAGGAGGTGTCCATCGGATGGCGGGCGGCCATCGCCGCGGCGGGTCCTCTGGTGAACATCGCCTTCGCGCTGGCGGCCCTGTGGGTGGTGGCCATGGTGGGGGTGAACGTCGAGGTCAAGGGAAGCATGGTCCTCTCGGCGGCTGATACCTCGGGGCCGGCCTTCAAGATGGGCATCCGTGCCGGCGACACCGTGGTGGCGCTCGACGGCAAACCGCTCGCCGGAGCGTCCCGCTTCGCCGAGGATATCGCCACCAGCCTGGAAGACGACGTGCGCGTCTCCATCCTGAAGAACGGTCGGGACAGCGTGTTCGCTTTCCGGCCGGCACTGGCCCCCATCAAGGCCACCCGCATCGGATGGGCGGGAATGGAGTTCGGCGGCAGGCTGGTGCTTGCCCGGGTGCTGGATTCCACCCCGGCCGCGATCGCCGGAATCCGCGCCGACGACACGATTCTTTCCGTGGATGGTCGCCAGACCACCGGAGCCGAGGACTTCATCCAGACGGTGCAGGGGAGCGCGGGGCGCACCATGCGCTTCGCCCTGGCCCGCAAGGAGGGACGTTCCGTCGTGGAGGTGACCGCGCGGAAGGATGCCAGGGATGGACGTTGGCGGATCGGCGTGGTTCCCATGGACGTGGTGCCCACCTTCTTCCACCGCTACGGCCCGGTGGAGGCGATCGGGTTCGCGTTCGAGGGCGCCGTGGACAAGGGAACGGCCGTGTTCCGCATCCTGGGCAAGCTCCTGTCCCGCAAGGTGGATGCACAGAATCTGTCGGGTCCGGTGGGCATCGTGCGCGCATCGGGTGCCATCGCGCGCCTGGGCTGGGAGCGGCTGGTGGACTGGATGGTGCTCTTGTCCATCAACCTGGGCATCCTGAACTTCCTTCCGCTGGTGGTCACCGACGGTGGACGGCTGGTGGAGCTCGCCATCGAGAAGATCAGGGGGCGCAAGGCCGACCGGATGCTCATGGAACGGTTGTCCATGGTGGTGGTGGCCTTGTTCCTGATGCTGGCGCTCTACGTGACGTATTTCGACATCCAACGCTGGAACATGTTCAAGTAGCATGGCGGGCTTCCGGGATCTGGGTGGCCAGAGGGTCCTGTTGGCGTGTCCGGACGCATCGTTTCGTCGACGCGCCGCCCGCAGCCTGGA
>Ga0116170_10002777_pt1 | contig 16678 bp, 5 predicted proteins | sample AD_JPNHW1_MetaG_FD_89797 | JGI IMG/M metagenome (GOLD analysis project Ga0116170, IMG submission 89797) | Active sludge microbial communities of municipal wastewater-treating anaerobic digesters from Japan - AD_JPNHW1_MetaG | ecosystem: Engineered > Bioreactor > Anaerobic > Digestate | place...
CACGTTCAGCACTGGTACGGTATATTACGTGCTGCTGTCCAGCCATCCCGCATACCAGGCGGCGTTCACCGGCGGCACGTCCTCGGGCACTTCTCTTGGTTTCACCGGGCTGGAAGCCGATACGGAGTATTACGGCTTCGTTTCCACCACGTCCGGTTCCGGCTACATACAGACCGGCTCCACGATGACGCTGCAGGTGCAGGGCAGCACGCCAGTCGTAACTGGCGAGCTGGGCGCGGCGCCGATGAGCGTCGTATCCACTGGCGCACTTACAGTGAACTGGACTACCACTTTCAGCACCGGCACGGTATATTATGTGCTGCTGTCCAGCCATCCCGCGTACCAGGCGGCGTTCACCGGCGGCACATCCACGGGCACTTCCCTTGGTTTCACAGGGCTGGAAGCCGATACGGAGTATTACGGCTTCGTTTCCACCACGTCCGGTTCGGGCTACATACTGGCCGGCTCCACTATCACGCTGCAGGTACAGGGCGGTACGCCTGTCTACACGCTTAGCACTGCGCCGTTCACGAACGTCTATACCAGCTCCCTGACCGCGAATTGGGGCAGCACCTATCCGGAGGGCACCTACTACTACGTAAGGCTGAGCAGCTCCCCCAGCGTGGCCGCGTATTTCGTCAGCGCCACGACGCCCAGCACCTATTATGGTTTCGCGAGCCTGGTGCCGGCAACTACATATTACGCCTATGTCTCTACGTACGTTTCCGGCGGTTATGTCCAGGTAGGCTCCGGCGCTACGCATCCCGGCCAGCCGGACTGTTCCGTTGCCTGGGACACTTCCGCCGGAGGCTGCAAGACCAATTGTTCCAAGAGCGCCATCGCTTGCGGCTGGGACGACCTGAAGTCGTGGAGCAGCGGCAATACGCTGAGCTGCGCGTTGGAAACCGCGAAGCCTGCCAACCCGCCCAACGGTTCTTACCCGGCCACGATGAACTGCAATACCAACACGTGGCCGCTGGTCTGCGACGCCGGCTACACTACTGGCAATACCGGCCATTGCAGCACTACGGCCTGCCATGCCAACGTCGCTATCGCCAATTGTTCCGTAGTGAACCAGTGCACCGACCAGTGCACGGCTTGCCAGGCCGGTTACCAGCTCAACGGCGGCGCCTGCTCGCTGCCTTCCATATCGACCGCGCCTTTCAGCAGCGTGACCGCTACCACCCTGCGGATGAACTGGACCACCTCGTTCAGCACCAGCACTGTCTATTACGCAAGGCTGTCCACAGGCGGCTCCGCGGCTGATTATGTTGATTGGGCCATGACCCTTGGCGCTAATTACACTTTCAACGGGCTTACGCCTGACACCGTTTATACCGGTTTTGTTTCTACCAGTTCCGGCTCCGGTTTCATTCAGACGGATTCTGCGGCCACACTGGCGCAGGCGCCGTCCGGCGCCAACTTCCCGACGGTGTCTTACTCTACCGCGGTGCTGGGCTGGGACACCGGCGCGAACCCGGCCTGGACGCTTTACCAGTACCAGTTGTCCGCTTCTCCGGATTTCACCGCGCTGGCCGCCACCGGCACCACAACCGGGGCCGCTGTGCAGTTTACCGGGCTCACCGGCGGCGCTACTTATTACGGCCGCGTGCGCGCGGTGAACCAGGACGGGGTATACTCGGTCTACTCCGGTACCCCGACGGCGGTAATACCGGCCATGGACCCTATCACCTATGTTTCTTTCCACAGCCTGAATATCAGTTCTATGAGTTTAAACTGGAACGTCGGCTCTACGATAGGCGCCCCGTATTATGTGCGTCTCACGACCTTTGCCGGCTCGTCCCCTTATGTTTACAGCGTTACCAGCTATTCGAATGAGCACACTTTCACCGGGCTGACCCCGAACAAAGAATACTACCCTCTTGTCTCAACTGTCTCCGGTTCGGGCTATTATCTGGGCAATTCCGCATTTACACTGGCGGCGCCTCCCACATCCGCGGCCTTCGCCACCGTACTGCGCTCAAGCATGTCCATAACTTGTTCCGGAGGCGCCAACAGCGCGCTGACCGTCTACAAATACGAGGTGTCCACGTCGCCCGCTTTCGGCGTGCTGACAGCCAGCGCCTCCGGCAACGGTACTACCGCCTGGCTGACCGGCCTGGCCGAGAATACCACCTATTACGGCCGCGTACGCGCGCAGAACGCCAGCGCGGTTTACACCTCTTACGCGAACGTTCCCGGCTACGCCGTTACCCTGGCGCCCGCGGCGGTAATTCCGCCTGTGCCGGGGCAGCCGGCCGGGCTCTCCGGCGCCGCGCTGGGCGTAAGTTCGATAAACTGGACCTGGAATTCCGGCACGGGCTCCGCCGACTATTTTGCCTTGTATTCCGGCAGCGGGATCTTCATCGACACGGTCCCGTACTCTTCACACGCGGCCTATGTGCAGACCGGGCTTTCAACCAATACCGCCTACGGCATACGGGTGGCCGGCATTAACGCCGGCGGCGAGGGCGCTCTTACCGCCGCAACTACCGTCTATACCCTGGCGGCCGTTCCCAACGGTTTAATTTCTGTCCTGGTGGGCAGCGTTACGATACGGGCCGATTGGCTGGCTTTCGACAACCCGCCCGGCACAGCCTATCAGCTATGGCGCGATATCAGCGCGGCCTTCAGCCAGCCGGTGCTTTCAACCGTTACGGCCAGCCCTTATTTTGCCACGGGGCTGGCGCCCGCGACCATGTATTATTTTAAGGCGCGCGCCCTCAACGGCGACGGGCTCCCAGGCGGTTTTACGGAAACGGGCTCCACCGAAACGCTGCCCGCGCCGCCCGCGCAGCCGGCCGCCGCCGCGGGTACCGCGCTGGGCGTATCTTCCATAACCTGGGCCTGGTCCGCCGTGGGCGGAGCCACGGGCTACAAGGTTTACCTGGCTTCGGAGCCGGCCACGCTCCTCGGTTCGCCCGCCACTCCCTCTTTTGTGCGCACCGGGCTGAGCCCCAACACCAATTACAGCATTGTCTACGCCGCGGTGAATGTCAGCGGCGACGGGCCGGTTTCGCCGGCGGCCGCGGCCGTGGCCACCTGGGCGAATCCGCCGCTGGGTCTGTCCACTGCCGCCGTGTACGCCACCAGCGCCACCTTAACCTGGGGGATCAACGGCAATCCCGCCGGCACTACCGCCAAGGTGCTGCGGCTGGTCACCGGCGTTAATACCGGCCTTACCTTTACTACCGAGAACAATTCTTACACTGACACCGGTCTTTTAGGCTGCACCAATTACGACTTCCTGGTCTGGAATGTGAACAAGGCCGGGATAAATACGGGTTATCTCGACGTGCTGTCAGTGCTGACCGCCAATCCCGTGCCGCTGCCGCCCCGCAATTTCTCGGCCCAGTCCCTGGCGGGCAACCAGATAAAGCTGGCCTGGGGCGCGGCGCCGTACGAAGGCATAACCGAATACCAGCTGTTCTATGACAACGGCACCGGCACCATAAACTACGGCGCCCCGCTGGCTACGGTTACCGCAGTGCCCGGAGTGTATACTTACAGTTACACTGCCGGCGGTTTGACCACCGGCACGGTCTACAAGTTCGGCCTGCAGGCCAAACACCGCTGCGGCGTGCTGGAAACTAATACCAACGTAGTGGCCTCGGCCGCCGCGCTGTACAGCCTTACCGGCGTACGGGCGGCCATAAAGCAGCCGCAGGGCGGCAAAACCATAAAAGGCAACAGCATAACGGTAATGGCCGAACTGATCCTGGGCACCATAGCCGAAACCCGGGACATCCGCTTCCAGTATAAGGCCCCCGGTCCCGGGGGGTGGTCCGATATCACGGCCAAGCATCCCGCCCAGCATCCCAATCCTACGTCGGGTTGGCCTTATCTTATCCACTGGGATGTGCATACTCTGCCGTTGGGCAGCTACGACCTGCGCGCCGTGGCTACCGACAACAGCAGCAGCCATGTGGTGGACGCCAACCCGCCCGTCATAACGATAGAGATCGTAAACAGCCATGCCGATATAGAAGAGAACGAAAACAACGGCGCAGTGACCACGGTACAGGAAGTAAGCAACATCGTGCCCAATACCGTGCAGACCGCCGCCGCCGGTTCCCTGACCACGCTCAGTATTCCCGCCACCGCGCTGGTAGAGACTTCCACTTCCGTGGAAGTTACTAATAACCCCGCCTATGTCCCACCGGACCCCGCCGACGCGCAACCGGCCGGCGTGATAACACAGATAACGCTGTCTGGCGGGCAGACGCAGCTGGCCAACGGCCAGACCGCCACGGTGATGCTTACCTATCCCGACGTGAACGGGGACGGCATTGTGGACGAAACCTCCATAAGGGCCAGCGAGCTCGTAATGTATTCCGCCGAAACCGCGGCCGGACCCTGGAACAGGGACCTGTCTTCCAGCGTGGATCCGGATAATAAAACCGTTATCGGCAACACTTCGCATTTCAGCTTCTTCGCCCTGTTCGCTCCGACGGCGTCGGACCTGAACGGCGTTAAAGCCTTCCCGGTGCCCTGGAAGCCTGGCAGCAACGGCCCTTTTGATTCCAATACTGTGCCGGCCGGCATCACGTTCAGCGGTATGCCCGGCAGCGCGGAGATAAAGATCTTTACCATAACGGGCCAGTTGGTGCGCAACCTTAAGCTTACCTCCGCGCAAAGCTCCACCGTCTGGGACGGCAAGAATTCGGCGGGCAGCAAGGCGGCCAGCGGCATTTACCTGGCGCATATCAAGTCCGGCAAGAAGGTTAAGATACTGAAGATAGCGGTGGAAAGATGAAGAAAACAGCGCTCATAATTTTACTGCTGGGCTCTGCGGCGCCTGCGGCCTGGTGCGCCAACAGCGCCGGCACCTCGGCTGTGCCGTTCCTTAAGCTGGCGGCGGACGCGCGCAGCGTGGGCATGGGCGAAGCCGCAGCGGGCGCGGCCGGCGGCGGCATGGCATTGTTCCAGAACCCGGCGGGCCTGGCCGGGAACAAGGCGCCGGCCCTTGCTTTCAGCCACGCGCTGCTGATGGAGGATATTTCCTATGAAGTGCTGGGCGCGGCCTTGCCGCTGGGCTCAGCCGGCGTGCTGGGCGTGGGCGCGCAGTATCTGAATTACGGAAACGTAGATTCGCTGTATAACGACGGGACAGCCGCGGGCAGCCTGGCGCCCAAAGACAGCGCTTACGCCCTGGGCTGGGGTATGCACCTGGACCCGGATATAATGGTAGGCGCCGGTCTGAAATATGTGAATTCAAAAATTTCCGGTTCGGCGGCCACCACGGCCCTGGACCTGGGCCTGCTGATCAACGGCGAAGACCTGTCGGTGGGCTTTACGGCGCAGAACATGGGCAAAGGGCTGAAGTTCAACGACGAGAGTTCGCCGCTGCCTGTTAACGTTAAGCTGGGAGTGGCAATGCCCTACGGCGACAACTGGCAGTGGGTGGCCGATGTGAATTTTCCCAAGGACGCCCCGGCCTGGCTGGCCGCCGGCGGCGAATACCTGCTGGCTGTTAAAGGCGACTGGTCTTTCTTTGGCCGCGCCGGCTATAACACCGGGGCGTTAGATACCAAAGGCATAAACGGCCTGGCCGCCGGCTTCGGCGTGGGGCGCAGGAACCTGGCTTTCGATTACGCTTTTAAGACGATGGGCATGCTGGGCAGCACCCACCATTTGGGCCTGAACTATAAATGGGGCGCCGTCGCTGAGCCGGAGGCTAAACCTCTGGCTAAATCCGTAGTTGCCGTAGTTCCTGTTGTTAAACAGGCTGGTATTCCCGCCGCCCGGCCCGCCGCCGAACTAGCCGTTAAACCGGCCGCGGACGCCGCTGTTAAACCCGCAGTTAAGCCTGCCGGCGTCCCCGCCGCCCGGCCGGCCGCAAAACCGGCGGCTAACCATTAAAGCGTTATTGCCTGGCTAAAGCAGAAGGCCCGGGTTTTTGCCCGGGCCTTTTCTTTTTTTCGGCTTCAGTTATTTCACTTCGGCGAGTTTGTATTTCCTGGTGCCCAGGCCTATTTTCTCGGCGTAGGCCATGCAGGGTACGCCGGAAGTGCCGTGCTCGTGCTTAAAGGCGTCGTCGAGGCCGGCCGCCTTGTTGACCAGGTCGAAGCTGGCCTGGTCGAGGGCCACCGGGTCGCTGGAGGCCAGTATTCCTATGTCGCCAATGAAGGGCTTCGGGGCGCCGGCGCGGCAGTCGCAGGCGGCGGAAATGTTCATCAGGATGTTTATGAAGGTCATTTTCCGCCCGGCGCTTACGCCCTGCGCGTATTCCGCGATCTTTTCCTGGAACAGCACCCCGCCGGTGGATTTAGCGGCGGATTCAATGGCTTGGAAGGGACAGATCTCGGCGCATTTGCCGCAGCCCGTGCATTTGCTTTCACTTACTTTTATCTCTTCGCTGATGGCGCCCACCGGGCATTCCAGCCGGCAGCGGCCGCATTTAACGCACTTGGAACTGCGTATCTTGGGGAACAGCCCCGAGTGCTGCGCTTTTTTTCCCGACGGCGAGCCGAAGCCCATGCCCAGGTTCTTTATAGCCCCGCCGAAACCGGCGCTGCTGTGGCCTTTGAAGTGCGAGATCACCAGGAAAGAACCGTAATTGTTCATGTTCCTGCCTATGAACACTTTGTTGAAGTATTTCCCTTTATAAGGCGCGGTCGTTTCGGCTACCGAGTCCAGGATGTCGATGGGGGCGTAGGTCCAGCCGTGCTCTTTGGCCGTGGCCAAATGGCTTTTGGTGTCGCCGCGCGAGCCGCCGTAAAGCGTGTTGGTTTCCACGAAGGTCCCTTTCAGTTCCGTGACCAGGCTTTTAAGCAGCGCCGGCGGCAGGTAATTCTCGTTGCCCTTTTCGCCGAAATGCACTTTCACGCCCAGTTTGCCCGCCGGCTTGAATTCCAGCTTTTTATACAGGGTTTTAAGACTGGCCGGGGTGATCGCTTTTGAGAAATACACCGTAGCCTCAGCGCCGGAGGGCGCGGTTTGGGCGGCGCCGGCGAAATAGAAGAAGCCGCCGTACAGGCCGGCGAACAAAGCCGCAAAAACAGACAGTTTTTTTATCATAGTTCCTTAAATGGCAGCGGAAAGTATCTTTTCAATTTCCGGCTGCGTATGCTGTATGCCCCACTGGCGTATAAGCCCCATGGCGTTCTGCGCTATGCGGGGGATGTCGGCGGCCGGGATCTTCGCCTCTGCCAGCCTTACGGGCGCGCCCGTTTTTTTAAAGAAAGCTTCAAAAGCTTTTATGGTTTCTTCGGCGCCGGCGGTACCGAATACCGAGCGCCCGAATTTCTCCAGGCGGGCCGGGCCGCTGGCGGCCAGGTGGTATTTGAACCAGGCCGGCATCACTATGGCCAGGCCCGCGCCGTGCGCTATATCGTAGATGGCGCTGAGCGAATGCTCGATGGCGTGATTGATGAAGCTCGTGCCGCCGTAGCCGCAGGAGCCCAGGCCGTTGAGCGCCAGCGTGGCGGACCACATCATGGAGGCGCGGGCATTGTAATCGGCGGGGTCCTTCATGATCCTATGCGTGGAAGCGATGACCGAGCGGGCCAGCGCGTGCACTATCTCGTCGGTGACGATATTGTCCGCGTCGGTGGTGGTGAAATAACCTTCAATGATGTGCGCGATGGCGTCCACCGCGCCGTTGGCCACCTGCTCGCGGGGCAGGCTCATGGTTACGGCGGGGTCCAGCACGGAAACCACGGGGAACAGCGCCGGGCTGTTGACCGAGTATTTCTGCTGCGTCTCCGTATTGGTGACCACGCAGCCGGAATTCATTTCCGAGCCGGTGGCTGGCAGCGTGAGCACCGTGAACAGCGGCAGCGCTTTTTTTATGGCCGCCTTGCCGCAGAAGAAATCCCACACGTCGCCGTCATATCTGGCACCGGCGGCTATGGTCTTGGCCGAGTCTATCACCGAGCCGCCGCCGGCCGCTACAATAAGATCGCAATGCTCAGCCTTGGCTTTTTTTACGCCTTCGCGCACATGGGCCAGGGCGGGGTTGGGCTTTACGCCGGGATGCTCAACCACGGCTATGCCGCTGGAGGTCAGCGTTTTTATTACCGCCTCGTACACGCCGTTCTTCTTTATGCTGCCGCCGCCGTAAACCAGCAGGGCTTTTTTGCCGGCTGCGGCCGCGGCCGGGCCTATCTTTGAAATGGTATCTTTGCCGAAAATTATCTTTACGGGGTTTTTGAAGTTGAAGTTTTGCATGCAGGTATTATAGCGGTAGACGCGCCGCGCTGGCAAGTTCCCGCCGCGGGGGGAATTAGGACCTTTGGCCTGCGCGCGGGACTTTTGGCCCCTTGCGGGCCGCGGGGCGATGCTATATACTATAAATGCAAGAAATTGCGACCATTGCGCTATTTAGAGGGAAAACAATGAAAAACAAAACATTACTCCTGGCTTTAACCGCGGTTACCGTAGGCGCTTTCGCCTATAACCGCCCCGCGAACAGGCTGCCGTCAGATCTCAGGGACGCCGTGGCCGAGGTGCCAGGCGCGCAAAGTTTTGATACCGATATTCCCGCCATTCAAAAGAGCGACAAGACCGTCCCCGCTCCCAAAGCCGCGGCCGTGGGCCGCAAGGCGAAGCGGCTTACCGGAACTTCTCCCGCCGATCCCGTGCTGAATGCGCTGACCGACGCGCAGTGGAACAATATCCTGGGCACCGAGCCCTGGGAAGATACCATCGCGGCCGAAGACCAGGGCGCCAATAAAGAACTATTCGGTGACTTCCACAACCGCTATATCGCGAAGGGCAAGGTGAGTTTTGCCACCAATCCTCCCACGTTCACGACCGAAAGCGGCAAAGTTTTTAAAGTGGTCAAATATCCCAAGTGGCTCAAAGAGGTGGGCGATACCAAGATCTGCGTGGAAGGTTACGCCAAGCAGCGCGACGATACCAGCGAATTCATCATAAAGAAAATGCTGCAGCCCTCGGCGCTGGACAATATAATGCCCGCCGCCGACATGCAGAACATACAGCGCGACCCGGTCATAATCGCACAGAACGCTTCCGGTTATGTGCTGGGCAATGTGAACTGGAACCTTAAGCATGACTCCGCCGGCGTCAGGGTCAAGGACCAGTACGGCAATTTCATCAGCGAGTGGCAGTCCGGAGTAAAAGTGAACGCGGACCTGCTGGAGTCTTCCTATTTCGTCAAGAAGACCACGCTCAAGCCTATCAGGTACGGCGACCACGGTTTCCTGATGTTCAAGTTCAAGCCGGGCGGGGTAACCACCGCCGACGGGAAGACCACTCGCATTATTGTGGTGAGCCTGGACGCTTACTACAAGGATCAGTCGAACATGAGCTACTCGCCCATTTCCGCGCTGAAGGGCAAGTACCTGGTCTATTACAGCATTCAGTCCACGGAGCGCTATTGCGAGTTCAAAATGGAAGGCGGCAACCAGTCGATGACCATGTACCCGCTGCGCCTGACGCACGAGCAGCAGCGGAAGCTGCTGGATAACGCCTTCAAAAAAGCCACCGACAATAACAAGGGCGAGGCGTATTCGCTGTTCTACAACAGCTGCGCCAATTCGGCCCTTTCAATTGTGAACAGCGTGCTGGAAGGCAAACAGAAGATCAAGGCCGGCTGGCTGCCCGAGATAGTGTACCGCCTCAAGACCACGCTGCCGGATTCGATAACCGGGCTGCTGCTTCGCAAACATATAGCGGAGAAGCCGCTGCCCGAGATGACGCTGGAAAATTACCGCACCTTCTACGACTTCTAAATAGCCCCTTCTTTCCGGAGCAGCCGCACTTTCGCGGCCGCTCCGCCCGGCCCGGAGTAGCCTCCGGGCTTTCCGTCATTGCGCACTACGCGGTGGCAGGGCACCAGCGTTTTTTTGCGCGTCATGGGGCTACTCTATAATAAACCGCAAAGCCGCGGTTGGCCGTAAATACAGGTTCAACCCAGTTGCCGCCTACCCCTTTTAGGATATTGTGTAGCTAACTCAAATAGTGTAGACTGAAAGGGTTAGGGACGGGTGATATTTATTTACAACTTATTCGCTTGGTTGCGGCCAATAGACGCATTGCAGCGGTGCTTGTTTAGAGCCGATAATGACTGATTTTAAGATGGAGTCGTGGTTGCGCGCTTTGGCGAAAGCGTTCGCCCTTAGTAGCTGCTTCTGCGCGCCCCTCTACGCGCAGCTTTTGCCCGACACTGCCGCCCCGCTGACAGTTATAGGTTTTAACCCCGCCCCGTATCTTGTGGCCGGCAGCACTTATATTGCCGGGGCGGCCCATGTGACGCTGACCTCCACGGACCCGGAGGTGGCCGGGTACGAAACCTCCGGCGTCAGGGCCGCGTTTTATGCCGTTACCCGTTTAGGCGCGGAATTTTCCACGGCAACGGCGAACTGGCAGACTTACCAGGAGCCTTTCACCCTGGAAGAGGGCTCCCACACTATCCATTATGGCAGCATGGATAACGCCTACAATGCCAAAGCAACTCCGGATACCGTAGATATTTACGTGGACGCCACCCCGCCGGTAACAAGGCTGGAGCTGGCCACCACCAGTTGGGCCGGCGGCGTATTTTACTCAAGCTTCGGCGCGCCGTTAACGCTGGCCGCGGAAGACCCGGTTGCCGCGGACGCGGCCTCCGGCGTGGCGGGCGTGGTCTGCCTGGTGGACGTGCCCCCCGCCGCGTGCCCTTTTGACGCCCCGCCGGCCACCGGCGCGCCGGCCGGCACCTGCGAGAACTATCTTTATACCGCGCCGTTCGCGCCGCCGACGGGGCCGCACACGGTTTATTACTTCGCCGTAGACAAGGTGCGAAACCTGGAAACGGTTCATACGGCGTCCATTACGGTGCAGGGTTACGCCTCCATAAGCGGCGTTGTAACCGCGGGTTTGCCGGACGGTTCGTCCGTTATGGTGGTTGTTTCCACGGCTTTTTTCCGGATCCCCGAAGTGGGGATCTTCCCTTATGCGGTTTCGGTGGGCAGCTTTCCTTATAATATAACGCTGGCCGCGCCCGCCACTTATTATGTGGGCGCGGTGGACGGGGCTGCGAACGGGAACGGCGCCGCGCCCGGCTCCGCCATAGGGTTCTATAATAATTTCATGCCGATCTACCTGGCGCCCGGCGAAACGCGGGCGGACGTAAATTTCAGCATAGCGCATGACGCCACGCCCCCGGCGTCCGTTATAACTTCCATAATAGAAGGCTCCAGCCTGACCGTTCTGACCGGTATTTCCGGCACGGCTTCAGATAATGTGGGAGTGGCGTCCATCGAGCTGGCGGTACAGGACCTGGACGACAGCCGTTGGTGGTACGCGCATGACCGCCTCTGGTTGGCCACCACGACAGCGCCGCTGTTCGGCGGCGCCAAAACAAGTTTCAACGGCCCGCCGTCCGCGGGTGATTGGACGGCTGACGTTGCGGAATCGTTCGGCGGACTGGCCGGCAAACTGGTTAACGGCCATCGCTACACCCTTTACGTTCGCGCGTCGGATTTTTCAGGCACGCCGCAAACCCCGCCCGCTGCGGTAAGCTTTACCTGGGCGGGGCCTACCGGCCAACTGGCGCCGGGCGGCGTGCAGAGCCTGACAGGTTCCGCGCAGGACACGGCCTCTATAGCCTGGAGCTGGGACGCGGTTTTGGGCGCGCTCGGCTACGCGGTCTATTCGGAAGACAATGTTTTCATCTCTTCCGTAGCGGAGCCGGCCTATCTTTCTGCCGGGCTGCCGCCCAACACCCGGCAGTACCTGCGGGTAAGCGCCTATAACGAATACGGTGAAAGCGGGCGCAACTGGGCCGAAGCCTACACCCTGGCCGCCGTGCCAGGCGCGCCCGAATTTTCAAGCGTGACGCCAACCGGCTTTACGGCAGCCTGGGACACCAACGGCAACCCGGACTCGACTATGTATGAACTGGTCGTTTCCTCCGATAATTTCGAACAGGTAATTTCTACTTTTATTATGTCCGGTTACGGCGCGGCTGCGTCCTGGCCGGTTTACGGGCTTGAGGCCGGCGCCACTTATTATGTGAAAGTCCGCGGCATTAACAAGAGCGACGTTTACACCGCCTACTCGGCCGCGGCCACAAAAACCCTGGCCGCGCCGCCCGGTGCGCCGGTGGACCTGGTTGCCCAATACCTGCCCGCCACCCGCAGCGTGGCGTTGTTCTGGCAGCCGGCGGCCGCCGGCACGCCGTCCGCCTCCTATAAGGTATACCGCGAAGAAGAGCAGTTCGGTGTTTTCGTGATGCCCGCCGCCGGGGCCTATTATGAGGACGGTCTTGTTCATTCCGCCACTTTTTATTACACCGTAACCGCGCTTAACGGCGACGGCCTGGAGAGCGTTGCTTCAACGGCGCTGCGCCTGTACGTGGACGCGGACGCGCCGGCCGCGGTGCCGGATTATAAAGTTTCCTCCATAACCGGCGGTTCGGGCGTTTTCTCGTGGACGGCCCCGGCGGACAACAACGCTCCGGCCTATTACATCCTTAAAACGGTAAGTTCCCCGCTGTTCCCCGACTGGGCCGGGGGGGTGTTCGTGGCCACTGTTCCCGCGGCCGTGCCCGCCGGCGAAGTTGAGCATTTTACTGTAACGCCCGGCTCCACGGGGACTGTGCTGTTCTACGCGCTTAAGGCGTATGACGCGGCCGGCAACGCCTCGCCGGTTTCCAATACCGCGGTGCTGGAGTTCACCCCGCCCGTCCTTTCGGTGGTTTCGCCGTTGGCGGCCGACGCCGTTGTTTCACGGCCGTTCAGCGTGCAGGTGAATGCCGCCGATAATTACGCGCTGGCAAAAATAGAATACCTTGCCGACGGCAATGTAATAAGCGGCAACGCCGTCTCCCTGCCGCCCTATAACAGCGCTTTTATCTGGAACACCGCGGATTATTCCGACGGCGGCCATATTTTTTCGGTGCGGGCATTCGACGCCGCCGGCAACACGGCGCAGTGGAACCTTCCGGTGACGGTGAATTATGCCCCGCCGCCCGCCCCGGCCATAACCTACCCGGCTAGCGGCTTTTCCCAGGCTTCAACGCAAACCCAGGTTTCCGGCACGGCTGATCCCGGCATTTATGTGGCAATTTTTGTGAACGATAATTTCGCCGCCTCGGTGCAGGCCGGGCCCGGCGGCAATTTTTACGCGTCCGAAATTCCCCTGGGCGGCGACGGCGCTGTTTCAATAACGGCGCAGGCGCTGGACGGCCGGGGCGCCAGCCCGCGCAGCGCGGCCGTTGCCGGCGTGGTGGATTCCGGCCCGCCCAACGCGCCGGCGTCGGCTTCCGCCCAATCCGTGGCGGCCGGCCGGGTTACGCTGGCCTGGGCCGCCCCGTCCGGCGAGGTTCCCGTTTCCTATAATATTTACCGCTCAACTTCCGAGCAGGACCTAGCGGCAAGTTCTACGGCTTTGCGCGCGGCCGCCGGCGTAAAAGGCCTGGAATATTCCGACTCACCGGGCCCGGACGGCGACTATTATTACGCCATAACTTCGGTGGACGCGGCGGGCAATGAAAGCGCGGTAACGGCTACGATCTTTGCCGTTGCGGACGCCCAGCCGCCCGCGGCGGCTATCAGCCTGCCCGGCCCGCAGCCGCCGTTGGGGGCCGGCCCCCACCCGGTTGAGGTTGCGGTTACCGAGGTGCTTTTAGAAACCCCGTACCTTACCTTCACCCCGGCGGGGGGATATCCGGCGCAGATTAGCCTGGCGCCGTCCGCCACCACCAATATATGGCTAGGCACGGTTACCGTAACGCAGGCTATGGCCTCCGGTATAGGGGTTTTCGCTTTCCAGGGGGTGGATTTAAGCGGCAATTCCGGCCATGAAATAACCGCCGGCGCAACGCTGGCGCTGGATACCGAAGGCCCCGCGGCCGAAGCCGCGTTCGCGCCCGGCGCGGGGCCGTACCTGAAGGCCGGAACTTATTCCGTCGAGCTTGCTCTTACCAAGCCTGCCGCCTCAACGCCGGAATTCCTGTTCACCGCCGCGGCCGGAACGCAGGCCGTGGCGCTTTCGTCCGCAGCTGCCGCGCATTGGGCCGGTTCAATAACCGTAACCACAAACACCGGCGAAGGCGCGCATTATTTCAGCTATAGCGCGCTGGACGCGCTGGGCAATACCGGCGCGCTGCTTACCGGCGCCACATACTTTATAGTGGATACCAGCCCGCCCGCCGCGCCGCTTTCGCTTAACGCCAGCCCGGGGCCGGGCGGCGTAATAAACATAGGCTGGTCGGGCGCGGGTAAGCCCGCGGCTTACTGCCTGTACCGCAACGGGCAGCTTGTAACCTGCGCCATTGCGCCGCGCGAAGATTCAACCGGCTTTTACGCCGATACCCCCGCGCAGGGCGGCTATACCTATAAGGTAACCGCCCTGGACGCCGCCGGCAATGAAAGCGAATTTTCACAAGGCGCTGAGGCGACGTCCGACGCCACCCCGCCCCAGCCGCCGGTTATTGTTTCCACTTCGGCGGATCAAGCAGTTGAGCTTGCATGGACCCCCGGCGGCGGTGAAACGCCCGCGCGCTACCGGCTATACCGCGCCACCTGCCCGGTTGCCTCCACCGCCGGCCTTGCCTACCGGGTGATAATAGGCGGCCAGGCGACGGATACCCCGGAGGCCGACGGCGAATATTATTACGCCGTCACCGCCCTGGACGGCATAGGCAATGAAAGCGCGCCGTCGGCGGCCGTGGCAATAGCCTATACCGGGGCCGCGCCGGTAATAACAATAACCGGCGTGGCGGACGGCGGGCAGTACAACGGCGCGGCGAACCCCTCTTTCACTGCTTGGGACCTTAACCCGGGCCCGGTCACGGCATTGCTGAATAATGCGCCGTTCGTCTCCGGTTCCCTGGTATTGGCGGACGGCGATTATGTTTTAACGGTGAACGCCGCCGATACGTTCGGGCACGCCGCCGCCAAAACCGTCGCTTTCACCGTGGATAAGACCAGCCCGGCCATAACCCTGGCGGGCGTGGCTGAGGGCGGTTATTATGAAACCGCGCCGGCCCCGGTTATAACTGTTTCAGACGCGCATTTTTCAACCATGACGGCGCTGCTTAACGGCGCGGCCTATGTTTCCGGCTCGACCATAGCCGCTAATGGCGCTTACACCCTTACGGTAACAGCCACGGACCTGGCCGGCAATATGGCGCATAGCCGGGCGGTTTTTACCATTGACCAGCCGCCGCTTAAAGTTGGCGCGCTCACGGCGGTAATTGAAGACGGCGCCGCGCTGGCCCTGGGCTGGGCCCCTTACGCGGACGCGGCAGGCTACAAGCTGTACAAGGACGGGCAGTGGCTGGGGCTGGTAAGCGGCGGCGCGCACACCTACAGGGACACCGCCTACACCGGCGCGACGGCGCATGTTTACGAAGTGCTGGCAGTGGACGCGAACGGCCGGCCCGGCGCGAAAGCCCGCGCCGAGATCCCGGCGTTTACGCTGGCGCTGGCCGGGTACGGGTCTTTCCTGGACGAAGCCGAAGCCCTGAACCGCGGCTTCTTCGACGCCGCGCGCTTTACCTTCACCAATAATAACGCGCAGGCGGTTCAGGCCGGGCCGCTGACGCTTGTTGCGGACGGCGCGCAGGCCGTTGCCGCCCCCAAAACGCTTGTGGAGGCCGGCGCAGCAATTGAACTTTCCGCGGTGGTCTATACCAGCACGGCCGCCGAGGGCGCAATTTCGGGCAGGGCCGTGCTGGCCCTGCCGCAGGGCGGGGACGCCGTAATAAGCGCGGCGCTGAACCTGACTTTAAAGACCCGCGGCGCGCCGGGGCCCGTTGTTGAAGTATACCCCGGGGCGCTGGTGCGCGGCGCTTACTCGAAAGTAAATATTAAGTTCAATAACCGCGGCTCGGCTCCGGTGGATATTCTCACGGCCAGGAAGGCGGGGGCGGCGGCGGGTCCCTCGAACGCGGTAGCCGCGGGCCTTGCCGCGCAGGCTGGGTTTACGCTGGCGCGCGCCGAGCTTGCGCAAACGGGCAACGGCGCGGCCATAACTTACCTGGACGGCCGGCAGGTGTATTTTGTGCGCGTGGCGGCGGGGTCTTCATTCCTGTTCGATGCCGTCAACCTTGCGGTGCCTGAAACCGCCGGCGCAACGCTCAATGTTACCGGCGGGGTGTATGGCCTGTACTATTCGCTGCCGTCGGCGCCGGTAGCCGCGCCGGCCGCGTTCGAGGCCGCGCTGGCGCTGCCTACGGCGGGCGTCATCCCTTACACCGCCACGGTGGCGCCGGCCAGGCAGGTGTACGACAAGGGCGAGACCGTGCGGCTTACCGGCACGGCCAACGATGCCGTAACCGGCGCGGCGCTGGGGTGGAAGCAGGTGCTGATAACCGTGCAGAATAAAGGCTTCGAGCGCACCATCAGCACGGTAACGGCGGCGGACGGTTCATTCGCGTCCCAGTTCACGCCGGCCGCCGGCGAGGCGGGCGTTTATTACCTGGCGGCCTCCTACCCTTACGCCGTAAGCCGGCTGGCGCAGTCTTCCTTCACCGTTACCGGCCTTGAGCTTGGCTTCAAAGATTACGCGGTTACGCTGGCGCAGAACTCGGCCTACACCTTCGACGTGCCGATAATAAATACCGGCGAGACGGGTGTGAACGGGCTGGAAGTTTCCTTTGCAAGCGTTCCCGCCGGCATAACGCTGGCGGCCGTTAACGCGCCCGCGGCAATAGCAGCCGGCGTGAAAAGCCGCGTCACTGTTAAAATTGCGGCTGCACTGGAAGCCCCGGCCGCCTGCGCGG
>Ga0116170_10002781_pt1 | contig 16673 bp, 13 predicted proteins | sample AD_JPNHW1_MetaG_FD_89797 | JGI IMG/M metagenome (GOLD analysis project Ga0116170, IMG submission 89797) | Active sludge microbial communities of municipal wastewater-treating anaerobic digesters from Japan - AD_JPNHW1_MetaG | ecosystem: Engineered > Bioreactor > Anaerobic > Digestate | place...
CAGCGGCAAGGGCTCCGATGGCGTCCTTGGAGTTTCAATCCACGCGCCCCGCGCGGGGCGCGTGGATTGAAACTCCAAGGACGCCATCGGAGCCCTTGCCGCTGCCGGTCGCGCCCCGCGCGGGGCGCGTGGATTGAAACCTTCTTCAAGCTCGCGTAGCTTGGCGCGGCGGACGGTCGCGCCCCGCGCGGGGCGCGTGGATTGAAACAAAAGCTGTGCGACCACATCGCCACCGAATTCAGTCGCGCCCCGCGCGGGGCGCGTGGATTGAAACCACTGCATGGAACGCCTCCGGCGGCTGCGCCGCCTGTCGCGCCCCGCGCGGGGCGCGTGGATTGAAACTGTGGGTGGTACGCGAGGCGCGTGAACTTTGCAGGGTCGCGCCCCGCGCGGGGCGCGTGGATTGAAACGTATACTGAACTCATCCATGCAATCGGGGTGGCAAGTCGCGCCCCGCGCGGGGCGCGTGGATTGAAACAAAAGCGGACGGCGGCAGACCTGGGTGCGTACGAGTCGCGCCCCGCGCGGGGCGCGTGGATTGAAACACGGAGATGGCATAACCCGCTTCCGGAACTTTTTGTCGCGCCCCGCGCGGGGCGCGTGGATTGAAACGAATGGGGCTTGCCGCCGCGCCTGTCCGTCGAAATGTCGCGCCCCGCGCGGGGCGCGTGGATTGAAACAAATCGGAGATGGCATCGATGAGTCCGGCGGAAAGTCGCGCCCCGCGCGGGGCGCGTGGATTGAAACATCTATGCTGCGCATTTCATCGCGCCGACAGGGACGTCGCGCCCCGCGCGGGGCGCGTGGATTGAAACCGTAGATGTTGGCCATGAGCTCGACGATGGCCAGTCGCGCCCCGCGCGGGGCGCGTGGATTGAAACATTCGGACCTCCAACAACAGGTTGCTCCCTACTCGGTCGCGCCCCGCGCGGGGCGCGTGGATTGAAACAAATCCCACGTGCCGTCCTCGCGCCGCGCCTCGCGTCGCGCCCCGCGCGGGGCGCGTGGATTGAAACCGTCACCCATGCGGGAGAGTATCGGCGATTTCCGTGTCGCGCCCCGCGCGGGGCGCGTGGATTGAAACGGAGTCCAACGAGCCTGTCGATAACGACCTCGTGTCGCGCCCCGCGCGGGGCGCGTGGATTGAAACCACGATGTGGAGCGGCAGGGGGAGATTTCCCACAGTCGCGCCCCGCGCGGGGCGCGTGGATTGAAACCGCCGGAGGGCGGCGGAACAGCGGCGGATGGGCAGTCGCGCCCCGCGCGGGGCGCGTGGATTGAAACGGCGCCTCCGGCCAACTCGGAAAGGCGATCGTTTGTCGCGCCCCGCGCGGGGCGCGTGGATTGAAACTCCGCGTCTTCGGGCGGCTGCTTGTTGTACCAATCGTCGCGCCCCGCGCGGGGCGCGTGGATTGAAACCCTCGACCAGAAGGATCTGCACCGGGCCTACGTTGTCGCGCCCCGCGCGGGGCGCGTGGATTGAAACGAAACGAACTGGTTGAAACCGCTCTGTGCCAGCGGTCGCGCCCCGCGCGGGGCGCGTGGATTGAAACTCCGCGGCCTGGAAAACTACCGTAGCCGGTGACTGTCGCGCCCCGCGCGGGGCGCGTGGATTGAAACGCATATGCACGCTTACCACCCCAAACGCTTGCAAGTCGCGCCCCGCGCGGGGCGCGTGGATTGAAACTACTCCTACGACATGGCGGTGAAGGACGGCAAGGGTCGCGCCCCGCGCGGGGCGCGTGGATTGAAACACGTAGTCGCGCACGTCCTTGCACCCGGGGCACAGTCGCGCCCCGCGCGGGGCGCGTGGATTGAAACCCGAGATCGTCAGGCGTCCCGTCTGGGCTGGCATGTCGCGCCCCGCGCGGGGCGCGTGGATTGAAACCAACACGTGCTGGACGGCATGGTACGACTTGCCGCGTCGCGCCCCGCGCGGGGCGCGTGGATTGAAACAGCTACCCCGAAGGCCGCAGGCCCGGGTTCCCAAGGTCGCGCCCCGCGCGGGGCGCGTGGATTGAAACGGGGTGGGATTCCAGCGCCATCTCAACCGCCCTCGTCGCGCCCCGCGCGGGGCGCGTGGATTGAAACTCAATGACTATGGCCGTCTGCACGAAAAGACGCGGTCGCGCCCCGCGCGGGGCGCGTGGATTGAAACCTCGTTGAGCGCGCAGGGATTCGCCTTGCGCGGCGGTCGCGCCCCGCGCGGGGCGCGTGGATTGAAACAAATCTCTGCGCGGCCACGGCCACGAATGGAAGGTCGCGCCCCGCGCGGGGCGCGTGGATTGAAACTCGTGGTAGCCGAACCGCTTGGGGTCGATGCCGTTGTCGCGCCCCGCGCGGGGCGCGTGGATTGAAACTTATAATGGCCATCGTCGTTCTCCAAAATTGAATGTCGCGCCCCGCGCGGGGCGCGTGGATTGAAACTCGCCCTCGGGCCACGGGATGGGCGGATTGAGCAGGTCGCGCCCCGCGCGGGGCGCGTGGATTGAAACCTTGCTGCCATCGCTGCCGTGACTGGCGCCATCGGTCGCGCCCCGCGCGGGGCGCGTGGATTGAAACATCGAGTGCGCCGACGCGTAGAGGTATCCAGCCTGTCGCGCCCCGCGCGGGGCGCGTGGATTGAAACGAAGGCAATGGCTGGCAATTTCGTTGGGGCGATGGTCGCGCCCCGCGCGGGGCGCGTGGATTGAAACCGCATGCTGCCGACGGTGCTCGATTCCCGTTGACGTCGCGCCCCGCGCGGGGCGCGTGGATTGAAACCGTCGTCTGGCGATCGTACGTGGCATAGAGGACCGGTCGCGCCCCGCGCGGGGCGCGTGGATTGAAACAAGGCGAATCTCTCCAGCCTGGCATCAAGCGCAAAGTCGCGCCCCGCGCGGGGCGCGTGGATTGAAACCACGCACGTCGATTGGTCCGCCTACTACGCGCAGGTCGCGCCCCGCGCGGGGCGCGTGGATTGAAACTGGTGGTCGTTGCCGTTGCAAGCGTTTGGGGTGGTCGCGCCCCGCGCGGGGCGCGTGGATTGAAACACGTGCCTACGTCAACGGCCATTGGACGAGCGTGGTCGCGCCCCGCGCGGGGCGCGTGGATTGAAACTTAGCGCATCGCGGCAGTCACCTTGGAGAATCTTAGTCGCGCCCCGCGCGGGGCGCGTGGATTGAAACCTCATGTCATCGGTTCGATACCGATTATCGCCACCGTCGCGCCCCGCGCGGGGCGCGTGGATTGAAACGACGCACATGTCGCGAAAGGTGGCGCTGTCCACGGTCGCGCCCCGCGCGGGGCGCGTGGATTGAAACGATGTCAAGATTGCACGCTACAGACCCAAACACTAGTCGCGCCCCGCGCGGGGCGCGTGGATTGAAACTTCTGGCGGCGGTTTCGCAGTGTGCTTCCGCCAGGTCGCGCCCCGCGCGGGGCGCGTGGATTGAAACTGGAATCCGTAGATCGCGAACACATACTGCCCGCGGTCGCGCCCCGCGCGGGGCGCGTGGATTGAAACTACGTCTCCGGCCACGGCGGGCAGGACGCGGACGGTCGCGCCCCGCGCGGGGCGCGTGGATTGAAACTATGCCAGCTCGGCCATCGCGTCGAGCCGCATGTGTCGCGCCCCGCGCGGGGCGCGTGGATTGAAACCGGTGCTCCTGAATGCGCCGGGTTGCCCCGGACGGTCGCGCCCCGCGCGGGGCGCGTGGATTGAAACGCCACTTTCGGCGAGTGGTACAACCGACAGCCGCGTCGCGCCCCGCGCGGGGCGCGTGGATTGAAACGTCTGCGATTCGCTCTCCATGTTCAGGAGGGATGCGGTCGCGCCCCGCGCGGGGCGCGTGGATTGAAACTTGCCCGACCTGTTCATCTTCGACGCGCAAATTCGTCGCGCCCCGCGCGGGGCGCGTGGATTGAAACAGCGCGAACGCGTGCGGCCCCCAAATGGCGCGGCCGGTCGCGCCCCGCGCGGGGCGCGTGGATTGAAACGCTCCCATTTTGTTCAACGACAACGCCGGCGATGGTCGCGCCCCGCGCGGGGCGCGTGGATTGAAACCGGTATCGCTGATGCTGATGCCGCCCATCACGCCGGTCGCGCCCCGCGCGGGGCGCGTGGATTGAAACCTATGGTCGATCAACGCGAAGCTGAATAATCGCTGTCGCGCCCCGCGCGGGGCGCGTGGATTGAAACATATTTTTCGAAACTGAACGCGAAAACCCAGGGAGTCGCGCCCCGCGCGGGGCGCGTGGATTGAAACAACTAGTACGTCAATACTGAGGCGGACGTGAACATTCGTGTCCCTTTTGCACGGACTCGATCGATGTTTGCGATGGGAGTCGTGCAGCCGGGGCGTCAACGTTCGTTTCGGAGCCAGGCTTGCAGGAACTCGCGTGCGGCGGCCAGGTGGGCGAGCGCCGCGGCCGTGGGCGCGGCGTTCGGCTCCCAGGCCTCCCCCCGGATGGCCAGCAGCCACGCCGGCGGCCGCGCGCCATACAGTTCGTCCGCCAGCGCCAGCACGGTTTCCGGCGACATGGCGTGGGTGGAAAAGGAAATCTCCTTCTGCGGCGCCAAGGGTCGGAACACGAATGGCGCTTCTCCCTCCTCCGCGGCGTCTACGAACACGACCGCCCGACTTTCCACCACGGTCAGCGCGTCCTCGATGTTGAGCTGGTAGTTGGAGTCGAAGACGATGCCGGAGAGGCCCTCCGCCTGCGCCCAGGCTGCGAGCTCCGCGACGAGCGCCGGCCCGATTCCGTCGTCTTGACGGCCAGGATTGCCGCAGCCGCAGATCAGGATCGGGTGGGATGGAATCTCAATATCCAATGTCCAATGTCCAATATCCAATCACCAAGTCCGATCCCTTCGCCGCCGAGCCACCACCGCGCCCGCCGCATCCACCAGCGTCACCTCCAGCGGCATCTGGCCGTAGGCATGGGTGGCGCAGCTCAGGCACGGATCGTAGGCGCGGATCGCCACCTCGACCGCGTTCATCATCGGCTCGGTGATTTCCTTCTGGCCCGCCATGTAGGTCGTGGCGACACAACGGATCGCCCGGTTCATGGGTTCGTTGTTGTGCGTGGTGGACACGATCAGATTGGCCATTTGAATCAGGTCGTCTTCGCCCACCGCGTAATGGTGGAACAGCGTGCCGCGCGGCGCTTCGATGATGCCGACGCCTTCAGGTTGGCGCTGGCCGTGCACGACGAGATCGCCGCCCAGGACATCCGGATCCCGCAGCAGCTCGCGCATCTTTTCGGCGGCGTGGAGCACTTCGATCAGCCGCGCCCAATGCGTGTGCATGCACATGTCGTTGGGCCTTCCGCCCGTCGCCGCCCGGAACGCCTCGAATTCCTTTTGCGCCAGCGGAGTCGGAATGAAATCGGCGACGTTCAGCCGCGCGAGCGGCCCGACGCGGTACCAGCCTTTTTCCGGTCCCAGCCGCTTCAGGTACGGGAACTTCATGTAGCTCCACGACTTCACTTCTTCGCGGAAATGCTGGAGATAGTCCTGGCAATCCACATCGTCGAGGATCCGTTTGCCGTCCGCGTCCACGGCGCGCAGGACGCCGTGGTAGAGATCGAGCGCGCCGTCCTTTCGCACGAGGCTCAGGTGGTTCGATGGGAACTTCGAGAAGCCGTCGATGAAAGCCTTGTGCTTCTTGTAGTAGTCCTTGAAGAACGCCAGCGCGCCCTGCGCCCACGCGACCATCTGGTCGGCGTTCAGCGGCCCGCCGGCGCCTTTCAGCAGCCGGTCGCGCTCTTCCACGGACAGGCTCTTGTTCACCCCGCCGGGAATCGCGCCGGTGCCGTGGATCTTCTTGCCGGCGGTCGCCGCGATGACTTCCTGGCCGTATTTGCGCATCAGGATCGCCTGCGTCGCCAGTTCGCGGTTCGCCAGGGCCACGCCGATCATATTGCGCGTCGCGGGATCCGCGTCGTAGCCGAACAGCAGGTCCGGCGAGGCCAGGTGGAAGAAATGCAGCGAGTGCGATTGGAAGATCTGCCCGTAGTGCATCAGCCGGCGGATCTTCTCCGCCGTTGGCATCAGCCCATCCCCCGTTCCCGCGCCGACGACGACGTCCATCGCCTTGGCCGCGGCGAGGTGGTGGCTGACCGGGCAGATGCCGCACAGGCGCTGCACCAGCACCGGCGCCTCCCAGTACGGGCGCCCCTGCACGAACCGCTCGAAGCCCCGGAACTCCACGATGTGCAATCGGCTTTGCGCCACGTTGCCGGCGTCGTCGAGATGGATCGTGACCTTGCCGTGGCCTTCGACGCGCGTGATGGGATCGATGACGATTTTGCGGGTCATGGCGGTCTCAGTCGTATTTGAAGGTGCGGTATTGCAGATCCAGTTCCCGGCCGGTCACCAGCGCAACCAGCGCATCCCAGATCAGGTCCGCGCTCGGCGGACACCCCGGCAGGAACACGTCGATCTTCACCACCTCGTGGCAGGGATAGACGCGGTTCAGGATCTTCGGGATGTCGGGATCGTGCGGAATGATCTTGCCCGGATTGGCGTCGGCCACCGTCGGCCCGTTCAAATAGGCCTCGTCCAAGCACTCCTTCAGCGGCAGGACGTTGCGCAGCGCCGGCAGTCCGCCCATCAGCGCGCATTCGCCGAACGCGACGAGCGTCTTGCAGTGTTTGCGGAATTCCGTCAGCACGTGCACGTTCTCGTCGTTGCAACAACCGCCTTCGATCAGGCCGACGTCGCACTCCTTCGTGAACGTCTTGAGATCGTCGAGCGGCGACTTGTGCAATTCTACCAACTCGATCAGGTCGAGCAGCCGCTCGTCGACGTCGAGCAGCGACATGTGGCAGCCGAAGCAGCCGGCCAGCGACGTCGTCGCGACGATCTTCTTGGGGGCTTTCGCGCTCACGGCCGCACCTCGCTGCCGATGGGCGCCCGGTCGTAGGTGCGCCGCCCGATGGGCACGTCGAAGCCCTTGCCCTTGCGCAGGATCGCCCCGACGGGGCAGATGTCCATCGCCCGCTGCGCCAGCGCGTCGTCGATATCCTTCGAGGTGTCCGGGTCGATGTTGATGACGACCTTGTCGCCGCGCTTGCCGAAGGCGAAGATGGCCTGGCCCTGCGCGTTGTGGATGCCGCGGATGCAGCGCTTGCACTGAATGCAGCGGTTGTGGTCCTTGACGAGCTTGGGATGCCACGCCTCCACGTCGCGCTTGGGGAACAGGTAGGGGAAGCTCGACACCGTCACGCGGTAGCGGTAGGCCAGCGCCTGCAGCTCGCAGTTGCCGCTGCGCTCGCACGAGGGGCACAGATGGTTGCCTTCCGCGAACAGGATTTCGACGACCGACTTGCGGAACGCCTCCAGCTCCGGCGTGCTCGTCGCCACGTTCATGTCCTCGGCCACCTTCGTCGTGCAGGCCGTCTGCGGAATGCCGTTGACCAGCACCGTGCAGATCCGGCACGCCCCCTTCGGCGGAATGCCCGGATAGTTGCACAGCGTCGGAATGTAGACCCCCGCCTCACGCGCCGCCGCGACCAGTTGCGCTCCTTCTTCCGCCAGGCAGGTCTTGCCGTCGAGCGTGAACCGGACGAAGCTGGCCATGGCGCGCCTCCCTAGCCTTTCCCAACCGCCGCGTCGTAGTCCCGAATCGCCGCCGCCAGGTCGAACGACGGCACGAAGCGCGGATCGCCCGGCGCCAACCGCGCGTCGTAATGCGGACGGAAATTCTTGATCGTGGTGACGATCGGATTCAGCGCGGTCTGCCCCAGCCCGCAGCGGTTGTTGCGCATGATCTTCTGCCAGGCCTGCAGCCGCTCCACGTCTTCCGCCGTGCCCTTGCCCGCCACGATCCGTTCGAGCACCACCTGCGCCATGCCCGTCAGCGCGCGGCACGGCACGCAGGAGCCGCACGACTCCTCGCGGAAAAACCGCGCGAAGTTCAGCACCACGTCCTTCAGCAGGTCGCGGTGCTTCCCGACGACGATGAACGAGCCGCCCGTCGCCAGATCCTCGTAGGCCAGCACGCGGTTGAATTCGTCCGGACCGATGCACGCGCCCGACGGCCCGCCGACCTGCACCGCCTGCACGTCGCGCGCGCCGGCTTCCTTGAGGATGTCGTTAACCGAAAAGCCCCATTCCACCTCGTAGATCCCCGGCCGGTCGCAATCGCCCGACACGCACAGCACCTTGGTGCCCTTGGATTTTTCGGTGCCGAGCCGGTTGTACCACTCCGGTCCCCGCAACAGCACCTGCACCGCCGAGCACAGCGTCTCGACATTGTTGACCACCGTCGGCTTCTGCAAGTAGCCCCTTTCCACCGGAAACGGCGGCCGGTCGCGCGGCTCGCCGCGCTTGCCCTCGGCCGATTCGATCAGCGCGGACTCCTCGCCGCACACGTAGGCCCCCGCGCCGAACTGCAGGCTGACGTCGAAATCGAAGCCCGCATGCCCGCCGACCGCGGTCCCCAGCAGCCCCTGCGCGCGCAGGTCCGCCAGCACGTGCTCCAGATAGCCGCGCAGATAGCGGTATTCGTTGCGCACATAGAGCACGCCCCGCCGCGCGCCGACCGCGTAGGCCGCGATCGCCATGCCTTCGAGCACCATCTGCGGCCGTTCCGTCAGAATGACCCGGTCCTTGAAGGTGCCCGGCTCGCCCTCGTCGGCGTTGCAAAAGACGTATTTCACGTCGCTCGTCGCGCGCCGGGCGAATTCCCACTTCATGCCCGTCGGAAATCCAGCCCCGCCCCGGCCGCGCACGCTCGCGGCCTTGACCGCCGCGATCACCTCGGCGGAACTCATCTGGACCACTTTGCGCAGCGCCTCGCCGGGCCGGTAGTGGTCGAAGACCGTCGGCCCGCGCCGGCGGACGTGGTTGTGCACCAGCGCCCGAATCAGCGGATGCGCGTTCTGGCCGTCGCCGTATTGGTCGCCCTTGAGCTCCTCGACCGTCTTCCCGGCGCGCATGCCCGCCACCAGTTCGCGCGCCTTGGCCGGCGTCAGTTCCGGAAACACCTGCCCATTGACCAGCGCGGCCGGCTCCTGGTCGCTCATTCCGATGCACGCCGTGTGGAACAGCCCGACCACGCCATCGGCCGAGACCTCCCCGAATTTGCAGCCCGCCGCTTCCTCGAACGCCCGGGCCACCTCCGCGCGGCCGGCGAACTCCGCCACCACGCTGTCGTTGAGATAGACCGCGAATTTCCCGCGCGGTTCGCGCGCGAAGAAGTGGTAGAACGACGTCGTCTGCTCCACGTCCACCTGCGGAATGCCCAGCACGTCCGCGATCCGCGCCGCGGTCACGTGGGAGAGGCACCCCAGCTCGTCCTGCACGTCGATCAGCACGTCCATCAGCCGCGTCGCGTCACCGCCGTACTTGGCGACGACCGTCTTGACCGTCTGGGCGATGCTGGAGGACATGGGCCGCTCCCGCCGGACCCGCTCCTAGAACGTGCCCGTGATGTATTTTTCCAGGCTGTCGATCGTCGATTGCTGGGCGTCGAGCATGTACTTGACCACGTCGCCGATGGAAATCAGACCCGCCAGCTTGCCGTCCGCCAGCACGGGCAGGTGCCGGTGCCGCCGCCCCGTCATCAGCGCCATGCACTCCTCCACCGTCTGGCCCGGCGCCACCGTCTTCATCTGCTTCACCGGCGTCATCGCGTCCTTCACCAGATTGGTCTTGGGCGACTTGCCTTCGGCGATCACCTTCCACAGGCAGTCGCGTTCGGACACGATGCCCGACAGCTTGCCGGCCTGGGTGACCACCGCCAGGCAGCCGATGTGCTTCGCGCTCATCCGCCGGATCGCCTCCAACACCGTTTCCGACGCCGCGATGGTTTCCACTTTGGCGCCTTTGATCCGCAACAAATCGCCTACCGTCGTGCTCATGGTTTTCTCCTTTCCGTTTGGATTCTCGAAGTATCGTCTGCCGACGGTGAAAGTGTAGGAAGCGCCCCGCCCCGCCGTCAACGCCCCAGACCGCCCCAAACGCATTTTGTTCCTGTCGCCCTGCCATGGGGGGTGCATCTGCAATCCAAAGCCAAGACCCAGCCTGAAGGCTGGACTACGAACAAGTCCTGCATGTAGTCCACGCTTCAGCGTGCGGCTGTCCCTCTCTGCCTGAAACAGATGGGACGCCGAATTGCATCTGCGTCCGCCCCCCGAATCAGGGTGGATTCCGGTTTGCGCAGGGCCGGACAATGGGATAGAGATGGACCATGATCCCTGCCGCCCGCATCCACCGCTTGGACGACCGCCCGCCGGCGCGGGGAAAATACGTTCTCTATTGGATGCAGCAGTCGCAACGCGCGGAATGGAATCCCGCGCTGGAATATGCCGTCGAGCAGGCCAACGCCTTGCGGCTGCCAACGCTCGTCGGCTTCGCGCTGACGGCATTCCCCGGCGCCAACGGCCGACACTACCGGTTCATGCTCGCAGGCCTGCGCGAAACCGAAAAACGCCTTGCCGCGCGCGACATCGGCTTCTGCCTCCGGCAAGGCCCGCCCGAGGAAATCATCCCTATGCTTGCACAAGGCGCGGCTTGGATCGTCGGCGACGTCGGCTACCTTCGCGTGCAACGCCAATGGCGCGCGGCCGTCGCCCAGCGCGTGGCGTGCCCCGTCGTCTTCGTCGAAGGCGACGCCGTCGTACCGGTGGAGGCCGTTTCCGACCACGCCGAATTCGCCGCGCGCACGATCCGGCCGAAAATCCACCGATTGCTCGGCGACTATCTCACCCCCCTCAAGCCGACGAAGGTCGCCGTACCCTTCGCGGGCTCCGCGAAAAACTCGCAGGATCTTTCCGATCCCGACGCGCTGGGACGCCGCCTGGGCGTGGACGCTTCCGTACCCGCCGCCGCGTCCGTCGGCGGCGCGACCGCCGCTCATCGGTTGCTTGATCGCTTCGTGGCGCACCGCCTCGCCGACTACGCCGAGGCCGCCAGCGATCCGGTCGCCGATGGCTGTTCCGGCCTGAGCCCCTATCTGCACTTCGGCCAGATCTCGCCCCTTGAAATCGCCCTGCGCATCCAGGCGGCCGACGCGCCGCGCGTCGCGACCGACGCCTTTTTGGAGCAACTGATCGTCCGCCGCGAGCTGAGCCTGAACGCCTGTTGGTTCAATCCCGGCTACGACCGCTACGACACCCTGCCCACCTGGGCGCTGAAGACCCTCGACCAACACCGGAAGGACAAACGCGAATTCGTCTATTCCCGCGCGCAGTGGGAGGCCGGCGCCACGCACGATCCGTGCTGGAACGCCTCGCAGGCCGAAATGGTCCGCTCCGGCCGCATGCACAATTATATGCGCATGTACTGGGGCAAGAAAATCCTCGAATGGTCCCGCACGCCCGAGGAAGCCTTCGAAACGGCCCTCTTTCTCAACGACAAGTACGAATTCGACGGACGCGACCCCAACGGCTGCGTCGGCGTGGCCTGGTGCTTCGGCCGCCACGACCGCCCGTGGACCGAACGCCCCGTCTTCGGCACGATCCGCTACATGAACGCCAACGGCCTGCGCCGCAAGTTCGATGTCCAAGCCTACGTCGAACGCTGGCTCGGGCTGGACGCCGGGCGGCTGTTCTGAGCGTTTCCGGGCAATAAAAAACGCAAGGGAGCCAAAGGCTCCCTTGCGTGCGTGGCGCCGGGGCGCGGCTTACTTCTTGGGCGCCGGGGTCTTCGCGTATTCGATCGCGAAGCTGGCGTAGAAGGCCGTGGCGCGGGTCAGGTGTTCGATGTCGATTTCCTCGTTTGGGAAATGCGCGAACTTCTCGTGGCCCGGGCCGAAGCCGATGCACGGAATGCCGTACATGCCGCAAATGGACACGCCGTTGGTGCTGAACACCCAGTAGGACACCACGGGATCTTCGCCGAGCGCGGCCTTGTAGCCGGCGACGGCGCTGGTGACCTGCGGAGTGATTTCCTCGATGTGCCAGGTGGGATAGTACTTCTTGGTGGGATACACCAGACCCGTCCAGCTCGGCACGGAGTATTCCAGCACGCGGACTTCCGCGCCGGCCTTCTGGACGCTGGGGAGCGCCTTGAGTTCAGCCACGCTGGTTTCTTCGTTCTCGCCCGTCGTCAGGCGGCGGTCGAGGTGGATCGTGCAGCTGTCCGCCACCGCGCACAGGCTCGGCGAGGTCGAACGGATGTGGCTGATGGTCACGGTGCCCTTGCCGAGGGGCTTCGTCGGCGGCAGGCGCTCGTTGAGTTTCTCGATGTCCTTGATGATGTCGGCCATCTTGTAGACGGCGTTGACGCCGCGTTCCGGCGCCGAACCGTGGCAGGAGACGCCCTTGGTCTCGATCTCGATTTCCATGCGGCCGCGGTGGCCGTGGTAGATCTGCAGGCTGGTCGGCTCCGTCGAAACGACGACTTCGGGGCGCAGCTTGGTTTCCTTGACGATGTACTGCCAGCACAGGCCGTCGCAATCCTCTTCCTGCACGCTGGCGACCACCCAGATGGTCAGCTCTTTCGGCACCATCCCGAGCTCCTTCAGCATGGCGATGGCGGAGATGGAAGTGATGACGCCGCCCTTCTGGTCGGTCACGCCGCGGCCGTAGACCTTGCCGTCTTTGATGATCGACGGATAGGGTTTGACCTTGTTCCACAGGGTGATGTCGCCGACGTCGACGGTGTCGCAGTGGCCGTCGAAAGCGATGACGCGCGGGCCGTTGCCGATGCGGCCGAGCAGGTTGCCCATGCCGTCGATGACGACTTCATCGTAGCCCATCTTCTTCATGGCCGCGGCCATGAACTTGACCACGTCGCCTTCCTGGCTGCTCAGGGAGGGGATGCTGGCGACGTCTTTCAGGAAATTCGCGATTTCGCCTTCGCGCTTCTTGGCTTCGGCGTACAGTTTCGAACTCATTTTCTTTCTCCTTCTTGCTTACAGGTTCTTGAGCACGCCGGTGGCGTCGTTGAACTCGTCGATGAGCTGGTCCCACTCGGCGACCTGCTTCGGATCGAAGACGCCCTTCCAGAAGTCTTCGTCCCAGAGCTGGCGCAGCTCTTCGCTGTCCTTGCCCTGCTGCTCGACCCAGGTGAAATACTTGAAGTTGTGGAGCGCCTTCCGCTCGAAGTAGTTCAACTCGCGGAACGTGGTGGGGTTGCAGCCCTGCAGGTAGCGGGCGTAGTGGCGGGCGGCGAGGTCCGCGTTGTAGGCGCCGTGCTGCTCGGTCATTTCGACCTGGCGCGAGGCGTACAGATCCATCGAGTCCGTCATCGGCAGGAAGATCACGTCGCGACCGTCCATCTCGAAGTAGCGCGCGGTCCAGATGGCGCTGACGAGGTTGCAGATGCCCGAGATGCCCAGCGCCGGCAGCAGGGAAAGCACGTCGGCCTTGACGCCCTGCTTCTTCAGGTAGTCCTGGCCGGCCTGCTCGTTGAACAGGCGCAGGAGCTGCATGACCTGCTCGTCGTCCACGGCGCTCACGGCGTCCGTGTTGCGCACGTTGTGGATCCACGGGATGTGCTTGTCGCCGATGCCTTCGATGCGGTGCGCGCCGAAGCCATACTGGTAGAGCGTCGGGCACTGCTGGGCTTCGCTGGCCACCACGCGGATGCCGGGGTGCTTCGTGCGCAGGAAATCGCCCGCGGCAATCGTGCCGGCCGAGCCCGTCGCGCTGATGTAGCCCGACAGGCGGCTGCGGTCGGTCTTGAAGTGGTTCTCGTAGATTTCCTCGATGATGCCGCCGGTCATGTTGTAGTGCCAGATCGAATTGCCGAACTCCTCGAACTGGTTGAAGATGACGATCTTGTCGCCGCGCTCCTTGCGCAGCTTCCAGCACATGTCGTAGATCTCCTTCACGTTCGACTCGGTGCCGGGCGTGGCGATGATCTCGTCTGTGTTGATGCTCTTGAGCCACTGGAACCGTTCCTGGCTCATGCCCTCGGGCAGGATCGCGATGGCCGGGCAGGCCAGCAAGGCGCAGTCGTAGGCGCCGCCGCGGCAGTAGTTGCCCGTGGAAGGCCAGACGGCCTTCTGCGTCGTGGGGTCGAAGTTGCCGCTCACCAGCCGCGGCACCAGGCAGCCGTAGGCCGCGCCGACCTTGTGCGCGCCGGTCGGGAAATGGCGCCCCATCAGGCCCACGATCCGCGCGTCCACGCCCGTGATTTCCTTCGGAAACTCCAGCCAATTGCCTTCGCCGAAACCACCGGTCTTGGGGTCGTTCTTCCAAGTGATGCGAAACAAGTTGAGCGGATTGACGTCCTGCAAATGGATCTTCTTGAGCTTCTCCTGGATCTTGGCCGGAATTTTCTTGGGATCCTTCTGCTGGGCGAAGGTCGGGAGGACGACCCCGCGCTCCTTGGCGCGCTGGACGGTCCGGGCGAGGACTTCTTTGTTGATCGAGGAAATGATTTTCATGTTTTTCTCCTTAATAAGGGGATCGGGGTGCGCAATCGGGGAGAAGTTTCCCTTTTCGGCCCCTGCGCCGTCAAATAAAATGGCCCCGGCGCGCGAAAACGCTTTAGCGGGTCAGGAGCACGCCCAGCACCGTCAGGCCGTAGAGCGCCACGTCGGCCATCAACGGAACGTCCGTCAGCAAAATGTGTTCGGGCCGGTCGCCCTGATCCCGGCGGTACACCAGATCCATGTAGCGGAACAGGCCGAAAACGACGAACGGAATGGTCGCCCCCAGCCAAGGCGTTCCGAACTTGGAGACCGTTTCGGGCCAAAGCGTGTAGATGGAATAGCACACCAGGGAAGCCGCCGCCGTCAGGGTGATGAGCAGGTCGAGCAACCGTTCGTCGTAGCCGTCCAGCGCCGCGCGCGTGCCCATCCCGGCCAAGTTCACCTTTTCGTGCCGCCGCTTGCACAGGCCCAGAAACAGCGCCAGCATCATTGCGCACACCAGCAGCCACGGACTGATCTTGACGTGGATCACCACCGCCCCCGCCAGCGCCCGCAGCACGAAACCGAGCGAAATCACGATCACGTCCACCAGCGCCAGCCGTTTCAGCCCCAGCGTGTAGACGATCTGCAGCGCGAGATAGGCCCCCAGCACCGCCAGCAATTCCGGCCCCAACCGCCAGGCACCGCCGAGACCGGCCGCCAGCAGCGCCAACCCCACCCCCCACGCCAATCCCGGCGTCGCTTCGCCCGAGGCGATCGGCCGGCGGCACTTGATGGGATGCAGCCGATCCTGCGGCGCGTCCTTCAGGTCGTTGAACACGTAGACCGCGCTCGACACCAGCGAAAACGCCAGCGCCGCCAGGCAGACCTTCCACAATTCCCACGCGGCTAGATTTTGCTGCTGGTCGCCCAGCGCGAAGATGAAGGCCGCGAACACCACGGCGTTCTTCGTCCACTGCTTCACCCGCAGCAGGTGGACCAGCGTGCGCAGCATCTTCATTCCGCCGCCGGCCCCGCCGCTACGCTCTGCGGATGGATCGCGCGCGGCCGGCGCCGGAATCCGCAGCGCGCCAGCAGCTTCCAGACCATCCACAGCGCTTCGTTGATGATCCCACCGCTCATCTTGGACTGCCCTTCGCGGCGCTCTTCGAACGTGATCGGCGATTCGACGATCCGGAAGCCCAGGTGCCAGGCCGTGTGCGTCATTTCGACCTGGAACGAATAGCCGTTGGAGTGGATGTTGTCCAAGTCGATCGCCGCCAGCACTTCGCGGCGGAAGCACTTGAACCCGCCCGTCGGATCGGTGAACGGCATGCCCGTGATCAAGCGCACGTAGAGCGCCGCCCCCGTGCTCAGGATCAGCCGGTTCAGCGGCCAGTTGACCACGCGAATGCCGCCGACGTAGCGCGAGCCCAGCACCAGATCCGCCTTCTGCGCCGCCGCGCGTAGCTGGGGCACCGCCTTCGGATCGTGCGAGAAATCGGCGTCCATTTCCATGACGAAGCGATATTCGGGCCGCTCCAGCGCCCAGCGGAAGCCCGCGACGTAGGCCCGCCCCAGTCCCTGCTTCTGCTGCCGGTGCAGCACGTGGATGCGCGGGTTTTCCGCCGCCATCCGATCGGCCAGTTGCCCCGTGCCGTCCGGCGAGTTGTCGTCCACGAACAGCAGATCCGCTTCGGGACAGGCCGCCAGCACCGCCTGCGCGATGGGTTCGGCGTTTTCTTTTTCGTTGTAGGTTGGAACGATGACCAACGTGTCGCTCATGGTGAGGGGCATCTTACTCCGTCGCCGGCGACGCGGACAATCCCAAATCCAGCGTCAATTCGGTGTGGTCGTTTCGCCGGCCGAGCCGCGCCCGCGCGAGGCCCAGCGGCGCGAAGGCGTCGATCCACGCCTTGGCCTCGTTCAGCCGTTCGCGGACGGCCTGGGAACTGCCGCCGTTGAGAAACATCTGCGCCATGGACCAGGTGGCGATGGCGTCGCGCGCCACCTTGCCGGTGCGCGCCAGATCGATCCAAGCCGCGGTTGCGGCGGTTTCGTCCAGCGCCGCGGCCCAGTCCGGCATCGCCGCCGCCGGACCGGCCTGCGCCAGCTTCTGGAGCGCATCGAGATTGCTCGCCGCCAGCAGCCAGCCGTCCAAAACCGCATAGGCCGGCCGATCCGCCAGCGCCAATTCGTCCACCCACTCGTTGCCGCCCGCGCTGGCCAGAACATAGAGCGTCGCCGCCGGCGCGGACACCGGCTGGAGAACGAACGCCGCCTTGTAGCGCGCGTTGCTCGCATCCAGCACCCGCTGGATCGCCGCCTGCGCCGCCGCCGGATCGGGCGCCGGCGTCGCCAGCAGCAGCGTCGGCACGCGCA
>Ga0116170_10002782_pt1 | contig 16671 bp, 13 predicted proteins | sample AD_JPNHW1_MetaG_FD_89797 | JGI IMG/M metagenome (GOLD analysis project Ga0116170, IMG submission 89797) | Active sludge microbial communities of municipal wastewater-treating anaerobic digesters from Japan - AD_JPNHW1_MetaG | ecosystem: Engineered > Bioreactor > Anaerobic > Digestate | place...
CGGCTTTGCGCGGATTCAGCGCGCAAATTATCCGTTATATCGAGACTCTTCAGCCACCAGCCGCCGGCTCTGCGGGTGAGTACCATCTGATGGACCTGGGCGGGCAAAAGCTGGTGCTGGTCAGCAGCCTGCTGAATCCATCCCAGCCGGTCAGCCTGCTTTTCCCGACTGAAACCAGTTTCGACGTGATTCTGAACGCCTTTTCCGCGCTCGAAAAACTGCTGAACGCGTCGGAGCTGCCGGACCTGCACGATTTGAAAGCGCGAAAAAACAGCTCCGCGCACCCGCAGCGCTGGCAGGACGCGCTCTTTGACCCGGCGCCTCAAAGCCCCGCGGAAGCAGGCTTGCCAACCCGGGCGGAAAACAAGCCAAACGCCGCGCCACTGCCAGTTTCCGATGGCTGGACGCTCATCCTCTGAACCCCCGGGAGGTTCGCAAACTTCCCGCGCAAACCTGCAGAACCGAGGTTACCATGCCGAAAATCCTTTACCTTCTGGACGGACACGCGTTAGCCTACCGCGCCTACTTCGCGCTTACGGCTGGCGGCAGCACCCGCTGGGCCACCAGTACGGGTGAACCCACCGCCGGCGTGTTTGGTTTCGCCAGTACACTACTGCGCATCCTGGAGCAGGAACAGCCCGATTACCTGGCGGTTTCTTTCGATACCGGGCGCACTTTCCGCCACGACCTCTACCCGGAATACAAGGGCACGCGCGCCAAGATGCCCGAAGACCTGCGCGGTCAGGTGGAACGCATCCGTGAGATGGTGGACGCGTTCAACATTCCCCGGTTGGAAGTGGAAAATTACGAGGCGGATGACGTAATTGGCAGCCTGGCAGTCTGGGCTTCACAGGAAGAGGGCTTGGGCGTCAAAATCATCACCGGCGACCGCGACCTGCTTCAGCTGGTCACAAACCGGGTGGTGGTGTCTTTGCCCAATAACAAAACCAACACAAACGAAGATTATTTCCCGGAGGACGTCCAGCGCAAACTGGGTGTTTTGCCTGAACAGGTGGTGGACTACAAAGCGCTGGTTGGAGATGCCTCGGACAATATTCCGGGCGTGAAAGGCATCGGCGAGAAAACCGCCGTGAGTTTGCTGGAAAAGTACGGCAGTCTGGATAATATCTACGCGCACCTGAACGAAATCAGCGGCCGGGCAGGCGCAGCGCTGGCAGCAGGCAAGCCTGAAGCCTACCTCAGCCAGGACCTGGCGCGCATCCGCACCGACCTGAAACTGCGCTTTGACCTCACCCAGGCAGAATCCGACCGCTTTAACCCGGGCGCGGTGGAAGACCTCTTCCGTCAGCTCGAGTTCCGCACCCTCACCCAACGCCTGCACAATCTGGTGCGCAAGCTGCATCCCAGCCTGGAGCGCGCCGCGCAGCAGAGCCTGTTCGCCGAGCCGCCCACCCCAGCCGTGGAACTGTTCAGCAGCGGCGACTATACCACCGAGGTCGTGGACACCCCCGGGAAACTGCAGGCAGCCGCCGCGGAACTGGCAAAGGCCAGCCGGCTGGCCTTTGATACCGAGACCACCAGCACCGACCCAATGCGGGCGGAGTTGGTTGGAATTTCGCTGGCGGCGGACCCCTCCATAGGGTATTATTTCCCGCTCGGGCATAAGCAGGGCAGGCAGTTGGCGCGTGAGGAAGTATTTCAGGCGCTGCAGCCGCTGCTGGAAAACCCGGGCATCAGCAAGGTCGGGCACAACAGCAAGTACGACTTGATTTGCCTGGAGCAGGCCGGCCTGCGGGTGGCGCCGATTGATTTTGATACCATGCTGGCCGAGTGGCTGATTAACCCTGATTCGCGCAACCTGGGGCTTAAAAACCTGGCCTGGGTGCGCCTGGGGGCGGAAATGACCCACATCGAGGAGCTCATCGGAAGGGGGAAGAACCGGATTAGCATGGCGGAGGTCCTGATAGAAGAGGCCGCGCCCTACGCGGCAGCGGATGCTGTGATGACCCTGCGCCTGGTGGAACCGCTCCAGGCTGAACTGACCTCCCATCAGGTCGAAAGGCTGAACCGCGACCTGGAGGTGAAACTTATCCCGGTCCTGGCGGACATGGAGCAAAAAGGCATCCTGCTGGACGCGGGCATGTTCAAAAGCTTCGCGCAGGAACTGAACGGACAAATCCAGCGCATTGAGGAGTCCATCTACGCGCGGGTGGGGGAGCCTTTCAATATCAACTCCACCCAGCAGCTTTCGGACGTGCTCTTTAAGCGCCTGGGGCTGGAACCGCCTGACCGCTCGCGCAAAACCAGTGCGGGCAAGCTTTCCACCGCGGTCGATGTGCTGGAGGGAATGCGCGGACAGCACCCGATTATTGGCGAAATCCTGGAATACCGCGAATTGGCCAAACTGAAATCCACCTACGTGGACGCCCTTCCGCTGCAGGTTAACCCGAAAACCGGCCGGATTCACACTTCGTTTAATCAGACCGGCACCGTCACGGGGCGGATTGCTTCGCAAGACCCGAACCTGCAAAACATCCCCACCCGCACGGAGCTCGGCCGGCGCGTGCGGCAGGGTTTCATCGCCGCGCCGGGCGCCAAACTGCTCTCGATCGACTACTCGCAGATTGAGCTGCGCATCATGGCGCACATTTCCCAGGACGAGGCGATGCTGGAGGCGTTCCGCCAGGGGCAGGACATTCACGCCGCCACCGCTGCCGCGATTTACAACATTCCGCTGGAAAAGGTGGATAAAAACCAGCGCCGGCACGCCAAAGCCATTAACTTCGGCCTCATCTACGGCATGAGCGCCTTTGGCCTGACCCGCGCGACCGAATTGACGCTGGCGGAAGCCGAAAACTACATCAAAGCCTATTTTGAGCACTTCCCAAGGGTGAAAACCTGGCTGGATAACACGCGCGTGCTGGCAGCCAAGCAGGGCTACGTGGAAACTCTGCTCGGCAGGCGGCGCTACTTCCCCAACCTGCAAACCGGCACAAACTACGCCATGCGCCAGCGGGAAGAGCGGGAAGCCATCAACGCGCCCATCCAGGGTACGGCAGCCGATATCATCAAGCTGGCGATGATCGCGCTGCCGGATGCTTTCGCGAAGGCACGTTTACACGGCTGCATGCTGCTGCAAGTGCACGATGAGCTGATTTTTGAGGTGCCGGAAAAGGAATTGGCGGAAACCATTGCGACCGCCAGAAGCGTGATGGAACACACCATGCGGCTGGACGTCCCGCTGCTGACGGAGGCACGCACAGGCAGCACCTGGGGCGAGCTGGAGCCAGTCAGCGATTCGGTGATCGAGGATTTGACAGGCGCGTAAAAGTAGTTATAGGGCGGCTTGTGTCTTTCAAGCCCCCTGCAAGATTCGTCATTAGCGAGCCCCCGCTGGAAACCTGATCCGAACCTGAAAATTACTGGAGGGGGGCGGCAATCTGCCTTTTAGGTTGGTCGGGAGATCGCTTCGTGCCTTGCGATGACGAAATGTTGGGTAGTTAACGCTATTCAAGCTGCCTTTTAATCCATCATTGCGACTGCTTGCCTGCGCAAGGGACAAAAGCAACCTCCCTCTGTGCGAGGGACAGATCGCCGCGCTGCGCCCGCGATGACGGGGGACCAGCTTACCCGATCAACTGCTCGCGCAGCTGCAGCACCTGCCGGCGGATGCGGTCATCGGACTCGATCATATCCGCCACTTTGTCGCAGGCATACATGACGGTGGTGTGGTCCCGACCGCCCAACTCCTCGCCGATCTTCGGAAGCGAAACCCCGCCAAGCTCGCGCATCAAATACATCGCCACCTGACGCGGCAGCGCCACGTCTTTGGAGCGGTCTTTGCTCAGGATGCGTTCGGTGGAAATGCCGAAAAACTTCGAGACAGTGCTAATGACCTCGTTGGGCACCAGCGCGCTGCGCTGCGGCAAAATATCCACCATGGCGTTGTTCGCCAGCTGCAGGGTCAGCTTCTCGCCGCTCAGGTCGGCATAAGCCAACACGCGGTTCCAGGCGCCTTCCAACTCGCGGATATTCGCCTGCACTTCTCTCGCAATCATTTCCATGACTTCTGTGGGAACTTCCCGGTTGGCTTTTTCGGCTTTCGTGCGCAAGATTGCCAGGCGGGTTTCATAATCCGGCGGTTGGATGTCCACCGTCAGCCCCCACTCAAAGCGCGAGCGCAGCCGTTCTTCCAGGGTGCTCATCGCCTTGGGAGCCCGGTCAGAGGTCATTACGATTTGTTTATCCTGCCCGTGCAGGGTGTTGAAGGTGTGGAAAAACTCTTCCTGCGTGGATTCCTTACCAGAGATGAATTGGATATCATCAATGAGCAGCACATCCACCTGACGGTACTTCTCGCGGAAAGCGGCCGTCGTTTTGGTGCGGATGGCATTGACCAGGTCGTTCGTGAACTCCTCGGAGGACACATACAGCACCTGCAGTTTCTGCTGCAGCACGGAGTTGCCGATGGCGTGCAGGATGTGCGTTTTGCCCAGCCCCACCCCGCCGTAGAGGAAGAGCGGATTGTAGGCGCGGGCGGGGTGCTCGGCTACAGCCAGGCTGGCGGCATGCGCCAGGCGGTTGTTGGGGCCGACCACAAAGTTGTCGAAGCGGTATTTGGGAGCCAGATGGGTTTCGAACATATCCCGGACGGGTTCTTCCCGCGCCGGAATCACCACCTCTTCAAGGGTTTGTTCCACGGACTGTGCCGCCCAGACGGAAAAACAAATCTCCACCGGGCGCGCCATCATTCCGCTCAGCTTGTTAATCAGGGTCGCTTTCAGGCGGCTTTCCAGCCAGTCGCAGGCATAGGCATTGGTGGCGCCCAGATAAAAGACCCCGGCAGGCTCGTCGAAGCGGATAAGCTGGGTCTGTTTCACCCAGGTATCATAGGTCGCTTTGGAAAGCTCCATCTGCAATTGTCCTTGCGCTGCCTGCCAGGCCTGCTGTGCGTTCATGGCAAATCTCCTGATGCCCCGCGGCGTTCGGGGAAAATTCCTGACCGGAACAACAGTTTCATAAGCGAATCACGTGTATCCCGATGATGTGGATCCGCTGAAAGAACTTGTCTTCAGTTGTTCTTCAGTTCGGTATGCAGATTCTAACACCCCCTCCCCCTGGCTTCAAGAAGTTAGTGCCCGCTCCGGCTTAAAACTTGGCAAATCTTTAAGATTGCCTATTCTTAAAATTTATCAGAGTCTTCAAAATATTTCGCCGGCCTGCAGCAGGAAAAACACGCCCCTAAATGCGAGGAGAGGCCATCACTACTATCCCTATATATAGGGGTTTATGCCGCGTTTCCAGATTTAATATCTTTAATTAGGATAATTAATCCCACCCCATCCCGGAAATACAGACCACTGGGATTCCGGATAGTGATTCCCGATTGTGAATCAGCATTCGGGAGGGCATTCGGCTATGCGCCCGATGGACCATCTTCAGCGAGCATCATCTTTGCCGCCCGCCGCCCGATTTCCACCGCAAAATTAGTCCCGCGGTCCCATGGGTATACCTGACTCATGCTTGCGAAGAACACGCCCGGGACAGGGGTCTTGATGGGTGGGATGTTTTTGGAGTGGTTCACCAGCGGGATGGGCTGAGCGTAAGGAGTCTTGGACACCCACACCTTTTTCACCCAATCGGGCTGGAATTCCGGGTTGATGCGGGTCAGATGCGGCAGCACCTCCGCCAGCAGTTCCTCCTCGCTCTTCCGGAAGTTCGGGTGGTCCACCTCCAGATAGTCGCCGATATACAGGATATGGTCGCCTCCAAAATATTCCGGCTTAAGAAAGTTGGTGTGCTCCACCAGGGACAGGAACGGAAAGCCCACCTGCTTGGGGATGTTGTACCAATAGTATCCCTGCGGGGAAAGCGCGTGTTTTAAGGAAAGCGTCATCACCACCGCGCCCATGCTCTTCAGGTTCAGCAAGCCGGCCAGGTAGTCCTGCGGCAGCCCGGGGGTGAGCCGGGCCATGATGCCCGGCGAAAGCGTGACCAGCGCCTGGTCATATTCCTGCGGCTCACGGTCCGAAAAGCGCAGCAAGACCTTGCCATCCTGAGCCTGTTCAATGCTCTCAACGCTGGTTTCATACACAATGCCAACCCCAAGCTCCTCCAGGCGCGCCGCGAATTTATCCGCGAAAGTCTGAAAACCCCCGATGAAGGTGCCCAGGCGCGTACTGCGGGAGTGCAGGCGCGCCCACATCCAGGCCATATTTACTACTTTGGCGTAGCGCTCGCCAAATTTGCCAATCATCATCGGCTCCCACATGCTCTCGTACACCTTATCCCCGGCTTTGGCGCGCATCCAGGCATCGGTGGTGGTTTTTTCCAGCGTTTGCCAGCTTTTCGTCAAGCGCAGGTACAGGCCCACCAGCCCGAAGCGAATCTTATTGATGCCCCAGCCCAGGCCTGGATAAAGCAGGGCGGCGCTGATGGAATCGAAGGGGTAAAACTTGCCCTGGTAATACATCACGCTGACAGGCTTGGGGAAAATGACCTGGTCAGACCAACCCAGTTCCTCGATCAGGGCGAGCATGTGTTTATCGGAGGTGAACCAGTGGTGGTAGTAGCGCTCCACCGACCAGTCCCAATGCGGCTCCTTGAAGCCGGCTGCCAAACCGCCCGGGCGGTCGGAAGCCTCAAACAGGGTCACAGATTTGCCAGCCCGCACCAGGTCGTAAGCAGCGCTCATACCGCCGATTCCAGCGCCAATTACCGCGATGTTTGGTTTGCGTGAAAGCTCTGTCATGATTTTTTCGTTTCCTCCTGGGAATCCGCCAAAACTTCAGCGGACGCCCCTGATGTTTCCTGACCTGAGTATTTTTCCTTTAGTTTGCCCACGTCGGTGCTCAGCGTGAAACCTTCCCGCAGGAAGAAAAGCGCGCCTAACACAGTGATAGGCAGCCAAAGAGCCGCCCGCAGCAGCAAGGTATAACCCAGAGCCAGCTCGGAACCGATGCCGAACAAAACCAGCATGGCTTTGCAGGCCGCATCAAAAGTGCCCAGTCCGCCCGGCGCCGCCGGCACCAGCAGGACGAGGTTCACCACCCCGTTCAACAGCATCAGCGTCATAAAGCTCAGGTCCAACCCCAGCGCGCGCATCACGCCCCAATACAGACCGGTTTCACAAGTCCAGATGGCGATAGAGAGCAGCAGCACCTTCAGGGTCTCCAGGGGGGAGCGCAGGCTGGAAAGCCCGGTGATGAAACGCGCCACAATTCCATTCAGAGACGCGCGGAAACGGGAGGGGATAATTCGGTGAATCACCCGGGCGCTGAGCTTTTGGGTCTGGACCGGGAAGAACACCATGGCAAGGAAAACAAGCAGCAGGAGCAAAAAAACGATGCCGCCAATGATGGCGCCTTTCTGGATGCTTCCGACCCACTCCGACGCCGCTGGCATGGCGCTCAGTTGACGCAAGTTCAGCAGCACCAGGCCCAGAATCACGATTGCGTCGAACAGGCGTTCAACCACGATGGTCGCCAGGCTGCCGGAGATATCCACTTGATCCTTGGACTTGAGCAGGACCGAACGCAGCACCTCGCCGGCGCGGGCAGGATAGACATTGTTGCCCATGTAGCCGATGGCCACCACCGGGAAGAGCCGGCGGATGGGCAGGCGCTTGAGCGGGTTGAGCAGGATTTGCCAGCGCCAGGCGCGCAGCAGGACGCCGAAAAAGTAGACGGCCAGCCCCAGCAGCACCCAGGACCACTGCGCCTGTTTGAGATACTGCCAGACCAGGGAAAAGTCCACTTTCCGGAAAGCCAGATACAGAAAGACCGCGCTGATTGCCACGCCAAGCCAGATATGCCAACGTTTTAGTTTCATGCCCCGATTTTACCATTGAGAGCGGCGGATGGAGAAGACTGGTGTCAGGCTGAGCGTGAATTCAGCGGCAGAGGTAGGGGCGAAGCATCCTGAGAGGCAATGTTTTGTCGAGCGGGAGTATGTTATGGGAGGCTTTGCCCACCCAATGTATTGTCATGGAGCAGGCTGCGGACTTGATCGCGCTGGTGTCCTCACCAGCGCGTGGGGTTGACCGCAGGTCTCGCGGTTATCAGTTCGTAGAGATTCGTCATTGCGAACCCCCGCTGGAAACTTGACATAATTCTGGATCTCACTGGGGGAGGCGCAGCAATCTGCAGTTTACTGTGATTTGCTCAGGAAAGTAGAAAATGAAAGGCGGATCGCCACGTCGCTGCGCTCCTCGCGACGACAACCTTTTCCTCTTGATCGCGCTGGTGTCCTCACCAGCGCGTGGACTGGACCGCAGGTCTCCTCTTCTATCAGGTCGGGACGCGAAACAAACCCATCAGTCTTGCTGCGCTCGCCGGCTTAGCCTGCAGCACGCAAGCAGCCCCGTAAAGCCCGCCCCGGCCTTCCATCGCTGGTATACTTCAAACGCTATGTCCGTTCTCACCGCCCAAAACCTCAGCAAGGCCTTCGGTCCGGTCGATATCTTTGAGGACCTGACCTTCGCCGTCCCCCGGCGCGCGCGCATCGCCATCGTCGGGCCCAACGGCGTGGGTAAAACCACCCTGCTGCGCATCCTGGCCGGCGCCGAGGAACCCACGCGCGGCTCGGTGCACCGCGCCCGCGGGCTGACACTCGGCTACCTGCCTCAGGAAGCCGTTACCATCCGCGAGGGCACGCTCTGGTCCTACTGCCTGATGGCCTTCGAGAGCCTGCTTGCCCAGGCGGATGAGCTGAAAGCGCTCGAGCGCGATATGCAAGACCCGGTTTGCCCGCCTGAAGTGCTGCAGCGCTACGGGGTGGTGCTTTCCCGCTTTGAGCACGGCGGCGGCTACACCTACGCCAACCGCATCCAACAGACGCTGGCGGGGCTGGGCTTTGCCGAATCGGACTATCAGCGCCCGCTCACCCAGCTTTCCGGCGGCCAGCGCACCCGCGCCGTGCTTGCGCGCCTGCTTTTGGACGAGCCCGACCTGCTGCTGCTGGATGAGCCCAGCAATCACCTGGATATTGCCGCGGTGGAATGGCTGGAAGCCTGGCTGCGCGATTGGAACGGCGCGGTAATCATTGTCTCGCACGACCGCTACTTTCTGGACCAGACCGCTTCGCAGGTCTGGGAGATGACGCCTGCCCTGGAGGTCTACCGCGGCAACTATACCGCCTACCTGACCCAGCGGGAAGCGCGCTACACCCGCCGATTGGCAGAATTTGAAGCCCAAAACGAGTACATCGAAAAGCAGGAGGACTACATCCGCCGCTTTTTAGGCACGCAGAACAACAATCAGGCGCGCGGCAGGCAGCGCCGCCTGGAACGCTTGCTGGCGGACTCACGCCTGAGCGCTCCCAAGGCCAATATCCGCCCGATGCACCTCAGGCTCTCGCTGGCCGGCCGCTCCGGCGACCTGGTGCTGCGCAGCTACAACCTGCAGGTCGGCTATCACGACGAAGGCCGCCCGCTTTTTCACGCGCCGGACCTGGTGCTCAAGCGCGGGGAGTGCGTGGCTGTCATCGGACCAAACGGCGCAGGTAAGACCACCTTCCTGAAGACCATCCTCGGTCAAATCCCTCCCTACGCCGGGCGGATTGAACTCGGCGCCAGCCTGAAAGTCGGGTACTTCGCCCAGGCGCATGAGGGGCTGAACCCCGGGCTGACCCTGATAGAAGAAATCAACAGCGTCGCCCCGTCCATGCTGCCGGCAGAAGCGCGCAACTATCTGGCGAAGTACGGCTTCACCGGTGAGGAGGTCTTCGCGCGCGTCCAAACCCTCTCCGGCGGTGAACGCGGACGCCTGGCGCTGGCCAAACTGGCGCTGACAGACGCCAACCTGCTGCTGTTGGACGAGCCCACCAACCACCTGGACCTGCCTACCCAGGAAGTGCTGCAAAACGTGCTGGCGGATTACCCCGGCACCATTCTGCTGGTCTCGCACGACCGTTACCTGATTGACGCGCTTGCCAGCCAAATCTGGGAGATGGAACCGGCTGCCAGCAGGCTCAAGGTTTTTAGCGGCACCTATTCGGAATATAAAATCGCGCAGGCTCTCTCTCAGCAGCCCGCGCCGGAGCAAGCCCCTACCGCCCCAGAGCCACTCCCGGAGCCAGCGGCAGCCGACGCCCCCGCGCGCAAAGCGCTCAGCCGCAACCAGCGCCAGCAGATTCAAAAGAAGCTGGACGCGCTGGAAGCCCGCATCCGCGCCCTGGAGAGCGAGAGCGCCCTGCAGGAGGCGCAGCTTGCCAACCCTCCCGCCGACCCCCGAAAGACGGCGCTGCTGGCGGAGAGTTACAACAAGCTGCGGGCGGAGCTGGAGCCGCTCCTTTCGGAATGGGAAGCGCTGGCTACCACCCTGCAGGAGGACGCGCCGTGAGCAGCCAGCCCCTGCCTGGCGGCAGTGGAGCGAACGCTGAACCGTTACTCCTGCCGGCAGCCTTGCGCGACCTGGCGGCGGAGCGCCGCCTGGAGAAAGCTTGCTTCCCGCGCGAAGACGTCTGGCCGCTGGTGGAATCGCTGTGGGTGCTCATCAAGCCCGGCTTGGTGCGCCTGAAGCTGGTAAGCTCGGGCGAGATGATCGGCTTTCTCTCCGGATATCAGCAGGTTCAGGGCCAAATCGGTTGGATTTCTTCCATCGGGATTGCGCCTGCCTGGCAGGGGCGGGGCCTGGGGGCGCGCCTGCTCTCTGCCGGCGAACGCGCGCTTGGCACGCCGCTTGTGCGCCTGACCGTGCGCGCATCCAACGCGCGCGCCATCCACCTGTACGGGCGGGCTGGCTACCGCCAAATCCAAACCGCGCGTGGATATTACGTGGGCGGCGAGGACGGCCTGATTCTCGAAAAAGAAACCGGGCGCGTTCAGGCGCTCTAAAACCCGCTTCTCCCAAAGCTCCCAAAGCGCTTCCATCAAACAGATCCACCCAAAATTGGTGCGCTCGCCGGAAATTCGCATTCCTGCAAAGCGCCCGGCCTGCACGATCATTTGCCTCTGTTCGCACCTCCCCGGACCCCACCGGGCTTGCCGCCTGCCGGTGCGTGCAAGGCGTGAGACTGCCCCTGGAGCACAGCGCGGAAGTTCCGGAGGGCCGCAGCCTGATGGCCCTGCCGCCGTGCAAGATGATGGTCTTCCAGGGGGAGCCCTCCGACGACTGCCAGTATGAAGAAGCCATCGGTGAACTCTGGAAGCGTATCGACCGCTTCGCCCCCCCAAGGCTGCCGCCGTGTGCCCGAATCCGCGCCGCGCTTTCCACTGGCGCCGATGGGCTGCTGCCGCTGCACCAAAGCCCTGCCGGTGAGAGCCGTTAACGCGAGAACAGGCAGCGCCAGCCGGTCTAAATTCCGGCTGGTACGAAAAAAGATGCTGAAACCTCAGAAATATCTCTTAATTTGGAGTATAATGAAAGCATCATGAAGGAGTTCGCTTAAATAAAATGATCCGCGCGGAGGTACTGCGTTGGATGCTTGCAGCGGAACACACGCCTTTTGTTTTTGGCGCGTGTTTTTGTTTAAATATTCCAGAGAAACGGAGCTTAGGACAGCATGGATAGCGGAATGATCGGAAAAATCGAAAAAGCCAAACGATACGCCGAAGAGAAAGATCGCATCACGATAAACAACTTCCAAGCCACATTCAAAGGGGATAATAACGACCATGTCGTGCAATACGAGCAGGGCAAATGGACCTGCGACTGCTCGTTCTTCCAGACCCGCGGGGTTTGCGTGCATACCATGGCGCTCGAGATGGTGCTGAAAGGCATGGTCGCGAACGCTGAGCCATTGCAGAGCTGAAACCTTCACAGGCCGTCCGCGCGTTTTGGCTGAGCCGCCCCCTGGCTATTAGAAAATTCGACAATTTCCCTATAAGATGAGAGGACAGACACCTGAGTAACCGGTGTCTGTCTCTACTTAAACCTGTGCCGCATATTAGCGTCATGCGGAAAGATAAATTTACTCTCAAGTCCGCTGGAATCAACCGGCAGAGTCGGTTGCCAGCGTTTTTTGTATTCTAAAGCGTTCCCGGAACAAGAACCGCGGGCTTTCTTTATCGTTCAAATTTATTCACTCATACAGAGCCCGCGAGGTGAAAGGCTCGCTGTCCTATTCCTTTCCCGGGTGTGCATACCTGTACAAGGGCGTCCAGGCAGGGCGCTTCCAACGCCGACATCCGGTTTTACTCTCCACAGCATAACGAAGAGTGCCGCCGAGACAGCACGGACGCCCTCCCGCCGTTTCCCTGCCGCAGCGCGGGCTTTTGGGTGCTGCCCCACCGCCGCGAGAGTTCCCAGCCTGGCGGACGTTCTGTCTCCATGACCGCGCGAGGATTTGGGCTGACAGAATGAAAGGGTGTGCGCTTGCCCTTCCAGCTTTGGTCAAGCGCTGTAATTTCCATCATGCTTCCTTGGAAAAAAACCCCGCGCGCGAGGCCGGGGGTTCGAGGAAAACTGGCGGAGAGAGTGGGGTTCGAACCCACGATGGCCACAAGGACCATAACGGTTTTCGAGACCGTCCCAATCAACCGCTCTGGCATCTCTCCGCGATTGTGCCATGATTATACCCGTTTTCAGAGCTCGAACTCGGCCCCTTTGACAGGGTAAGCCGGCTTGGGCAGTTCCGGGTGCTCAGCCAGCTTTTCCATCAGGGCGCTTGCGGCTTTTTCTTCGCCGTGCACCAGGATGAGCTGTTGGAGCGTGTCTTTGCTTGCCAGCGCGTATTGCACCAGCAAATCCTGCCCGGCGTGAGCGCTGAGCCCGCCGATGGTGACGACCTCCGCCTTGCGATAATACTCGTCCCCGAAAATGCGCACCCTGCGTTCCTGGTCCGCCAGGCGCCTGCCCAAGGTATCCGGAGCCTGCCAGGAGATAATCAGGATCGTATTGCGGCCGTCTTCGATATTGTTGGCGAGGTGGTGCTGGATGCGCCCGCTTTCCGCCATGCCCGAAGCCGAAATAATCACCATGGGTCCCTTATACTCATTCAGTGCCTTGGATTCGTCCACGCTGCGCGTAAAAATCAGGTTATCAAAGTCCAGGCCCTGCATGCGGTGTTCGGCAATATACTTCCAGGTTTCGTCGTCAAAGCATTCGGTGTGCTTGCGGTACAAATCCGAGGCGTTTGCCGCCAGGGGGCTGTCGATGACGACCGGGACGTCCGGAATATCACCGTTATCAATGGCTTCGCTGAGCAAATAGCTCAGGTTCTGCGTGCGCCCCACCGCAAAAGCGGGCACGATTACCTTGCCGCCGCGCCGAACTGTCCGATTGATGGCATCCACAAACTCGTCGTAAGCGTCCTCCAGCCTTTCGTGCTTCTTATCGCCGTAGGTGCACTCCATCAGGAGCGTGTTGGCTTTCTCCGGCAGCACCGGGTCCTGCAGAATGGGCGCGTCCAGCCTGCCGATATCGCCCGAGAACCAAAAACGCTTGCTTTGGCCGTTTTCCTGGTAATCCAGCGCCACCGCAGATGAACCGAGGATGTGCCCTGCGTCGAAGAGGCGCGCGGTCACGCCTGGGATGGGCTCAAAGGCCTGCTTATACCACACCGAGCGGAACTGCGGCATCGCTTCGATGGCATCCCGCTGGGTGTAGAGCGGCTCCATCGGAGCTTGCCCTTTATTCCGGCGTTTTTTGTTGACATACTGCAGGTCGCTTTCCTGAATATGGCCGCTGTCGCGCAGCATGATGTCCGCCAGGTCAGCGCTCGCGTTCGTGGCATAAATCCAGCCCTGATAACCCTGGCGCACCAGGTTGGGGATGTTGCCGCTGTGGTCGATATGCGCATGAGAGAGTATCATCGCGTCAATTTCAGCCGGCTTGAACGGAAAGTTCAGGTTCACCTGGTAGGTTTCGTCGCGCTTGCCCTGGAACATGCCGCACTCCAGCAGCAGCTTGCGCCCATTATGCTCCAACAGGTACATGGAACCGGTGACGGTTTGGGCCGCGCCCAAAATATGCAGTTTCATGGATGCTCCTCCTTGAGCAGCTTAAATATATCTTCTCCATACATCTCAAAGCGGCTGGGGCTTTCAAGCATCAAGCAGCGCAGCGCTTCCAGGTCTTCCACGTCCGCCTGGGCAATTTTCTCCAGCAGGTCGCGCGGGAGAATGACATTGGATGGCAAGCCCTGTTTCAGGCCGCTTTGTTTGCGCCACTCGCCGATCAGTTCCCGCCGGCGCAGCACCGCGTCATCAGGCCCCTGGCTGCGCGGCCGGCTGACCTTGCCGGGCCTCTTGCGCCACTGCTCAATGACGCGCATCAATTCCTTGCCGTAACGGCGCACCTGCCCGGCGGAGAGCGACGGGAGCAAGCTCAGTTCCTCGATATAGTGGGGCTGTGTGTTCGCGATTTCCACAAGCGCGGCATCGCCCATGATTTTGAAGGGCGGCAGGTTCTGGTTTTTTGCCAGGCTTTCGCGCAGGTGATTAAGCTGTTTCAGCAGGCTGAGCGCTGGCGGCTTCATCCCGTTGATGCCGCGCACGCGCCAAAAGTCTTCCGCGTGGTTCTTCATCGCGGGGGTCTGGCTGGCCAGAGCAGCGCTGTCTTCCAAAACGATAGACAAGCGTCCCAGCGCTTCCAGCCTGGGAACGAGACTATCGCGCAAGCCCAGCAGGTAGTGGGAATCCATCTGGGCGTAGCGCAGCATTTCCGCCTTGATGGGGCGCTTGCCCCAATCAGCACGCTGATATTTCTTGTCGATCTGGACGCCCAGGTATTTTTCCAGCAAGCCCGCCAGGCCGAGGCTTTCTTCCCCAAGGGCTGAAGCCGCCAGCATGGTGTCGAAGACGTTCGCGAACTGAAAGGCATAATCGCGCTTGAGGCAGGTCAGGTCGTAATCGCCAGCATGGAACACTTTTTGCGTGTTCGCGTCCGCGAATACCGCTCCCAGCGGGCTGAGGTCGGAGAGCGCCAGGCAGTCGACCAGATAATCATGCTCGCGCGTGGAAATCTGAATCAAACAGACCTGCTCCTGATAGGCGTGCAGGCTGTTGGATTCGGTGTCTACCGCCAGCGCGGACGTTCGGCGCAGGTCCGCCAGCATTTCCTCCAACAGCGTGGGGGTATCCACATAAGTAGGTTCTTCAATGTCAGGCCCGGTCATGCGGGTATTATAACCTCCGCCGCGGAGCCGCGTTTCCCGCGTATCAACTGGCGCTCCTTACGCAGCCTGTGGAAACATTAAACGCCCAATCTTTCCCTGGAAATTAAGTGTTATATTCAGGCTATCTAACTTTGTCATGGAGGTAACCATTATGGCAAAATTTGAACGCGAAGTTGAAATAATTGCTCAGGTTGATAAGGTATGGCAGGTACTGACCAATACCGCGTATTGGCCGCAGTGGTTCCCCGGAATTGACTCCATCGCGAACGTCAGCGCGGTTCAGGTTGGCGGCACCTTTGAGTGGGTGGACGATGGCAAAACCGGCACAGGCGAGTTTTTGGAAGTTGACCCCCACAAGAAATTGGTCGTCCTGACCCGGATGGGAAACGACAAAGACAAGCACAGCTTTGAACTGCGCCCGACCGGCGGCTTTTTGGGGCTTGCCGCGGATGAGTGCAAGCTCGAATACAAACTGGACAATCTTAGCGGCGCCGGAATTCTTGGTAATTTCATCACTGGCGGCAACCCCAAGGACGCGCTGCGGGTCAAGAAAGCCACAACCGCCTTGCGGAAACTGGTCGAAAGCCTGTAAAGGGCTTTTGGATATTCATCCAAACATTAGAAGGAGATTGAAATGGGTCTGTTTATCACTATCCTGGTCGGAATTATTGCTGGCTACATCGCAGCAAAACTGATGAAAATCGACGTCAGCTTCTGGATCGCCATGCTGTTGGGCATCGCCGGCAGTATTCTGGGCGGCTGGATTACCAGTCTGCTCCTGGGCGTGGACCTGACAACTGGCTTTAACCTGACCACCATTCTTGTTTCGATTGGCGGCGCAGTTCTGGTCGTGCTGATCTACCGCCTGTTGAAGAAAAAGTAAACGCGCGAATCAATTTCGCTTTTTAATACGCACAAAAAGCATCCGCGCCGCAAGCGCGGATGCTTTTCTGTTAGCGCCCGGTACCGCTCCAAGCTCCCGGAATTTTGCGTTCTTCAGCCAGCGCTCCTTTTTCAGCCGGGTATAATCAGAGCAAAAACACAGGAGGAAGCTCATGCGCGCAGTCGTTCAAAGGGTCAGTCGTGGGCAGGTAAACGTGGAGAACAAGCTGGTCGCCAGCATCCAGCGCGGCCTGGTGGTGCTGTTGGGCGTTTCACCGACAGACACCGGCGCGGACGCCCAGGCGCTGGCGGAAAAGGTCGCCAACCTGCGCATTTTTGAAGACGCTGTCGGGAAAATGAACCTTTCCTGCCTGGATGTGAATGGGGAAATCCTTGCGGTCTCGCAGTTTACGCTCTACGCGGATACGCGCCGCGGACGCCGGCCGTCTTTCACCGGCGCCGCCAAGCCCGAACTGGCTGAGCCCTTGTGCGCGCGTTTCGTGGAATGCTTGCGCGCGATGGGACTGAACGTGCAAACCGGCGTTTTCGGGGCGCACATGCTGGTGGATCTGAGAAATGACGGCCCGGTTACCATCCTGCTGGAGCAGCCCGAACCGGAACGCTTTTCCTGGAATTTCTGAGTTATTCTTCTTTTGGGAGGGTTTCGACCGGCTGGTTTTCCAGCGCTTCCGAGTGCGGGTCCGCGCCTGTGCCGGTGATTTCGACCTTGTCTTCCATGCGCATTTGCCCGCGCAGGAAAGCCCCGTCCTC
>Ga0116170_10002784_pt1 | contig 16669 bp, 12 predicted proteins | sample AD_JPNHW1_MetaG_FD_89797 | JGI IMG/M metagenome (GOLD analysis project Ga0116170, IMG submission 89797) | Active sludge microbial communities of municipal wastewater-treating anaerobic digesters from Japan - AD_JPNHW1_MetaG | ecosystem: Engineered > Bioreactor > Anaerobic > Digestate | place...
ACCGGTTTATTTGTTGCCGGTGAAGCCAACTTCAGCGATCACGGCGCCAACCGCCTCGGCGCCTCGGCGTTGATGCAGGGCCTGGCCGACGGCTATTTTATTTTACCCTATACACTTCAGAACTACCTGGCTGACCAGATCAAAGTTCCCCTTTTCAGCACCGACCAGCCGGAATTTGAAGAAACCGAAAAGCAGGTCCGCAGCCGCCTCGAAAAACTCATGAATATCAAGGGGCAACATTCGGTTGATTATTTCCATAAAAAGCTTGGCCGGATCATGTGGGAAAACGCCGGTATGGGGCGTAACCGCGGGAACCTTCAGAAAGCAATCAGCCTGATAAGGGAGCTCAGGGCCGAATTCTGGAAAGACCTGAAAATACCTGGAGAACAGAACGCTATGAATACGGAACTGGAGAAAGCTTCGCGGGTTGCCGATTTCCTTGAACTGGGCGAATTGTTGGCATTGGATGCCCTTAAACGCGATGAATCGTGCGGCGGGCATTTCAGGGAAGAATTTCAAACCCCTGAAGGTGAAGCCTTGCGAAATGATTCGGATTTTATGTATGTTTCTGCATGGGAATATAATGGCGACGACAACGAACCCATCCTGAACAAGGAACCGCTGTTTTATGAATCCATCGAAGTAAAACAAAGAAACTATAAATAGTCATCATAATGACTCACCGGCTTTTGGTATCAGCAAATCATGCATCAGATGTAATTATCAACCGTATTGACCATGAACTTCACACTTAAAATCTGGAGACAGAAAAATGCCCGTTCGAAAGGCAGGTTTGTCACCTATAAAATACAGGAGATTTCGCCAAACTGTTCGTTTCTGGAAATGCTTGACCAGCTCAATGAGCGCCTGGTAGCCGGGAATGAAGAGCCTGTTGCTTTCGACCATGATTGCCGTGAAGGCATTTGCGGAGCGTGCAGCCTTTATGTAAACGGCCACCCGCACGGCCCCGACTCAGCCATTACTACCTGCCAGTTGCATATGCGTAAATTCAGGGATGGCGACACTATTATCGTGGAACCCTGGCGTGCCAGGCCATTTCCTGTCATCAAGGATCTTATGGTCGACCGTTCGGCTTTTGATGCCATCATCCAGGCAGGCGGTTTTATCTCGGTAAACACGGGCGGAGTCCCCGACGCCAATGCCATTTTAATATCCAAAGAAAAAGCCGATTATTCCATGGATGCTGCAGCCTGCATTGGTTGCGGCGCCTGCGTGGCTGCCTGTAAGAATGCTTCCGCCATGTTGTTTGTGGCGGCCAAGGTTTCTCACCTGGCTTTACTGCCCCAGGGCAGGGTGGAGGCCGCCGGGAGGGTCCAGTCAATGGTGAAGAAAATGGATGAACTGGGATTCGGCAACTGCACGAATACAGGCGCATGCGAAGCGGAATGTCCCAAGCAGGTTTCTATCACCAATATAGCCCGCATGAACCGTGAATTCCTGACTGCAAAAGTCTGTTCACAAAAGAAAAGGGTAATGGCCGGAGGAGGTTTCTAAAACCGGATTTATCAACAACTTATACAGGCTTCCCACAGATTCAGGGAAGCCTTTTTTTTAAACTTTCAGGATTATGTGGATAAAATTTGTAGAATTGCTGCATGAAATTTAGCGAGATAATAGGCCAGGAGCCGGTCAAGGCAAGATTACTGCAATCGGTAAAGGAAAACCGTGTAAGCCACGCCCAGTTGTTCCTTGGCCCCGAAGGATCAGGCAAGCTTGCCATGGCCATCGCCTATGCCCAGTATATTAACTGCCGTCAGCGCACCGAAACCGATTCATGCGGAACTTGTCCGTCGTGTGTGAAATACAGCAAGTTAATCCATCCAGACCTCCATTTCCTCTATCCTATCAACAAAACCAAGGAAGTAGACAAGGAACCCCTGAGCATCGATTTTCTGCCGCAATGGAGGGAATTCCTCTCGGAAAATTTTTCTTACGTCAGTCTGCAGGACTGGTACGAGAAAATCGGCATCGAAAAAAAACAGGGGATCATCAACGCCGATGACGCTAACTATGTGATCAAGGCGTTAAACCTGAAATCATACGAGGCAGAATACAAGATCGTCATCATCTGGATGGCGGAGAAATTGTTTCATGCGGCAGCCCCGAAATTGCTGAAAAGCATAGAAGAACCTGCCGATAAAACGGTTTTCATACTCGTTTCTGAAAATCCGGATTCCATACCCCAGACCATCCTTTCGCGCACACAGCTCGTCAAGCTGAACCGTACCGGGGATGACGCAGTTGCTGAATTTCTGGAAGACAAGCTAAACCTCGACGCTTCCGAGGCTTCATCAATCGCCCTGGTTGCCGATGGGAATGCGAAAGAAGCCCTGGATATGGCCCGTTTGTCATCCGAACAGCAAACAACCGGAAAAGGGGATAGCGCCAATCCGAAATCAGATCCCGACCGGGAACGGTTCGGGCTGTTCAGGGAATGGATGAGGCGTTGCTGGGTTATTACCGACAGCAGGATCATGTTAAAAGATTACAATCTGTTGCAGGAAACGGTTGCATCAATTGTGAGCGACGGCAACCGGGAAAAACAAAAGGATTTCCTGGCGTATGGCCTTAAAATGCTGAGATCCTGTCTGCATTACAACATGGGCAACAGGCACCTGGTGAAACATGCGCCATACGAAATGGAATTTATTGCCAATTTTTCACGATATATCCACATTCGTAATATTCAGTCTTTTGATGAGGAATTTAATCAAGCGATATTCCATATTGAGCGAAATGCAGCCGGTAACCTAATCTTTACCGATCTGTCGCATATTGTGGCCCGCCTGCTAAAAATTGCCCCTCCGCCGCAACGTTAAAAACATTACCTTTGCCTTCGTAAGCCGATTAACAGTGACTGCCAGTTCATTGGCCTGCACTAAAATATCCCTGCCCTTGTTGCGTTAATCATCAACAACCTGGGTGATTTACTATATCCGGACTACCCTCTATGGACGAGAAAAAAGTTAACGATATATTCAGCAATACCATTCTTGCACGTGGTTGTTGCCTTGCCGGGAAAACCGATGACGAGAATAATCCCGTTTTCAGCCACGGCTGTGCAAAACTGGACGTGCAAAACTGGCTCAAAGGACTCCCTTTCCCGCCTGATTTCAAGGAGTTTGATTGTATTGAGGTACGGTTTAAGAACAACCGGAAGGATTTTTTCAGGTTGCAGGCCGGTATTGAAGTGCACGACGGTGACATTGTAGCTGTTGAAGCTTCGCCGGGGCATGACATCGGCGTTGTGACCTTGACCGGGGAACTGGTCCGTATGCAGATGCGCCGGAAAAATGTAAATCCGGCCAAGGAAGACGTCCGCAAGGTGTATCGCCGGGCACGGCAGGCCGACATTGAAAAGTGGATGGGCGCCGTGGCCAAGGAAGACAACGCTATTTTCAAATGCCGCCGTATTGCTGCCGACCTGGGTTTGAAAATGAAAGTGAACGACGTTGAATATCAGGGTGATGATACAAAAGCGATTTTTTATTATACCGCTGACGATCGCGTTGATTTCAGGGAACTGATCAAAGTATTGGCGGAAGAATTCAGGATCAGGATTGAGATGCGCCAGATCGGCGTGAGGCAGGAAGCCAGCAGGCTGGGCGGAATTGGTACCTGCGGAAGGGAATTATGCTGTTCCACATGGCTCACCGGATTCCATTCGGTAGCTACGGCTGCTGCACGGGTGCAACAATTATCACATAATCCGCAAAAGCTTGCCGGCCAGTGCGGAAAGCTGAAATGCTGCCTCAATTATGAATACGAAGCTTATCTGGATGCCATAAAGAATTTTCCCGATACCAGTATCCCGCTAAAAACAAACCAGGGTGAAGCTATCGTCATGAAGATTGACGTTTTTGCCGGGATTATCTGGTATGCTTATAAAACGAATGAAAGCGAGATATTTGCCATACCTGTTGATCAGGTAGAAAAAATCCAGTCGTTGAACAAGCGCGGAAAACAGGTTGAAAAACTGGAGGATTTTGCCCGCAAACAGGAAAAGAAATCAGAACTTGACCTTATTGTCGGACAAGATGAACTGACACGTTTCGACAAACATAAATAATAACCGACGCATTGAAAATGCCCCTGTTTAAATCTTTAACATCACCGGTTAAAAGCTTTTTACAATTAGCCCTGACATTCATACCGTTGATAGTGCTGGCCATTGGATTCCATTCCTGCCATAACAACCAGGTCTACCGCGAAACAAGGCATATCTCTTCGGATGGCTGGAAACCTGCCGATAGCATTTCATTTACTTTTCAGGTTGACGACACCCTTACGCCTCTGAACTTTTACTTTAATGTCCGCAATACGACCCGGTATTCGTACCAGAATCTGTTTTTCTTCATCACAACCAAATATCCGGGAGGAGCATTCTCCCGTGATACGGCCGAATGCATCCTGGCAGGAATTGACGGGCGCTGGCTGGGGAAAGGCAAAGGAAAAGTGCGTGATTCAAAATTTCTTTTCCGCAAGGAAGTCAGGTTTCATAAAACGGGAGAATACACGCTTATTGTAAACCAGGCCATGCGTGAGGAATTACTGAAAGGCGTGTCGGATATAGGGCTGGTCATTGAAAAACCCGAAGAGTAAAACAGTCAACTTTTCGAAAGTAATTATTGCACAATTATTCGCAATTGAAAAAGAAAAAGAATCAAAGTGCCAGTTTCGAAGATTGGATCAGGCGGTTCTGGATTGCATTTGCAGCCAGCCTGGTACTGATGGCTATGTTTTTTACAGCTTTGTCGCTGGGCTGGTTAGGGTTTATGCCCACCTTCGAAGAACTGGAAGCACCCGAGAGTTATCTGGCTACCGAAATTATTTCCGCCGATCAGAAACAACTCGGTACCTTTTACATCGAGAACAGGCTGAATGTTCACTATTCCGACCTGTCGCCCTGGGTTGTTAAAGCGCTGATAGCCACCGAAGATGCACGTTTTGAGAAGCATTCAGGCATCGACGGAAAAGCTCTTTTGCGGGTGATGTACGGCATGATCACAGGCACTGACCAGGGAGGAGGCAGCACTATCACCCAGCAACTGGCAAAAAACCTCTTCCCCAGGAAATACCACAGGACGATCATTGGCACCGGTTTTTCAAAACTGAGAGAGTGGATCACGGCCATAAAGCTGGAACGCCATTATTCCAAAGAGGAGATTGCCGCACTTTACCTGAATACTGTCGATTTCGGAAGTCAGGCGTATGGCATCAAATCGGCGGCGATTACGTATTTCGGGAAGGAACCTTCGGAACTTAATCCCCAGGAATCGGCGCTGCTGATCGGTATCCTTAAAGCCCCGTCGTATTTCCACCCTGTTCGCAACAAACAACGTGCGATTCACAGGCGCGAAGTTGTGCTTCATCAGATGATGAAGTACCACTATCTCACACGTGCAGAATATGATTCCATCAAGGTTTTGCCGCTCGATATGTCGCATTACAAACTTCGCGACCATAATTCAGGTTCGGCAACTTATATGCGTGAATATCTGCGCATTATGCTGTCGGCTTCTAAACCTCACCGTGACGATTATGACGATGTGGCCGATTATGTAGCCGATTCGGTACGCTGGGAAAAAGATCCCGCTTACGGATGGATCAATAAAAACCATAAACCCGATGGTGGGACCTATAACCTTTATAAGGACGGACTTCGTATCTATACGACCATCGATTCACGGATGCAGCAATATGCCGAAGCTGCCGTGACAAAGCATCTTTCTACCGACCTTCAACCGGCATTTTTTAAACATTGGAAGGGTAATCCTCATGCCCCTTTCGATCTGAACGATAAAGAAGAAATCAAGAAATTGCTGGCTGCTTCGCGGAAACGTTCCGATCGTTACCGTAATATGAAAAGATCAGGATATCCGGCCGATTCCATTGACCTGGCTTTCCGTACGCCGATACCGATGCGGGTCTTTTCATGGAAAGGTGAAATTGATACGATCATGAGCCCCGACGATTCCATTAAATATCATAAATGGTTCCTGCAGGCCGGGCTGATGTCGGTGGAACCGCAAACCGGTTATGTACGCGCCTATGTAGGCGGCATTAATTTCAGGTATTTCAAGTATGATCATGTGATGATCGGCCGCAGGCAGGTAGGTTCCACCTTTAAGCCTTTTGTTTATACCGTTGCCATGCAAAACGGAGAATCTCCCTGTACGCGGGTTGCCAATGTCCAGTACACGATTGACTCGGGCGACGGGAAAATTTGGGCGCCGAAGAATTCCGGCAAATACAAGGAAGGACAAATGGTGACCCTGAAGGAAGCCCTTGCCAATTCCATTAACTGGATTTCGGCTTATTTGATCAAGCGGTATTCTCCCCAGTCGGTGGTTCAGATAGCCAGAAAAATGGGCATTGTCAGTCCCCTGCCGGCGGTGCCCTCAATATGCCTGGGAACACCCGATATTACCCTGGCCGAAATGGTTGGAGCCATGAATACATACGCAAACGATGGCATCTATATTCACCCTATCCTGATCACCCGTATCGAAGATAAGCACGGCAACATAATTTCCCAGTTTGCGCCGTATCAGGAAGAAGCCATGAGTGAAGAAACGGCTTACCTGATGCTGATACTCATGAAAGGTGTTGTAGAAAGCGGAACCGGCGCCAGGTTACGCGGCACCTATGGTTTTACAAATCCTATTGCCGGTAAAACCGGCACGACGCAAAGCAACAGCGACGGCTGGTTCATGGGGCTGACGCCTGATCTGGTTACCGGTGTCTGGGTTGGAGGGGATGACCGGACAATCAGGTTCCGGAATACCTCGCTGGGCCAGGGCGCCAACATGGCGCTTCCGATTTGGGCTTATTACATGAAAGCTGTTTATAACGATAGTACCCTGCAATTGTCAAAAGGCGATTTCGAAAAGCCTGAAGCCCCGCTCTCGGTCGAGATTAACTGTGCGGCAGCAGCTCAGGCCGGCGAGGGCGATGTGAATGATTATGATAAATATTAACAGGCCCGGTCAATAAAGAATCAAATGTTTCCTGCGGATATTCAATGATCTGATAACAAAAAATTCGTCAATCCAACTTGTCATGGATCAGAGGACAGAAAAAATCATTGCGAATATCCTGACACTGGCTTTCCTGGCCTTTTTCTGCATGCTGGCTGTTACCTCCACGGCCATTTTTGAAGGGGCTGATAACATTGCCCATTATAACCTCTCCCATTACTCATTCCGGCATCCGGAATTATTGCTTGACCATTGGGGTAAACCTCTTTTCACCATACTCAGTTCCCCGTTTTCACAGGCGGGATTTGTCGGGACTAAATTATTCAATGTCCTGACCGGAGTGGCTGCTGCCTATTTTGCTTACAGGTACCTCAGAAGCCAGAAAGTTCAGATGGCCTTTGCAGTGATACCGTTCGTGCTGTTCGTCCCCATGTATTTCATGATGATGCAGAGCGCCCTCACCGAGGTGTTGTGCAGTTTCATCCTTGTTGTGTCTGCTTTCTGCTTCGCCGATAAAAGATACATTCTTTCGGCTATCCTTCTTTCATTTGTTCCGGTGTCACGGACCGACGCGGTAATCATTCTTCCGGTTTACGCGGCGGCGCTGCTTTGGTTCAGGCAATACAAGGCCCTTCCGTTTTTGCTGACAGGTACCTTCGTTTTCAGCATTTCAGGATGGTTCCAGTACGGGGATATCCTCTGGCTGATTCACAACAATCCTTATAAAGGCGCTTCCAGTTTATACGGGAAAGGGGATTTGCTGCATTTTGTCGAACAAATACCCTATATCTGTGGTATTCCATTGACCATCCTGACCGTGACGGGCATTTTCTCCATTCTTTTCAGGTTCTTCCGCAATAATGCGCATCCCGGTGAACCGGCTACAGCGGATGTATTCGTACTGTTATTGCCGGCGCTGGCGTTGCTGGCTGCCCATTCGTATCTGTGGTGGAAAGGGCTTGGCGGCTCGGCCGGGTTGACACGGGTTTTAACGCCTGTCCTGCCGTTGACAGCCATCATGGCCTATAAAGGCTTCGATGAAATAACCTGGAGAATTCCGGTTAAGTGGGTAAGATGGCTTATCCTTCTGGTCGTTCTGTTTTTTATCATACTGGTGCCAGTCAGAAAATACAGGCCACCAGCCAAACTTCAAAAAGCTGATCTGCTGATGAGCCAGACAGCCGATTGGATAAAATCGGAAGGACTTCAAAACAGGAACATCTTTTATTATGATCCTGAAGTGGCTTTTTTCAATGACCGGGATCCATGGAATCATGAAAAAGGCAGGCAAATTATCCGGGATGGGTTTGTAAATGAAACCATTTTCGGGGAAGGCTCATTAATAATCTGGGATGCCCATTTCGGGCCGCACGAAGGCAGGGTACCCTTATCTTTGCTGCTTGAAAACAAGCAGCTCAGGCTGATAAAGATATTGCTTCCCAATCCTCCCTTTACGATTTATGGAAATGAAGAATACTGCATATATGTTTTCCTGAAAGACCGAACACATGCCCCGCATGATAATTTTGCCATCGAGAAGGAGTTGCGCAGTACTCATTTTTAACCTGACCAATCTGCCATGCAGATGATGTTCACACTCTTATGAAGAATACCGAAACAGATACAGAATTCATGACGCCGAAACGAAAAAGCCGGTTGTCCCTGATTGCATGTTGGCTGATCATTTTCCTGGTTGTCGGGGCAAATCTGAAATATCGTCACTGGGAAAACCGGTATAAAATCATTTATGTCGATGTCCTTCACTATTATGCTTATCTGCCGGCCACTTTTATCCATCACGATCTTTCGCTGGAATTCATCCGTACCAACAATTCCTATTACAGCCAGTATTTCTGGCCCAGAGTTCTGCCTGATAAAAAGCTGATCATCATGACCACCATGGGGATGTCGTACATGTACGCTCCCTTCTTTCTGGCGGTTCATTACCCTTTGAAATGGCTGGGGGAGCCCGCACTGGGATATTCCCCTCCCTATAAAATGGCACTGATAGCAAGCAGTATATTCTGGTTTGCCCTTGGCCTCTTTTTTCTAAGGAAACTGCTGCTTAAATATTTTTCCGATTTCACGACATCCCTCACGCTTATCATCACCGCGCTGGCTACCAACCTGTTCTATTATGTTACCGACGAGCCGGCCATGTCGCATGCCTATGGTTTTGCCCTGTTTGCGATGTTTATATACTTTACCGACCGTTGGTTCGAAAAACCGAAGTTCGGGTACTCGCTGGCTCTCGGGGTGCTGGCAGGGGTAATAGCGCTGATCAGGCCTTCCAATGCTGTAATTGTGCTGATATTGTTGTTATGGGGCGTCGATTCCTTTCAGTCGTTAGGAAAAAGGCTGGGGCTGTTTTTCCGCCAATACCGTATGGCGCTCGTCATGGTTGCAGCGGCAATCCTGGTATGGGTGCCGCAGGTGCTGTACTGGAAATATGCAAGCGGGCATTATTTTGTTTTTACCTATGGAGAAAAAGGGAAATTTTTCTTCAACAACCCGCAGTTCTTCAGGGTATTGCTGGGTTTCCGCAAAGGCTGGCTGATCTACACCCCAGTGATGATCTTTTCAATTATTGGCCTGATACCTCTCTGGAAAAAGCACAGGAACCTTTTCTGGCCGGTTGTGATATTTGCGGCTGTCAACCTTTGGATTGTTTCATCCTGGTGGCTGTGGTGGTACGGCGGCAGTTACGGCATGCGGGCGCTGATCGAATCCTATGCCGTGATGGCTCTGCCATTGGCGGCCTTCATTGCCTGGGTAACGGAAAACAGGAGTATACTGGTTAAAGCGGCTGTAGCCGTCCTGGCTTTAGTGTTCGTAACCCATAACTTCTTCCAGATTACACAATACCATACGGGCGCAATTGATGCAATAAAGATGACGCGGGAAGCCTATTTTGCATCATTTTTAAAAAGGAATCCAAATACACGGCAGCAGAGATTGCTGGTTTATCCTGATTATAAAGCTGCTGAATACGGCCGGTATCCCAGGCCAAGTTCTGTCAGAGATTCTTTATATTCCGGTTTACTCGACCGGGAACATGCCGTCAGGAAAATTGAACAGGAAATCCGCTCCGGCGAAGAATCCATGAAGATGATGCAGCAAAAGGCTTTAGCCAGGAATGTCAGCATTGATTCAGCCATTTCAATTGATGCCAACTACCTGTACGATTTAAAAGTGAAGAAAGGCGAGATACCTGCAAATCCGGGGAAATTTAAGATATTTGACTGGTGGTACTAAGGTGACGGGATGATCAGGATAGATGAAAACGATGCTACAATAAACACTGTTGGAATGACGCAAACTTATACTTACTCAGTTATTATTCCGGCTTATAACGAGGAAACAGCGATCGGGGATTTGCTCAATCGCATGACGGAACTTGGAATAACCGAAAAATACGAAGTAATAGTGATTGACGACGGCTCGACCGATCGCACCTGTGAAATTGTGAGCCGGTTCCCTGTGAGGCTTATCAGGCACGAAACCAATAAAGGGTACGGGGCATCCCTGAAGACGGGAATCCGTCATGCTTCGGGGCAAAAAGTCATGACCCTCGACAGCGATGGTCAGCATGATCCCGCCTATCTCAGCGAGATGGTAAAACTGCTGGCCGAGTACGATATGGCCATCGGCGAACGTACGGCCGATTCTTTCCAGGTGAAAAACAGGAGGGGAGGGAAAAAAATCATCCGTAAAGTGGGAGAATATCTTGTGGAACAGAAGCTTCCCGATTTTAACTCGGGGTTCAGGGGCTTCGACCGGCAACTCATTTTGTCGATGCTTCACCTGATGCCCAATGGATTCTCCTTTTCAACCACCAGCACGCTGGCTTTCCTGAAGGAAGGATATTCGATCGGCAAATTTCCCATAAAGGTGAACGGCCGGCAGGGAAGGGCAAGTAGCGTTAAATTTATTAAAGACGGCACTAAAACCATGTTGCTGTTATTCCGTATCATCATGCTTTTCAATCCGTTGAAAGTCTTTTTTCCGGCAAGCGCTTTCATAACAATGGTTGGCGCTATCTGGGGCATTCATGGCTATATCGTATTCGACCGTTTCTCAAATACGGCCATTATAGTCATCATTCTGGGAATGTTTCTTTTTTTCTTCGGGTTGCTTGCCGACCAAATCGCATTACTTAACCGAAAAAAAGCTTGACGGATTTTTCAAAATATCAGAATTGCTGGTCCGACCGGGACGTGGAGGCACACTGGGACCGTGTTGCCGGCCGGTATGTGGAAGAGAATGATAAAGTGAAACAAACCCATGACCAGCGCTTTTCCTTCAGCCTCCCATACCTCGACCTGTATTGCGGGGCCAGGGTGCTCAACATCACCAGCCGCGACGGCGAAGCCGCTGCATACATTTCCGCGAAGGAACCTTCGGTGGAGGTTACAAATGCTGAAATTTCCCAAAAACTGATGGATGTTGCCCTGAAATTAAATCCTTCCATCCGCCAGGTGAAAATCAGCACCTATTCGCACCTGCCTTTCAGTGATGAACAATTCGACAGGATACTTACGCTTGAAACCCTCGAACATGCCGCCAATCCGATGGAGTTTCTCAGCGAATTGCACCGGATTTCGATCCCGGATGCACGCATGGTGTTGAGTTGCCCTCCTGCTACCAGTGAAATTCCCTATCGCTTTTATACTGCCGTTTTTGGCGGGCACGGGGAAGGCCCGCACAGGTTTCCCCCTTCAAAACAAGTGAAAGAATGGCTGAAATTATCAGGCTGGAAGCTTACCTTCCATAAAGGAACGGTACTGATGCCTGTTGGTCCAGGATGGTTTAAAAGCCTGGGCGAAAAGTTGATTGATAAAACCCAGGGAACCTTTATTTCCGAATTGGGAATACGACAATTTTACGTTTGTGAAAAGTATTGAGAACCTGCAACATGTAATACGCCACAACCTGTGCAACCGATGCGGTACCTGTGTCGGATTGTCGGGCGGAAGAATTGTATTCAGCGATAAGACTGGTAAATATTTACCGGAAATTACAGCAGAATTGCCCCGTGAACTTGCCGACCGGATATGGGAAGCCTGTCCCGGACAGAAATTCGATTTCCCGGAGTACCGAAAGCTTTTTTACCCAGATGCGCCTCATTTTCATTTATATACCGGTCCATATCGGGATCTTTTCATCGGTTATGCAACCGATGAGCTTACAAGGCGGAATTCGGCCAGCGGAGGTATTTTAACGGCGGTACTTCTATGGTTGCTCGATAAGAAATGGATCGACGGGGCTGTGGTTACCGCCATGTCGGAAAAGGAACCCTGGCTGGCCCAGTCCTTTATCGCAACCACGGCCGAAGAAATCTTAAGAGCGGCCCAGAGCAAGTATATCATTACTTCTGTGAATGAAATACTGCCGCAAATAGAGGCCTTTCAGGGAAAACTGGCTTATGTCGGGCTGCCGGGCCAGGTGCAAAGCATCCGAAAGCTGCAGGCCACGCATGATGTTTCGGTGCAGAATATCCGGTATGTCTTCGGGCCTTTTTACGGAAATACCCTTCATTTTTCTTCAATAAAGAGTTTCCTGCGTTCCTATGGCGAAAAGGACTTTCATGATATCAGCCGGTTATGGTTCCGGTATGGGGAATGGCCCGGCAACATGCGCATCGAAATGAAAAGCGGGCGGGTTATCCAATTGCCGAAATTTCATGCCAATTACCTGATCCCTTTTCATATCCTGAAAAACAGCCTGTTATGCACCGATCTCAGCAATGAGTTCACCGATATTTCGGGCGGCGATGCCTGGGCGCCGGTTTATGAAGAGAGGGGCAAAGGCTTCTCGATGGTTTTTTCACGGAGCGGGCAAGGAAAAGAAATCCTGGAACAAATGCAGCGAGAAGGCGTCATCAGCCTGCAGCCCATCGATGAGAACGAAGCCATTACCATGCATTCCCATGGCTACGACCTGAAAAAACGAGGTTCGTTCATCAGGATGAAATTCAGGAAACTGGCAGGATTGCCGAATCCTGATTACGGTTACCGGTTAAAAGGATTCCCGCTGAGCCGGTACCTGATGGAGATGGTGATAACACCCATGTTCCTGGTTTTGGGGACAAAGCCGGCACGCTGGCTCGTTGAAAAAATACCTCCTGCTTTTATGGGAAAGATATTTGAGAAGTCACGGACCATCTGGAAAAAATCCACATTTAAGATCAAGCGCAGCAACCTGACGTAATGAAACGAAAAACATGGTCATGGATTATTAAAATCGCCGGGACAGTCCTGATCCTGGTTTTTCTGTTTTCGCGCATCCGCTTCGATGTGAGCGAGTTCACGAAAATACTGCTGTCGCTGAATCCGTGGTATTTCCTGCTTTCGCTTTGCGGTGTGGTGATAATCCTTGGAGTTAAAAGCTACCGGTGGAAATACCTGTTGGCCGGCGAAAACGTGAATTATCACCCACTCAGGGCATTCAGCGCTTATCTGGCCTCCTTTACCATCGGTATAGTAACGCCGGGCCGTATCGGCGAAATCGCGCGCCTGTATTATGTGCGGGAAGAGTCGCCTGTTGATTTTTATGAAGCCTTCAAAACGGTGATCGCCGACCGCGTTTTTGACCTTTCCGCCCTGATGTTGCTTGGCTCATCAGGCCTGCTCTATTATGTGAAGGCATTCGGAAATTTACCGGGCTATGTTTACGGCCTGCTGATGCTGGGCGCCTTTCTGGTACTCTATTTTTTGGTTTGGTTCCTGATCAACAGGATGCTTAAAATGAAATTCTTTGGCCGCTTTCATATTCTGAGATTTATCCGCGATTCATGGAAACTGATCATTGACGGCAGATCCCTGGTGTGCTGGCTTATCACGGTAGTGGCTTACCTGGTATACTTTACAACAGCCGGCTGGATTTTCGACGCTTTGCATATTAGCATGTCCTTTATGGATGTCGCCTTTATCCTGAGCATCATGAGCCTTGTCACCATCCTGCCGATATCCATAGCAGGATTCGGAACCCGGGAGGCCAGCCTGGTATTTCTGCTTGCTCAGTACGGATTGCCTGCCGAAACCGCCCTGTCGTTCTCACTGCTCCAGTTTCTGGCTTTTTTCCTTTGGGGAAGCCTTATCGGGACAGTTGCCTGGATAATGAAACCCATTTCGCTGAAGCTGGTCAAGGAAGATTCAATACGCATCTGGCAACTTGTTATTGGAAAAGATAATGAATTGAATAACAGAATTTCAGGAGAATAGTTTTTCTGTTCTTTGCGATTTTCTGATCTTTGTACCCCTGAAACGTCAGAAAAATCAGGTACCATCATAATGAATGGTTCCGACATAATGATATGATACCAAATCCTAAGATAAAAAATTCGCTGGTTGCGCTCGCACTTATCATTCTGCCTGCGATTTTCGTGATTACCGGGCTCAACTTTCACCGGGCATGTTACAGCGGCGATCCTGAATATGCTTACCTCCTCAATGGGATAAATATTGCAAACCTGAAACCGGTCGGCCATACCGATAACCCCGGAACAACGGTTCAGATGTATAGCGCGCTGGCCTTACGCGTTTCTCATTTTTTGGACTTTTCGAAAAAGACGGACCTTCAGACGGATGTTCTGAGCGATCCTGACCGCTTTGTTGAAATGGAACGCAGGGTTTCAGTGATTTTCAACGGATTGATGTTGCTGGTAGTGGGACTGGCTTCACTGTTTTTCCTGAAAAATTGCTGGTTTAGCCTGCTTCTCCAGGTCACGCCTTTCCTTTCGTCAAACCTGCTCGAGCATGCCTGGACAAAAGTATCCCCGGAGCCGGTCCTGATATTCACCGCCGGGATTTTTTCAATTGCTCTGATTGCCTATTACCTCAGTAAAAACCGTCAGAACCGTTGGTATCCGTGGATATTCGCCCTCATCAGCGGTTTCGGGCTGGCGACCAAAGCTACCTTCCTGCCCCTGGCTATCATCCCATTTATAATGATAGATGGATGGAAACGCCGGTGGATTTATGCTGCCGCCATCATCCCGGCTTTTATCCTTTTCACGATACCGGCTATACCGCAATACCCGCACATGGCAAAATGGTTCCTTGGTTTGTCAACACATACCGGAACTTATGGCCAGGGGAGTGTCGGGATTATCAATCCGGTTAAATATGTTCTCGATTTTATAGCTATCTTATCCAACAATAAGGCCCTTTCTGTTGCCCTTTTTATTGGTCTGGCATTTCTTTTTGCCATTTTCCTTCAGGGTGATTTGCGCGGGGCAATCAGGAAAAACATTGAGCTGAAATTCGTTGTGGCGATTCTTTCTGCCCAGGTGCTTGGAATCCTGATGGTTGCAAAGCATTACCATGCCGACCATTATCTAATTCCCGAGGTAAGCCTTATCGGTACCGCATTTGTTTTTATCCTGCTTTATGTGAAGAAGAATTTTTCAGCAGAAAAGTTCCGGATCCTTCCCAACATTCCGGTTGTGTTATTTGCCTTGTTGCTGGGGGGATCACTGCTTCATGTGCCTTACCTCCGGGCTGCCAATCAGGGGTACGTAAGCGCCAATGAGGAATACCGCAATGTGATGCAGCAAATCGACAAAGCATATCCCGGTTATGTAAAAGCTTATTATTATCCCGTTTCCATCAATCCATATTCAGCCTTGCGATGGGGCAGCGTATATTCCAGGCAGTACAACCTTCCCGTGCTGCGCACCCTTTATCCCGGAGCAGTATTTTACGATGCAAGGACGCATGTTTTCCAGCTCTGGGAAACGGAAATACCGGTTGAGGACCTGGTGAGTGAATTTGGGGGAAATATCCTGCTGATAGGAGGCCCGATGACCCCGGAAGAAAAGCAGAACGTAATGGCCGGCGGATTGGCTCTCAAAACAATTTACTCCGGCCGTACACAGGTGTTTTATGAAATAGATACAGCCAACTCCGCCATGTTCAAAGGGCTGACAGTTGCGGCTCCTTTATGGACGGTAAGATGTAATGCCGATACCCTGAGCGCCGACAAACAATTCTTTGTTGAAAACGGGAAACAGTGGAGCAGTGCCGATATCCGGTCGGGAGAAATAACTCGTTCTGGCTCCGGTTCAGTCAAACTGACAAAGGATAACATCTATGCCATGGAATACCTGATCGATAGCGTTCGGCCGGGGCAACGGTATAAATTCTCAGCCTGGCGAAAAGGCACCCATGATCAAACCTTTCTGGTGGCTACTTCTCCGGAAAAGGGAGGCTTTTATAAACAATCGGATAATTATTTTCATGTTGACGATAAAGGATGGGAGCAGGTAATCCTGAATATCACCATCCCGGACGATTTTAAGGGAACGGTCCTCAAGTTATACATCTGGAACAACAGCGGAAAGACGGTGTATCTCGACGACTTTGCCATTACCAGGAAAAACTAACGAGTAAACTTAATGATGTTGATACATCGATAAACAACGAATATCCAATACAGGCATGATTCAAGGGAAAAAGCTCATTATCGTATTACCGGCTTACAATGCAGAACAAACGCTGGAACAAACCTATAACGAAATACCGTTCGACATAGTTGACGAAGTGGTGCTGGTTGACGACCTCAGCCGTGATAATACGGTTGAAAAAGCCCATCAGATAGGAATAAAGCATATTGTGGTCCATCAAAAAAATAAGGGTTACGGAGGAAACCAGAAATCATGTTATGAC
>Ga0116170_10002786_pt1 | contig 16662 bp, 5 predicted proteins | sample AD_JPNHW1_MetaG_FD_89797 | JGI IMG/M metagenome (GOLD analysis project Ga0116170, IMG submission 89797) | Active sludge microbial communities of municipal wastewater-treating anaerobic digesters from Japan - AD_JPNHW1_MetaG | ecosystem: Engineered > Bioreactor > Anaerobic > Digestate | place...
CCTTGAAAGGCATGACTTGGGAAGCGCGGGCATCGCTCTTCATCACAACGTAGAAGCCGTTCTCCACCGTCAGCACGGGGCTCACGTCGCCCACGGCGAGGGCCGCGCCAGCCGCCATCACATCCGACGGCACGCGCTGGCCCGCGCGGGAAGGATCCACCCACCCCAAGTCGCCTCCGCGGTAACGGCTCACCGCGTCCTCTGAGCACGCCGCAGCGACCGAGCCGAAGCCCGGAATGCGGCCGCCCTGCCGGGACGCGTCCGGATTCCTCAGGAACGTCGCCCTGGCGTTTTCAAGCTCCGTTTTCAAGGCGGCGCGGGTTTCCTCCGAGTCGTGCGGCGAACTCTTCCGGTAGAGGACGGCCAGTCGTATCAGCGCGGGCTTCGTATAGTCGGCGAGACGGCTCTCGTAGGCTTGACGCAGTTCCGCGTCGGAGACCGTCACTTGGTCTTTCTTGCGCTGCAAGGTGTGGTCCAGCCAGCGATTCAGCAACTGATTCTCGAGGTCGCGACGAACCGCAGGATCGTCGAGCCAGTCGGACTTGCGCGCCTCCTGCAACATCACTTCCCGCTCGACCAGGTCGCTCATCACCGCCGCCGGGCTCTCCGCCATCCGCCCGGCATCGAGACGCCGTTGCACCTCGAACCGGAAGTCGTCTTCCGTCAGCACGCGATCGTTGACACGCGCCAACGGCGCGGCGCCGGAAGAGTTCCCCCACATCCGTGGGGAAAACCTCTTCTGGCATCCCGTCAGGGCAAGGGCAACCCCCGCCCAACACAGCGCACGAAACGCCGATTGAACGATGACCGTCTTCATGGCATCCTCTCCAGTCGAATCGAGATAAAGCCGATCGGCGCTTCCCCGACCGACGGGGCCAACTGGTAGTAGACCCGCTGCGGATCGGTCGCCCCAGCGGGCGCAGGCACCTGCACAAGTTCCACCTGCGATCCAGCCCAGTTCCACAGCTCCGTGGCCGCGCTGACGTGATACTGAATGTCGGTCACGCCCAGCGGCTTCCGGAAGGACACGGTGAATTTCCGTCCCATCAAGAAGGGCTTTGGCAAGCCTTCCCTGTCGGGCTTTTGCGGATCGAGACCGTACGCGTAGCGCTGGAGGTGACTGATGCCGGTTCCGCCGCTGTCGGCGAGCGCGAACTCGTCCAACGTTCCGACAGAGCCGGGAAACGCGCGCGACCGCCATGCCGCAAAGGTGTCCATGCGCTCCACGATGGCCACCTGCGCCTGCCCGGCCGAGGTCATCACCCGGTAAGCGGCGTCGGAGGAGATGGAGATCTGAACGGTCTCCATGCCGCCGGCCAGATTGGCGGTCGACTTGGGCTCAATCGGAATGAGCGCGACCGTCTGGTTGACGCCCATCAGGACGAACGTTTCGATCCGGTTGTAGTCGGTGCCGTTCGCCGCGGTGCCGCCGATGGCCAGACGGATCAGGACGTCACGGTCGTACACGTCCCACCGCCTGACCAGGAAGTAGCCCGGCGTCGCGGAGTCCTTCACCGCCACGGGATCAAGCGCTTCGATCTCGATGAGCATCAGCCGGTCCGCGATCGTCAGCTCCTTCGAATTCGCCGCGCCGACACGGTAGCCCGATCCGGGAAGGACGTTCAGGCTGACGGTTTCGGACGCTTCGGCGACACTGTCGGCATAGGGCTTGATTTTCACATCGACCGCGGCGGCCCCCGACGGCAGCACGATGGTGGCGGGAATCAGGGCGTAGTCGGTCCCGTTCTGCGCGCTGCCGCCCATCGCGATGTTGACCGTCAGGTCCCCGGCCAGACTCCCCGCGCGGAACAGCGTGAAAACGCCCTCTGCCGGTCCGTTCTCAGAGGCCTGCGCCTCGCGCACGGCCACCGTGATCTGCGGCTGCAGCGCAAGGTCACCGACGCGCAAATGCCCGTCACCGACCCAAGCGTACAGGTCGGTTTCCGCCGAGGCGAGCCCCGGCAACGACACGATCAGGTTCGTGAACCCGACGCCGTCGCCGTCCAAGTCGATCCGCAGTTCCATGCCTTCTGCGGACGGCGCAAGGCGCACATAGCTGTTGACATAGCTCCCCGCGGGTGCTGGCAAACGCGAGAGATCGATGACGTCCTCGTCTGGTTCGAAGTCCTCGATCACGACGTTGCCATGCGCAAAATGGTAAAACGTGAACAGGTCAGCCCCGAGGCCGCCCGTCAGGGTGGCATTTCCCGGCCCGGGAATCAAGACGTCGGACGCCGCGCCGCCGGTCAGCGCCGGATCGCCGGTCCCGCCCAGAATCACGTGCCGACGATCGTCCCCGTAAGCGGCAACGTAGGCGATGAAATCGGACCCCGTCAGACCGCTGCTGGGCGCGTGGAGGGTCGTCGGAGCGGTCAGAGCCCGGCCGTCCAGCACCACGTAATCGTTCTCGCAGTAGACGGCGTTCGCGAGGCGCTGCTCTTCGTTGGCGGAGATGTCCGCCGGTACTGCGCCACCCGGCGTGAAGGTCAGCAGGCTGATCGCCGCGCTAGCGACCGGGTTCTCGGGATTCTCGTCGCGGAGCTCGACCGAGAAGGAGCCGGGGTCGGCGCCCGAGCCGTCGTGGCGGTACAGCACGCGCGCGCCCAGGAGGTCGGCCTGGGTGAAGACGTCCCCCACCGCCAGCGGCGCGTCCGGACCCGCGGGGTTCTGGCGCGAATTGCGCAGAAGCATCGAGCCGGCCTTCGGGAGCGCCATCACGGTGTAGACGAGTTGATCAGGCGTGCTGTTCAGATCGGCGGCGTCGAGCAGGACGCCCGTCGTGCCGTCGCGGTACACGACGATCTCGGTCGTAAGGATGGCCGGCGCCCGCGCGTCGCGGCGGGGGTCCAGCCCGCGCAGATACGCGTCGCGCGCCGTCAGGCCGTCGCCGTTTGGATCGCCCAACGCGTCGGAGGGATCCTGTTTGTCGAGACCGTACAGATCCTCCCACCCGTCCGGGATGCCGTCGCCGTCGGAGTCGAGAGCCGCGCGCCCGATCGCGAGATCCAGCCGATAGGTGGACGTGCGCAGCAGCTGCTCGGTCGTGAAGGCGCTTCCCGCCGGCCCGAGAAGCGTGGCCGCCTCGCCGTCCACCAGGATTTGCTTGTGGCGGTTGACTTCGGGGACCGGCGGCAGCGGGACGGCGTCCGAATCGGAGGTCAGACCCAGCGCGAACGCGGCGTGCGGCACGTCCAGTCGGTAGGACAGCGTTCCGTTCGCCAGCGGGAAGAGCGTCGTGTTGAAGGTAACCTCCGAGCCGTCCGCGCGGAGGATCGTCCACGAAAGGCTCCCGGACGTGATGAGGAAATCGCGGGCAGAGCCGGTTCCAAGCACTTTGCCGTAGAAGACGGTGGCGGGCTCAGAAAAATTCCCTGACCAAACCCAGCCGAGGGGGAAGGCTGAGACAGCCATCACCAGCAGGGCGAGCGTGGCGGAAGATGAGTTTGTTATAGGAGTTCTCATGACGCACCCCTCCTTTGCGATCAGTTGCCCGAGTAGCCGTAGGTTTTGAAGATCAGTTTGATGTCCTTGACTTGCCCGATGAACCGGTCGAGCCCCTCATTCGGGTCACTGTTCAGCGTCAGGCCAGGGATGATCAGCATCCACTCCGTGTTCCAGACGGAGCGTCCGATCAGGCGGCTGTCAAAGGTCAGCTCGTCGTCCAGCACCTCGCTGCCGGCGTCGTGGTACGCCCGGAAGCTGGAGAACCGCCGCGGCGAACCGATGGTGCCGTTCAGGCTATCCAGCAACGGGATCCAGTCCCCGCTGTCCAGCGCGGAGGTCACAGCGGCGATCGGGACAGGGATCTTCTGGTCCAGCACCTTCCAGAACCGCACCTTGTCCGGGGTCGGGCTGTTCGCGATCGACATGACGTCGGCCCCCACAGGGAACAGGTAGACGCGGGGCGCCTGAGGCAACCCGTTCAGCACATCGTCGCCGATGTAGTTCGAGAACCAAACGCCGATCCTGTTGATCTTCGTCGCGAACAGGCTGGGATCGTACGCGTGATCGCCGCCGCTGAGCGGATGGCCGAACACGTTCTTGCCCGCAATCACCTGGGTTCCGAAGCGGAAGACCAGCCCCGGCTCCACCGCCGCGTTGCCCTCGGCATCAATGTCCGAGGCGAAAGGTTTGGCGTAAAAGCGGTATTGGGGTATCGCCCAAAGATTGTCGACGCGCGCCCTCTGGAGAGTTTGAATCCACAGGGCATCCGAGTCCTGTCCCCCTCCCGGGAACTGGCTGTTGTCCGTGGGCTGCACGGAGCCGGAGGGCAGGATCCTGAACAGCTCGGTGCGCAGCGACATCTTGCCGGTCTCCAGCTGCGGGGTGTTGATTCCGAGCTGGCCCCGCAGCATGCCGTAATTCGTCTTCAGCCACGCGAGCGCGTTCGCGAGGCCGCCCTCTCCGGTTTGCGGGTCGCCGTCGACGACGAGCCCGATATCCCTGGCCCGGATGATCTCGGCGTAGACGTCGCGCGGATTTGCAGGATCAGACGGATCCAGGTTCGTCTCGTAGTCGTAGGCCTTCGCCGCGAGGTAAGCGTAGCGCGCGGCGATGTCGAACGTGGAATGATAGACTTCCAGCGCATGATTGCGCGAGACGCGGAACGTCATGTCCTGATAGCGGTTCTGCTGGGTCATCGCGGCGACTCGCTTGTTGTACGCCGCGCGTTCGTCGACCAGGCGGGCTCCGGTGTCGATCAGCGAGCGGTATTGGTCGGAGAGCGAGCGCAACGCCTCAATTTCCTTGAAGATGGCGATGCGTTTCGCCGGCTCATCGCCCACCAGGTCTTCAATGCCCTTCAGCAACTCGCGCTTCGTCTTGAGGCGGTCCGCGGCGTCATTCGCGAGGTTGACTTCGCTTTCGGCGACGTCCAGCGAGATGGCCGCCGCCAGTTCGGCGACGCGCAGCGCGATTTCGGCGCCGTCGATCCCGGCCTTGACCGTGACTTTGCTGATCAGGGTGGCGCCGCGCCCCGGCGCCAGCGCGTCGCCCGGCGAGATGGCCAGGCCCGCGGTCGGCAGGTTGTTCGGTATGAATTCGGCAGTCGCTTCGAACACGCTGTCCACCTGGGATTTGGCCGCCTCAACGATGCTTTTCACGCCGCGGATGCCTTTGAGGGCGTTGTTGATGATGTACTTGGCACGGATAAAGGCCTCGTTGCGCTCACGGACGGTCTTGCTGGTGACCAGCGCCGCGTTTGCCAGCCGGATGGTCCGGATGATCTGGCTGCTCAGGGCATCCCACTCGGCGATCGCGTTGGCGATCGCGGCTTCCTGCTGGATCATCGAGCTGATGGTCGTTTGCAACTGCCCCACCGCCGGCCGCGCACCCCAGGCCGACGGCGCCTGGAAGGTGTACCCCGCCGCTGTGACGGGCATCAGCTGCGTGAACCCCTCTAAGGGGATCTTCGGGTTCGTCAGATCGGTGTAGTTCACCGAATACAACCCGTCCTGCGCCTGCACGGCCGACACGCCGGTCGAATCCGGGCAGAAGCTCGCCGCGAAGAGGCTCCGCAGGTCCGTTCCGGCGTCCGACATCGAGATTTCCCCGCCCGTGCTGGCCGAGGACGTCAGGCTCGGGAAGGCGGTATAGAGGTCGCCGCCCGAGAGGACCCCGTTCGTGTTGAAAGAGGCGAAAGAGAGCGTCGGTCCCGGAACGGTCTCGCTGTTGATCTCGCGGACGGCGACGTACATGTAGAGCGCCAGATCCGCTCCGTCATAGCCGGCCGGATACAGTTTGCCGGCACCGACGGTCCCTTCGTACGGCTTGCCGAAGATCTCGATCAACTGGTTACGGTACGTCAAGTCCTGCTGGAAGACCTCGTTGCGGAAATCCGCCTCCGTGGTCGCGACCTGACGCAGCCGCTTCTGCGCCTCGTTGGAGTTGTTCCACACGGCGACGGCGTTCTTCAGCGCCTCCAGCGCGCGCCCATAGATCTGATCGAAGTGCAGCTGGGCCTGCATGCCGGATCCGATTTCCAGAAACTCGGGATCAATGTCGAACGGCACCGCGTTGGCGGCCAGCCCCAGCGGATTCAGCCCGTTATTGGAATCGTCAAACGTGCGCTGAATGGCGTTCAGGTTGGCCGACACGACCTTGATGTCGTCGTTCGACTGGCGATCGACCTTCTGGATGCCTTCCAGCGTCGTGTTCGGATGTTGCGAAGGCAGAAGGGCGTTGGCGGTCACCCAATCGAAGTAGGCCCCCTGAGCGGCGCGTCGCGCCCAGTCTTGCACGCCCCAGGCCCGGTCGGCATTGGTGTCTTCATAACCCTGCCACTGAGCCGTCGCGTCTTCCACATAGTTCGCGCGGTAGGTCGAATTCACGATCTCCGCACCGGCGCGCGCTTTGGCGGCTGCGACCTGGGCGAACTTGCGCTCGTCGAGGAAGTCGACAGGAATCACGATGTCCATGAGGTTGTAGTACTCGGAACGCGAGACCCAGTTGAAGTACGGGTGGCGGAACAGCTCGTACTGCTTCGTCAGCGCCGTCAGGTAGTGCCCCCAAGCGTCGCCGTGCCCCTGCGGATAGAGGGCCATCGCGTCGTCCTCGTTGATGAACCCGTCCTGGTTGACATCGGAGACGTTGTAGTTCATCGCATAGGCCGCCTCGCCCTCGCCTTTCGTGAAGTTCCAGAAGAGGCGGTTGTAGACGGGGCGCGCATAGTACTCGTCCACGCCGCGCATCAGCGCCAGCTCCTCATCGAGGAGCGACGGCAGCTGGTTTTGGAAGGCGTGCACAGCCGGCGCCATCGCGCCGTACTCCACCGAGCTACAGCCGAAACCGATGGTCGGGTCCTGCGCGTCCACATAGGCCTCGTTGCCCAACAGCGTGTAGAAGTCGGAAAGGCGGGTCGACGCCAGCTGCAGCGCGTTGGCGATCGCGGGCGTGGACACCGGCGTCGAGAGATCGATGCTGATGTCGCGGCTCCGCTTGAGAATCGTCTCGTACAGCTCGATCAGGCCAACGTTCTCGATGACGTTTTTGGCGGGGTTCAGAGCCACCGGCCCTTCGAAGCGGGGCCCGAGCTGCTGCAGCATGCTCGACACCGTGGCGGGGTTGTCGCCCTCGAAATCGCTGATGCGCGCCTCGTAGGGGTTGACCGCGTCCAGCACGCGTTTGATCCAGCCCATGACGAGCTGGGAACAATAGTCGGGATAACCGTCCAGGTCGAAGTCATTGAACGGGTCGTTGTTGCCCGCGCCGGCCCACGTGTAGTTCACCGCGGAATCCCCGTTCGGCTGAGGCTTGTTCCAGTCGGTGCCGGCCGTCACGTCGTTCTTGTGGCGGTAGCGCACGAACCACCAGGAATCCCCCAGCAGGATCTCCGGCGTATTGGGGTTCGCCTTGAGCGTGGCCGCGATGCGGCCGCGCCCCTGTTTGCCGCTGGGATCCGGAAACAGTTTCCACGTCCCGGCCGAATTCGCGTCTTCCACGAACGGCGGCAGGACGTTCATGCTGCCGTCGTCCGGGCGGTACCACCACTCGTAGACGAGATCGTCCGCGTTGGCGCCGAAGTCGCCCGAGTGGCGCAGCACGACGTTCTCGTCGAAGACGTTGTCCGACAGAACCACCTTGATGGCGCCGCGGTAGCGCTCGTTGCGATCCACCTTGATGACGTGCAGCGTGACCGGCGAGCCGCCCATGCTGGGGTCGTTGTTCTCGGCGACCGTGATCCAGCTCACGTCCGGGTACGGGATCGGGGTGCCGCCGGGGTTGGGGATCTTGCCCGTCGGGTCGAGAAAGCCGCCGTTGGGGATGAGCGCCAAGCCGGGGCCGAACTGACGCGCGGGCTCGGGGACCATCGGGTCGGTTTCCGGCACCAGCACGGACGAGCCGGCTTCGATGGGCACAAGCAGCGGCTCGCCCGTCACGGGGTCGCGCTGCACCTGAGGCTGCAGTCCGACCAGATATTTTCCGGTGGGCGACTGGCCGCCGACGTCTTGTATGCCGGTCGGGTTCAGCGTGGCGCTGTAGAGGTCGTTGACCGCCTTGGCCCACGCGGTTTCTTCGGACAGCGCCAGCAGATCGGCCACGTCCTGCGGCGTCAGAATGTTTGGCTCCAGCACGTACACCGCCGGCGGAGACGCCGTCAGCGTGGGCTCGCCGATCGCCTTTTCGTTCACGAACCCCGTCAGCTCAAGGCGCCCGTTGACGGTCATGCCGGACGCGTCAACGCTCTGGGACAGCGGATTGTAGCGCAAACGTTTCTGCAGCGAGGCCGGCAGATCGTTGAAGACGTATTTGCCGCCGCTGACGCGCGTGCGGCCGTTGGCCGGGGCCAGCGCGGCGGGGAAGTCGCCGATCGGCAGGACGACGGACCTCACGTCCAAGACCTGGCCCATCCGTGCGGTCCAACTGTTTGCCAGAAGGGCCGTGCTGCCTTTGGGGTTCAGCGCGTCGAAAACCACCTCGCCCACCGCGAAGCCCAGAACGGCCGGCAGGCCGGGGGTTTGCACGGTCGTCAGGTCGCCGTCGCTGTCGGCGACCAGCATGGTGGGATGATCGGAGCGGTATTCACCGCCGGAGAAGGTCAGCGTCTCGCCCGCCTTCAGCACGGGGGCCACGGCGGGCCAGTCGCTCTTGTAAAGGATCAGGTTGGGCTTGGAGGCCGTCTCGACCGCCGCCGCCACCGGATTGCCGGGCTGCACCCCGCGCAACAGCGCGATGTTCTGCGGCATGAAGGAGACGCTGTCGCCCGTGAGCGGGAACGCGGCGAGCTTCTCGCCGGTGTCCGCGTTGTACGCGATCCGGCCCGACTCGTTCTCGGGCCACCAGAAGTCCTGCGCCAAGGGGTAGTAGATCGAGAACGTGAACCAGGCCTCCGCGCCGCCCGACACCGCCCAGCTGGTGCCTTTGTGGTCTTCCCAATACGTGGACTGGCCCTTGATGTTGACGCCGTAGGATTCCGGGCACGGCGAGGCGCCGATCGCGATCCCCAGCGGATAGAAAGGGATCACCGGCTCGCCGGCCTCCATGACGACCTTGGGCTCCTGGTTGAGCAGTTGCGGCGTGGCGCTCACCTCGGACGCCCCCGCCGGCAGCGCGACCAGCCCCTGGTTGGCGAAACGGTAGTTCGGGATCAGCGGGTCTTCCTTCTGCACGCGGTAGACGCGCATCCGGTACTGGCTGTCGGCCGTGTCAAAGAACTGAACCAGCACATAGGGATGCGACGTGTATCCCGCCGGCTGGCGGTCCTCCGTGAGCGACGACGTCGAGTAAACGTTGAGGTCGTTGTTGCGGAGGGCATAGGCCGCGGAAGGACGGGGCGAGACCTCGGCGAAGCGCAGCGACGGCGCCAGCAGCGCATGCTCCTCGTTGGGATTGTAGCCCGGTTCACTGCGCACGTTCTGCACGTACACCGCGGTCTGCTGAATGCGCGTGGGATCATAGGTGGTCACGGCCGGAATCACATTCGTGAGCGTGCCGCCCGCCCCGTCGGGAACGACGCGCGTGACGGCCGGCGCCACCAGCTGGTCCTGCCCCGCCGCGCTCAGGCTCTCGCTGCCGAACCGGCTGGCGATGACGATGCGGCCGAGCCCTTCGGCCTCGTTGACGGGCCAGCGCGGCAAGTAGGTCCGCGCCGCATACGGCCAGAGGATCTGATCGGTCAGCGTGGGGTCATCGTACCACACGACCACGATGCGTTCGGTGGGCTGAGCCCCGGGATGCAGGTTGACGGGGATGACGGGGCCGGGAAGCGCGTCGTGATGAAGGATCACCTTCTGCGGCGACGTGGACCGCAACAGCGCCATGTCGTAGACATTCTTGGCGGCTATCCCATCCAGTTTTTCGACGTCGTACACGTTCGGATTGTAGCGGGCGGCGTCGAACATGACGTACCCGGTCCCCAGGCCGGCCTTGTCGAGCGCCGCGTCGGAGATGCGCTGCCCGATGATCGCCGTGGCCGGCGCGGGCGGCGCGTCGTCCCACCGCTTCGTCTCCACGACGCGGACGCGGAGGAACTCCTTCGGCTCGCCGCGGCCGATGCGCAGAACCTCGCCGAACAGGAGCACCGACCGGCCCGCGGAGTCCGCCGAGAACCGCGTGGAATCCGATATGACGGCGCTGTTCTCCGAGTAACACAGCGACTTGAAGATGAAGGTGTCCGTCGGATCGGGATCCAGCTCCACCGGCGGGGTCCCCGCGATATGCGAATAATGGGCTTTTTCCGGCGGGATCGCCGTGACCAACACCTGCACCTTCGTGTTGTCTGCCGCGTTCCAGATGACGCGGAACTGGCCGGGCACCAGCGGATAGAGGCGCAGGGCGTTGGGATCCCATACCGCCATGTCGGGGCCGGAGACATCTTTGTTGTTGCCGGACACGCTGATCATCTCGATCAGCGCGGGCTCCGTGCGCACGACCGCCGCCAGTTCCGGAGTCGCCTCGACGAAGGCCTCGTTGTTCTGAAACAGATATTCGCCGATGCGCGCCTCGTAGGTGTAGCTCTGGTCCCCATACGTCCAGACCACGCGGGCGGGCCGCCGCAACGCGGGGATCGAGAGCCCGCGGTATTGCCGGCCGTTCACGTCGAAGAAACTGGGCTGCCAGACGGCGACGGGTCCGCCGTCGGCGACCGTCGGCCCGCCGTTGGCCAGCGTCCCGTCCTCGCTGTTGATATCGCCGCTGGAGCTGAAATAGTACCCGTCGCCATTGACCCAGCCGCTGAGCGCGAGGGATGTGGCGCCCGACACGTTTGCGGCAGACGCCACCTTCACCTCGTCGTTCGGATCGAACCAGAAGGTTCCCTCCAGGCTGCCGATCTCTTCCTCCTGCCCGTTGACGGACGTCACCTTGAACACGCGCGGCAAAGCCGAACGCGAGGTGTCGTCAACGTTGATCTTGACGCCGTACTGGATCTGCCAGACGTACTCGATGACGCCCCAGCCGTCCATCACGAACGCATCGACCTGCTGGCGCTGGGGGGGCGCCTGTTCCACCCCGAAGGAGTGGACGTATACCGGGGTTGCCCGGTAGACGCCGCGCGCGCTGCCCTCGGCCCGGTAGCCTTTGGGCACGTAGCGGATGTCCAGGCCGGGACGGGTGAAATCGAGAACCTCGCCGTCGATTTGCGCCAGCACCTCCTGCCCGCGCGGGATCCAGTGGATCTGGGTGGTGTCGGGATCGGGGTTGCCCGCGGCTTTGGAAGTCAGCGGCCCCGCCCAAGGCTTGCCCGTGGGGTCGCGCTCATCGCTCTCCGTGGCGACGAAGTCGTTGTTGATCAGAAGCGCATACTCGTGGTCCCAGCGCAGATCGACGATCGTGTCGTCTGAGATGTCGAACCGGTACTGGGTCGGATCGCCCGTCAGGGGCGTGTTGTTGACCGATATGCCGGAGGCGACAAAGCGCTCTCGGGGCTGGGCATTGGTCGTGGACGTGGCCGACGGGATCGACGCGCTGTCATAGATGAACTGGCCGCTGCCGTTCAGGTACACCGCCTCGACCGCGGAAATGTCGACCGCATCGCCGTCCGACAGGTAGCTGATGACCAGGTTGTGGGACGGATTCAGGTACTGCTCGATGATAGCGCCCGAGTCGTTTCGCACCGTCACCGTGAAGTTGCTGACAAAGTTCGCGCCCGACGCGGCGTTCTGCGCGAAGGAATTGACGGTCAGCGTCCGCGGGCGCGTGTCGGTCTTGAACGTGTACGTGCGGTAGAGCGTGTTGTACAGCGTGTCGGAAAGGGTCAGTTCGCCGCGTCCCCCATTTTCGCCGAAAACGGTCACCACGCTGTTCGGCTTGTCCCCGTTGTTGAACATGGATTGCGCGGTGTTGGCATACGTCGGGGAGGTGGCGACCCAGAAATACATCCGGTCTCCCCGGTCGAAACTGGAGATCTCCGCGAACCGGATCGTATCCGTCGTGGGCCCGCCCTCAACGTAGTCGGGCGACACGAGCGTGGGCAAGCTGGTCTGGCCGCTCGGGCCGACGAGGAAGATGCCGTCCCACACGCGGTTGAACGGCACGCTGGTGTTGCCGCACGTGACCGTGAACCCGATGATCCGCTCGCGCGATTCGTTGACGATCGTGATGCGGTTGCAGTAGCTGTACGGGTAGATTTCGACCGTGAACGGCATGTCCGTGGTTTGCGCGCCGGCCGGAGCGGCCGCGACCGCAAACAGCGCGCCGATGGCGATGGAGGCCCCAAGGGAGCGGCGAAGGCAGGCTGGGATTTTGCGTTTCATAGTGCATCACCTCAGAGAGTGTTCAGGGTGTCAATGAAACTGATCCGATTCAGTTGGAAACGGCCTTCCGTTTTCAACCCGACCGGGCTGCTGACCGGGTCCGGCCCAAGCGGTTTGTGCAAACCGAAAACTTCTTCGCGATAGGTGCCGGTGATCTGGTCCACGCCATAGCCCGCGGCCTGCAGCGCGTCGCCGGCGCTGCCGTCGAAATCGAAACGGATCGACCGCTCGATGTCGAAGCCGACGGTGTGGTCGGGATGCCGACGGTGGCGGAAAGGATTCGTGGGATAGCTGGCAGGCAGATAGAGGCGGCCCAACAGGCCGGCCGGCCCGAGGTCGGAAGGCTGGGCCAGTTCGGAGACGAGCCGCGGATCGCCCGAGCCCGGCCCGAAGACGCCCTCCAGCGGCAGTTCGGTCCGCTGGGCGCGCGCGGCCGCGGCATACTCCGTCCGCAGCGCATTGACGGCGGCGACCTTGGCCGCGCTGAACACGGAGAGTTCCGAGTACAGCGGATTGGTGCCGCGCTCGTCGACCGCGCCTTGGGCGGCGGCTTCGGCCGCCTTCTGGACCGCGCCGGCGAAGGCCGCCGACTTCACGAAGGCGTTATAGTCCGCCGTCGGCGTCCGCGCCGGGAGCGGATAGCGCGCGACAAGCTCGGCGAGCGCCGCGCGCCCGGCCCGTTCGCTCGCCTGCCGGATGTCGCTCTCGGGGAGGGCGGCGCCGGCGAAAGCGGCCTGGGCCATGGCGGCGAGCACGACGCTGATCGCGGTGGTGGAACGGGTGTCCCGGTACATCGGCGCCTTGGCGTTCGGCGCTTCGGCGATGGCTTTCGCCGTCGCCGGAATCGCGCGAAGCGCGGTTTCGATCGAAGCCGCCGTGGCGCCGGGCACTTTGGCGGCGGTGACCGCCCCCGTGGCGGAGGCGAGGATCATGTCCCCGAACGTCTTGCCCGAAATGAAACGCTGGTACAGGTTCTGCACGTCGGCATAGGCGGAGGCGGCGTTCTCGGCCGCGGTCTCACGGTCCGCCGGCGCCGCGCAGGCGGCGGCGGCGACCACAGCCTTGACGAGGTCGATCGCCCGGCTGTCGCGGTAGAACGACTGGTCCCGCAACTGCGTGGCAAGGTTGAGGCTGGCGGCCACCTCCGACGAGTTCGTGTCCGCGGCGATGGCATCCACCTTGGCTGACGTGAACAGGGCGAGGAACCGGCTGTAGGACTCGGCCACGTCGGCGTTGACGGCGACGGGCGACAATGCGGAGGCGATCGACGCGGAGGCGTCCTGACGGGCCTGAACGCGCAACGCCTGCGTGCTCAGATCCAAACCGGGACGCAGCGCGAAGTTCGTCGCCGACTGCGCGGCCTGCGCCACCAACGCATCCAGCGCCCGGGTGGCCTCAGCGTCGCCGAAGTCGAAGACCGCGCTGGCGATGCGCTTGGCCGGCTGCGGCGGATACGACGCGTAGACGCGGGGGTCGGTCACCAAGGCCAGATCGGTCTCATCGGCGAAGACCTCGGGGCTTCCGTCGCTGGCCGGCTCCTTCCGGTTGAGAATCGCCACGTCCTTCAGCAGGCAGACCTGGCCGGCCCCGTTCACATGCAGGATGATCCGCACCGTGGCCTCGTCAAAGGCGGCCGTCGGCACCCGCGGGTCCGGCGCGACCGGATGGTTGTTCGCGTCAAGCGGGATGGCCACTTCGTTGACATAGCGGAGAGACGCGGTCCCGACCCAAAGGCCCCGGTAAGGGCTCACCTGACCCAGGCTGAACTCGGTGGCGCCAAGCGCTGCCGCGAGGAACGCCGCCCACAGAAGCGTGCAAGAATTGGTTTTCATATGCATCGTCCCCTTGTGAAGATTCGAGGTCGCAGCGAGGTTAGTCGTCCCTGGACGCGGTGATGGAAATATAGGTCACCGTTCCGAGATCGGTGTGCACCTTCAACAGGGAGTGCCGAACCCCCGTTGCCATGTCTTGCAGGCGAAGCTGGAAGGGAATGCGCCGGGCCGCGGAGGCCTCGAGCGGCGGAAGGTTCTGAGTCCAGTCGCCCGCGCCCAACTCCACGAGCAGCGTTCCCAACTTGTTCACGTCCGGATCGAAGGCCAGCACCGGCACCAGCAGCGGCACGGGGTCGTTGTCGGCAGTGCTGTGCTCAAGCGTGACACCGAGCGGATGCCCCGTGCGGTTCCGCAGCACGAGATCGCTGCCGCTCTGGGAGGACAGCACCAGACCGAGCTGAGAAGCCGTGCCCGCCTGCAGGGGGCCGGGATAGTCGGAGTGCCCGTCGCAATAGATCCAAAAGGCCTCGCCGTTTCGCATCAGCGCCGCCCCGGGATTTAACACCTGATGCCACGTCCCGCCCGCCAGACGATAAATCTTGTTGTGGTTGTGCGCGGCCGAGGCCTCGAAGAATTGCAGGAAGGTGGGCGCCCCCGGTTCCGCCACGGAAAAGCCGACAAAGTTGAACGCATTGGGAGTCCAACTGAAGGCCTCGGGCGAAACCGTCCCCCGCACCGTCCAGTGCACGTTGGTCGTCGCATGGATCAGGTACGCCTTGGGGCCATAAATCGCGTACAGCGTGCTGAGGAATGCGTCCGACCGGTGTGGCGCATACCAGACGGACCAGCCGTAGGCCTGCAAGAGGTGAGCCTGGGGATCCTTTACGAACTGCGCCCCCTGCGGCGAGGGGATGTAGGACGCGACAACATCGACCGGCACACCGGCAAAGAGCGCGTCGGGCGTGGATTCGAGGGGATCCAACTCAAGGTAGACCGCATTCCAGCCCGAACTCAAGTTCAGCGACTGCGTCCGCACAGCTGCCGTCGCCGCCGACGTCTCCGTCGGCAGCGACAACAGAAGGAATGAACTTGCCACCATAACAACGGACCGACAGGGAATTCGGACATGCCCATTTATCGTGACAGGTTTCATAAGAGAAATCCTTTCCGTCGTCTGAGCCCTAGGCATCCGGCCATCGCGCACGTTCGTCGCTTGAGACGAATATGGCAATTTGACCTTGCCTACCCGGTTCGCATTCAGTTGTCGCAATACTTTTCCAAGACCCAACGCAAGCTGGTCCTCTCATCCTTTCCCTTCGCCGCGGTCGGTACGATCCCCGCAGTTAGTTTGACGTTACTCGCATTTTTCGATGGGTGTCAACTTTTTTTTAAACATAATGCTTGTTTTTTTGACGGCATATCACCAGCCCCTTCATGGAGTTATTCGCGGGGCAACAACGGAACGGGAAGCCCGCCTCGCCGACTGACGCGCGGGGGGAAGAAAGTTTTCGGATGAATGCCCGCTTGAGTTTCGCGCGTCCGAAGCGACGGCGGGAAGCGGCCGAAACGCGGCCCGGTCTGCCGGCCCCGGAAAACACCAGCCGAGAGCTAGCCTTTTTTGGCGAACCGATCGCCCGGACCGGGCGCGGGAATTGAGTCCCCCCGGGATTTTGGCGCGGGGACAGCCTCCCGGAACTGCGCGCCGTCGCGCGGGTCACGGGTGAGCGGCGGGCCCGCCGGCCTGGGCAACGGTCATGTCGTAGAAGCTGTTCAGCCCCTCACACCCCGTGACTCCCAGATAACGTTCCGTCGGCAGCGACTCGTCGGCGTAACCGAACGCGTGCCCGTCGATCCGAACGCTCATGACCTTGCCCTTGAGTTCGACCTCAAGCGTGTAGCGCGTGTTCGGCTTAAGGGGAAACTTGGCGTAGGCATCCTTCTTGTAGGACGGTTTCCCGTTCGCAAAGGAATGATGCCAAACGTTCACGCCTTCGTTGTAGACGCAGATTTCGAAGTGTTCGCGGTATTCCGGCCGGCCGGCGGCGTCACGGCCAAGTTCCGGCGCCAGCACGATGAGCGGCGCCATGCGATACGAGAACGCCAAGTTGACCGACACGCTCAGATCCCCCGCGAAAGGCCTCGCGTAAACCATACTCGTATAGGTGTCGGGGGCACGCTTGCCCTGCATATCTTCGGGGGAGACGCCGGCGGGCACCTCATTCTGGATGTGATCCTCCATCTGCACCCAGTTGCCGAAGTGCTCCATGCGCGGGCTCTTGACGAGGATCCATTCGTCCGGTTTCCACCCGCCCTGAGTGAATCGCCAAGACAGGGTCCCCGCGGTCGCCGCCTGCGTCACGGCCAGCAGGTAGAGCATCGCCAGGCCGACGACAGGCCATGCCTTGCCGACGCCCCCCCTCCGCGTCAAGAAAGCACACCTTTCACCCGTCGGAATCGCCTTGACTCGTTCATTCATAGCGCCTTCCCCCCGAACTGGCCTTGCACGCCGCCTTAGGATCGGCGTTGCCGGATTTTACCCCGAAGATTGTCATCGCCACCCTGATCATCACCATAGCGCTGTTCCGCTCCCCATGTCAACGCCACTCTGCGCTCCTCGCGCCGAAATGAGGCAGGAACCGCCCCTGTTCGCTTCAGGCCCAAAAAACGGGGCAAGCCCACAATTTGCTTGACTAGATCAG
>Ga0116170_10002790_pt1 | contig 16647 bp, 13 predicted proteins | sample AD_JPNHW1_MetaG_FD_89797 | JGI IMG/M metagenome (GOLD analysis project Ga0116170, IMG submission 89797) | Active sludge microbial communities of municipal wastewater-treating anaerobic digesters from Japan - AD_JPNHW1_MetaG | ecosystem: Engineered > Bioreactor > Anaerobic > Digestate | place...
CGATGATGCGGATGTTGTCGTCCGTGGAGCGCGTAAGATCCGTGTCCTCCACGCGCAGGATGAAACGCCCGCCGTGCTTTCGCGCATAAAGCCAGCAGAACAGCGCAGTGCGAACGCCACCAATGTGCAGCATTCCGGTCGGGCTGGGCGCAAATCGAGTAACAACAGGTCGGGACATCAGAGCCTCATGCAATGCAATCCACCAGTTTGCCAGAACCCCGAAGGCGATTCCTGGATACCTTTTCGGCCGAGCCTGTGCCCCGCGCTGGACGCCGCCGACTTTCCACCATCCACGGTCCCTCTCATGCGCCGAAGAACCTCGCCAGAAGGGCGTTTCCACAAAAGGGGGGATGGATTCTTGCGGTGGCAAATGGAACCGGTTTCAATACAGCAGGCCGTCATCCTGAAAGGTGTGTCCATGAACCCATTCCGCTCCCGAATCTTCTCAGCCCTCGTGGTCTCCGCGGGACTGCTTGCGGGTTCCGCAAGCGCCGCCGAACCCGCGCCCCTCCCGGCCCAGCTCACCCTGCGCGCCGATCAGGGCAAGTCGGTGATCAACCCCAATATCTACGGCCAGTTCGCCGAGCACCTGGGCCACGGCATCTACGGCGGCATCTGGGTGGGCGAGGATTCCAAGATCCCCAATATCCGCGGATTCCGCAAAGATGTGGTGGAAGCCCTGAAGAAGATGCGGGTGCCCGTGCTGCGCTGGCCCGGCGGCTGTTTCGCCGATGAGTACCACTGGAAGGATGGCATCGGCCCCCGCGAGAAGCGCCCCCGCATGATCAACACCAATTGGGGCGGCGTGACCGAGGACAACGCGTTCGGCACCCACGAGTTCATGGACTTCTGCGATCTGATCGGCGCGGAACCCTACATCAACGGCAATCTCGGCAGCGGCACACCCCAGGAAATGATGGAGTGGGTGGAATACCTGACCTCCGACGCCCAGTCGCCCATGGCGGATATGCGCCGGAAGAACGGGCGTGAGAAGCCGTGGAAGGTGAAGTATTTCGGCATTGGAAACGAGGCCTGGGGATGCGGCGGCAACATGCGTCCCGAGTACTATTCGGACAACTTCCGCCGCTATTCCACATTCCTGAAGAGCTATGCAGGCAATCAACTGCTCCGCATCGCCGTCGGCCCCAGCGGCGACGACTACCGCTGGACGGACGTGTTGATGAAGAACGCCGGCCCCATGTATGGCCTGTCCCTGCACAACTACACCATCCCGACCGGAAACTGGGACAAGAAGGGACCTGCGACCCAGTTCACGGAAGCGGCGTGGCACTCCACCCTGCGCGGAGCCGTGCAGATGAACGAATTGATCACCAAGCACTCCGCGATCATGAACGTGACCGACCCGGAGAAGAAGGTCGGCCTGATCGTGGATGAATGGGGCATCTGGACAGACCCGCAGCCCGGCACCAACCCTGGCTTCCTGATCCAGCAGAACACCCTGCGCGACGCGCTGCTGGCGGCCCTGCACTTCCATGTCTTCCAGGATCATTCAGATCGCGTTCCCATGGCGAATATCGCCCAGATGATCAATGTGCTGCAGGCCATGATCCTGACCGATGGCGACAAGATGCTGCTGACGCCGACCTATCACATCTTCGAGATGTTCAATGTCCACCAGGGCGCCGTGCATCTTCCGATCGATGTCAAAGCCGAAGACTACGTCCTGGATGGCAAGCGCCTGCCCTCCATCAGCGCCAATGCGTCCAAGGCCGCGAATGGCACGATCCATCTATCGCTCGTGAACACGCGGCCCGACAAGGCCGAAACCGTCACCTGCGACCTGCTTGGAATGCAGGCGAAGAACGTGACGGGACGGATTCTGACGGCCTCCGCCATCGATGCGCACAACACCTTCGAGCAGCCGGAGAACGTGAAGCCCAAGGCCTTTGATGGAGCCAAGCTCCGCAAGGACAAGCTGGAAGTCACCCTGCCCGCGAAGTCCGTCGTCGTGCTTGAACTGAAGTAAGAGGATCCAACCATGGTGTGTCGCGGTCTATGCCTTTCGGCGCTGCTGGCCATCGCTGGCGTCCTGCCGGCGCAAGCGCCCGCTTACAAGGAATGGGCCGCGACACCTCCCATGGGTTGGAACAGTTGGGACTCATACGGCACCGCCGTTTCGGAACAAGACGTCAAAGCCAACGCCGACTACATGGCGGCCAATCTATCGAAATTCGGCTGGCAGTACGTCGTCGTCGACATCCAGTGGTACGAGCCCAACGCCAAGGCCCACGACTACGCCCCAGGCGCCAAGCTCACCATGGATGGGTTTGGACGCCTGATCCCTGCGCCCAACCGCTTCCCATCGGGCTTCAAGGCCCTCGGCGACTACCTTCATGCCAAGGGCCTGAAGTTCGGCATCCACATCATGCGCGGCATTCCCCGCCAGGCGGTGGCCCAGAAGCTTCCCATCAAGGGAACTCGTCTGCACGCGCAGGACATTGCCGAAATGGACAATCACTGTCGATGGAACCCGGACATGTGGGGCATCGACACCACCAAGCCGGGATCGCAGGATTACTACGATTCCATCGCCGAGCTGTACGCCTCCTGGGGGGTCGATTTCATCAAGGCCGATGACATGGGCAGCCATCTCTACCAGCCTGCGGAGATCAAGGCCCTGCACCGCGCCATCCTGAAGGTGGCACTGCGCACGGGGCGCCCCATGGTCCTGAGCATCTCCCCGGGCCCCGCGCCCGTCATGGAGGCAGAGTTCTTCCAGAAGCACGCGCAGATGTGGCGCATCTCGGATGATTTCTGGGACGAGTGGAAGCTTCTGAGACAGCAGTTCAATTTCGCCAAGGATTGGGCACCCGAAATCGGCAAGAACAACACCTGGCCCGACGCCGACATGCTGCCCATCGGACGTCTGAAGATCAGCGACAACGGCGGCAAGGGCGAGCCCAGCAAGTTCACCGCCGACGAGCAGCGCACGATGATGACCCTTTGGTCCATCTTCCGCTCGCCCCTGATCTTCGGCGGCGATCTACCCAGTTGCGACCCCTTCACGCTATCCCTCATCACCAATCCCGAAGTGCTCGCCGTGAACCAGCACAGCAAAAACAACAGGCCTGTCCTAACCAAGGGCGATTTCCAGGTCTGGACCGCGGACGCCCCCGACAGCCGCGATGCCTATGTGGCGGTCTTCAATCTTGGCGACACCGAACAATGTCTGGACGCCACCTGGCATGACGTGGGCTTAAAAATGGAAGGCTACGCCATACGCGATCTATGGACACGACAGGATCTGGGCCCGGCGCCTCGCCTGAACAAAGCGCTCGCACCCCACGCCAGCGCCCTGTTCAGGGTCTCTCCCCGCCCCTAAGCCTGCGACCCGAACACCGCACCATTAACACCCCATGAGACGCCGCTTTTCAGCGGCGTTTTTCATATTTATCAAGCAAAGTCCAAAGTTTTACGCTCTATACTCCTTGCGACCTTCCAGACAACTGAAGCACGGATAGCGCCGCCAGGCCCTAGGGAGCAAAGCACCATGAACGGATTTCGGCCTGCTCAGACCTTTTTGTGCCTCCTCGCCTTCGGAGGCGCGCTGCTGATCCAGGCCTGCGGCGGCGGAGGTGGCAGCGCATCCTCCACGCCATCGCAGACGACCTCGCCCACGACGCCCGCCAATCCAAGTCCGACGCCCCTCCCTGCGCCCACCGCCATCGCTTTGAGCTATCCCAGCGCCGCGCCGTGGTATTCAGTCGGATCGGCCATCACCGCCCAGAAGCCGACCTTGAGCACAGCGGGGACCTACGCATTCACCATCACCGATGGCGCCCTGCCCCCGGGGCTGAGCCTCAACGCGGATGGCAGCCTCACGGGCACGCCCGCCCAAGCGGGGGTGTTCACGTTCACCATCTCGGCTTCCACTGCGACAAGCTTGGGCAGCGTCCCCCTGACCGCGACCGTGGAAGACAACCAGGCCCTGACCGCCCAGTACGCCTGGCCCAGTCTGGCGACTGGAAACGCTTCACCCAACCTCGTGCCCATCATCGGCTGCGCGACGCCTTGATTGGCGACCACGGCGGCCATGGATTCAGGCAGCCTGCCCTCGGGCCTTGCGCTTGCCGCAGACGGAACCATTTCGGGAACCCCCGCCACCGCTGGCACGAGCTCCTTCCAGATCGCATTCACCAATGGCAAGCGCAAGGCGACCCTGATAGCGCAGCTGACGGTGAGTGCATCCAGCAGCTTCAGCATCACCTATCCCCAAAGCACCTATCGGATCAACACGGTCTCGAATCTCCAAACCCAGCTTCCGACCCTCCACAACGCCACGCCGAATACGCCCACCGTATTCAGCCTCAGCGGGAGCGGACTCCCCGTAGACCTTGGCATCGGCTTCAGCTCTGGGGGCGCCCTGTGGGGGAAGGCCAACCGGGCTGGCGTTTTCCAGTTGGTCATCCGGGCCGACAATGATGGCCGCACCGCGACCACCGTTGTGAATCTGGTCATCACGGACGGCACCGCGCCCGACTTCGCCTACACGTTGCCGAACTTCGTCGCCGGGCAGGACATCGGTGTCATCGCCCCGGTCACCAGCCATGTGGCGTCGAGTGAAGCCGCCCTCTACAGCCTTGATTCAGGCGCCCTGCCTGCGGGATTGATCCTGGGAAGCAACGGCTGCTTGTCGGGTACGCCCACCACCGTCGGAAATTATTCCTTTACAGTTAAATTAGCAAATGAGTCCAGACACGCGAGCCATGCCTATGCGGGAGCGGTGAGCGCAAGCGGATCCATGGCATTGAGCTATCCCAAGAGTCTTTGGTTCAAGGATGGAACGGCCATCACGACGGTCCTTCCAACGCTCAAGAACGCGCCTTCGGGAAGCATCACCTACACCCTGCTTCAGGGCAGTCTCCCCAACGGCGTCTCGCTGGCTGCCGATGGCGGATTGAAGGGAACGCCCACCGACACGGCGCAGGTTTCGGCTATCGGAACCTACAACGTCAGCATCCGGGCCGCCTGCGGAGGACAGACCGCAGTGGCTTGGGTTCAATGCGTGGTGACGCCAGCAAAAGATCTTGCCTTAGGTTATCCATCCCGCATCCTCCTTCAGAACACCCCCATGCTGGCGGTGTTCCCGGATCTGCTGAACACCGTGCCGGGCTGGCCCGTCTCCTTCGCCCTGCGCCAAGGATCGCTCCCAGCGGGCGTGGTGCTGGATTCCGACGGATCCATCATGGGATCGCCCACGTCTCTGGGCACCTTCACGGCAACCATCCAGGCGGATAGCCGGGGCCAAAGCGCCTCGGCCTCCTTCACGCTCACGGTCGTCTCCCACGCATTCCATCACTCGGTTGAATCCCACTGGCTGGGGAACTCGGGCGGCCGCATGGGATTCCCAAGCGGTTCTTCGCTGGCGGATCAACTCGCCTGGAACGGCAACGCCGGCAACTTCCTGACCGATATCGGCGTCATCAAGGATGACAACAACGGCGGCATTCCCACCGTCTGGGTGCTCACCCAATACGACGAGACGGGCCTTGGAAACAACATGGGCGACAGCACCCGCCCCTCCAAACAATACGGGGCTGTTTATTACGACGGCCAGCGCATCGGAAAAGGGGCGCGCGGCACGACGTGGGTTCCTTACATCAACTCCTCGGTCAGCACCGATGCGAAGACCGGCATCACCGCCACCATCCATAACTACTACGGCCGCTTTTTCAACTTCACGTACAGCGATTTCAAGCTCAGCCCGCCGCCCACCGACGCCACGGGGCCCTATGTCTCCTTAAGCGACGGGCGAAGCATTCGCGCCGTGGTCGACCCCACCGCCGTCGATTTCGACGCAAAGGGCCGCTTGTGGATCGCCGACAACGGCCCGGATCAGAACATCAAGATCTTTGATCTTTCCCAATCGCTGACCACACCGGTCGAAATCTTCGGAGAAGTCGGCGGCGTCTATGCTGGGCCCATTCCGGGCCAGGCGGGCGACTTCCGATTCTGGGGCCCTCGCGGCATCGCTCACGACGACCAGGGACACATCTACATCGGATGTGCGGGCATGCCCTGCCTGCAGGTCGGCGGCACCGATCTTCGAATGTTCTCGTCGGATGGAAAGACGATGCTCTGGCAGACCCAAGGCTGCTTCGTTCAAACCGCCGATGCGGATCCAGCCTCCTTCGGCACCGAGATGTATACCAACGGCAAGCGCTTCACCATGGACTACAGCAAGGCTCCGGGCCAAAGCTGGAAGTGGTCCGGCGTCACCCTCGATCCCTTCCGCTATCCCCAGGATCCGCGGGTGGTGAACTCCCACACGGGCAACTGGGTGCGGCGCATCAACGGCAAGCGCTTCATCTTCATGACCAACATGGTCGGCAGCTTTGTCGGCATATGGCGATTCCTGGACAACAGCGAGATCGCCATTCCTGCGGGCTACTTGATGCTGCGGGACAAGGCCCTGGATATCGATCCAGTCTCGCCCTTCAATAACCACCCCCTTTGGGATGACACCGAAACCAACAAGCGCATCCGATGGTTCTGGCGGGATGGGAATGGCGATGCGGCCGTCGACACGAGCGAATTCGGCACATGGAACAACTGGACCATGTATTCCCAGGGCATCGATGTGGATGAGAACGGCGGCATCTGGTACGGCGGATCCGGCCCCGCCCAATCGACCTTTGGCGGCGATGGTGGCGTTCAATACTGGCCCTGCCAGGGCATCGACGCCAACGGGGTTCCCATCTACGACTTCGCCCATCCCCAGCATCTGGATGTCCCCTTCACCACGCTGCCAAGTGGCCAAAACGCGGGAGTCTCGCGCCTGAAATATGTGGCTTCCACGGACACGATGTACTTCGGCGGAAGCGGCGACGGTTACCACATCTGGAACATCTACCGCTACGACCATTTCCTGAATGCTGCGCAGCGCAAGCAGGCCTTCGTCATCGACACCGGTTTTTACGCCGCCTGCCAGGGCACCAACATCCATCTGGACACCACCAGCTGGCCCATGACCCTGCCCTGGTCCTTCACCGCGGATGCCGACTACATCTACGTGGCCTACGTGGACAAAGGCAAGGACGGGCGTCGCCGCGGAGAAGTTACCATCTACAGCGCGACGGATGGCCACGAGGTTGACTTCATCGTCCCCGGGCCGGAGATCGGCGGCACCTTCGGCACGGTCGATCTGGTCAACGGCATCTTCGTCACCACCGACGCCCAGGGCTACAAGCTCATCACCGAAGAAGACGATGGCGGCGCCAAAGTCGTGGTCTACCGATGGAAACCATGAACGCAACGAAAGGCGGCCTGGCAACGGCAGGACTGCAAGCGCTGCACCAATCCCTTGCAGTCCTGGTGGCGGCAGGCGACCTTCCCAACCCGATCAGCGACTGTACGCTGGTGAACGCGGCATCAGCACCCCTCGCTTCCGCGTGGTGGCCGTGGGGACGGGCGGCGCCCGGTAGGCTGGGCCGAACCCACCCGCACGGGGAATCCCCCGAGGATCAGCGCGCCTCGATGGGCATGGCCTCCAGGCGCGCGATGCGCTTGCCGATGGGCGGATGCGTGCTGAAGAGGCTGAAGATGCCGCCGCCACTGAGGGGGTTCACGATCATCATGTGGGCCGTGGCGGGCTCGGCGTGCCGCATGGGCACCTGTTCGTTGTAGCCCGAGATCCGGCGCAGGGCCGAAGCCAGCATATCGGGCCGCCCGGTCAGACGCGCAGCGTATGCGTCGGCCATGTATTCGCGCGAGCGACTCACGGCCATCTGCAACAGGATCGCGGCGATGGGGCCCAGGAAGTAGATCAGCATGCCCGCAAGTGGATTGGGGCGGTCGTTCTCATCGCGCGGCGTGAAGTAGATGGCCATGTGCGACAGGAACATGATCGCCTGGGCCAGCACGGCAGCGAGGCTTCCGATGAGGATATCCCGGTGCTTCACATGGCCCAACTCGTGGGCCAGCACGCCCTCCAGCTCCTGCCGCGACAGCGTCCGCAGGATGCCGCTGGTGACCGCCACGACGGCGTGATCCGGATTGCGTCCCGTGGCGAAGGCGTTGGGCGTCTCTTCCGAAATCATGGCCACACGCGGCATGGGCAGGCCCGCGCGCTGCGCGAGGTTGGCCACGATCGCATGGAGCTCCGGCGCCTCCTGCGGCCCTACGACCCTAGCGCCGTACATCATCAGCACGATGGAATCGGAGAAGAAGTAGCTCACGCCGTTCATCACCAGGCCGATGCCCAGCGCCAGGATCGCGCCCATGTGGCCCTGGGGCATGAGTAGATCCCCGACGACCACCAGCAGGGCGGTCATGGCAGCGATGAGGATGAAGGACTTCAGGCCGTTCATGGATGCTCTCCCTCAGTGCAGGTTTTCAGGCAAGCGGCGAATCACGACCAAGGTCACGTCATCCTGGAAACCGCCGCCCTCCATGTGCTCCAGCGTGCGGACCATCAGCTTCTCGAAAAGCTCGTCCGCGCTGGCTTCTGGATTCTGACGCACGACGTCGATGAGTGGCGTCTCGCCCAGCTGGTTGCCGTGGATATCCTCGGCCTCCACCACGCCATCAGTGAAGAGGATCAGCACATCCCCCGGATGGACGGTGGCGTGGCCTTCCTTGAAGGTCGCGCCCGGAAGCAGGCCAACCATGGGCCCCGTGGGATCCAGCCGCTGAACAGGGCCGCCATCGGCCGGCACCAGCAGCGGCGGATTGTGCCCGGCGTTGACGTAGCGCATATCCCCATTGGCGGGGTTGAGGCTGCCCACAAAAAGCGTGGCGTAGCGGTTGCGGTCGCGCACCTCGTTCATGCGCCGGTTCAAGCGCAGGGACAGGGCGCCCCAATCGGGAACGCGGCGATCGCCCATGGCCCGAAGGAAGGCCGAGAGCTGGGTCATCATCAACGAAGCCGGCAGGCCCTTGCCGGAGATATCGCCCACGGCCAGGTGCAGGCGGGGATCGTTGCCGCCATCCGAAGCCATCCACAGATCGTAGAGATCGCCCCCCACGGCCTGGTACGGAAGATTGGCGGCGGTGCATTCCCAGCCTTCCGGCTCCGGAAGCCGCTTGGGCAGGATGCGGCGCTGGATGTTGCGGGCCACTTCCAGATCCTTTTCCAACTGGAGCGACTGGATGCGGGATTCTCGCAGTTCCTGGCTGGTGAGGTGCGAGGAGGTGATGTTCAGGATCGTGTGCAGGAACAACTCGTCGTCATCGCTCAACATGCCGCGACCGGGCTGGGCGATGTAGGCGAAGCCGTGGCTGCGCTCCTGGTCCTGCAGCTCCGTGACGTGGTTCAGGCCCTTGTCGGCGATCAGCTCTTGAAGCTCCTCGGGCGCCAGGACGGCGGGCAGATTGCCAAGCCCGCGACTGAAGAGCACGGTGCCATCGGGCCCCACGACCAGCAGGCGGCTGATCAGGAATTCGGCCATGACGGTGTTGGCCGCCAGCAATAGCAGATCTTCTTTGCGCTCCATCTCCACGAGGCTGCGGGTGAGATCGAACAGCGTGTTCATGCGCGAGAGCTGAAGCGCCATGACGCGGTTCTGCTCGCTTCGCATCGCCTCCAGGCGGCGCCAAGCCAGCAGGGGTGCAGAGATGGAGAGCAGCAGGTTCAGGGCCGTCGGCGCCTGCTCGGTGCGCAGCACCAGCCAACCGTATTCGGAATCACCATAGGTCCAGGGCAGCGTGATCCAGCCTGAACCAGGATTGGTAGGGAACGCGGGCGCGCCGCCTCTCAGGAACAGCCAGTTGCGGCGGTCCCAGATGCCGCCCTGGCTGGCCTTGGCGATGCCCAGCGCCGTGACGCCCACCAGATGGACCAGCGCCTCCTCCGTGGCCTGTTCTGGAAAGGTCTCCAGAAAGTCCACGATGGGCAGAAGCTCCTGCGCGCCTTCGGGCGTCCGGAGGGACAACTCCCGCAAGCGGTCGAAGGGCGATGGGGAACCGGTGGAAGACATCGGGCGTCTACCGGCTAGCTCACGCGCTTGATCATGCAGCATTCGGCACGCCCGGCGCGCTCCTCGAAGTGCACTTCGTCCATAAAGCGACTCATGAGCAGCAGCCCAAGCCCGCCCTTTCGGGGATGTTTCACATATTCGCTGGGATCAGGCAGCACCACCTCGTCCTGCTGAAGCCCGCGTCCCGTGTGCCAGATGTGGATCTCCAGGGCGGTCCCGGTGAAGCGGAGCTCTATGTCCACCAGATGATCGCTCTCGCCCTGGTAGGCATGCATGATGACGTTGGTGATGGCTTCATCCACGGCGATAGAGACTTTAGCAGCGGTGGCGTCGTCCATGCCCGCAACGGTGGAGGCCCGCTTGGCCAGCCCCGTCACGAGGTTCAAGTAGCGCGTCTGACTCGGAATGAGGAGTCGGAAGTTTTCAAGATCCGTTGCTGTAGCCACTCAGACCTTCCCCGCCAGCGAAAGCAGCGCATCGTCCTCACTGGCGAACACCTTGTATAGCTCCGTGAAGCCCAGCGTATCGAAGATGGCGAAGACGTTCTCCTGAAGGCTGCACAGCAGAATATCACCGCCGTTTTCGCGCACCGTCTCGATGAGCCCCATGATGGCGCCGAGTCCCGCGGAACTGATGTAGTTCAGGGCCGCGCAATTGAGCAGGATGGTGTATCGCCCAGACTTGACGATCTCTTCCAGGGCGCTTTCGAACTGTCGCACCGTGTGGGCATTGATGAAGCCCTCCGGTTGCACCACCGTGGCGCCGCTCGATTCGCGGACATGGATCGAAAGGTCAGCCATCCCAAGCTCCAAACAACTGCAGGCATCCTATCGTCACCGACGCCCAAATGCCAGTTCGCGTGAGTTTCAACAGGAATTGGAGTACCCTTCGGGGGATCCCCAGGCCCACAAATGACCCTCGATGCACCGGAAAACATCAAATCGCTGATCCACGAATGGATCCAGGATCGCCACCAGGCGCTGCGTGAGCAGATCATGCTGACCTGGGAGGAAGGCATGGGACGGCTGACGCCCGACGCCGGGCTCCTGGAGAAGATCCAGGATCAGATGGCACCGCCGCCCTCCTTGGGCCTCGCCTCGGATACGGAGACGGACCTGGGGCACGGACTGGATCTCATCGAATCTGCCACCAGCCAGGGCGAGGTGCTGAAGCGGCTCCTGGAAGCCCTCCAGCCCTTTGCGGAACGTAGCGCCCTTTTCGTGATCAAGCAGGGCATCGCCACCCTCTACCACAGCCGTGGCTTCGAGCCCGCGCCGCCGCGCAATGCGCCTCCCGTGGTGCCTCCCTCAGAACTGGAACCCCTGCTCCAGGGGATCGGCACACTTATCGACAGCCCCGGGCCCGCCTATTCGGCCCTGCTTGCGCCCCTGAGCCGCTTCGAGGCTTCCAGTGCGCGCATCCTGGCCCTGCGGCTGCGCCGAAAGACCGTCGCCATCCTGCTGGTGGACAGCGGGCTTCGCCAGGTCATCGATCACCCCAGCCATATCCGCGCCCTGGTGCATAGCGCTGAGTCCGCGCTATCCGTCATCGTCAGCCAGCGGGAAGAAGAGAAAACGGCCACGCACATCGAGCCTCCACCTTCCGCCCCGACGCAGCACATCCCGGAAACCCTCGCCGATCCCAGCACTCCGGCGCTGGACCCCAAGATCCGCACCAATGCTGAGCGCAGCGCCCGCGTGCTGGTGGGGGACATCGAGCTCTACTTCCCTGCGAAAGTCACGCAGGGCCGACAGATCAGCAACCTCTACGGCGTGCTCAAGGACGAACTGGACCGGAGCCGCGCGGCCTTCGTGGAACGCTACGGTGCGGACACAGAGAATCGTCACTTGATTTTTTACCAGACTGTCATTAGCCAGCTATGCGAAAATGACCCATCAAAGCTCGGACCAGCCCCATGGAATCCGCACCCCTAGGGTGACATCTGATACCAGTTGTGGTACACCCTTGGTCCTTTAAGGCTTCTGGGGAAACCATGGCGAATCTGGGTAAGAAATGGGTCTGTTTTTCATGCGGTTCGAAGTTCTACGACTTCACCAAACCGGAAGCAGTTTGCCCCAAGTGCGGCTCCAATCAAAAGGACGCCCCGGCAAAGCCCAAGGCACCAAAGAAGGAAAAAGCGGCCATCCAGATCGAGGATGATTTCGCTCCCGACGAGGTGGAAGTGGTTGCCGAGGACGGCGAGGTGGAAAGCTTGGGCATCTCCGGCGCCCGTGCGGAAGGGGTGGATCCTGGCGATCTGAACATGGACGACTACGACGAGTAGCATGTCCGCCCTCGCGCCATCCCCACAGCCTCCTCGCGCGCCCCGCGTCGATCGGCACGCCCACTTGGAAGGCAGCCTCGATGCGGGCTGGATCCGGGCGCAGGCCCAGGAGATGGGCAAGCCCATCCCCGAGTCTCTCGAAGCCCTTTGGCGACGGGATCTCGTCGATTTCGAAGCCTTCATCCAGGCTTTCTTCTTCGCCTGTGGCTTTCTCCGCGGACGGGATGTTGTCCGCGAAACCGTTCGCGCCTGCGTCTCTCGTTTGGCCCCGGCGGGCGAGGGACTGCGGGGACTGGATCTCTGGCTGTCGCCCCATTTCCTGGTGAAGGAAAGCGCCTTCCTGAGCCTGGATGAGCTTTGGCAGGGCATGGAAGATGGCATCCGCGACGCCGAGGCCCAGGGCGTGAAGGTGGCCGTCATCATCGACGCGGTGAACCACTTCGGCGTGCAGCACGGGCATGAGGTGCTAGATCTCGTCTTGCTGGACAAGCCCACGTGGATCGTTGGGTTCTCCACGGGCGGGCTCGAGCGGGTCCCTTTCCGCGAATGGGCCAAGGTCTTCGATCGCGCCCGGGCCGCGGGACTGCGCATCGCCGCGCATGCCGGCGAGAACGGCCCCGGCAGCAACGTGAGGGAAGCGATCCTGGAAGGCGGCGCCGAGCGCATCGTCCACGGCGTCCGTGCCGCGAACGACCCGGCCACGCTGGAACTGCTGGCCGAGCGCCGTATCCCTCTGGATATCTGCATCACCTCCAACCGGACGCTGGTGCCCGATCTCGGTGATCACCCCCTGCCCCGGCTCTTGCGTGCGGGCGTGCGCTGCGCCCTGGGGACCGACGACCCCGGCGTGATCCCGTGCGATATCCCTTCCGAATGGGCCCAGGCCCAGGCCCTTGGATTGAGCCCCAGCGAGCTGGCGTCCCTGCGGCAGCACGCGGTGGAGGATGCCTGGAGCCTCGCCGTCTGAGGACCTCCAGCGCCGCCGAACCAATCTCACATCCAAGACTCGAATCTCGCAGCATTGCTTGGTAGACTCGAAGGTTCGTGTTGCGCCCGTAGCTCAGCTGGATAGAGCATCAGGCTTCGAACCTGAGGGTCGGGCGTTCGAGTCGCTCCGGGCGCACCACGAAATGACAGATTGGCGAGCGTGGCGGAACTGGTAGACGCACTGGATTTAGGTTCCAGCGACTCACGTCGTGAGGGTTCGAGTCCCTCCGTTCGCACCAAGCATCCGTTCCCCCCTTCAACCGCGAAACGAAATACACACCAGGAGCGTTCATGTCGGCCGAAATCACCCATCACACGCCCACCCGCAAGTCCGTAGACATCACGGTGCCCGCCGCCGAAGTCTCCGAGGCGTTCAGCAAGGTGTTCGCGAAGGTTGGCGCCCAGGTCCGCATTCCCGGATTCCGCCCCGGCAAGGCCCCCAAGGACGTGCTGATGGCCCGCTTCGGCAACGATATCCACAACGAAGTGGCCGACACCCTCGTGAAGCGCCATTTCCGCGCCACGGCCAACGCGGCGGGCGTGCAGCCCATCTCCTTCCCTGCGCTGGAAAAAGCGCAGCTGGTGAACGGCCAGGATGCCGTGCTGGTGGTCCACTTCGACGTGGCCCCCGAGGTCAAGGCGCCTGAATACAAGGGCCTGAAGCTCACGAAGAAGAAGTGCATCATCGACGATACGGCCCTGGACGAGCAGCTGGAAACCCTGCGCCAGGAGTCCGCCAAGTTCGTTCCCGTGGAAGACGCCGCCGCCGAAGGCCACATCGCCACGCTGAACATCCGCGTCAAGCCCCAGGGCATGAAGGCCCAGGAGGCCAAGGATCAGGTCATCCAGATCACGCCGGATCGCCCCTTCGACGCCGAGATCCTCGGCATGAAGGTCGACGAGACGCGCAACTTCACCCTCACCGTGCCCGAAGGCATGGCCGACCGCAGCCTGGTGGGCAAGCAGGTGGCCTATGAAGCCACGCTGAAGGATCTGCGCAAGCGCGAAATCTCGGAACTCAACGACGACTTCGCCAAGGATCTCGAATTTGAATCGCTGGATGCCCTCAAGGCCGATATCCGCAAAAAGCTGGAAGAAGCCGCCGAGCAGGACGCCTTCGTCCGTCTTCAGTCCACCCTGCTGGACACCCTGCTAGACGCCGCGCCCTTCGAAGTGCCCGCGTCCATGACCGCCCTGCAACTCGATGACTACTGCCAGGAGCTGGTGTCTGTCGCCGGACAGCAGGGATTGGATCCCAAGAAGATCAACTGGGGTGCATACCGCCAGGCCCGCCTGCGCGACGCTCAGCGCGCGGTGCGCTCCGGCTATCTGCTCCAGGCCATCGGGAACGCCGAGGACATCCAGGTCAGCAGCGAGGATCTGGATGCCGAAGTGGCCCGCATCGCCGCCGAAAACCACATCCAGCAGCCCCTGGAGGCCTTCAAGGCCGAACTGGAGCGCCGCGGCTCGGCCACGGAGATCAAGGGTCGCCTGCGCACTGAAAAGATCTTCGAGCGCCTGATCTCGTTTGCCGAGGTCACCGAAGAACTGCTGGACAAGGAGGCCTTCGACGCGCTGGTCGAGCTGGAGCGCAAGCGTGAAGCCGGCCTGCCCTCCGCCCGCTACGATGCGGGTGGCATGGCTGGCGGAGAGCTTGAGAGCCAGGAAGGCGGCGAGCCCAACGCCGTGAAGCCCGCCGACGAAGCTCCTGAATCCGCCGATGCGGACGAAGCTGCGGCCGATGCCAATGAAGAGGCCCCCAAGAAGACCCCGCGCAAGAAGGCCGCCAAGGCCGAAGATTCCAGCACCGAGGCCACTTCGACTGACGAAGCTCCCGCCGCCGAAGCCAAGCCCAAGCGCGCGACCAAGAAGAAGGAAGCCAAAGCCGAATAGTTTCTTTTGGACCAACGAGAGAGAGGGGGCGCGAGCCCCCTCTCTCTCGTTCTACGGCGTCGTTCTATAGTTTGAAGGCACGCACCAGCCTGCGCAGGCCATCGGCCACCTGCGCTAGATCCTCGGAAGTGTGTGCGATCTCGCGGACCGTGGCGGAGAGTTCACTGGTGGACGATGCATTCCGGGATAGCTCCATGGACGTTTCGTCCATCATTCGGGCCACATCCATACTGGTTCCGGCCTGCTGCTTGGCATGGGATTCAATCTCGCGGATCCGGCCCGCCAAGGCATGAATGCGCACGCGAATGCCCTCAAGGCTCTCCATAGTCAGATGAACGTTCTGGACGCCCCCATCCACCGCGTCCTGGGATTGCTGGATCAGCCCTTCAATCTCCTTGGCCGCAGTGCGCGAATGCTCGGCCAGTTTGCGGACTTCCTCGGCCACGACCGCAAAGCCCTTGCCCTGCGCGCCAGCCTTGGCGGCCTCGATGGCGGCGTTCAGGCTCAACAGGTTGGTCTGACGCGCCAGATCCTGGATGACCCGCACCGCTTTTACGATGCTGGCGGTGGTGTCCTGAATCTCGTCCATCCCTTTGACGGCCTCATGACCCGCCACGCTGCTGCGAGAAGTCTCCTCGGCAGCCTGATCCGTCTCCAAGGTGCTCTCGCGCGTGTTCCTGGCCACCAGCTCCGCATTCTCGGAAAGCGTCCGCATGGATCCGGCCACCCGCTCACCCGAGGTGTGCAGGCTTTCACTCACGCGAGCGATCTCCTCAACTGCGCGCGTCATCTCCTCGGCGGAGGCCGATAGCTCGGTGCTGCCCGAAGCCACCCGCTCGGCAAACGCCGCCACCTCCAGAATCCGGGCGCGGAGCTGCGTGTTGTAGTGATTGAAGCCCTTGGCAGCCTCACCGATTTCATCGTTGCCACTCACCGCGATTTCTTGATTGAGATCGCTGTTCCGAAGCCCTTGCACGAGCATCAACAACGGATGCGTCATGCGACGGGCGAAGGCGCTGGAGACGAAGACCAGCACCAGCGAAATCAGCAGCAGTCCTCCCAGAATGGACCATGTGTAGATGCGGATCTGCGCCCGCAAATCATCCGTATAGACCCCCGTCCCGATGTTCCAACCCCAGGGTTCAAAGCACTTCACATAGTTGAGCTTTGGATAAACGCCCGACTGTCCGGGTTTGGCGAAAAGCAGATCCAGGTAGCCCCCTTCCGGGTCCCGAGCGGCCTGGTTCAAGCCGACATAGATGAGCTTTCTCCCGGCATCCTTGAAGGTATCCACCTGCTGGCCTTCCATCTCCGGCTTGATGGGTACCGTGACGATCCGGAGCTCCCGGGTAAAAACATAGAAATAGCCCGTCTTTCCAAAACGGATGGACTTGATGAGTTCCACTGCGCGTTTTTGCGCCTCCTCCCGCGAAATGACACCAGCCTTCGCCAACGCCTCCTGGCCCTCGAGAATTCCGCAGGCGACCTCCGAGAGGTGGCGCAAATATTCCTTTCGGGAATTGACGAAAGCGCCCTCAACGGCAG
>Ga0116170_10002792_pt1 | contig 16642 bp, 13 predicted proteins | sample AD_JPNHW1_MetaG_FD_89797 | JGI IMG/M metagenome (GOLD analysis project Ga0116170, IMG submission 89797) | Active sludge microbial communities of municipal wastewater-treating anaerobic digesters from Japan - AD_JPNHW1_MetaG | ecosystem: Engineered > Bioreactor > Anaerobic > Digestate | place...
AACTGAAAATATTCAAAAAAACCTAACCCAAATGTTTGAAAATAATCGGGAGTTAATCTGTGTTTAAATTCAGTATTCCAGCGGTTTACAATTAATTGGCGTTGATCAATATCTCCAATAGTTTTTTTCCACTGGTAACGGGTTGCCAGTTCGTGTCCCTCAACGATACAACCACCAGGGAAGCGGAGGAAACCCGGTTTCAGATCATACAGTAGTTGAACCAAATCGGCACGCAAACCACCGGGACGGTTTTTCCAGGTATCATCAGGGAAAAGAGAAATCATATCCAAATCCAATTCTCCTTTACCGACAATTGTAATATTCAACTTTGCATTAAGATCCGTTGCTGAAGATTCAAAACTTACAGAATACTTTTTCCATTCCTTGGAATCGGGGCTTATGCCAGCACTTCCTATAATCTCTCCTGCGGAACTTACCAGTTCAATTTGGAGCTTCTGTGTGTTGCCCTCAAATTTGCGGGCGAGGACAGAGAAATGATAGTTTATACCTTTTTTAACTCCCATACCCCTGAAACCTTCGTTCGTCAAAATGACCGGTTTTTCTCCTTCTGCAAGTTTTACCCTAACGAAACGCGGATTTGCCGGATTGACATCATCCTGATTGATGACTAAAACATCGGTCAAGTTATCGTCTTTGGTGATTTTCCAGCCCATTAACGGTTTCGTGAACTCAAACGAACGGTTCTTAACCAATTCAGCATAAATACCACCATCGGCAGCAAAGTTTATATCTTCAAAGAAAATCCCCCACATAGTAGGTTGGACTTGAGCTACAGGTTTTTGTACATTCACAGTTATGATTGGCTCTTTCGCGAATGTTTTTGTCCCCACAGTGATCAACAAGAAGATCAAGAATGCTAATTTGTATCGACGACTCATTGTAATTGATTTTTATTTCTGATTTAATGTTATTTCTATTCTTCGATGATTCCTTAAACAAAAGTGCTTTATTCGTTGTCGGAACCCCTTTTCTGTATGGCGAAGTTAACAGTGATTGATTAAATCTGCTTTCACAATTAGATACATTAGGTGGATTTTTAGTTCCTGAATATTTTTTGTCTGAGTTGCAATGCAATAAAGTACTAAGCATTCAGAGAATAACAGACAAACAACTATGCGCAATGAAGGTTTTTCCTATGTCTTTAAATTTGTTTCAATCAGCCTTTGAAGTCAGTAAGAAGCAAAAAAAAAGCAGATATTAAAATATCTGCTTTTCAAATTATATTGTTTTATCGTTATTCTTCCGGTTGATCTACATAAATAATCTCACCAATTTTAAGAATCTTTTTTGTGCTGATGTTATTCATAGCACATAGTTTCTTGACTGAAATGTTATACTTCTGAGAGATTGTCCACAAATTATCACCTTGTTTGATTACATGCTGTGTTGCATTTGATAATGCTGAAGAAATAGCATCGCTGGCAGAAATACTCTTGCTGCTGTTTGAAGCAAGTTGCTGACTTGGAGGTGTAACCTGATTAGGTTTAATGTCTTCAAGTTTGTTATATACTTTACGGTTCTTGTAGTATATATTTTCGCAAGTAATCATTTGAAGTTCGAAATCGATAATTTTCTTTGGATCAAAATGTTCTCCAAAAACCCTCGTTTCAAAATGGAGGTGATTGCAAGTAGCCCTACCAGTTCTTCCACCTAAACCAAGAACATCTCCTGCCCGAACAGGTTGGTTAACTTTTACATTAATAGATTTCAAATGACCATATAATGTTTCAAGTCCATTGTTATGGCGTACAACAACCATGTTACCATAACCGCTAAAACGTTTTGCTAAACGAACAACACCATCAAAGGCACAATAAACAGGATCTCCTGAATTTAAACTGATATCAACACCAGTATGCATTCTGCCACTTCGAGGTCCATATTTAGAAAGAAATCTTGCATTACCTACAACAGGAAAAAAGAAAGGTGTGTCTTCATCTCCAACAAGACTCAATGTCAGAATTTCATTGGGTTTAACGAATTCTGTAGCTGAATAACGAATGTTATTGTTATCCCACCTGTTTTTATATAATTCTTTAGCGGGAACATTCAGAGAAATTGTTGAATCATTATTTATAGTTTGGACGATTTCGTCCTCTTCAAATTCGGAAGGTGATTCAGGTGTTATAACTTCTTGTTGTGCAAATAATTGCATCGATAAAAACAATAAGCCTAACGCCGTATATAAGTGTAACTTCATCATCAAAAAATTGGTTTAAAAATCAAAACTCCATCTCCAACTCCTACAAAAGTAACATTGTCATTAATATTTCCAAAAAAACCACACAAAAAATTCGAGAATCAAACTGTTAAAAAATGCTTTTTATAGATTTGCAAAATCTTTTTACAAACAACATTTTTGAATTTTAGAGAATACGATGTATCAGATTTTAAGAAAATTAGCATTCCTTTTTATTGGTATTTTTGCTTTGATTGGTCTTTTTCTGACCGCTGGTTTTTTTGCAGTAAAATTTCATTTGACTGATGACAATGGCACAGTAGACCTCAATGACAGGTATTTTCAGGAATTGAAAGATAAATATGGGCATGCCACCGATAAAAAGAAAGGTGAAATTAATTATGATGAAGCAAAATTGTTACATCATTTGTTTATCCTAAGCAAATACTATCCTGAAAACTCATCGTATATTTTAAATGCTTATACCAAAAGCCACAACATAACTGAAGCTTGGCGCATGTTTGAGGCTGTGAATATGCAAATGATTGACAATGAAGATTTCCAAAGAGAAATTGGGGAATTTCACGTTACAGAAAATCAGATAAGCATGACAGGCAAATCGGGGAGTGCTTTTGAATGGATGAATATCAATGAATGGCAAGATTTTAAATTGGCAGTATCGAAGGATAAGAATTTAATTGATTCGGCTGCTAACCTGACTGGCGTTGAACCCCGGCTTATTGTGGCGGTTCTTGTTGGAGAGCAAATCAGGCTTTTTAATTCAAACAGGGAAGCATACAAAAAGTGGATAGGACCTTTGAAAATTCTCTCTGTTGAAACACAATTTTCACTTGGTGTAACTGGTATTAAAGTAGCTACAGCACAGAAAATTGAAAAAAATCTTAAGGATAGCACATCTGTTTTTTATCTTGGGAAAGAATACGAGAACCTTCTTGATTTTGAAACTCCATCAGTATCAGACGAACGTTTCAGACGATTAACTTCATATCAAAATCATTTCTACTCATACTTGTATGCGGCTTTGAATGTTAAACAAATGAAGGTTCAATGGGAAAAAGCTGGTTTCCCGATAGATAACAGGCCTGAAATACTGGCAACGCTCTACAACGTAGGTTTTGAAGCTTCTATACCAAAAGAAAATCCGATTGTTGGTGGTTCTGGAATAAATATTAAAGGGAAAAAATATACATTCGGGTCAGTAGCTTACGAATTCTATTATTCGGGCGAACTATTTGATTTGTTCCCATTTAAAAACCAAAAATTTGATTTTACTGATGGTCAAGCTTGAATATAAAATCTCATTTATTTTCATATTTTTTCTTCTATATCTATTAAATTCAACACAATGCATAGCTCAGGAAAAAGCAATTCTTGAGATGCCATGGATCAAATTAGAGGATGGGTTGTTCTATTGTGAAATTGATGGGCCATCAAAATCAATAATTCTTGATTCAAAGATTTCAATTGTGAAAATTGAAACCAAAAAATTTGATTTTCAACTATTAACATCATCTGAGTACGACAAAATTCTCCGTTCAGTTGATTGCTGGGCAGAAGAGTTCCAGCTCAATATAGCTGTGAATGCAGGAATGTATAGTGCAAATAAATTGCATTCGAACAAAGGTTATTTGAAAAGTCATAACCATATTAACAACGGTAAATTGAATGGTTCTTACAATGCAATGATGACGCTTAACCCTAAAGATTCGGCCAATAATCCTTTTGAAATACATGACTTTACATGCGATAATTGGGATAATTTGAAAAACAAATACTTCTCATTTTGCCAAGGCATGCGAATGATTGATTGTAGTGGAAATGCTATGGCTTGGGATAAAAGACCCGGACAGTCGTGTAGCATGGTTGTTTCTTCAACCGATGTCGATGGAAATATTTATTTTGCCTTTTGTGCTTCTCCATATACACATCAGGCCATGATTAATTTTTTACTAAGCCTTCCTATTCAGTTTAAAACAACTGTTTATCTTGAAGGTGGCCCCGAAGCCAGTCTTTTCATTCAAACCTCCGATACAACTATTTCGAAATGGGGAACTTATGTCTCATCTACATGGGAACATGCCGACAATGACCATTTCTGGGACATACCCAATGTGATTGGAATCAGAAAAAAGAAATAACCAAAACATTTTATGCATCAGTCGTTCTTCAGATTGAGAACAAGGGCTGATGGAAGAAAAAACAAGTTATATTTCAGATAATACTTTTCTGAAATAATGATTTGCTACAAATAATAAACAGCTGAAAAAATGCAGCTTACTTTTAATTAAAACAAATCCATTCGAGTTGGAGAAAGAATGAATTTAAAACTTTGATGAGAAGTTGAACATTATACACTAGGAATTGAAAATACCCTACCATTTTCGAAAAAAATATTGAAAGAAAAAAAACAATACCCAAATGCACTTTTCCCATGAACAAAACAGACATCAATTTTGTCTATCTGAGACAAAACAAATATGTGAATTATGTCAGAAAAAAAAGGAATAGTAAAGTTTGCAGGTAATCCTGTAACACTAACAGGTAACGAAGTAAGAATAGGAGATAAAGCTCCTGATTTTACAGGTATTAACCAGAATCTTGAATCGGTCACCCTTTCATCATTCATCGGAAAGACAGTAGTTATTGCAATTTATCCATCTATTGACACTGGGGTTTGTCAAAGACAAAACAGGAAATTCAACGAAATTGCAAGTACATTAAATGATGTTGTAGTTTTAAGCGTTTCGCTCGATTTGCCTTTTGCACAGAAGCGTTTTTGTGCCACCGAAGGTCTTGACAATATTATTACCTTGTCAGATTATAAGGAACGTGAATTTGGTAATAAATATGGCTTCTTGATAAAAGAATTAGCACTATTGGCAAGAGGTACTGTTGTTATTGACAAAGATGGCATCATCAAACTGGTTGAAGTTGTACCTGAGATTACAACTGAACCTGATTATGATGCGACATTAAAGTTATTGGATAAGATCTAAAAAGATTTTTTATCATTAATGTGACCCTATCGTTTTAATATTCATGATTCGATAGGGTTTTTCTTTTTTTCGGCAGGTTATTGTGTGGTTTTAGTTTAGTTTGCACGTTTGTAAGGAATTGTAAAATAAAATGTTGAACCTTTTTCCGGCTCGGATTCGACCCATATCTTTCCGCCCAATAATTCAATATATGCTTTTGAAATGGCCAATCCCAAACCAGTTCCGCCATACAATTTATTGATTGATTGATTGGCTTGCCGGAACCGTTCAAATATCTTTGCATGAAATTCAGGATTTATTCCTATTCCACTGTCTTTTACATAGAATTCCAAAAAATTATCTTTTAAATAGTAACCAACTTCAATAAATCCATCTTGTGTAAATTTCAATGCGTTTGTTAGCAAATTGGACAATACCTGTGTGATTTTAGTTCTATCGGTAAATATCTCAGATTGAGTGTTTGTTAGTTGCGGTTTAGTGCAAAGCAAAATATTTTTATCCGCTGCCTTTTGACTAAATATGGCTTGTAATTCGTCAAGTAGGTCGTTAATGCAAACATTCGATATTGAAATTGGCTCTTGTCTGGTTTCGAGTGATGAAATGGTCAGGATATCGGAAACAATAGAGATTAACTGAGTGCTGCTGTTCTGAATGATTTGGATATAACTGTTCAGCTCTTCTTCGGTGATGTCGAGATCTTTGAGCAAACCGGTAAAACCCGAAATGGCATTTAACGGGGTCCTGATTTCGTGCGACATGTTATGTAAGAAGGCGGTTTTCAACCGGTCGCTTTCTTCGGCTTTTTCCTTGGCTGCAATAAGTTCTTGTTCAAACTGTTTTTTATCCGTAATATCATTAAAAACAACTGCAAATTGGTTGCCTTCATGCCTATAAGCAGATACATTATAATATTTTTGAGTTGAGGCATTGTATTCAATAAATTCTTCTGGAATTCCTGTTAAAACAATTCTCCCATATCTCTCAATCCAATACTGTTCAATATTGGGCATTATTTCCCTTATTCTTTTACCAATGACATTATCGGCTTTTATTCCAACCACATTTTCCCAAATAGGGTTCACTTCTAGGAAAACATAATCAATGGGTTCACCTTTTTCGTTAAATATCATTTCGTGCAAGCCAAATGCATTTAACATATTTGTAAAAAGGCCTTTATATTTTTGTTCGCTTTTTTCTGCTTTTTCTTTGGCTGCAATTAGTTCATTTTCAATCCTCTTCCGTTCGGTAATATCTGTTGTAAGGCACTGGATATATAATTCGTTTTTGTAATAGTATCTTTTCAGCGAAACTTCGGCTAAGAACTCTTCTTTGTCTTTTCGCTGAGCCAGCCATTCAAAAGTGTAAAATCCCTTTTCAATGACTGTTTGAATTTGCCGTTTAGCTTCTTCAGAAGATCTTAGATTATTTAGCTGAAATTCAGGAGAAAAATCTATCGGTGATTTTCCAATGATGTCTTCTTTGCTGTTTGCACCATATATGGTTAATGTCGCTTCATTGCATTCGATACAAACGCCGTCTTTAAGTGTTAAATAGGAAATAGAGAGTGATTCATACAGGTTTTTAAATTTACTTTCGCTCTCTTCTATCTTCTCTTTTGCCTTTAATAACTCGATTTCAGCATTCTTTCGGTCTGTAATATCATGGATTATACTCAGAAGGCAATTCTGCCCTTTAATCTCGATCAACTGAGCAGAGATAAGACCAATAAAGGCTTCACCGCTTTTTTTTCTGAATGTTGATTCAAAATTCAGAACTTTTTTATTTCTTCTCAGCAAATCAATAAACTGATCTCTGGCCCCTTCAATCATCCAGAAATTAAGATCAATAACAGAATTTCCTATTGTTTCAGCCCTCGAAAAACCTGCAACCTGCTCAACAGCGTCGTTAGCTTCCAGAATTTCGCCCGTATCGATATTGGTAATCATACTTACATTCGGACTGCTATGAAAAGCTATTGAAAATTTCTTCTCATTTTCCTGTGCTATTTCTTTGGCTTTGATGAGTTCGTTCTCTGTTCTTTTTAAATTGGTAATATCATGAATGATGCTAAGAAGGCAATTCTGGTTTTGGATTTGGATCATTTGACCGGAAATAAGGCCTATAAAGGTTTCTCCGTTTTTCTTTCTGAATGTTGATTCGAAATTCAGCACTTTTTTATCCCGGGCCAATATTTCAATAAACTTATCCCTTTCACCATCAATCATCCAAAGATTTAGTTTAAAAACAGAATTTCCGATCATTTCAGCCCTCGAAAAACCTCCAATCTGTTCACTCGCGTCGTTCACTTCCAGAATTTCACCCGTATCGATATTTGAAATCAGATTTATGCTCAGGTTGCTATGAAAAGCTATTGAAAATTTCTGCTCATTTACTTCGGCTATTTCTTTGGCTTTGTGTATCTCTGTTACATCATGCACAACGGTGAAAAGGAAACTGTCATCCTGAATGTGAAAGGTCTTACCTGAAAGTAAAACTCTTTTTAGTTCACCGTTCTTTGTTGTAAGTTCTGTTTCGACATTATATATTCCGCCCAGATGGTCGGCTCTTGAAAGGATTGAGGCCCTTGCTTTGTCGTTGATAATATTCAATTCGGTAGAGGTATGCCCGATGGTTTCTTCTTTGGTATAACCAAAAAATGTGGTAAAGGCTTCATTCACCTCAATATATCTACCACTCTTCACATCGCTTAAGCCACATGCGGAAGGATTAAGATAAAACACTGCTGCAAACTTCTCTTCAGATAGTTTTAATTTGGTAATATCTTTCGATACTCCAAACACGGCAGGTTTACCATTCCAGCTACCACTGCTTGCCCGCGTTTCAACAGCTATTTGTTTACCTTGTTTGGTAACCAAAGGTATTTGAAAAGAAGCCAATTTCCCGGCTATCACATCAGCCGAAACAATGGCTGTTTCATTTCTTCGATCTTCGGGGAGAACACTCAGAATCGATTTGCCTTTTAGCTCTTCGGCCGTATAACCCAGTCGTTTTTCAACGGTTTTGTTGCAATGTAAAATATTCCCCTGCTCATCAATCACAAACAGAAAATCATCGATGGTATTGAAAAATGTTTCAAAGTTTGAGGTAATATCTTGTAGATTATGTTCTTTTTCCAGGGTTTTTTTCCGGGCAAGTTCCAACTCCATTTCAATCCGGATCCGATCCGTTATATCTTCCACGGTTCCCAGTGAGCTTAACGGTTTTCCATTGCTGTCAAAGTCGGATTTGCATCGCTCATTCACAAATTTTATTTTTCCATACTTTAATAAAATGCGATGAATGATGTTGTAGGGTTCTTTTGAAATCAGATGATTTTGATACGAACTGTTTACAAAATCCCTGTCTTCGGGATGAATAAAAGAGAGAAATGCTTCGTAGGTAGCTTCAAATTCTTGTGGTGAACATTCAAAGATCCGGTAAATTTCATCAGACCAATAGAGCTTGTCTTGGATCAAATTGAGTTCCCAATGACCGGTTTTCGTCAATTTTTGTATTTCATCAAAATGGGACGTCAAAACTGAAAACTTCTCATTTTTATTGCGCTGCTCCTGCTCTAAAAGTAATATTCGTTGTTCTAAATCCTGATAGGTTGGTTTGTTGTCGGTCATTTTTTCTTTTTTGTCTGTTTATTCAATCTTCAATAATCACCGATCTCTAATTTAAGTTTTTTTTGGGATGCAATTTGAGTGATGCCGAGTTTTTTTTATTTTTTTGTTTAAGTGCATCGTATTACTAAGTTGATTTTTTATCAATTCATGTGAATTGTAAAACAATTTTGTAATTTGTGTTGATCAGAAATACAAACCTTATAAGTTGTGTTAAGCTTTATGATTTAAGAGGAGACAAAAGGTCAGATTTTGTTAATTTAAAGAGTTGCTATGCTTAAAACGAATGAAGAACTAATTGCTGAATTGAACGAGTTACAGCAGAAATATTTCGATTTAGAAAAGAAGTACACAGAAGAAGTAACCAGCCTAAAAACTACGGAAGAAGAACTCCGTTTACGATTGATGTTTTTTGAAGGCATTGCCAATTCTACCGTTGACGGATTCCTTGTTGTTGATCCAACTGGAAAAAAGATACTTCAAACACAACGAACTATTGAATTATGGAAAATTCCACAGGAAGTTGTAGCCGATCTTAGCGGGCATAAACAAGTTGCACACATTATGCATATGACAGTTGATCCTCAAAAGTTTATTGCAGAAATTCAATATCAGATGGAACACATCGAAGAAAAACGACTTGATGAGATTGAGCTGATTGATGGTACTGTGATGGAGCGTTATTCCTCGCCGGTTATTGGTGCTGATGGTACTCATTATGGCCGCATTTATACCTTTCATGATATCACTGATCGTAAGAACATTGAAAAACAACTAATCTTGCTAAACTCCGATAAAGACCGCTTTATCTCTATTCTGTCGCATGATCTGCGAAGTCCTTTTAACAGCCTGCTAGGGCTTTCTGAATTATTGTCGGAAAAATTTCAAGAACTTCAACCTGAAGAAATTAAAACGATTGTAACATCGATTAACAACACTGCTCAAAAAACATACACTTTACTTGAAGATACATTGTTATGGGCAAGCGTTCAATCCCAAAAGATTACCTATTTGCCAGTTTTTACCAATATCGATGATGTTATTAATGAAGTTAAAGAGATTCTTGAGCCAGTGGCTCAACTTAAAAATATTGCATTGGTTTATGATGCAAACAATAATCGCCATGCTAATGTCGATATTTATATGTTTAAAGCAATTATGCGCAACCTAATTTCGAATGCAATAAAATTTACAAACCAACAAGGAAGAATCATAATCTCGGCCTCTCATATCGACAACAATACAATTGTTCAGGTTGAAGATAATGGTGTTGGAATGAAGCAGGAGGTAATTGATAAACTGTTTAGCTTTTATCCGTCGAATTCTTCACAAGGAACTGCTAATGAAGCAGGAACAGGCCTTGGGCTAATGCTCTGCAAGGATTTTGTTGATAAACATAGTGGAAAAATATGGGTTGAAAGTGCACTTGGGAACGGGACAAAAGTGAGTTTTTCAATTCCGGATCAAAAACTGGATTAGTTGAGCTAAACAACTTTACACATGATTGTGGCACGCCTTTTCGCTCTGTAAAATTGCGTTGACTTTTCTATGCAATATATTTTGAGCCTTTATTATTTTGATGAGCAATATCTCTCTGGATGGAACAAAAATCATGTTCTCCTCAAAATTTTGAATCAATTTTCAGCACAGAAATGAGGTGGCATGTTAACATTAAATTATTCACAATGGGTTGTAAATAAAATTCCAAAACGCGTTTTATCAAATTGGTTATATTTGTGCCTTCAAGGTTGAAAATTCATTAAAACATTATACAATGAAACGTGACGAGTTAGTATTCGACATTATTGCAAAGGAACGCCACCGTCAGTTGAGTGGCATTGAGCTAATTGCTTCGGAGAACTTTGTTAGCGACCAGGTTTTGGAAGCTATGGGTTCGGTTATGACCAATAAATATGCAGAAGGGTATCCTGGCCATCGTTATTATGGTGGTTGCCAGTTTGTTGATATCACAGAACAATTGGCCATTGATCGAATCAAACAACTTTACGGAGCAGAATATGCCAATGTTCAACCACACTCGGGCGCACAAGCAAATGCAGCAGTCTTAAGTGTTATCCTTAATCCTGGTGATAAATTTCTTGGATTAGATCTTTCGCATGGTGGTCACTTATCTCACGGTTCGCCTGTCAACTCTTCAGGCTTGCTCTATCGTCCAATTGCATATACTGTAAAAGAAGAAGACGGACGGGTTGATTATGATATGATGGAAAGGCTTGCCATTGAAGAAAAGCCAAAGTTGATTATTGGTGGTGCCTCGGCTTACTCGCGCGATTGGGATTATGCCCGTATGCGTGCAATTGCTGACAAGGTGGGAGCTCTTTTGATGATTGACATGGCTCACCCTGCCGGATTGATTGCTGCCGGATTACTTGAAAATCCTGTTAAGTATGCTCATATTGTAACTTCAACTACTCACAAGACCCTTCGTGGACCTCGTGGAGGAGTTATCATTATAGGAAAAGATTTTGAAAACCCATGGGGACTTGCAACTAAGAAGGGCGAAATCAAAATGATGTCATCGTTGATTGATTCTTCAGTTTTTCCTGGACAGCAAGGTGGTCCGCTCGAACATGTAATTGCAGCAAAAGCTGTTGCATTTGGTGAGGCTCTTGACCCATCTTTCAAAGAATATCAAACTCAGGTTAAAAAGAATGCTGCAGTTATGGCCAAAGCGTTTATGGAACTTGGATATAAAGTTATTTCCGGAGGAACAGACAACCACTCCATGTTAATCGATTTAAGGACCAAACATCCTAATGTTACAGGGAAACAAGTAGAAAACGCACTCGTTGCTGCCGATTTAACTGTGAATAAAAACATGGTTCCTTTCGATAGCCGTTCTCCATTCCAAACATCAGGTTTAAGGGTTGGAACACCTGCCATTACTACCCGAGGCGTTAAGGAAGATTTGATGCCACAAATTGTAGAGATGATTGATACTGTAATCTGCGACTTCGAAAGTGAAAAAACAATCACTTCGGTAAGAAGTAAAGTTAATCAGATAATGAAAGATTACCCTCTTTTTGCTTGGTAATTGAATAGAATAGAATTCAAGAGGCTGTTTTTTACTTTAAAGACAGCCTCTTTTATTTTATAACGTTTCGTTGTTTGACTTTACAACCCCATTTTTGTAGTTTTTAATACCCAAAACTTGGCGTTAAACACTTTCAAATGCTTCTTGATCGAGAATTGGCTTGCCTTGGTATCGTAAGAAAAGTTGAGAAAGGGCAAACACATCTTTTTCACAGTATTTGCTAATCCGGTCAAGATCGTTTTCTATCCAGTAAACCCCTGCAACTTCACTTCCGTCAATATCATCTTTAGGTGTTGGAATATCGAAAACTGCACACAGTAGCTCAAGCGATGTGAAGTGTTTGTAATCGCCAAATTTCCAAAGCTGAAGCGTGTCGAGTAAGGTATCTTTAACGTCCCATGGCTTTGCACCTGCAATGTCAAGTATTTTAGGAATGCTGATGCCGTTGATAAGGCACCTGCGGGCAATATATGGGTAATCAAATTCAAGCCCATTGTGAGCACAAAGCTTAATTGCAGAATTTTTTGAGTAATTCTCAAGCATATTGACAAATTCGTACAGAAGCTTTTTTTCATCGTGGTTGGCATACGATTTTACCCGTAGTTTAGGTTCACCCTTCTTCTGATAGATTGTTCCAACCGAAATGCAGATAATTTTTCCAAATTCAGAATAAATTCCTGCACGGTCATATACTTCTGATGGAAGTTGTTCTTTATCTCGGAAGTAAGCTGATTTTTTATCCCAAAGTTTCTGAAATTTCTCAGGCATTTCCTCGAATTTTGGAAACTGTGGTGCAGTTTCAATATCGATGAATAAGACTGATTCGACGTTAATTTGATTTAGCATAGAATATTATTTTTGGATCAGTTGTTTCTCAATGAATTGGGTGAGAACATCAATTGCCACTTTATTTTGACCTCCCTGTGGAATTATGATGTCGGCATAATGTTTACTTGGTTCTATGAATTGTAAATGCATTGGTCTTACAGTCATTTCATAACGATGCAGGGTTTGGTCTACTCCTCGACCCCGTTCAATTATATCTCGTTTAATAACTCTCGAAAGTCTTAAGTCGGCCTCGCAATCTACAAAAACTTTAATATCCATTAAATCGCGCAATTCGTGTTGGGTAAGGCACAAAATCCCTTCAACAATAATTACATGTTTTGGCTCTACTTTTATGGTTTCGGAAGAGCGGGTACATGTGATGTACGAATAAATTGGCTGTTGTATTGTTTTACCTTCTTTTAGTTGTTTGATGTGGCTGATAAGTAATTCAAATTCAATAGAATCAGGGTGGTCAAAGTTAATTTTCTGCCTATCTTCCAAGGGCATATTAATGCTGTCGTAGTAATATGAATCCTGACTAATAATGACGACATCGTTCTCGGGGAGCCGCTTAACTACTTCATTTACAACTGTTGTTTTGCCCGAGCCTGTTCCTCCTGCAATTCCTATTATAATCATAGATTTATTCTTTTTTCAAAAATAAAATATTATCACAAGATTATCGGTTTTATATTTGCCAAAGTTTTGAGATAGAATCTTAAGTAAAATATTTAAAATAGATAATCATGATTAACCATGTTGTTCTTTTCAAATTGAAAGAGTTTGAAACGTTAGAAGAAAAAAGTGCTGTACTGCTTGATATTAAATCGAAATTGCTTGCATTGAAAGATGTGATTGACGAATTAAAATACATTGAGGTAGGATTGAACCATACTCTTGAAAGTCCCTCTTTCGATTTGTGCTTGATTTCTCATTTCGAATCGATTGAAGATCTTGATCGCTATCAGGTGCATCCTGAACACGTAAAAGTTGGTGGCCTTATTAAAAGTGTAGCTGTAAACCGGGCTGCTGTTGATTATAAAATCTGCTAGTAATTAATGAGATAGATCTAAGATGGAACTATACCCGTTGAAATTTACACCAATCTATAAAGAACGGATTTGGGGCGGAAAACGATTGGAAACTCAATTTGGAAAAGATTTGGGTGGAAAAGAGAATATTGGCGAGAGCTGGGAACTGTCGGCTGTTGAAGGTGATATTTCAGTGGTTTCAAACGGTTATCTTGCTGGCAACGATTTGGAAGAATTGATTGAAGTGTACATGGAAGAGCTTGTAGGAGAGAAAGTTTATGAAAAGTATGGACTTGAATTTCCGTTGCTTATTAAGTTGATCGATGCAAACGACGATTTATCAATTCAAGTACATCCCAACGATACCATTGCCAAAGAACGCCATGGAGCTTTCGGAAAAACTGAAATGTGGGTTGCCCTCGACGATTCTGAAAATCCTCGATTAATTACAGGCTTCAATCAGGATACTGATAGGGAAACATTTTTGAACAAACTTCAAGACAATACTTTAACTCAGCTTTTCAACTACGAAACAGTTAAAAAAGGCGATGTCTTTTTTGTTCCTGCAGGACGGGTTCATGCTATTTGCTCGGGAAACCTTATTGCCGAGATTCAGCAAACATCAGATATAACTTACCGCATTTATGACTATGACAGGAAGGATAAAGATGGCAATAGCCGCGAATTGCACCTCGATATGTCGCTCGACGTGATGGATTATAAAAAGGTCAAAAATCCGAAGGTTAGTTATACGCTTGAGAAAAATAACCCCGTAGAGTTGGTTTCGTGTCCTTATTTCACAACGAATCGTTTTGACTTCACCAAACCGATGGGTCGCGATTATTATCAGTTCGACAGCTTTGTAATCTTAATGTGTACTGACGGATCATGCGAAGTTGGCACGGCCAATGGTCCGACCGAAACGATGAAAAAAGGCGAAACTGTCTTGATTCCCGCATCGATGAATAGTGTTGTGCTTAATCCGATTGGCGGAAGTGCAAGCTTATTGGAAGTGTATATTGTTTAACTTTTTTTTGAAAATAAGCGAATGATTGTAAAAGACGCAGATTTTGTAACAAGTAGTACCGACGTTGAAAAGTGCCCAAAATCACAATTGCCTGAATATGCATTCATAGGCAGATCGAATGTGGGAAAATCGTCACTTTTAAACATGCTCACAGGTCGAAACAGTTTGGCAAAGGTCTCCGGAAAGCCCGGAAAAACCAGGCTTATCAATCATTTTCTTATCAATAAAGAGTGGTTTCTGGTCGATTTGCCCGGTTATGGTTATGCCAAGATTTCTAAAAGTGAGAGCGAAAAGTGGGAAAAATTTATTCGGAAATACTTATTAACAAGGCAAAATCTATATTGTGTCTTTCTTCTTGTCGATTCGCGACACGAACCTCAAAAAATAGATCTTGATTTTATGGAATGGCTTGCCGAAAAAGAGGTGCCGTTCGTAATTGTATTTACTAAGGCTGACAAGCTTAACAAGACCGAGTTTGAAGTTTTTCAGGCAAAATATGCTGAGAAATTGCTCGAAAGTTGGGAAGAAGTGCCACAAATGTTTACCAGCTCATCGGATAAAGGCATTGGTCGGGATGAAATCCTTGATTTTATTGAACACTTGAATAAATCTTAGAGTTTTAATAACGTTAGGTTATAACTTAACATCGATTGTGCAAAAAGGGCAAAAGAATATTGTATAACGCATATATTTTTTACTTTTGCACCAGTTTTAAATTTTCAATAACTACTTAAAGCATGCCACGTAAAGCCCCGCTTAAAGTTTTTACAGGAACTGCAACTTCCTATCTGACTGAACAAATATGTTCTTTTTTAGATGTCGATTTGGGTAAATCTTCGTGCCCTCGTTTCAGCGATGGTGAGTTTGAACCTTGCTATGAAGAAACCATTCGTGGTTCTTATGTCTTTATAGTACAGTCAACTTTTCCTTCGGCCGATAATTTATGGGAGTTACTCCTGATGATTGATGCGGCAAAACGAGCTTCGGCTTACAAAGTAATTGCAGTAATCCCTTATTTTGGATATGCAAGGCAAGATAGAAAGGACAAACCTCGTGTTTCTATTGGTGCAAAATTAGTTGCCGATGTGCTTTCAAAAGCAGGCGTTGATCGTATTGTAACGGTTGATTTACATGCCGATCAAATTCAGGGCTTCTTCGATGTACCGGTTGATCATCTATACGCATCTTCGCTCTTCATCCCGTATATCAAAAATATGAATTTGCCAAATCTGGTAATTGCTTCTCCTGATGTGGGTGGAACAAAGAGAGCAAATTCATATGCAAAAATTCTTGAAACAGAAATGGTTATTTGCCACAAAACACGTAGTAAGGCTAATGTAATTGGCAGTATGACTGTGATAGGCGATGTGGTTGGCAAAGATGTTGTGATGATTGATGATATTATTGACACAGCAGGAACCATAACTAAAGCAGCCGATTTATTTATGGAGAAAGGCGCAACAAGTGTTAGGGCTTTTGCTACGCACCCAATTTTATCGGGACCAGCTTATGAACGTATAGAAAAATCGGCATTGACAGAGGTGTATTTTACCAATACAATTCCTTTGAAGAAAGAAACTGAAAAGATAAAAGTTATTTCAATTGCCCCTCTTATGGCCGATGTGATTAATAAGATATATCACTACAAATCAATTAGTTCATTTTATATTCAATAAATATCCATAAAGAATAATTTTCAGAAAGTGGTTCATTGATAAATTTAATGAACCACTTTTTTTTATGAAAGAATGTTATAACTTTGCAGCTCTTTAAAAATTAGATAATTAATAATCGTGTATGCGGTTTGTCCCGAAGAAAAGGGAAGGGCTGAGTACCACAAAAAGAAATTTTATGAAAA
>Ga0116170_10002793_pt1 | contig 16633 bp, 23 predicted proteins | sample AD_JPNHW1_MetaG_FD_89797 | JGI IMG/M metagenome (GOLD analysis project Ga0116170, IMG submission 89797) | Active sludge microbial communities of municipal wastewater-treating anaerobic digesters from Japan - AD_JPNHW1_MetaG | ecosystem: Engineered > Bioreactor > Anaerobic > Digestate | place...
TCTGGAAGTGGGCAGGGAAAATCCAGGACAAAACCCGCTTTGTGATCTTCCGTTCCGGCAACTTCAAACAGTCTGCCGGCAATGTGCTGGAAGTCTGGGATCGGCAGAACAAAGCAGGAGAGCCGCTCACCATCACGGATCCGGATATGGAACGATACTTTATCGATACTCGCAAAGCAGCGGAGATTGTCGCAGGGATCCCAGAGTGGGCGAAAGGCGGGGATATTGTAATCCCTAAGATGCGGTTACAGAAGATCATTGATCTCATGCACGAACAGTTCCCCAAATGCTCATATCGGATTACTGGTATTCGATCCGGTGAGAAGAAAACGGAGCGATTGATGACGGACGATGAAAAGATTGCATATGAGAATGAAGAGGTACAAGTGATAACATGAGAGTACTTGGAATTATCCCGGCAAGAGAGGGATCAAAAGGGATCCGCGATAAAAACGTTGCACCATGCGCGGGGAAACCGCTTATAGCGTGGACAATAGAAGCGGCAAAGAAGGCAACCGAGATCGACCGGCTGATCGTAAGCACCGACAGCACCCGGTACCGCGATATCCTTGAACACAATTACGGAAAAGAGTTGTTCCCGTTCATGCGCCCGGAGAAATACGCAAAGGATAAAACGCCATCTTCTGATGTTGTGATCCACGCGCTCGATAAACTGGTAGAGCAGGGAGAGGAATATGATATTGTGGTCCTGCTCGAACCTACATCCCCGCTCCGCACACCAGAACAACTCAATGAGGCCATCGGGCTCCTGAAATCAGCACCGAAAGCACGGGCATTGGTATCCGTGGTTGAAGATTCAAACCATCATCCTTTGCTTGCGTTCGAGATCCAGAAGAACAGGCAACTTGTACCATATGGCTCATTAACCGGCCATTCCGCAGCTGACCCGGCATATCCCGGGCACCCGCGCAGGCAGGCATTAAGACCAGCGTATTTCATGAGCGGTGATTTCTATCTATCGTTCGTTGATACATACCGGGAACGGTTGTCATTCAATCACGAACTCACATCAGCGTATATTGTAGAGCACTGGCAGGCGCCGGAAGTAGACGAGCCGCACGATCTTATCATAGTCGATGCTTTGATCAAGGCAAGGAACGAGGGTAAAATATGACTGACTTATGGCAGAGAGCAAATGAGATAATGCCCGGCGGGAACAGCCTGTTCTCGAAAACACCGTTAAGGTATTGCCCGGGGCAGTGGCCGGCTTATTACAAAGATGCACAGGGGATCAATATAACTGCACTTGATGGCAGGATTTTTAAAGACTTCTCAGTGATGGGCGCCGGCAATAGCACCCTTGGATATAGAGATCCGCACGTTGAGCTGGCAGTTATTGACGCTATTAAAAACGGCAATGTCTCAACCCTCAACCCGCCCGAAGAGGTGGAGCTTGCCGAAGTCATGCTGAAACTCAATCCGAAAATGGACATGGTGCGGTTCGGGAGGTCCGGCAATGATGCTTGCCAGATCGGTTTACGGATCGCCCGGGAATATTCCGGAATGCAGAAGTTTGCCATTTGCGGATACCACGGATGGGAAATCGGGCACCCTCCTCAGCTTGATCCGAACTGTTCCCCGTTTGATTACGGAGACAGCGACGAACTCCTGAAACTGGTTAAGGCTGGTGTTGTTGGCGCGGTAATGATGGAATGCGAACGGACAAAGCCTCTTGATATGGACTTCCTCAAGAACGTCCGGCAAATCACCGAAGATCATAATATCCCGCTGGTGTTCGATGAGGTTGCATCTGGTTTCCGGCTCAATCTCGGAGGCGTCCATCAGACTATCGGCATATATCCGGATATTGCACTCTACGGTAAAGCGATGGGCAACGGGTACGCGATCAGCGCGGTTGTCGGAAAGCGGGAGTTCATGGAGAAAGCGAAGAACACGTTCATTAGCTCTATGTTCTGGTCAGAGCGGATCGGATACGCTGCCGGGCTCGCAACCATTGAAAAGATGCGGAAAGTAAACGCACAGCAGCATATGATTAAAGCCGGTGCAGCTGTTAAACTGATCTGGCAAGGTGCCGCAAAAGAGGCCGGACTTGAAGTTGAAGTATCCGGACTGGACCCTCTTGCAACCTGGGCATTCAAAAACGATGATGATCGCAGGATGTTAACAACGTTTACACAGGAGATGTTGAAGCGCGGATACCTTGCAGCCGGGCAGTTTTACCCGTCAACATGTCACAAAGCACAGGATATTAACGAGTATGCCGATCACGTCTATGAGGTATTCTCTGATATTGCAAGCGGTAAGGCAGTGCTTGAAGGCGAACCAGCCAGGGCGGGTTTTAAGAGGCTTGCATGAAGATCCTTGTAATCGGTGGGCAGGGCTTGATCGGATCTGCAATTTGCAAACATTTGATTGATAATCATACGGTCCATTTCTATGACTTGAAAACCCCGGATAACATGGGCACGCTTGATCAGCAATACGATGCTGTTATTGATTGCGCCCGATATGCATCATCACAAGAGCAGATCGAGATGTGGAAACGGGCCTCAAAAGGGCATCCCAGACGTGCCCTTATCCTGTTCTCATCCATTTACGGCCATAAAGCGCCGGACTTCAGCATCTACCCTGGAACGGAGATCCCGGAAACCCCGCTGGAATACGCCATGAGTAAAGCGGGAGTTGAGCAGGCCACCCGGTTCCTTGCGCAGAAGTTGAAGCCGTATAACATCCAGGTAAATTGCATCGCTCCCGGGGGGGTGTTCAATAACCATTCTGATGAGTTCCACGCGAACTATGTCCATGCGGGCCGCACCTCAATGATCGAGCCAAAGAACATTTTGCCGGCAATTGATATGCTCCTGCATCCGGACAATGCGGTGAACGGGCAAGTGATCCCCGTTGATGGCGGGTGGTCATTATGATAGGTGGATAAAAAATGTTTGTTGATGCAGCAGAACGCAAAATAAAAGAGCCTATCGACTACTTGATCGAAGCGGAAAAGAGAGTTAGAAAAACGGGGCTGGCGCTACATATGGCTGAAATGGATGATCTTGCGCTTGAAGCAGATACCCTCTATAATAAAATTCGAAAGGCGTTGGATGATCAACCCATTGAAGCATGGGAAACGGCGCGACATGGTAACAGGTTTAGTAATCAGGGGGGTCTTTTATGAAGCGGATCCTTGTGCCCATAGGATGCCGGAGCGATGGGGGTTTAAGTGCGCCGGTGATTAAGCGCCTGCGCGAGCATTTCATCACGCTTCCTGTAGATCTCGCACCACAGGATTTCCTTACCTCTTATCAGCTCATTGATGCAATCTGCAAGGCCGATCCTCCGGATCTGATCCTAATTACAGGCGATCGCGTTGAGATGTGCGCCGCTGCCGCCGCTGCATTCCATAACAAGGTGAAAATAGCGCATTTCTATGCCGGGATATGGAATGATCCAATAACAACATTTGATGACGTTGATCGCCATTGCATTACGCTCTGGTCGGAAATCCAATTCTGCGAAAGCGATAATGCCGCTCTCACTGTTGAAATGCTCAAGGCAGCTTATGGGATTGCAGCAGACCCGATCGTTGTGGGCATCTCTCACCTTGATGATCTGGAAGTGGATGAAAGTGTTTGCCCCCCATACCCACACGTGAAATATGATCTCCTCCTCATAAATCACGAACTCAATGGGAAAAACAAATACTCCGGGTTACAATCGTTAAAAGAGTATAATTTTGTTGTAAAAAATATTGTAAATTATACCGTTCAGATTGGGGGGAATCCAGATGGGCCTATTGGACAAATAGGAGATGTTTATGAACGCAACCTCCCGCGCCCTCAGTTCATGGGACTCCTGAAAAACTGTCAGCGATTCATTACCAACAGCTCATCGGCAATTTACGAAGCCCCACACTTTTTGAAGCCGGAGCAAATCATCATGGTCGGTGACCGCAACCGGAACCGCCCGCGCGGACCGTTCAAGTCCGGCGCATCGGATCGTATTGTTGAAATCTTAAAGGAGTATTTGAAATGAAAGAGAAAGGAATTATTAAATTATCGCTTGAAAAACTGACCGACGAACAGCTTACCGCCCGCATTGCAGCCGCTAAAAACGACGGGGATGTAATGGCGGAGATTGCAGAACTCGCACGGAGAAGGAACGATGTTGTGGCAGAAACCGAAGATCGAGCACCTGAAGCCGACTAAATGGAACTGGGTTGTGTCGTGCCCGGACAGTCTCACACTCGGAGATCACACTGATATCGGCGCGTTCACCTACATTCAGGCCGGCGCGGGCGTGATTATTGAGGACGACGTACAGATCGGCTCTCATTGTTCAATCCACTCAGTAAGTACCATTGACAACAAGATCGGCGCCGTTACCATCGGGAAAGGCGCACGTATTGGGATGCATAGCGCAATTATGCCAGGGATCACAGTTGGAGAGGGTGCCATTGTCGGGGCGTTCTCGTTTGTAAACAAGGATATCCCAGCTGGTGAAACGTGGTATGGCGTCCCGGCTCGATACCGCAGCGGTTAATAGAAACACCATCTAATAACTTTTTTATATGATTAGTTATAATTGTTAGTAATGGCAGTTATACCAGAATTGGAAGATAAGATCACTAAAAAATTAGAGTGGTCTGATGATGAGATTGATACCCTGAAACGGTATTATACGAAAATCGCGGAAAAGGATCTAGTACCGTATCTTAAGAATAGAAGCGTTGGGGCCATTCGCGTCAAAGCTCACGAATTGGGGCTGACAAAAAAGAGGGGCCAAAAATGAAAGAGATCCCACTCACTCAAGATAAGGTTGCACTAGTGGATGATGAAGATTATCAGGAAATCTCTAAACACAAGTGGCACACATTTAGGGCGGGGCACTTGTTTTATGCAGCACGATCTATTAATACCAATGGGGGAAAATACCCAGTAAAACTACTGATGCACGCTGTTATACTTAACACACCGCGGGGTTTTGATACAGATCATATAAATGGTGATGGCCTCGATAATAGGCGAGCAAATATACGCGTTGTCACACGTAGAACAAACCAACAAAATCAAACCCGTCATAGAAACGGGGCACATCCCGGTATATTTTATGATAGGGAATGCCCTCTTCACCCATTTCATGTTCAAATTTATGCAAATGGTAAAAGAATGAGTCTTGGAAGACATGCAACTTTAGAAGATGCCATCAATAAATATAATTCAGCATGTGCGTTTTATGGTATCACTATCCCATCATAGGAAGTTTTTTACCTTTTAAAACACACAATACTTTTATCTTTTCTGTGCTTCATGGACGCATGAAGTGCAAATTAGAGGGACGCCTCTAAAATGACCGTAACAAACCGCATTTACCAGAAACTTAAAGCCGGTGGAGAGATCACCGGTGGAGATATTGCCGCGCTCATCAACGAGCGCAAGATCCCACGCGAACGCATGATCGGACTTTACAACCGGTACACCTGCAATGCCGATCAGGACTGGTACGCTCTCGGTACATCGCCCACCGTGTTTAAGCGGAAATTTGAGGTCGATCTCGTAAAGGTCAACAACCAGATCAACATTGATCACTTCTCTAATATAATCAGGACAAAGACGGGGTATTTCATCGGGGAACCGATCACCTACTCCGTCAGCGAAGATGCCAAAAATAAAGAGGTCGTTGAGACCAAATTAAAAGAGTTCCTTACCCGCATCGATGCGCCTGACCTGGACACTGAGACCGGGAAGATGGCATCCCTATGCGGCTACGGGGCCCGGCTCTGCTTCATCCACCCAAAAGGAGATCCGGAAGAGGGTAAAGAGGACGCTATGAACATTCCCCCGTGGGAATGCGTGTTCCTCTCAAAAGACGGCAGCATTACCAGCCCCGAATATGCCCTCCGCTATTACAAAACGCAGGTTGAGAAAGCAGATGGCACGTATAAGGACATAATGAAGGCGGAATGGTACGATGGCACCAATGTATCGTTCTGGACCGAGAGTACTGTTCCGGAACCAACGCCTGGGACATATGATTCTGCAACCGTCGTTAAACCCATGCGATCTTATGGGTTCATGCTGGACCCCAACGAGCCAGCCCGGCCCCATATGTTCAATGGAGTACCGCTGATTGGGTTCCCAAACAATGGGGAGCTGCAAGGCGATGCCGAGAAGGTGCTTGCTATCATCGACGCGGTTGATCGGACCGTCTCTGATGTGAACAGCGAGATCGAGCAGTTCCGACTTGCGTATCTGGCGATTTACGGGTATGCGAACATTGATGATAAGTTCATGAAAGAGATGAAAAAGACCGGCTGCATCGGGTTCTCCGAGCCAACGGATCGGGCCGAGTTTATTACAAAGGTCATGGACGGCACCACCATAGAAGCGCACCTTAACCGGCTGGAGCAGGCCATTTATCACATCAGCGGGATCCCCGATATGCGTGATGCCGCATTCTCTGGCAACTCTTCCGGCGTGGCATTGAAATTCAAGATCATGCCGATGGAAAACCTATGCAAAATGGCTGAGAACAAGTTCAGCGCGGCGCTCCGGCAGATGTTCAAGGTCATCGCGTCCAAGTGGGCGGTCGAACAGGTGCAATTCAGCACCGAAGACCTGACGTTCAAGTTCAAAAGGAATTTCCCGCTTAATCTGCTTGATGAGGCCCAGACCGCGCAGACACTTACCGGTATTGTATCACAGGAAACGGTACTTAGTACCCTGTCGATTGTGAAGAATCCTAAGGAAGAAATGGAGAAAATGAAAGCGGAACAGGTGGACGCGGTTAATCTGGATGCGGAACTATATCCGGAATTGCAGCAACCGCAAGAGGAAAGTATTATGGTATCAGACACGAACAATCAAACTATGACAAGCGAACAGCCATCAGAAGAAGAATCCGCAGGAGGTAATTAATCATGGGAGGTCCAGGATCGGGGCCACGGCCGGGACAAGGCAGAGGGAGCGGCGGGGGTCGCAAAAGCATCAAGCGCGAATATTCAAAATCAGCGATAAACACAAAAAGTAGATCTATGTTTGGATCAAAAAGAATAAACACATCCAATGCCCGCATTAGAAAATCATATAAAGGTATGCGTTCAAAAAAGTTGAGTTACTGATGCTCTACCTCTACGAATTCCAAACATCGTCGGAAATCCTCACCCTTTTGGAATTCGTGCAGAGCCCGGACGATGCCCGAAAGTTTGCAGACACTTACATTAAATCTGTGAACGCCCGGCTGACAAACGAGGGATTTGATCCGCTGGAAACAAAAGAGATCTTGCGGTTTATTGCCCTTGTCGATTCCAGATTCCAAACATAACCCTATTTTATGTCCAATCTCCCTCTTCAATCAGAATATGAGCGGATCGTAAAGAACAGCGAACGCCTTTTTAAGCAGGTTAACCGGGCGAACCAAGCAGAATACGCAGCGCTCCTTAAAGATGTGCGGATGGAGGTTGCCGACGTTTACGCGAAGTACGCGAAGGCCGGGACACTTACCTATGCAGAGATGCAGAAGTACGACCGGATCAAGAAACTGAAAAGCGCGATCGATGGGATTGTAAAGGAGCGGTTCAGCACCATCAAAGCGCAGACGCAACAGACGCTCACAAAAAACGCAGAGGTAAGTTATGCGGCATCCGCTGAAGCAATCAGCACCGCGACAGATGTTGCAATATCGACAAAAATATCCGCCGATGCCGTAACGGAGATCCTTAAAAAACCCTCTGAAGGGTGGACGTATGCTGAGAGGATGGCGATCCGGCAGCGCGATCTTTCGGTCAGGCTGCAAGGCACCGTAACCAACGGGTTTGTGCGCGGGGATGCCTTGCAGGACGCATCGAAGGCGATAAAAGCCACGGTCGAAAAGGATTTTGTGAGGTTCCGCTCGTTCGCGGGCGATCTCAATCATAAAGTCTCTCAGGATGCCGTCCGGAAGTCCCAAAATGACGCGGGAGAGGAAGCCGATATCATGGTGGTGAGCACCTGGGTTACAGCGGGAGATAGTAATGTACGCGAGGCTCACAGGCTCCTTGACGGGCAGACCGTACGCGGCGATCAAAAGTTTGTTATCCCGTCTGGGGAGTTCAAAGGGTATTCGGCTGATGGACCCGGGGGATTTGGTGAACCGGCGCTCGATTATGGATGCAGGTGCATTCAGGTTGCCGATGTGGTTAAACGCGAGAGTTAACCGAAACCAATTAATATCTTAAAGTGAACAATATCTATTAAATCCGGAGGGCATCCCGCTCTCTACTATTCTTCCGTAACTTTCACAAGGGACGGCGCGGGACGAACTCGGTAGGCAAATCTTATGTCAGACGAACAGAGTAACCCAAATCCTCAGGGCTCCGGGACAACTCCTGCGGGAACTGATGGGAACGCATCTCAGGCACCAAAAACACCCGAATCGCCGGATATTGCGAAGATTATCCAGTCTGAAACCGATAAGGTCAGGACCGAATATTCCAAGCAGTTCAAGGCCCAGCAGGCAATGATCGACGAGCTCAAAAAGAGCCAGATGACCGAAGCGGAACTCCGGAAGTATAAGGAGGCCCAGCTTGGTGAACGTGAAGCCGCTCTCCAGCGCAAAGAGTTGGAATTGCTGGCTGTCGATGTCCTGCGGGAACACGAGATCCCCCTTAATCTGCGGGAGTTCATTGTCGGGAAAGATGCCGATGAGACCAAAGCGCGTGCGGCAGCTCTAAAGACCGAGTTCCAGAAGGCCGTTGAATCGGCTGTTGCGGAACGGTTCAAAGTAAACGGGCGCGAACCTCCCAAGGGAGATGGAGCGCCAACGGGTAAACGATACTATACCCGGGCCGAAGTCGAAGAGATCACTAAAAAGGTCACTCTTCCGAGCACTCCGCAAAAAGAGCGGGAGGCGACAATGGCCGAACTTCACGCGGCAATGCGTGAGGGAAGGATCAAGAACTAAAAACAGGAGAATAAGAATTGACTGTAAATAACTTCATTCCAACGATCTGGAGCGGTCAGGTATTCACTGATTTCCAGAAGGAAACGATCCTCGGCGGATTCTGTAACAGGAACTACGAGGGAGAGATCAACGGGCAGGGCGACACAGTTAAGATCAACTCTGTCGGACCGGTAACCGTTCGGTCATACACCAAGAACAGCACGAGCAACCTTACCGTTGAACAGCTCGCAGACTCTCAGACAACCCTTGTCATTGACCAGGCGGATTACTTCGCGTTCTCTGTCGATAACATCGACACTGCGCAGGCAAAGGGAGACGTAATGGGTGCCGGCATCACCAACGCATCTCAGGCAATGGCCGAGAAGGCAGACACGTTCATCGCCAACCTGTATACGCAGGCCGGTGCATCAACGTACGCCACGGTCACGCTCGCAAGTTCCGATCATGGAGTCCTCGATCTGTTCGGACGGGCCGCACAGCTCCTGAGCGAAATGAACTGCCCCAAGGCCGGGCGCCGGGCGTATATTAGCCCCTACGTGGAGGCCCAGCTTGTAAAGCAAAATGTCCTCATGACCAACGGACAGAACGCGGAGCTCTTCGGCAATGGGTACATCGGACGATATCTCGGATTTGACATCTTCGGCAGCAACAACCTCGCCACCGGCAGCACACACACCGCATCGAAGCCGGTCCATGAATGTATGTTCGGTACCCAGGAAGCGATCACCTTTGCTGATCAGATCGTCAAGACGGTCGCATACTCCCCAGAAGGTGCGTTCTCGGATGCCGTGAAGGGTCTGCATGTGTATGGCGCGAAGGTCATCAAGCCCAAGGCGCTTGTCGTCATTGAGACCAGGAGCACGTAATCATGGCAGCAACTACCACAGAATTTGATCCGGTTGTTCTTCAGAAGAACTCCTGCATCCCGTTCTCAACCGCAACGGTACCCAGCACCGGCATGAACTCAACCCAGGGCCCCCCGGGATGCATCTCACTGACCACCGCTGGAGATGTTGTCAGGATCCCGTTCAACAAACCAGACGGCCTGATGATGATCGAAGCGTCGTACTGGAATCCTGCAACCGGTTCAACCGCGATGTATGCGGCGATGGCACTCAGGAACCCTCCAAGTACTGACAGAATTGCATGGCGTGCCCCCGCCACCGGAATTGGCACTTCAACGGCAGAGAGCGGATGGCAGATGGTCCAGAGCACAGGACGCATCCTCGCAACCTCTACCCAGATGCAGACGTTCCTGTTCGGCCCCTTTGAAACTGCCCGCTACGGCCATGTGATGGCTGCATCTTCAAACGGTATTGACGCAAATCAGCCGTTCCTCGAAGTGATGTTTGGCTACTCAACAGCGGCCGCAGGCACGTGGGCAGCACTCGCAACCAACGCCCCGGCTGGTGGATACTACGTAAAAGCAATGGAACTCCCGAAGCCGTAAGGCCCGGGTAACAATCTCTTTTTCCCGCACGATAATATGGAATCCGTTGACACAGCAATCCCAGAAACCAGCACAAGCACCGAAGTACAGAACACCTCTTCTGAAATCCCGCAGGAACCGCAGTGGCTTACAACCGCTAAACGGTTTGAGCAGGCTCGCATCGATGGCAAAATTGAAAAGAAACGGCTCGCCATCGTAGGCTTTGCACCTACCCGCGATCTCGCACCATACGCGGATCCTACATGGGAAATCTGGGCACTTAACGACATGCGCCCGATCCGGGAAACCCGGCATTTTGATATCCATACCGTTGAAAACATCGAAACCGATGTCGTAGCCGGCAGGACGTCAAACGCCGCACGGAAAACCAACATCCCGGAACAGACACTTGACAACATGGGGATATCCGGACTCTCAAAACTCCAATGCCCCGTGTATATGCAGGACGTTAACGATCGCGTTCCCTATTCTGTCCGGTTCCCACTTGAAGAGATGCTTCTGACGTTCAAGAGCCGCAACCTTACCGGAGCCCGGTACTTCACGAACTCGATCTCATACATGCTCGCCTATGCTCTCTACGAGGGTATGGTTGTGGGGCATCAGTGGGACGAGATCCAGATTTTCGGTGTCGATATGGCCGTGGGTGATGAGTACATTGCTCAGCGCCCATCGTGCGAGTACTGGATAGGGATTGCGGAAGGTATGGGTATCAAAATGTATATCCCGGACGCTTCCGACCTGAACAAAACGGCATTCCTATACGCGTGGGAAGAGAATGCGCAAAAGGCGTTTGAAAACAAGATGCAGAAGATCGCAGATGATGCCAGGGCCCGCATGAACGGCCTCGCACAACAGCGGGCCGAGATCGACCGGCTGATCCATCATGCAGAAGCCCAGATCGGCACCGTAAGCGACCTTTCCCGCGTCTGGGCAAACGGAGACACCCGATTCATTCATTAAGGAGGTTCAATGGCGGCAATGCAGACCAGCGATGTAAAAGCCATTCTCGGTATCACGTCCACAGCCAACGACAGCCAGATCGCGGCGTTGCTCTACCCCTCCGCTGCATTTGCGGATGAGTATTGTAATTACGGATTGAGCCGGTACGTTTACCACAGGGACGATGTGCCAATCACACTCACTGCGTCAAGCTCTGCCGTGTTCATTACCAACGTTTCCAGCACCAGCACCACAGCGCCATATCCTTGGATCTCCCGGGATACCGTGAGAGTATGGAGCACTGACGAAAGCAAACAGTACGCAGAGGATCGGGACTATGAGATCGATTATGAAGCCGGTACAATTGTCAACCTGTCGAACTCGACGGACGGACTTAGTACCGGGGCAAATGTCCTAATCGACTTTGCTTTTATCGATCTCTCCGGTAACCGAAAGCCCGCCCAGGTTGCCGTTGCTCAGCTGGTGCAGGGAACGATCACAGTAAAGCCGGGCATCGCTTCCGAATCTGCCGGACCGCTCTCCCGCTCATACACGCAGGACGGGATCCCTCTCCAAGTTGCACGCACGCTTAAACCATTCCGCAGGCCGGTGATCCGATGAGCGGATTGTCCGATATTATTGATGGGTGGGCACATCAGAGCGTGACCTTTGAGACCCCGGGAACTCCAGACGGTTTCGGCAACCCATCAACCGGAACAGCAACGACTTACAACGCGATCATTGTACAGAATACCAAAATGGTAAGGGATCGAGCGGGAGTACAGGTTGTGTCCTCATGTCAGATCCTTCTGAATGGCTCCGTGTCAATTAATCCGGATAGCAAAGTCACTCTTCCGGATGGCACGCAACCGGTAATTATCAACACAGGAAAAACTCCGGATTTTGACGGAGTAAACTGTGTAACGGAGGTGTACACCTGACCCAACCAATCCCACGCGAACAAATGAGCGAACACGAACTACTGATCCGCATCGATGAACGGATGGAGACGGTACAAAAAACGGTTGAGAAGCACGAAACCCGCATATGTAATCTCGAGGTTGGATTCATTAAAGTTCTCGGTATCGGGTCTTTAATTGGATTGATAACTGGATTCTTCGGTGGAAAACTCGGGGGTACAAATTAAATGTCGGACTCGCTCGTAATTGAGATTAAAGGCTTTGACCGCGTTCAGGCCAATCTCCGTAACCTTCACGAGCGGGCACCGGCAGAGTTTGGAGAAGCGGCCCGAGAAGAGATGGACGATGCCATGATGGAATCACAGGCGGAATGCCCGTATGATTTCAGCAATCCCCACGCAGACGGTACCCCTCACATGCGAGATACGGCATTGGTTCAGGGGCCATTCTTTGATGAAAATGGCGTCCTGATCACTCTTTCGTATGATGTACCATACGCGGCAATCCAGCACGAGACCCCCGAGTACCGGCACTTGTGGCCTACCAAATGGAAGTTCCTGGAAGATCCGGTTAACCGCAGGATCCCTCGTATCGGTCCGGCTCTCATCAAACGGATGGAGTTGATTTTGCAAGGCAACAATGAACGCATGAACATCACGTCGCCTTATGCGGCACGCAGGGACTATGCGCGGGCACAATCTGCCTTTGCATCAGCCAATCTTGCTAATGCCGGGCATCTGGTCGGGAGGTTCGCATGACGCTCTGGCACGAGTATTTGGCGCAGTACTTGGAGGATTCCACCACAGCGATCGGGGTCTTCTCTCCCACAAGCACGCAGACCCGGGATATTTACTGCAACCAGTTGCCCGGATCAACCGCATCGCTGATAGTCCTTTATCCCTATGCCGGGCTTTCACCTGATTGGACCATGGACGGCATCAACTTCCGGCATCCTCGCCTGAACATTGCGGTACATTCCACCGCGGCGGATGGAGGGTACCAGAAAAGTATTGATATAAGAACACGGCTCGACCACGCTCACGATCTTGCGTTCCCGTCATCGACCGCCCCGGTTATCCGCTTCCCGCTCGTCAAAGCATTGGGGGAGCCGGAATACTTGGGAAAAGACGAGAACGGGCGCGGGTATTGCGTGACCAACTATGATGTCGAGTACCTAACGTAACGGAGGAAAACAACAATGTCAACACTGATTAATGGAAGAGCAGGATACCCGAGTTTCCTTTCGCTTTCGAGCGTGGGATCGACCGGGACATTTACTGAAATTGCGGGCATCACCCGGATAGGCGCGATCGGGAAGTCAAAGAAGACTATCCCTCTCGGACTGCTCGGGACTACTGACGGATACGATCAGGTGATCCCTGGAGGAGAGACAGTAACTCGCTCGATCCCATTCACCGGAGTGTACCTATCGTCCAACACGTACCACTCATCGCTGATTCCGGGTCTCATGGACGCGGGCACCCGCGTTGGATGGAAGATCGGAGTTGCCGGCACCAGTTCGAATAACATCTGGTACGGTGACGGGTTCTTTGATGACTACGAACTCGGAGAACTTTCTGACGACAAAGTAACCTTCACGTTCAGCCTTAAGCCAACCGGAAAACCGCTCGGACCCTTATCGAGCACAACCTGAGGATAACCATGAGTGACGCAGCAATTCCCGTAACACTGGCGGGCAAGGTGTACCATCTCCGGTACACCTATCCCGATTTCAAACTGATGGAAGAAACCCTCAAAATGGGATTTAAACATTTCATTGAGCCCGAGATATTCCCCACAATGACAGCTCAGGGAGTCTTCCTGTGGTGCGGTCTAAAGAAAGAGATTCAGGAGAACGGGCGATGGGTCCATGTATTCCCGCAAACCGAAGAAGGATTAGAGCAGGCGTGCGCTTTGCTCTGGGACCACGTAACCGCGACCGGGATCCCCGCTGAAGTCTCAAACGCGATCTTCGATGCGTTCACAACTACAGGCCCATGGAAAAAGGCCACTCATCAAACGCCTGAACCAAAGGGGAAAAAGAAACCAAAAAACTTGAAGACCTGATCGCCGATGCAAAGAGCGCGGCGTTCGGGATCTGTCAACTCACACCGGCGCAATTCAACAATTACAGTATCGCGGAACTCAACGAAACCATAGCGGCACGGGTAAAAGAAATGGATCGGATCAACGAGTTCAATGATGCGATGAATGCACAGCAATGCGATATCATAGCAAAGTGTGCCGGAATCAAAGGAACGAAACCCGCTGATTTCATGTTACTAAAGCGGGAAACATCGAATAAAATCAAAGATCTGGAGTACGATACCCCGGGCCAGATTGCAGCCAAACTCTCTATGATGTGAGGTAAAAAAGATGGAAGTAGGATCTATCCTGTTAAAATTCGGAGTCGATACGTCCGGATTAAAAACTGGCCTCAAAGATGCAGAAGCCGGGATGCTCTCATGGAGAAAAAAAACACTTGCGGGTACCAGCGAAACGCTCAAATGGGGTGCTGCAATTACGGCAACTCTTGCACCGCTTGCAGCCGCAGGGTATGCCGTAGCCGAATTTACCAACAAAGCTGCAGCGATGGGGAAGGCGATAAAAGATAATGCCCGCGATCTCGGGCTGTCCACCGAACAGTACCAGAAATGGACGCATGCGGCAATAGCAACAGGATCGAGCGCCGAAGAAATAACCTCCGCGATAAGAATGTTAACTATTCGGATGGGTGATGCTGCTGATCCCGCTTCAGATGTTGCAAGATATCTCAAAGCAATGGGGATCTCTGCTTACGATTCCAGCGGAAAATTGAGAGATACAAATGCGGTGCTCCTCGACATCCTCCCCGCATTGAATGCACTTCCGGAAGGTATGGATCGCAATCAGGCGAGCATGGTACTTTTCGGGCGCGGATTTTCTAATATCGCGGATCTCACAAGCCTATCACGCCAGGAACTTGAAAAATTATTGGCCGTCCCGTCACCATTCACCGATGAGGAAATTTCCCAGATGGATGATTACAATACACAACTGGCACTCATTAACGAAAAATGGGAAATAATGTCTGCTGATATCGGTCTTGAACTTATCCCACTGATGGAGGATCTTTTAACTCTGGTTGAGGATACGCGATGGGCGGCAACTCCAATGATCGATTTCATTGAGAAGGCGGTATTTGGTATCCATACTCTCACCACTGGGTTAAAACTTATGTGGTTGACAGGCCCAAAGGGTGCCGGAGGGGATTACGGAGCAGCCGCTCAAGCGGAATATGATCGCATATACCAAGAATGGATTGATGCCGGGTACTCGTTAGAGACCGGAAGGTCTTCGACAGTCGCTCAAAATAAAAAATCAGCCGGCACACCACTCAAGATTGAACCAAAAGACGCGGCAGAACTCGCCAAAAAAGCGAAAGAGGCTGCAAAAGAAGTTAGAGACCAAAACCTTTCATATCAGGAAATGGTTGATATCACCCTCCCGAATCTCAAAGAGGCATTAGATCAGGCAAAACGGGTCGGATTAAAATCGGAGATCGAAAAGGCCCAGATAGCACTCGACAAAGGCGTCAACTCTGCAAACGACATGGGCGAGGCCCTTGGAAAAGCCGCAATAAAAGCATCAGATATCAAAGCCAGTATATCGATCGCGTCCGGCTGGTCCTCAAAGAGCAAAGTTGGTACCGCCGGGTCAGAGATGGCCCTGTTCATGATAGATGAGATGCAGCACGGAGCCTCGTATGAGGTGGCCCTGGCAGCGTGGCAGTCAAATGCCCACAGCTACAACGCATGGGTTGATAATGCCGGTACTCTCGGGTTGGCAATCGGAGAGACGGAAGCGGCAAAAACCACGCGTAACCAGGGGAGGAATGAGCGTGAAGCATTGGCGGCAGCGGCAAAAACGAGTACAAGTACTGCCACAACGACAGATACCGCCGTTGCAGCAACCCCTCAGGCCGAATATGAGATCCAGGGAACGGCACTCGAAAAACTCACCAATACTACAACCACTGAGTACCAAAAACAGACGGATGCCTTTAAGAAACACCTTGATGATGTTGCCGCGTACCGTATCGCTCAATACCCAATCCTTGAAAATCTAGACCTTGTTCATTTCGCTACGTTCGAGGAGACGGCCAAGGTAAGCCAGCAAAAAGTATTGGATAATATGGCGCAACTCGTGAACTTTGCCGGGCAGAATATTATCAAACAATATTATGTTGTTGAGGGATCAAAAGGCCCAGATTGGACCCCCCCTGCATTCACTTCCATTAAAGCCCCACAACTTGCCAGCGCTGATTTCACTCAGGTTGGTGCGGCAGTAACGGCCATAGTCGCAAAGGGTCTGGGACAGGGCACAAGCGCCAGCAACGCCGGAAATACCACAACGATTAGTACAA
>Ga0116170_10002799_pt1 | contig 16622 bp, 15 predicted proteins | sample AD_JPNHW1_MetaG_FD_89797 | JGI IMG/M metagenome (GOLD analysis project Ga0116170, IMG submission 89797) | Active sludge microbial communities of municipal wastewater-treating anaerobic digesters from Japan - AD_JPNHW1_MetaG | ecosystem: Engineered > Bioreactor > Anaerobic > Digestate | place...
CCGGCGTCGGTGCGCGCTACACCTTCGTTGCGAGGCTCGAAAGCGCCTGACAGCGAGCATTTGTAAAGGACGGAGATAAAATGGCCCCGGATATCGAGCGCCGGGTTGATTATCTGATTGATCGCCAGCGGCTGCGGCTCAAAAGTCACGGCCGCCCCGATCTCGGTCTCGGCCACTTTCAGGATCCTTGTTTCCAGGGTTTCGCGGAACCTTACTATCCCGCCCGGCAAATGCCAACCCTGCCCGGCGTACTGGTCGTTGCGCCAGGCTAAAAGGGTGCGCCCTTTTTCATCTTTAACCAGCAAGTCCACATTTACCATGGGCGTAACGCGGCTGACATAATAGAACACGTCGTCGGGCAGCCCCAGGGAAGGATCCGGTACTTGTTTCGTAAGGACGACTACGGCCTCTTTAATATCCATAAGCGGCACCTGCAGCTAAAAAAGCGTATAGACGAACGGCGCGGGCTGAGAGCCCGAAGTAAAAACGATCAGCGCACCTATAGCGAGCAACCCGAGGATGATGGGAGCGAGCCAATATTTCTTATGCGTTCCGAGGAACCGCAGGAATTCTTTTACCGTAGACATAGCTGGCAAGCTCCGCGGCGCAAAGCCCCTACTGTTTGCGGCCGTAAATATCGTTGAACCGGACGATGTCGTCCTCGCCCACGTACTCTCCGTTCTGCACCTCTATCATTTCCAGCGGGACTTTGCCCGGGTTCTCCAGGCGGTGGCCGGTGGACTTGGGCACGTAAGTGCTCTCGTTCTCGTGTACCAGCGACACTTTCTCGCCCAGGGAAACCTTGGCGGTGCCCCTCACGATTATCCAGTGTTCGCTGCGGTGGTAATGCATCTGGTGGCTGAGCTTCTGGCCCGGCTTGACCACGATGCGCTTGATCTTATAGCGCGGCCCTTCCTCCAGCACGGTATAGGAGCCCCACGGGCGGTAGGTGGTGGTATGCTCCACCACTTCTTTGCGCTTGCGCTCCTTGAGCAGGTCCACAACTTCCTTCACGCGCTGGGCCTCGCCGCGCCGGGCTATAAGCAGGGCGTCGACGGTGTCGATGATGATCAGGTCTTTGAGCCCTATGGTGGAAATAAGGCGGCCCTCGCCCATCACGATGGTCCGCTTCGTATCCAGGGCCAGCACGTCGCCCACCTTGACGTTGCCTTCAAAATCCGGCTTTATCACCTCGGGCAGAGAATCCCAGGAGCCGACGTCGGACCAGAGGATGTCGATAGGCAGCACCGCCGCCTTTTTCGACTTTTCCATCACGGCGTAATCTATGGAGATGGACGGCATGTTCTTGAAATCGGCGGTCATCTTCGCCAGCGTCTGCCCCATTTTGCGGCTTATCTCCGGGGCGTAGGCTTTGAATTCGGCCAGCATGGTGCCCATGGTGAACGCGAACATCCCGGAGTTCCAGTAGTAGTTCCCGTCCTTCAGGTATTTCTCCGCGGTCCTGACGTCGGGCTTCTCCGCGAACTTCTCCACCTTGCACACCCCGCCGTTGCCGGGCGCCTTGCCGCCCTTCTTGATATACCCGTAGCCCGTTTCCGGGCGGCCGGGCTTTATGCCGAAGGTGACGATAGCGCCCGCTTTGGCGGCTGTCTCAGCCTGCCGCGCGTACCGGGCGAATTTCTCCACCGGCTCGATGATATGATCGGAGGGGCAGATAAAAATGACCTCGTCCTTGACGCATTTGAGCTTCTCCGCGCAGTATTTCATTACCAGCGCTATGGCCGGGGCGGTATTGCGCCCGACGGGTTCAAGGATGACGTTGGCTTCGATGGCCGGGGAGACCGCCCTGAGGTCCTCCTGCACGTGGAACCGGTAATCCTCGTTGGTGATGACAAAAATATCCTTGAGCGGCACCACCGCGGCCAGGCGCTCCACCGTCTGGCACAGCAGCGACTTGCCGCCGTTGAGCTTGATGAACTGTTTGGGCAGGCCGTAGCGGGAAACCGGCCACAGCCGCGTGCCCGAACCGCCAGCGAGGATTATAGCTTTCATAAGTTCACCTTCTTTTTGCCCAGGCGGCGCAGCTCGGCGTCCACCATCAGCGCCACCAGGTCCTTGAATTTCGTCTTCGGCGCCCAGCCGAGCTTCGTCTTCGCCTTGGTGGCGTCGCCCACCAGCAGGTCCACCTCGGCGGGGCGGTAGAATTGTTTGGAAACCTCCACCAGCGCGCGGCCGGTGGCGGCGTCCAGGCCCTTCTCTGCCAGGCCGTGCCCTTTCCACTCCAGCCTGAAGCCGGCGGCCAGAAAGGCGGCCTCCACGAATTCGCGCACCGTATGCGTCTCGCCGGTGGCCAGGATGTAGTCGTCGGGCCTGGGCTGCTGCAGCATCAGCCACATCCCTTCCACGTACTCCCGGGCGTAGCCCCAGTCCCGGCGGGATTCCAGGTTGCCCACCGTCACTTTTTCCTGCAGCCCCTTTTTAATGCGGGCGGCCGCGGCGGCTATCTTGCGGGTTACGAATTCCTCCCCCCGCAGCGGGCTCTCGTGGTTGAACAGGATGCCGCAGCTGGCGTGCATGCCGTAGACCTGGCGGTAGTTCACCGTTATCCAGTGGGCGTAAAGTTTTGAAACCCCGTAAGGGCTTTTGGGATGGAAGGCGGTGGTCTCGTTGCGCTGGGCGCTGCCGGTGCTGCCGAAAAGCTCGGCGGTGGAAGCCTGGTAGAACTTCGCCCCGGGGCGCGCCTTGCGCAGGGCCTCGAGCAGGCGGGTAACGCCCACGGCGTTCACCTCCGCCGTCAGCACCGGCTGGTCGAAGGACAGCTGAACGAAACTTTGCGCGGCGAAATTATAAACCTCGTCGGGCTTCACCTTTTCCAGCGCGTCTATGATATTAGTGGGTTCCAGCAGGTCCAGAGCTATTTCCTGCACCTGCCCTTCGATACCCAGCTCGCGCAGGCGCCACAGGCCGGAATCCCCGCTGCGGTCCGCACCGCAGACCTGGTAACCTTTTTCCAGCAGGAAGCGGCTCAGGTATGCCCCGTCCTGGCCGCGGTGGCCCGTGATCAAGACTTTTTTCATAGGCTCAGCAGTTCTTCAGACCGGCGAAACCGCCTTTCTTAAGATGCTGTTCGCTGCGCGCCAGGTTCAGGTCGCTGGCGGCCATTTCGGCCACCAGGCGCTCAAAGGTTATTTCCGGCTTCCAGCCCAGCATACGGCGGGCCTTGGCGGGATCGCCCAGCAGCGTTTCCACTTCGGCCGGCCGGTAGAAGCGCTGGTCCACGCGCACGATTACGTCGCCCTTTTTAAGTTTTACCTCGCCGGCAAGACCGGGCGGAGGATTGACCGCCTTAACTATGCCGCGCTCGGCAACGCCTTTGCCCTGCCAGGCTATGGTTATGCCGATCTCGCGGGCCGCCAGCTCTATGAATTTACGCACCGAGTACTGCCGCCCCGTGGCAACCACGAAATCCTCCGCCTTCTTCTGCTGCAGCACCAGCCACATGGCGCGCACATAATCCCTGGCGTGGCCCCAGTCGCGCAGGGAATTCATATTGCCCATCGAAAGGCAGCTCTGCGCGCCCAGCAGGATGCGGCCCAGGGCGCGGGTTATCTTGCGCGTCACGAATTCCTCGCCGCGCAGCGGGCTCTCGTGGTTGAACAGGATGCCGTTGCTGGCGAACATGCCGTAAGCCTCGCGGTAGTTGACCGTTATCCAGTAGGCGTACATCTTGGCCACGCCGTAAGGGCTGCGGGGATGAAAAGGCGTCGTCTCGCTCTGCGGAATTTCCCGTACCTTGCCGTACAGCTCGGAGGTGGAGGCCTGGTAAAGGCGCGTGGTCTTAGCCAGCCCCAGCAGGCGCACGGATTCCAGCAGGCGCATGGTGCCCAGCCCGTCGCAGTCGGCGGTATACTCCGGCTCCTCGAAGCTGACGGCCACGTGGCTCTGCGCGCCCAGGTTATAGATCTCGGCGGGCTTTATCTCCGCTATGAGGCGGGTGAGGTTGGTCGAATCGGTAAGGTCGCCGTAATGCAGCTTGAGACGGGAAGCCCCCGGGTTGGCGGCGTCGTAGAGGTGGCTGATGCGGGAAGTATTGAAAGAAGCGCTGCGGCGGCGCAGGCCGTGCACCTCGTAACCTTTACCGAGCAGCAGTTCCGCCAGGTAGGAACCGTCCTGACCCGTAATACCGGTGATCAAAGCTTTCTTCATATTGCCCTCCTGAAGCCGCGGCGGCCGCGCCATTGCCTATAATATAAATATTATATCAAAGATAAAAAAGGGCGGGCTATTATATTGCGGTTTCAAAGCCGTCGCGAGCCGCGGCGGTTCCGGGGAATACTTTGCGGGCGCGGCGCAGCGCCATGGCGCGCAGCGCGCGGGCGGGGTATCGTTCGGCGGAAAAATGGGTAAGCACAAGGCGGCGCGCCCCGGCTTCCAGGGCCAGCTGTCCCGCGGTCTCAGGGTTAAAATGCGGCCAGGCCGGGTTAGCCTCGCCCGGCAGGTGGGCGCATTCGGTTATCAGCAGGTCCGCGCCGGCGGCCAGTTTTAACGCATTGGAGCAGTAGCCGGTGTCGGTGCAATAGGTAAGGACCTTCCCCCCCAGTTCCAAGCGCATGCCCAGCACCGGGTCGGCGTGCAGCAGCGGCAGCGTGGTAAGTTTAAACGGAAGTATCCCCGCCTCGGAAGGCAGTTCCAGCACCTTTACGGCATAGGGCAGCTCTTGCAGCGGCACGGTAAAAGGAGCGCTCACAAAATCGTCCAGCAGGCGGCGCGCCCCCTTTCCGGCGCAGATGGTGAGGCCTTTGCGGAACCGGAACTTGACCAGCGTATGCAGCCCCGAAATATGGTCCAGGTGGAAGTGGCTGAGCAGCAGGAAGACGGGCTTGGAACCGTCGCAGTATTTATCCAGCTTATGCAGCCCGTTGCCGGCGTCCAGCACGATGTCGAACTCCGGCGTCCTGACCAGGGCGCACACGGTATTGCCGATGCGGTTGTCATACCACCCGTTGGTACCCAGGAAGATCAGTTTCATTTCGCCGCGTAATTTTTTTTCAGCCAGTTCTTATAAGCGCCGGTCTTCACGTTCTTCACCCAGCCGCCGTTGGCCAGGTACCAGGCCACGGTGCGGTCCAGCCCTTCTTTAAAGGTCACGGATGGCGTCCAGCCCAGCTCGCGCTTAATTTTGGAAAAATCTATCGCGTAGCGCCGGTCATGGCCCGGGCGGTCCTTCACGTAGGTGATCAGGTCGCGGTATTTTTTACCGGCCAGCGCGGGATTCGCAGCCGAAGGCGCCAGGCGCTCCAGCGCCGAGCAGATGCCCTTCACCACGTCGATATTCTTCATTTCGCAATTGCCGCCCACGTTATAAGTTTCTCCGCAGCGGCCCTTGTTCATTATGCGCCAGATCGCGGCGCAATGGTCCCCGACGTAAAGCCAGTCGCGCACCTGCAGGCCGTCGCCGTAAACGGGCAGCGGCTTTCCTTCCAGCGCGTTCAAGATCGCCAGGGGAATAAGCTTCTCGGGAAAGTGGTAGGGCCCGTAATTATTGGAACAGTTGGAAACGGTCACAGGCAGGCCGTAGGTGTGGTGGTAAGCCCGCGCCAGGTGGTCCGAAGAGGCTTTGGACGCGGAATAGGGGCTGCGGGGATCGTAAGGAGTGGACTCTTTGAACTTCCCGGTCTTACCCAGCGACCCGTAAACCTCGTCGGTGCTTACGTGGTGGAAGCGGAAGGGCTGCCGGCTCCCGGCGCCGGCAGCCGGCTGCAGCCAGGCCTGCCGGGCGGTTTCCAGCAGGGCGAAGGTGCCGTGGATGTTGGTCTCGACGAAATCCTTGGGCCCGAAAATGGATCGGTCGACGTGGCTCTCGGCGGCGAAATGCGCGACGGCGCCGGGCTTATACTTTTCAAACACTCCGGCCAACAGCTTGAAATCGCAGATATCGCCTTTCACGAACACGTAGCGGCTTTTATACTTGCGCCCGATATCTTCCAGGTTCTCCGGGTTGCCGGCGTAGGTAAGCTTGTCCAGGTTCACGAGCCTGCCGGAAAAACCTGTCTTCTCAAGAACATAACGTATGAAATTGGAGCCGATGAACCCGGCCCCGCCGGTTACAAGGATAGTGTCATAAGCCATCTCAATTCCTCCCCGTGTGTTCCGCGGCGACTTTGGCCAGGTAATGGCCGTAAGTGTTCTTGTTCAGGGTCTGAGAGAATTTCAGCAGCTGGTCCCTGTTGATATAGCCCATGCTGTAGGCTATCTCTTCTATGCAGGCGATCTTGAGCCCCTGCCGGCGCTCGACGGTGGCGATGAATTCGCCGGCCTCCAGCAGGCTTTCAAAAGTGCCGGTATCCAGCCAGGCGTAGCCGCGGCCCAGCAGCTCCACTTTCAGGGCGCCGCGCTTGAGGTATTCCTTGTTCACGTCGGTGATCTCAAGTTCGCCGCGGGCGGAAGGCTTTATGGTCCCTGCGGTCTTTACCACGTCGTTGGGATAGAAATACAGGCCCGTGACCGCGTAATTGGATCTGGGCGCGGCGGGTTTCTCCTCTATCGAAAGCGCCTTGCCCTCCTTGTCGAAATCCACCACGCCGTAGCGCTCGGGGTCGTTCACATAATAGCCGAAAACGGTGGCGTTGCCCTCTTTGGCGGCGGCCACGCCCCGCTGGAAAGCCTCGGGCAGCCCGTGGCCGTAGAAGATATTGTCGCCCAGCACCAGGGCTACGTCGTCGGAACCGGCGAATTCAGCGCCCAGGAGGAACGCCTCCGCTATGCCGTTGGGCGCGGGCTGTTCCTTATAGCTGAACTTAAGGCCCCAGGCCGAGCCGTCGCCGAAAATATCCCTGAACCGCGGCAGGTCCTTGGGCGTGGAAATGATGAGGATATCCCGGATACCGGCCAGCATCAGGGCCGACAGGGGATAATAGATCATCGGCTTATCGTAAACCGGCAGCAGTTGCTTGCATACCACGCTGGTTATCGGGTAAAGCCTGGTCCCGGAGCCGCCCGCAAGTATTATTCCTTTCATGTTCTCTCCTTCCGATGCGGACTAAATTTTAAGATCCTTCAACAGAGGCAAAGCCAGGTCCTTGGGGGACAGCAGGCGTTTCCCGGCGGGCCACTTAACGGCCAGTTCCGGGTCGTCCCAGCGCACGCCGCCGTCGTGGCTGGGAGCGTATTCTTTTGAGCACTTATAGCTGACCTCAGCCTCCCCGGTAAGCGCGTAAAAACCGTGCGCGAAACCCGCCGGGATATAAAGCATCAGGCCGGTCTCGCCGGACAGTTCCACGCCGAAACTTCTGCCGAAGGTTTTAGAGCCCGGGCGCAGGTCCGCCGCCACGTCGAAGATGCGGCCCCGGCCGCAGCGCACCAGCTTGGCCTGGGCGTGCGGCGGCCGCTGAAAATGCAGGCCGCGCAGCACCCCCTTGCGCGAAACCGAAAGGTTCTCCTGCACAAAGACGTCCTTGATGCCGGCCTTCCTGAATTCAGACATCTTATATCTTTCCGAAAAAGTCCCGCGCCCGTCGCTGCCTATCTCCGGCTGCACCAGCAGCAGCCCGGGCAGGGGCGTCTTTTTAAAAGTGAATTTCATCGTGTTCTCCTTGAACCATTCTTACCGTTCAGCGCCGCGGGCTATTTATTCAGCAGCACTATGTCCGCGCGCTGCTGGGCGAAGGTGTCGTCGAAGCCCTCGTAAGACAACAAATTTTCGGGGCACATCAGCAGGTTTTTCAGATATTGTTTTATCAGCCCGGCCTGCGTCTCGGCGAGGGCTTTGGTCTGGGCGTAAACGTTCACCTTCAGGGGCATATTGTAATAGCGGCGTTTTATAAGGTCGCCGGTCGCGGCCAGCAGGGATTCTCCCTTTTCCTTATCGACGACCTTCGCTGATTTATTCGGGCCGAAAAGCAGGGAAGAGTCCAGGCTTACGGTAAGCCGGGAGCCTTTCTGATAGACGATGGCGTAGAACCGCACCAGTTCGCCGATGACGGTCTTGGGCGCGCCGTATTCATCGGTAAAAACGTACATGGGCGCGTAGCTGTGGCCGGCGCGCACCCATTCGCGCTGGTCGTTCTCGCCGCTCCAGCTTATGCTTTCCGGGGGCAGGCCGGAGCCGGTGTATTTGTGGAAGATCTTCCCCTCTTCGTCGGTGATGGAGAGCGTCCATTGCAGCGCTTTCGCGGTCTTCTCGCTATAGGTCCGGCTGAACACTTCCTCGAACTTGCGCAGCGGGTAAAAAGTTATCACGGTGCGGTCGCTGAAAGAAGTGAGCCAGGGCTTGATCACGCGCGCGCTCAAAAGCTTTTCGGGGTAGTTGCGGGAGAAGCTTACGAAATCTCCGGACTCGAACAAGAAGAGGTTCTTATCGGACTCGAAAGACTTCTTTATGCTTTCCAGGTTGTCCGTCTTCACCTTCAGCGGCGGTTTCCGGGTACGGATCTCGGCTGCGGCCTCGGCTTTGATCACGACCTCCTCGGGCACCTCGCCGTAGGCGGCGGTGGAGGTTTCCTGCGCCGCAGCCGGCCGCAGGGCGAGAAAAAGCAAAGGCAAGCAGAGCGAAATCAAGGTTGAAGACCGGCTAAGTTTCATGTTTTTACTCCGCCACGAACCTGAACGTTATGATGCCCCATTGCGTAGAGGGCCCGCCGCCGATAGCCTCGAAAGCCCAGCGCTTAATAGCGTCCAGCGCCAGGCGGTCGAGCGCGCCGTAGCCGGACGTTTTCTCTACGGCGGGGTTATCCAGCACCCGCCCGGAATTATCCACGAAGAATTTCACGGAGACGGCCGCCTCCAGCACGCCGCGGTCGCGCGCCCAATCCGGGAAAGCCGGGGCGTAATAAGTTACGACCTTGCGCTTCGACAGCGGCCCGGTAATTTCCAGGCGGGGCGCCGCTTCCACCCGGGCCTGGCGCAGCGTTTCATTGTTGCGGCGCAGGGAAATGGTTTCCGCCGTCATCACCGGCTGCGGCCTGGCGGCCAGCTGCACGCCGGCGTCGCGGGCCTCGGTCAGCCGCTGCGGCGCGGCCGCGATGATCGCGGCGGGCCTGGCGGCGGCGATGGTCCCTTCGCGCTCGGCCAGGCCCTGCGGCCCCGCAACGCCGCGCCGGGCGGTATCCACGGCCACGTTAAGTTCCTGCATGGTCTGCGGGCGGACGACGGGCCCGGAATCCTCGAATTTCAGGCCCTTGGGCATGGCCGGCGCTTTTTTCATCCCGACCTCTTCCAGCTCGATGCGCGGGGCCAGCGCCTGCGCGCCTCTTTCCGGCCTCAGCTCCAGCCCGGCGTCCTTGGGTCCGGCGGCCAGTTTCCTGCCGGCGTCCATTTCCAGTTTCTCGGCGGCCTGCAGCTTGCCGCCGCGCTCCATGAGCTTCTGCGGCAGGTCCAGCGCTTTGCGCGTCTGCTCCGGGGCTTTGATATCCAGCGGGGCCAGCGGCTTGAGCTTCGGCACTTCCGGCACCTCGAGCTTGGGCAGTTCGGCGATGACGGGCTTAGGCAGCTGCGGCAGCGCCAGCTTAAGGAAATTGAGCGTCTTGTTCTTTTCCGGATTCGCTTTAGCTTCTTTCTCCTGCAGGATGAGGTCGACGTTATTGAGCACTACGTTCCTCGTTTCCGGGCGTACCAGCACGAAATAGATATACAGCGAAAGGAACAGCGCGTGGAAGGCTATTGAAGCCAGCAGCGGGTAGGTTATGGTGCGTTCGTCGCGGTAAGACATTTCAGGGCCGCTTTTTCCCTTTTTGTTCGGTCGCTATGGTTATCCCCGTGGCGCCCGCTTCCTTGGCGCAGCGCATAACGTCCGTGAGTATGCCGTAGCCTGCTTCGGCGTCGGCCTTTATCACCACCATTTTCGAAGCGCCGTTCTTAAGCGTCTCCCCTACGCCGGCCAGCAGCTCGGGTTCGGAGGTGAAGACCTTTTCGTTGACCGCGTATTTCGCTTCGGCGGAAATGGTGACGGTGACCTTATCCTTTTCCTCGCCTTCCTGCGTCTTGGCCTGGGGCAGGTTAACCTTTAAGGCCGGGTCCGACAGCAGCGGGGCCGTGACCATGAAAATGATAACGAGCACCAGGCAGACGTCCACCAGCGGCGCCACGTTGATGCCCGCCATTATAGTATCGTCGTTCTCGACTTTAAAGGACATAAGTTCTTTTTCCCGGCTCCGGTCCCCGTCAGTTCCGCATCAGCGCCATTTTCAGCGCGCCCGCCTGCTTGGCGTCGTCGAGCAGGCCGACCACCTGCCCCACCTTGTTCTCGGTATCGGCTTTGACTATCACGAATTTATCCGCGCTCTTGAGCAGGGCGCCGCCCACCGCGGCCTGGTACTCTTCCCTCGCCAGCTCCTTCCCGTTCAGGGTAAGGCGGCCGTCTTTTGTAAGCTTGACCTGCACGCTTTCCGACATGGAAACTTTGCCGACCTGCGCGCTGGCCTTGGATTGCAGCACCTTTATTCCCGCCTGTATCGCGAACGGGGCCACGGCCATGAAAATGATCACCAGCACCAGCGAAACGTCCACCAGGGGCGTAAGGTTGATGTCTGTGATCGGATCTTCAGAACCGCCGGAAGATATAGCCATATAAGATGAGCCTAAACAGGGGCCGCGGTCAAAGAGAAGCTTTCTAACGCGCGGCGCCGCCGCTTTACTTGTTCCCTATCATTATCACCAGCCGCGCGGAAAAGATCTCCAGCTCGCTGGAGATCACTTTGGTCTTGCGCATGAAGTAGTTGTAAATTATCACCGCGGGAATAGCCACGGCGAGGCCTCCGGCGGTGGCCACCAGGGCCTCAGCTATGCCCTTGGCCACTACGGTAGGGCCGCCGGTACCGGAAAGGGCCAGGTCCCGGAAAGCTTTTATGATGCCCACCACCGTGCCGAAGAGCCCGATGAACGGGGCGATATTCCCCATGGTTCCCAGCACGCCCAGGTTCCGCTCCAGCATCAGCCTTTCCTCCTGGCGCTTGGTAGCCAGCAGTTCTTCCAGATCGCGGCGGGGCATTTCCCGGTGCTGCAGGGCGTAATTGAACAGGCGGGAAACGGGAGAATCTATCTTGGCGGTATAATCCAGCGCCTTGTCCACGTTGCCGCTCTTCAGCATGCCGCTGACATGGGCCAGGAACTCGTCCACTTTCCTCTGCCTGGCTTTGCGGAAGAAGAACCAGCGCTCGAAAGCGAAAGTAACGGACAGCACCGAGCAGCACAGCAGGATGACCAGGGTAAAACTATCCTTAAAGATCGCGAGATAATTTATATTTTCCATAAGTTTCTCCTGAGCTTAACGACGAGGTTTAGAACAGGCGGCGCTCAGCGCGCCGCTTTGGCTTTCTTAGCCGCCGGCCTCTTTTTCTTCACGGCTTCTTTTTTAGGGGCAGGCGCTGGCTGCGCTGTCTTTTTCACTGCGGGCGCCGGGTCGGCCGGCGGCGGCGCGGCGGCGGCGGGCGCGGCCGGGACGGGTTCCGGCGCCGGCGCTATCAGTTCCTGGATCGGCGCGGGTTCCTGCGCCGGCTGCGCCTCCGGCTGGCCGGCAGGGGCCGGCGTGTCGGAGGTGCTTTCGGGGACGGCGGCGCCGCCCGCCGCGCGGTTCATCTGGTGCAGGGCCTTGGCCCTGCCCGCCGCCGCGCCGGCGAACTCGGGCTTGCGCGAATTCAGGGCGATATCTTCGTACACGCGGGCCGCCTCGCCGTAATTTTTTTCAGCCTCGTACAGTTCGCCCAGCTTTACCAGCCCCTGCAGGCGCCAGGCGTTATAGAGGGGCTGCTGCTTGCTGAGCCGCTCCCAGTAATCCCGCGCCTCTTCCAGCTGGCGGTTGTCGGCGCTGAGCTCGCCCATGTAATACATGGCTTCAAGCCCGTCGTCGCGGCCTTCCGCTTCGCCGTAGATCTGGGTAAGGGTCTTGAGGGCGCCGGACAGGTCCCCCCGCGTCTTCTGGATATTGTAGATCTCCCACAGCGCGGCCAGCGAATCGTCGGATTTGCCGGTCAGGTTGTAATACTTGCGGTAGGCCGCCTCGGCCTTATCCACCGCGCCGGTGGTTTTATAGCACAGCGCGAGGTTGAAGAGGGCGGGCTTCACGTATTCGCTCTGCGGGTACAGCGAGACCAGGTTCGAATACGCCGCGGCCGCCTCCTCGTGCTTCTTCTGGTTGTAATAGGCGTTGCCCAGGCGGAACAGCGCCACGGCGTGCTCCTTGGCGTCGGGGTAATTGCGCGTGAACCGGTCAAAGACGCCCGCCGCGTTGTCCATCTCCCCCGCCTGGAAATAAGCCTCGCCCAGGTAGAACTGCGCGTCCTTTATCTCCGGGTGGTCGATGTAATCCACGCTGAATTTCTTAAGGTTGGCGATAGCGCCGGCATAATCCTTCTTTTCGAACAGGCGGCGGCCCAGCCGGAACAGCGCCTCACCCGAAGTCCTGTCGAACGGGGTGTGGGCGGCCAGCCCCCCCAGCCAGGCGGAGAAATTCAGGCCCGGGCTGCGGTCGAAGACGGCTTCGGCCAGGTCGAAAGCGTCCACGGCCTCCGGCGCCATCGGGAAGTTCAGCACGGCCTGGCGGGCCTGCTCTATGGCCGCCTCGTCCTGCTTAAGGCTGTAGCGCACCTGGGCCATACGCAGCCAGGCCAGTGACAGCTGGAGACTTTTCGGATACCGGGAGAGAATGCGCTCGTAGGCCGCGGCGGCTTCGTTGTATTTCTGGGCGCGGAACAGGATATCCGCTATCTGGAAATCGGCAGGCTCAGTTTCCGGGGCGGCCGGGTATTTCTGGAAAAGGCGGCTCCAGGTCTCTACGGCCTGGCTGTAATAGCGCAGCCGGTAAAGTGCCAGGCCCGCGCGGTAAAGCGCGGCGGCCGCGTACCGGCTGTCCGGCTGCGCCGTGGCGAAAGCCTCGTATAGCTGGAAGGCGTTCTCATAATCCTTGCGGTTGAAGTGGCTGTCGGCCAGGGCCAGCGCGTCCTCGCCGCCGGGCTGCTCGGCGTCCGGGAAAGCGGCTTTCAGGTTCCTGAGCTTTTCCCTGGCGCGGGCCGCGGCCTCGGTATCGCCCGACAGGGAATGGCACCATACCAGGCCCTCCTGCGCGTACAGCGTGGACACGTCGTTGGGGTAGATGCGCATTATGGTGTTATAGATATTCCTGGCGTCCTCCACCAGGTTGATGGCCATATAAGCCTCGGCCACGTACAGCAGGCTGAGGGCCCGCCACTTCGAACCGGCCGGGGGCAGGTGCTTGAAGATGAACTGGTACGAGGTAAGGATATTGTTGAAATTGCCGCGGGTATACTCGGTGTGCAGGATCATGAACAGGGCCTGCTCGGCCACGTCGCTGGCGGGCGCCAGGTCCACCGTATTCTGGAAAGCGCGCAGCGCCTCGCCGGGCTTTTTCAGGTCCAGCAGCGCGAGGCCTTTCAGGTAGTAGGCGTTCTTCGCCAGCGCGTTGGCCGGGTACAGGTTCAGGAAACCGTCCAGCGCGCCCACCGCCTGCTGCGGGTCCCCCAGCAGGTACTGGCACCAGGCCATCTTGTACTGGCTGGCGGGCGCCACCGACGAACCGCCGTAGGCGGTGGTCACCTTGGTGTAGGCGAACAGCGCGTCGCGCGTCTGCTTGTTCTCCAGATAGGACTCGGCGATAAAGAACTGGGACAGCGGCGCGAAGAAGTTGGCGGGGTCGCGGTCTATCACCGCCTGGAAGTTGGACCGGGCGCTGGGGTAATCCTTCATGTTGAACTGCGACGCGCCGATGCGGAAAACGGCGGCGCTGTGGAGCTTTGAATGCGGATATTTTTTCAGGAAATCCTGGTACTTGGAAATGGCTCCGTCGAAATCGCGCGCGTGAAAGAAAGAATCTGCGGCCAGGAATTCCGCCTCTTCGCGGAAATCGGCTTCGGGAAAATCCGCCAGCAGCTTCTGGAAAGTGGCGGCGGCCACGTAAGTGCGGCCCTCGTAAAGGTAGGCCTTGCCCAGGAAAAAGCGGGCCTCCGGGGTATTCAGCTGGGAGAAGAGCTTCTGGGCGGCGGGATAATTTTTGCGGTTGAGCTCGATCACGGCCTTGGCGAAGACCACGGCGGGCTCGCGCGAGTACGGCAGCCACGTTTCCTCCAGCCGGAACAGCGTGGCCTGGGCTACCTGGTAGCGCCCCAGGGCGATATTGGAGTAAACCACGCCCAGCAGGCTTTCAGGGACAATGTAGCTTTTCGGGTATTTATCCTCCACCGCGAGGAATTCTTTGAGCGCCCGCTCCCAGTTCCCGCTGTTGTAATAGGCCTCGGCCAGGCGGTACCGGGCCGAGGCTTCCAGCCCGCTCTTGCTCCCGTCGTCGGCCACCGCATCAAAATCGGCGGCCGCCAGTTTCAGTTCGGCCAGCGCCGCCGCGTTAGCCCCCACCATGCCCCTGGCCTCGGAGATAAGTTTGGAATTTTTCTCCTGGCGCAGGATCTCCAGCCCTTTCTCCATGTGAGCGGAGCCCTGCATAAAGACGGCGTCGGGCCCGCGCCGGCTCTTGGGATACTGCTTGAGGAACTTTTTAAAGGCCTCCACCACCGCGGAGCGGTCGGTGGCGGTTTCATAGAGTACGGCCAGGCTCTGGAAAGACGCTTCGTCCTCGCTGAGCTGCGAAGCCTGGAACTGCGCCGCCGCGGGCCGGGCGCAGGCCGGCAGCAGCGCCAGCAGCAGAAAAAGCGCCGCCTTTTTCTCAGGCATACACCCCGGTAAGCAGCCGCTGGGACACTTCCCCTTTCAGTTTTTCCAGCAGCTCGCCGGTATTCACGCCGAAAACGCTTTTTCCCCCGCGCAGGCGCAGGGTCACCGTGCCGGCTTCACGCTCTTTTTTGCCCACTACCACGAGGTAAGGGATCTTCTCCATGGAGGCGTCGCGCACCTTGGCGTTGAGCGTGCTGTGCCCCAGGTCCGCGGCCACGCGCAGCCCTGCGGCCTTAAGCTTGGCTTCTATCTCACGGGCATAGGCTTCATCGTCCTGGCTGATATTGATGACCTTCGCCTGCACCGGGGCCAGCCACAGCGGGAAGTTGCCGGCGTAATGCTCTATCAGCACGCCGAAGAAACGCTCCAGCGAACCCATCAGCGCGCGGTGCACCATGTACGGGCGGTGCTTCGCCCCGTCGGCGCCGGTGTAGTCCATATTGAAGCGCTCCGGCTCGTTGAAGTCGAACTGGATGGTGCTCATCTGCCATTCGCGGCCGATGCTGTCCTTAACTTTCAGGTCTATCTTGGGGCCGTAGAAAGCGCCGCCGCCCTCGTCGAGCTCCACCGGCACGCCTTCCTTGTCGGCGGCCGCGCGCAGGCTCTTCTGCGCCTCCTCCCAGCGCGCGGGGTCGCCCACGGCGCCCGCGGGCCTGGTGGCCAGGTAAGCCTTTATGTCTTTAAGGCCGAAGGTCTTCAGGATATTCATGCTGAAGCGCAGCACCTCGATGGTCTCCGCCTCGATCTGCTCGGGCGTGCAGATGATATGCGCGTCGTCCTGGGTGAATCCCCGCACGCGCATCAGGCCGTGCAGCACGCCGGCTTTCTCGAAGCGGTACACCGTGCCCAGCTCCGCCCAGCGCAGCGGCAGGTCGCGGTAGGAGCGGCTCCGGCTCTGGTAGATCTCGATATGGAAAGGGCAGTTCATCGGCTTGGCGTAATACTCGATGCCGTCGATGTCCATCGGGGCGTACATGGAATCCTTGTAGAAGCCCAGGTGGCCGGAGGTCTCCCACAGGCCGGCGCGGCCGATATGCGGCGTGTTCACCAGGTCGTAGCCGCCCTTGAAATGCTCGTCCTTCCAGTAGGTCTCGATCTCGTGGCGGATGCGCGCGCCGTTGGGATGCCACAGCACCAGGCCGGGGCCGACGGTCTCGTTGATGCTGAACAGGTCCAGCTGTTTGCCGAGCTTCCGGTGGTCGCGCCGGGCGGCCTCTTCCTGCTGCTTGAGATAGGCGTTAAGCTCGTCGGGCGTCTGGAAAGCCACGGCGTAGATGCGCTGCAGCATCGGGTTCTTCTCGCTGCCGCGCCAGTAGGCGCCGGCTATGGAGACGAGTTTGAAGGCCTTGAGTTTGCCGGTATGCTCCACATGCGGCCCCTTGCACAGGTCCTCGAAGGGGCCGTTGCGGTAAATGCTGATGACGCTGCCTTCGGGCAGGTCGTTGATCAGTTCCACCTTGTATTTCTCGCCCTTGGCGGCGAAGCGGGCGAGCGCCTCGGCGCGCGGCAGTTCCGTGCGCTCGAATTTCTGGGCGCCGCCCAGGATCTGCTTCATCTTTTTTTCTATCACCGGCAGGTCTTCCGGGACGAAGCGGTGCTCGAGGTCGAAGTCGTAATAGAAACCGTTGTCGATGGCCGGCCCGATCCCGAATTTCACGCCGGGAAAAAGTTCCGCCACCGCCTGCGCCATGACGTGGGCCAGGGAATGCCGCATCGTGTGTAGTATTTCCGCGTTGTTGTCGTCTGCCATATTCACCTTTATAAACCGCCGCCGCGCTTTGTGATCTTGCCTAAAAAAAAACCGCCAGCCCGGGCGGTTTCCCGCGCCTGCCGGCGGCCTGCTCTAACGGGCGCTGATGTTTCCCGCAAACTGCCTAAAACTGGTGCCCAGTACAGGGATCGAACCTGTGACCTTTCCCATGTCAAGGGAACGCGCTACCGCTGCGCCAACTGGGCCAAAACCGAACTGCCGCACAACTATCTCATAC
>Ga0116170_10002800_pt1 | contig 16621 bp, 15 predicted proteins | sample AD_JPNHW1_MetaG_FD_89797 | JGI IMG/M metagenome (GOLD analysis project Ga0116170, IMG submission 89797) | Active sludge microbial communities of municipal wastewater-treating anaerobic digesters from Japan - AD_JPNHW1_MetaG | ecosystem: Engineered > Bioreactor > Anaerobic > Digestate | place...
CAACTGCCCGGCAATGCCGAGTGCGGCAACCCGCGCGAGGGGAAGATCGTCGCGATGTTCTACTTCCTCTGGCTGCAACCCTCGATGCCGGACGGACCCTACGATATTTCCAGGATCCTCAAGGAAAATCCCACCAACCCGCAGTGGGCCGCCCCCAACGCCTTCCACCACTGGGGCGAACCGGAAGACGGCTATTATGTCTCGGACGACCCCTACATGATCCGCAAGCACTGCAACATGCTCGTCAACGCCGGGGTGGATGTCATCGTGTTCGACGTCACCAACGGCCCCACCTACCCGGAAAGTTACCTGCGCCTGTGCGAAACCTTTCAAGCCATCCGGGCCGAGGGGGAACGAACCCCGCAGATCAGCTTCATCACCAACACCCAGCATGCCGGGGTCGTCCAGGAACTCTACAACAGTTTCTACGCGAAGAACCTCTACCCCGACCTCTGGTTCCGGTGGGAGGGAAAACCCCTGCTCATGGCCTCCCCCGAGGGGCACAGCCCGGAAATCGCCAACTTCTTCACCTTCCGCCGCTCCTGGGCCTGGACCAAGGGACAGGAGTGGTTCGCCGACGGGCGTGACAAATGGCCCTGGGTGGACCACTTCCCCCAACAGGCCGGATGGCACGAAAATCCCCAGAAACCGGAAGAGATCAGCGTTGCCGTCGCCCAGCACCCGGTCAGCAACATCGGACGCAGTTTCCAGAACGGCAAACAACCCGTGCCCGGTCAGGAACGCACCGCCGAGGGGCTTTGTTTTCAGGAACAGTGGAACCGCGCCCTCGAAGTCAACCCCGCCGTGGCGTTCGTCACCGGGTGGAACGAATGGATCGCGATGCGGTTTGTCAGTGACGGTCGCGGGCAGATGCTCGGGAAAAAGATTGAAAAAGGACAAACCTTCTTCGTGGATCAGTACAACCAGGAGTTCTCGCGCGACATCGAGCCGATGAAAGAGGGACACGGCGACAATTATTATTACCAACTGGTCGCCAACATCCGCCGCTTCAAGGGCGCCCGCCCCCTCCCCCCGGCCAGCGCGCCCAAAACCATCGCCGTGGATGGCCAGTTCAACGACTGGGCCGACGTGGCGCCCGAGTTCCGCGACGCCATCGGCGACACGGCCCACCGCGACCACAAAGGCTACGGGACCATCGCCCGCTACACCGACAACACCGGACGCAACGACCTCCTCACCCTCAAGGTCGCCCGCGACGCCGAAAATCTCTACTTCTACGCCCGCACCCGCGAACCCCTCACCCCGTGGAAGGACCCCAACTGGATGCTCCTCTACCTCGACGTGGACGCCAACCCGAAAACCGGCGGCTGGAACGGCTACGAGTTCCTGGCCAACACCGCCCCCACGGCGCAAAACCGCTCCAGCGTCCAGAAGATCGGCCAGGGCGTGGTGGGAGAGATCACGTTCCAGGCCGCGGGCAACGAACTGGAACTCGCCATCCCCCGGAAACTCCTCGGGCTGGAAAACCAGGAAAAAGGGACACTCGACTTCCATTGGACCGACAACGCGCAACCCCTCGGCGACCTCACCGAATTCGCCCTCCACGGCGACAGCGCCCCCGACCGCCGGTTCAATTATCGGTATGTTTTTTGAGATCTATCCGCGCCTTGAGATTTTGAACCTCATTATTCTTGTACGGTCTTGGAGATTCGATAAAGATTTCTTATCGGAAACTGGGAAACCGAAATGAGAGAACACAGGAAAATAATCACAGTACTACTATTCGCAACAACTCTGATTTTTGTATCTGTCATTTCCTATCTCGCGTATCAAAGAAGCCATACGCTCGATTTCCGATCCTTTTTCCCCCTTGGGAACAAATCCCCAAAGGACAATATCCTGATTGCGGAAAAACCACCCTACCCCGTCGCAGGCAATATCTATTTCCTGCATCCGAACACTCCTCACGCAGATTGGGACCTGATGCGTTTCGACTGCGCCAACTGGAAACTGGAATCGTTGGGACGGTTGCCTGCGGAATTCGACAATACTGACGTCTTTATTGACTATGCAGACCCAACCGGTGAAGAGTTTTACTTCATTCTCGCCTCACAGGCGAACGGCAAACAGGGGGTAACCCGGCATTCGTTTTATTCATTCAAACTTTCTTCACGTCAATGGGAAAAGTACACCACCCGGGCGAACCTGTATCGAGTCCAACGCTTGGAAAACTTTGTCTATTGTATGGTTGTCCCTGAAAATAGTAAACATGCGGCGGCAATAGATCGCCTGGATTTACAGACCGGCTCAATTGTGGAGAACTGTTTTCATTCCGGCGACAGTCAATCTTCATTTGGCGGAATGATGAGTGACGATAAAATTCCCGAGACACTCTACTTCTCAGAAGAAATCGAAGGTGATCGGACTTTAGCGACTCGTATTTATCGCTTGGATAATCCGTGTGCAGAGCCTCTACCCGTTGAAACATATCCTCCCGGACGAATCGCCGGACCTGCCAATCGTATTCCCTTCCCCGTTGGATGGGGCGATAATAACACCAAGCCCAATCGGTTCCATCTCTTCATGAACCGCATCGGTCTTTCGACATGCGACTCCGGACAGTATGAACTGTGGGTCGGTACCATGCCTGTATGGGATCTGAAGAAATGTCCAACAGATCTCTATCATATGACAATGAACTGTGACTCTATTCTTGAACGCAAAAAACTTATTAAAGTTCCATATTCGGACTTTCTGAGGTCTGATCCTTTGCTTGTGTCTCCGGATGGGAAATATGTCTTGTTCAGGCAAAACTGCCGCAAGCCGATTCAAGCGGAGAGATTAATCGCTGTAAACATGGAAACGGGTAAGAAACTCCCCATTCTTATGAATCTATCCGATGACGGAACGGATTTCTTTAGTGTACATTGGAAATCGGACATGAAGAAGATGGAGAAAAATTCGGAGTGAAAAAGAGATAGAGATATAGAACATATCTGACTGGTTGAATCTGTTCGAAAGTTGCTACTGGTTTCCAGAAAACTACCAAGACACGAAGACACCAAGGTCGGAACCGAAATCTTTGTGTCTTGGTGTCTTTGTGGTGAGATTTCTTCGGACAAAATCTTTACTGCCTGAAAAGCGGAAACACCCGCGCCTATTTGCTTTGACCCACTCCAACCCGACTGGTATGGTGTTACAGGTGTTTTCGAGTCCGCTGGAAGACACGTACGACCCACTGGAAAGGACCCTCCGGCTCATGGCCCGACCGATGCCTCCGTCGCTCGAAGCGTTGGTGACGCACCTTCTGAAACTCCCCACCATCGGCCGAAAAAGCGCCGAGCGGCTGGCGTTTCACCTGATCCAGGCGCCACCTGAACAGTCGCAGGAACTGGCCAACGCCCTCCTCCAGGCCCGCGAGCGCCTGCACCCCTGCCCCAACTGCTTCCAGATCACGGAAGACGACCCCTGCCCGGTCTGCCGGGACCCGGAACGCGACCACCGACTCCTGTGCGTGGTGGAAAACTTCATGGACGCCGTCGCGCTCGAAACCGCAGGCGGGTTCCGGGGACGGTACCACGTGCTGGGCGGCTGCCTCAGCCCGCTCAGGGGGATCACGACGCAGGACCTGACCATCGCCGCGCTCGACGCCCGCATCGAGCGGGAACAGATCGAGGAGATCATCCTGGCGATGAATCCGAGCGTGGACGGCGAAGCGACGGCGCTCTACCTCACCAGCCGCTACAAGGCGCGCGGCCTGCGCCTCTCGCGCATCGCGCTGGGGCTGCCCATGGGGGGCGACCTCGAACACGCCGATTCCCAGACCCTGCAACACGCCCTTCAGGGGCGGACCCAGCTTTCCTGACAGTGAAGCGCATTCAGGGCAATACAGAAAAAAATAGACGGGATAACGGGATTTACAGGATAGGTCTCCCCCGCCAGATACATCCTGTTTATCCTGTGATCCCGTCCCTTCTGTTATATTTTTGTGACCGCTCTTTCTCCAGAAGATCAAGGGGACCTGTTCTCTCCGTATCCGGAAAAAACTTCGTGCCTTCGTGTCTTTGTGTGAGATGCGGTTCAAGGCCTCACGCAGAGGTACAGAGAACCGCTCGAAAAGAAATCACACGAAGACACAAAGTCACAAAGAATTTCATCGCTGACGGCAGGGAAACGGAAAGCCCCCCCTAAATTTTCAAACAAAACGCTCAGGAAGCCCCCCCACGCCGCGCCAGCAGTTCCTCGTAGAATGCCAGGAGCCTCGGGAAAACCGTCTCGTTGCAACAGTGTTCATAGGCGAACTGCGCCACCTGCGCGGACAACCGCCGCCGCTCGTCCGGACGGTCCAGCAGGGTCTCCATCGCCTCCACCAGCGCATGCGCGTCCCCCATTGGGTAGGTCAGGCAATTCTCACCCGGACGCAGCACGTCGCGCGTCCCCCCGGTCAGGGTCCCGATCACCGGCAGGCCGCAGGCAAACGCCTCGATGATCGTGCCCGGCAGTCCCTCGTGGACCTCGGAGGTAAAGAGAAAGACATCGTGCGCGCGATAGACGGCGGGCATCTGGTTGTAGGACAACGACCCCAGATACCGGACCCGTCCGCTCCAGGGCGCGCGGGCCAGACGCGGTTCCAGGACGCCGGTCCGCGTCTCCTCGTCCACAATCCCGCAGAAATCCAGCGTCCAGTCTTCCTGCGGCCGCTTTTCATACAACCGGTCGAGCGCGTCCAGAGTCGTCAGAAGCCCCTTGCCCGCGCACAACCGTCCCGCCCAGAGGAACCGCACGGGACCGGTCCCTCCGGTCGCATCGGCGGACGCAGGTCCTCTCCCCGCCTCACCGAAAACCGCCGGATCGTAGGTGATATACGAAACCATCTGGCGCGGAAACACCAAGTCGTGTTTGCGGCACAGATCCCCGAGGGCCTGCGAAACCAACACCCCATTTTCGGGCCGCCAGGCGCTCACGTCCTCCGTGAAGAAACACCGGTAAAGCCTGCGCAACAGGGGTTTCACGACCCGTCCCCAGAAAGAGGAAGCGGGCCGGGCCCAGAACTGCGGCAGGCCGTTGGCCGCGCGGAACTCCGCGCCCCACTCGTCCATCAGATGGTACACCAACGCGTTCCCACACAACCGCTGCGCTTCGAGCACGATCCCGAACGCCAGTTTCCGCATGTTCCACAGAACCACCACGTCGGGTCGAAAATCCCGCACATGACACCGGAAAATCCGCACATCGCGCCATTCGCGCGCCCAGTACCCCAGGTCCGTCACATCGGTCCAGTACCGCAGGGTCAGGTCTCGACACACCTCAAGGCCGGGCGCGTCCAGTTCGGCGCGGCCCGGTCCAAGCGAGAAATCCCCCGTCAACACGCGGACCGCGTGTCCGGCGCGCGCCATCCACTCGGCCACCCGACCGCAATGCAGTTCGTAACCACCGACATAATGGGGGGGAAAATAGTTCGTGACAAAAAGAATCTTCATGGGATCTCGGGACAAAGATTTTGAAAGAAGGGACACTCCCGCACTTTTCCTCACCAGGCCTCCAGCGGGATCAGCCACAACAGCGTCCCCGTACGGGTCAGGGAGACATCCACCTCGATACAGGCCAGACTTCCGGCGCTCATGCGCGTAAACGCCCGCTGCTCGGTCGGCGCCACGAGATAGGCGATGAGTTCATCCAGGTTGGGCGCGTGCCCCACCATCAAAACCGATTGAATATCCATGAGTTGAGGCAATAACCCCGCGATAACGTCCGGGTCGAACGTCCCATCCAGTTTGGCTTCCACAATCGGATCGCGGTCCACCCCATAGGCCTCCAGAAGGATCTCCGCCGTCTGTCGCGCCCGCACCAGCGGGCTGGAAAAGACACGATCCAGAACACCCATGGCGTCGCGCATGCGGGGCGCGGCCTGCTCGAGCAGTTCCACCGCCGCGCTCGTCAGGGGACGCAAGTGGTCCTGATTGTAGAGCAGACTGATCCCCTCGGCCTTGGCATGACGCATCAGATAGAGTCGCATGATCCGAAAAAATCCCCCACCCTTCCCGCCGGAAACCGCACCGGATCGGGATGCACCCATTCATCTCCCTCAATCCCAAGGGGTATTAGACCCCCTTGTCCCTTCAGCCGTCAACCAAAACCCGGACAGCCCCGCACAAAATCCTTCAGTCAGGAACAACCTTCTCGCCTTCCCCGGAAAAAATAAACGGAAAAGGCGCCTAACACTTGCATTCTGAAAGCGGGAAAAATCGGAATGAATTTCGTGCGATTTTTGCGCATTTCTTCCTTGACTCTGCCCCTCAAAAACTCTATCTTTATGCTCCCCTGCGTGAGGGGAACGGGCTTATAGCTCAGCTTTGGTTAGAGCGCGCGCCTGATAAGCGCGAGGTCGGTGGTTCGAGTCCACCTAGGCCCACCAGATAGATCATCAGAAGCGGTCCGCGTCGTCCCCCCCCTTCCAGACGCGGGCCGTTTTTTTATGCATTTGTCCAAAAGAATCTTCAGTATTCCCTGAAAAACTCTTCTATCCGTCATGAGGCTGTATCCCCCCCCGTTAGCCTCACGGCGAGGGAGGGACTTCCGATTTTGCTGGTTTTCTCCCAGTGGCGAATGTTTTTCTTGCGGGGAAGTGTTTGGGGGGGACAGGAAAACGCGGGAGGGGGGGCTGGGGGCCTGTGGCCTTCGATTGAGGGCACATGGGGGCCCGTTTTCCCGCTCAGGCGACCTTCAGGGCCCGCGGCGGAAACAGTTGATCCGCGTTCCAGGGAACGGGCGAAGCGTTCAGGCGCCCGAGGAGGCGCGTGAGGTTGTAGCCCAGCGCGATCCAGGTCCATTCCGTCGTCACTTTGCGCAGGCCGCGCAGGCGTAGAGGAGGACCTTGAGCATCATGCGGGGGTGGAAGGCGGGTGCGCCGCTGGGGTGGCGGAAGCGCCCCTCGACGCTCGATCGCGGCAGGGCCTCGACAAAAGCGTTGGCCACGCGGCACAGGTCTTTCTCGCCAATGAGGTCCTCCAGAGGCAGGGCGGCAGGAGGAGAATCCGGTCTTGCGGGGCGGGGCGGTACGTCACGGGATCCCTCCGGAGGGGAAGATGGGAGCATCCCCGCTCGAAATTACATAATCGTCAGGAAAAATATTAAAGTAATCTGAATACTGATGCAGCCCCCTATTGTCAGAAGTCCCGGACGGGACTTGGGTCTGGAACACTTGACTCCGTGTCATAATGAAGATTCTTTGGGGCAAGGGCCATGGAAATGCCGCCCTGAATGAACAAACCGGGAGACTTCCTTCCCGGAAGTCTCCCGGTTTCCATTTTTCGTGAACCTTGAGCCAACTTCTGTAAGAGAGACCGCAGAAGAGGCAACACTTGCCAAACACTTTTCCGCGTCTTTCGCGATTTTCGCGGTTTCCTGCAGTTGCGGTTCCCGAGAGCAATCAGCAGCCTGTAACAGCCAGATAAAGAGTTCCCATTTTCAGAATGGACGCCTTCTCAGGCCTTCATCCCTTCGGAATCCGGTACCCGTTGCCGCAATACCGTCCGACGGACCACCTTGTGCTGCGGGTCGAGCGTGAAGTAAATACACGTTCCCGTACCCGGCGAAGAATCAATCCACGTCCGTCCCGAGTGCTTCTGGATAATCTTATAGACAATATTCATCCCCATGCCGAAATGATCGCCGTGGGTGTTGGTCGCCTGCGAGAAGGGCTCAAAGGCTTTCTTGCTGAACCCCTCGGGCATGCCAGGCCCGTTGTCCCGGACCCAGAACACCTTGCCGTCACACCCGATCTCGATCTCCAACCCTTCCTGGTCTCCACTGTGAGCCAGGGCGTTCCCCACCAGATTGTTGAAAACCTGTAACAGACGAATCCGATCGCTCTTGATCGTCGGGAAAGCGCCCGTCCTCGTCAATTGACCTTTTCGAGCCGCCACCTGTTCCTGAAACTGCGAAATCACTTCGTTGACGACCTCTTCAGTCTCGACCGATTCCATCTGCAGTTTACCGGTCGAAATTCGCGACGTGTCGAGCAGCACCATCACGAAATCGTTCATCATATGGACATTCGAACGAATCCGCTCCACGCAGTGGCGCGCCTTTTCATCCTCCATGTTCAAGTGGTTCTTTTCGAGTTTCCGGACAAATCCCTCGATCGAAACCAAGGGACTGCGCAGATCGTGCGACAGGGCGTAAATCACGCTTTCGTACTCTTTATTCAAAGTCGCGAGCTGCTGGTTCGCCTCGACCAGATCCGTGATGTTGTAAACGGCCTCGATCGCTCCGATCACGCCTCCCGCCTCGTCAAACACCGGCAAGGCCGAAATCCGGATATGGCGCACTTCCCCGTCCAGCCCCACCGACGTGTAGTGGTTGTCGTATTGAGTCTCCCCACTTTCCATCGCCCGATAGGCCACACAGTGCGGACACCGCTCCCCATAGTGCTCCATCGTTTCATAACAGGTCACCCCCGTGCCAAACTGAATCTGGGGGTACACCTCCCGTTTCGCCCGGTTCATGAAGAGAATCCGGAAATCCCGATCCACAAACATGATTTCCAGATCCAACAGATCCAGAGCCAGTTTCAACAGATGGGGCGGATTCATGAATTGCTGTACGAGTTCCAGGTTGTGCATACGGCCTCACTTTGCCAGATCGCTGATCAATGCCCAGTAGCTGCCCATTCCTTTCACCTTCTCGATAAAGGTCTCGAACACCACCGGCTTGACAATATAATCGTTGGCGCCCAGTTTCGCTCCCCGCTCGATATCTTCCTGATTGCCCGTCGTGGTCAACATGATAATGGGAATCACCTTCAATTCCGGGTCGGACTTGATCTGCTCCAACACCTCGAACCCACTCATTTTGGGCAATTTCACATCCAGCAGAATCAACCCGGGCCGGGGCGACTTCTTCGGATCGGCAAACTCCCCCTGCCGGAATACATAGTCCAGCCCCGCCTGACCGTCCCGAACCACATGAACCTGATCCACCAAACCCACCTCACTCAGCGCATCCAACGCATGCTCGATATGATCCTCATTGTCCTCCACCAGCAGAATCGTTCTCAAAAGAGTCTTCTTTGTCGCCATTTACACCGCCTCCATCTTCCCCGTTCCCATAGTCAGCCCCATCTGAAAGCCGTCTTCGGCCACCGGATCCGCACGCACAACCCGCCGTCCCGGCCACCTTCCAACTCGATGGCGCCTCCGTGCATTTCAACAATTCTGCGCGACAAAGTCAAGCCCATGCCTGAGCCCGCCACCTCATTCTCTTTCAAACGCTCCATCGGACGAAAAACCAACTCGCGGTAAGGAAGGGCGACTCCGATCCCCCGATCCACAAAAGTCAGGTGCAATTCCGGCGTTCCGGCGCCCAGATGGCGCTCTTCGGCGCAGACCCGCAGGACCCCATGTTCCCCACTGCGCACATATTGCGCCGCATTGCGCAACAGGTGTATCACCAGATCGCGCAACATCGTCCGGTCCCCCACCAGAACAACCCCCGCGCACCCACTGAAATCGCACTCGAAAAGGGAGTCCACCTCGCGTTGAATCCGATCGAACGCCTCCTCGATCAGCTCGGGCAGAAACACATCGCGGCGCAGCATTTTCTCCGCATCGAGGGTCAGCATCTGTGTCACATCACTGATCAGCGTGTGCATTTCCGAGACATTCGCGCTGATCCGCTCCAGACAGTGGCGGGTCGTTTCATCCACCCGTCCAGCCCACAACCGCTGGAGTTTGGACGAAAAGCCCAGAATGGACCACAACGGCGCCTGCAACTCGTGCGTGGCGATATCCACATATTTGACCAGCGTGTCGTTCTGCAGTTTCAGCGTTTCCGCCTTTTCCTGAATCTGGTCATTCAGGACACGCAAGTGCGCCTCGTAGAGGCGCGCCAGCGAAATCTCGTCTCCCAGCATCCGTTGCGACAAGGCCTCGAGATACCCCACCCGCGTTTCAAAGGCGCCGGGATACTGTTCCCGCAACAGGCGCCGAACCGTCGTCAGGAAAGTCGAGTTCAGGAGAAAGAGACCCGACAGACGCAAACCTTCCTCGAATTTCCGGCAGGTCAACTCCATCACCTCTTCGCCATATTCCCCTTGCGAGGAGGTGCTCAGAACATAATTGTCAAACAACAATTCCAGATGTTCTTCGTCCACTTCCCCCGGCGCATCTTCTCCCCCTCCCCGTTCGGACTGCAAAGCCTCGCGAGCCAGACGCACCCACGTCTTGAGAAATTCCGCACGCCGCTCGGACAGAAACGCCAGAACGCTCCGGGTATCAATGCAACTGCTTCCCATCGGTCTCTCCCTCAAACTCGACCTTGTGCGAGGTCCCATCCAGCGATAGAATCGGAGTAAAACTCAAGAAAAGTCCCTGAAGTTCCACCTGTTTTTCCCGGAAAAGCGGGGTAATGCGCTCCTCGATCTCCCATTTGGTCCCTTGGGGCGAACGCCCCAGCCGCAACATCACCCGCGCGCACTTTCCCTCCACCGCCGCAACCGCCTGACATCCCGGACACGGTGACCCGCACCCCCCGATCACCTCGTGACAGGTCGTGCCCCGCCGGTCCCCATACTCCTCCTGAAAGGCGGAATTGCACACGCGAATTCGATAGCCGAGGTCAATGAAGACCGAATCCGTCTGATTGGCCGCGAGGACCTTGCGGATACGCTCAAGGAAGACCTCCTCCTCTTCGGCTTCAGACAATTCCCCGGCTTCCTGCTTCTGATGGCGCATGCGGGTGGAAACCGCGTCGGCCACCGCCGAAACGAGATCCTGAACGGAACACGGTTTGCGCAGACAGGTCAAAGCGCCCGCCTCGTAGGCCATTCGCACCAGGTTGGCGTCCACCAGCCCGGAAATCAGCAGACACTGCGTGTCCAACCGCGCAGCGCGCACATCCTCGATCAACTGAATCCCATTGCGGCCCGGCAACCGGTAATCGGTCAACAGAACATCGTAGGGACGCGAAAGCAACAACCCCGCCCCCACTTCCACACTCTCGACCGACGTCACCTCATACGGCCGGCCCGTCAACGCTTCACTGCTCAGAATTTCCTGATAGAGCAACCGCAACGGTTCCTCATCCTCAACGATCAAGATTCTGGGAAGCGTTTGAGTCTCCGTCACGAGGGCTTCTCCGGCAAGTCCAGAAGATTCAAATCATCCGAATACTGCTTGGTGAGCATGTGGCTGTCACGTTCGATACGATCGAGAATTTCCTGAATCCGCACGATATTGCTCAACAGATCCCGCAGCGCTCCTTCCCCCACGGCGGCCGGGTTGAGCAAAAGCAATTCGATGCGGCTGTACACATAGGCCAGAGGCTGACGAATCTCATGCTGAAGCGTCGTCATGAGGAGCGATTTCGTCGCCATCCGCTCGGAGAGCCGAATCTGCGAAGTGGCCCGTTCGAGCAGTTTCTGATACGACTGAATCAACGACAGAATATTTTCATCCACAATCCGGGCCAGACAATCCAGAAACGCCAGGCGCAATTCAAAAGGCACAAAATACTCATGCTCGAACACCAGTTTGACCGACTGTTTGAACGAAAGATTCAACAGTTCAACGGCCAGCAGACTCTTGGCCTCGGCATCCTGTACCAGCGCCATCTGCTCCAGAAATCGCGCCGTCGCCTGCGATTTCCCGACCTCCGGACGCAAATCCAACTGGAAGGCATCGAAAAAACGGTCCATCTCCTCGTTGGTCATCAGAAAAGACTCGGGCAAACTGACCTCTTCGGCCAACCCGAGCATCCGTTCACGCCACTTCTGGAGAAACAGCCCTTTGTTGCGCTCGAAAAAACGCAGCAAATCTCCCCAGTCATTGGAAACAACCGGAACATTTCCCTCCACCACCCCTTCGGCCACCAGAACCGCCGGCTGCTGTTCCCCCCGCGAACTCATGACACTGAGAATGTCCTCGGCATGTTTCCGAATACAATCCAGATAGGTGTTATCCAGTGTCTTGCGGACATAATCGCGGGCGCCGTGCTTGATCGCCTTGACGGCCAACTCCTCATTCCCATACGCCGTCACCATGATGACCGGCAAACCGGGTACCAGATCGGTGATCCGAGACAGAATATCCAACCCCGAGAAACGACTGCTCAGATAATAATCCAGAATCACCAGATCGCAATGACGTCCCCGGAGAATCTCGAAACACTGGTCCGAATCACTGGCGGCCAACACCTCAAAGTCCGCGTCAAAAACTTCCGCGAACAGTTCCAGATGGTCCATGTTGTCTTCAACAATGAGGATAGTCCCTTTGCGAGGCATCTGAATCCCCTTTTCGCGATAGCATCCCTCGACATCGGTTGAGAATACCAAAACCGTCCGATCACTCCAGCCAGCTCATACCCGGTCCCCAAGCCAGCCTGTCACTGTAAAAATACCTGCAGGTCCCTCTACAAATTCGGAATTTGACGACTTCTGACAAAAACTGTCAAGCCCAATATCTCCCCCTCCCGATTTCACGGGCGAAAACGAAAAAAATGCCCCCTTCTCCCCGGGGGCTTGAAGCGCCGTTCCACTTTAACTCAGGAAAACCACAAAGCCGGAAAATCATATTGAGCGCCTGTCAGGCATCCAATTTCAACACGCCGGCTTTCACAAGACACCGCTCGATCGCCATCAACATCTCGTTACTCTCCGGCTTGCTAACCTGTTCGTCGGCCCCCACCATGCGCCCCTTCTTCAGGTTGTCTTCACTGATCAAGGACGAAAACAACACCACCGGAATCGAACGGAACTGCGCGTCCTCCTTGATCCGCTTGGTCAGGTGCAACCCATCCATCCGCGGCATCTCGATGTCACTCAAAACCAGATCGAATGGGCCATTGGGTTCCTCGCGCCGGGCCTGCAGTTTATCCCACGCATCCTGTCCATCCGTCGCCAGAGTCACCGTCTGATAGCCCCCCTTCCCCAACACCCGCAAAATACCCGTCCGCAACGTCTCGGAATCGTCCGCAAACAGAATCCGGATGTGGGCCCGCTCGACCGGCGAACGCAGCGAACTCTCCTCCACTTCATGGACCCGCACCCCCAGAATCTCCGCGATGACCGTTTCAAAGTCCGCCACCAGCACCGTTTTACCCTCCACCTGTGCCGAACCCGTAATGGGAACTCCCAGGTGCGTCAGGTAACCCGACGGCGGCTCAATTTCATCCCACCGCAAGCGGTGGATCATCTCCACAGAATCCACCAGTACCCCACAGCGGACCTTGTTGAACTCCACCACGATGATCATGCCGTTGCCCTGGCGGGTCTCTTCCCCCTCCATCTCGAAGTAACGCCCCAGATTCACGAGCGTCAGCACCTCCTCGCGCAAGGAGAAACTCCCTTCGACCGCCGCGGGCGCATGGGGAATTTCGATCGTCGTGACTCGCTGTATAATCTCACGAACCTTCGCCACATTCACCCCGAAAGGGGTGGGACCCAGGCGAAAGACCAGTAGCTCCATTTCGTTGGTACCGGCATCCAACAGGATATCTTTTCCCATCATTCTCTCCTTTTGACACCCCACTCCCAAGCCTTGAGAATCGTCCTCGCCGATTCCCTGTTGTTCTTATCGGACAGAATTTCTGCAGACGTGAATCTTTTTTGCGGCTCTACACGTTTTTTTGTTCCCTCTGGAAATTCTGAAAATTTCTGAACAACCCTCCTGAGATCAACAATCCGGCATATAGAGAAAGCGGTGACACGAATTGCAGACCGCCAAGCCCCCACCCTGGCTTGACGCCTGAATGGTATGCAGGACCACCTTCATGTGGCACCCGCCACAATTCCCGTCGCGCAGAGGCACCACACAATTGCCCGGAAACCGTTCGCGCATCCGCTCGTAGCGCTGGAGGAAAACCGGGTCCACCCGTTGGGCCAGAACGGCCCGCCCCCCCTGCAGTTTTTCGAGAAGTGCGGAATTCTCCGCCACCCCCTGATCAATCCGCGCCAGTTCGGCCTGACACTCGCGTTCCTCGGACTCGAGATGTTCCTCGATCTGGGTCAGTTTCCGGGCCAGCGCCTCCTCCTGGTCCAGATACGCCAGGCCCTTTTCATCCGCATCCGAGATCTTCTGCCGGAGTTCCTCGATCTGAGCCGTCAGCGCGTCGTATTCCTTCTGGTTCTTGACCTTGAACTGCTGGGCCGTAAACTTTCGGAGATTCTCGCGCCATTCCGTCACCTGCCGCTCGGTCTCGCGGATCTGTTTTTCAAGCGCGCGAACCGCCGCTCTCCCCTCCTCCACTTTCTGGCGCGCGCGACCGAGCCGGGCCTGACAGATGGGCCGCGCCTCCGCATACCGTCTGATCACCGCCTCGACTTTGGTTATCTCGTTCTCCGTCGCCTGCAGAGACAGAATTGTCTGAGTCTCTTCCCGTAATACCATCGCGTCATCCTTTCCTGAAATCCCTTAAAACTTCTCTACCCGATTCCGCTTCCCTCAGGAAATCCGAAAATCTCATTTCCGCAACAACCGCCAGAAGAAACGATGCGCTTCCGGATACAGCCGCTCTCCCAGTACCCCCTGTGCCAACCGCCGCACGCGATCAATCCACCGCAATTCTCTCAAACGGACCTCCTGATGGTCCAGAAAATCGCGCAACCGGTCTCCCGTCATCGTCGCCCGGACCGCCACCCGACCTATCACCTGAATCTGCCCCGACGTTTTCTGGGACCCCGGGATGGACGTGAAAACCTTTTCATACCCGGCGGCGGCCGCCTCTTCCAACGCTTGGCGGTTGAAACGTCCGCCCGGAAACGAAAAAGAACGAACCTCGAACCCCGTCTCGCCCTCGATCCGTTTTCGACTCTCGATAAACTCGTACCGCTGTTCCTCGCGACTCATGGCCGTCAGGAACCGATGGCTCAGCCCATGCGCCCCGAGCGCCATCCCCTGCCCCCCCATCTCGCGCCATTGCTCCCATCCGGTCTGTCCCGATTGTCCGACAAAACCCGCGGTCACAAAGAAGAGCGCTCGCCACCCCTTCTTCTGAAGGATCGGAAACACGACGTCGTAATCGCTCCGATCCCCGTCGTCGAAAGTCAGCAACACGTCGCCCGGTTCCAGAACCACACTCCCGGAAAGAAACGCCACCGGGTCCACCACCCGTCGTCCCGCCCCCTCCAGGGCTTCCAGATGCCGCAGAAACTCATCCCGTTTCAACACATACCCCATCAGGCCCGAACAGGCGCCGACATAGCGGCCATCGCCCGGGTCCACCCCGTGGTACATCAAGACCAGTGGCGAGGCCTGATTCATCCTTTCCCCCCCACCTGCCGGACCCCGGACTCGTAAATTCCTTCGAGACGGCGCGCCACGGCGTGGACATCGAAGCGCTCCGTGACCCGTTCCCCCGCCCGGCGGACCATCTCCTGCGCCCGATCCGGGTCTTTCAATAACCCCAGGATCGCCTCGGCCAACGCCTCCACATCTCCCGCCGGCGTCAACACCCCCGCCCGCCCTTCATCCAGCAGTTCCGCATTTCCCCCCACGCGGGTCGCCACCACCGGCGCGCCCACAGCCATCGCCTCCAGAATCGAGAGCGAGAGTCCTTCAGTAATCGAGCATAACACATAAACATCCAACTGCCCCAGAATCCAGGCCACATCCTGCCGCTCACCCAGAAGGAAGACATTGCGCTCCATCCCCAGGGTCCGGATCGCCTCTTCGATCTTGCCCCGGTCCGGCCCGTCCCCCACCAGGAGGAAGGTCGCTTCCGGCCTCTGTTCCACCACCCGCGCCGCAGCCCGCACCAGCGTCACGTGGTCCTTCCGGTATTCCAACCGCCCAACCAACCCGACCCGCCAACCAGACCGTCCGGGCAATGCCGGACCTTTCCCCTCTTCCCGGGAACCCGACCGGAGCGCCTCGCAATCCACAGCGTTGTAGAGAACTTCAACCCGGGAAGCCGGCAACCGCTCCTCGGCCAGAATGCGCGTCCGTAAATCGCCCGACACGGCCAGAATGCGATAGGTTCCCCAGGACAACATCCAATCCAACGCCCGCCGGTACCATTTCTCCAGAGAGACGGTACTCTGCTCATGCGCGATCCGAACCGGAACCCCGGCCACCATCGCACAGAGCCGTCCCCACAGGTTGGCCGTGAACACCGACGTGTGGACCACATCCGGTTTCCACCGACGCAGTTCCCGCACCAACGTCCAGAGCATCGCCGGATGGACCCGCCCCTGCTTCCCCAGAGCCAGAACCGGGAACCCGCTTCGTTCCAGTTCCTCCCCCAAGGCGCCCTTGCGCTCCAGGCAGATCAGACACTGGTCAAAGCGCGCGGGATCGAGCGAACGCATCAGATTCACTACCTGACGTTGCGCCCCCCCGACTTCCATCGAGTTGATAACATGAGCCACCCGAATACGCCGAACCACTCCACACCTCTTCCTGTAACCGTGAGCCCAACGGAGAATTTCCCCCGCGAAACACTTTCAAACGCTCATCACGGCCGAGACGGCCGTGCCACTTCGGTCTCAGTCATACGCCACACCCTCGAACTCCAGCAGCCGCTTTTTCACCGCAATCCCGCCCGGAGCGGAAAACCCGCACAAACCGCCCCCAGCCGCCAGCGCCCGGTGGCAGGTAACCAGCAACGGCAACGGATTCGCCCCCTCCGCCCCCCCGATGTCCCGGGCACTCCACCCTACCTGACG
>Ga0116170_10002802_pt1 | contig 16616 bp, 25 predicted proteins | sample AD_JPNHW1_MetaG_FD_89797 | JGI IMG/M metagenome (GOLD analysis project Ga0116170, IMG submission 89797) | Active sludge microbial communities of municipal wastewater-treating anaerobic digesters from Japan - AD_JPNHW1_MetaG | ecosystem: Engineered > Bioreactor > Anaerobic > Digestate | place...
CCATGCCGCCGGCCAAGACCATCAACCCGGCCTCGGAAAAACAGAAAATCGTGCGCGAACGGTTCAGGCTGGCAGCCGGATACGCCCGCCTGGCCATGGAAAACCCCGAAATCAAGGCCATCTATGCGGCTCGTGCCACTAAAAACATGGCCGCCTACCGGCTTGCGGTGCAGGACTTTCTTTCACCACCCTTCATCCGGCAGATCGACACCTCAGGGTACAAAGGAAACCCCGGCGACACCATTCTGGTGGCAGCCGGCGACAGCTTCCGGGTCACCCGGGTAATGGTGACCATTCGCGGCGCCGACGGGAACACAATCGAAGAAGGCGCCTGTACGCTCAACCTTCCCACCGGGAAATTCGAGTACGCCGCCACCGCTTCGGTCCCGGTTCCGGCCGGCTGCACCCTCACGGCAAAGGTGACCGACCTTCCCGGCAACTGCGTCGAACAAACGGTGACCCTGTAAGCCGGTACATGCAAATGACCGGTATCACAAAAGAGGACGGCCCACCGGTCGCCCTCTTTTTTTGTGCTGACCCGGAGTCACCGCCCTGCTCGTCTGTTCCTCTCTTTCCACTCATTTTCGATCCCGTTGAATTCTCTTTTCAGGGACCTTTTTCAAGATCGTGAACATGTATCTCGATTACGCTGAAAATCAGGCTGCTCGTCAGATCCCTATGAAAATGGCTGACTGTGCCAAGAAACTCGATGCTTTTTTACAGTTCAACGAATACCATATTTTGAAGGATGCCGGAACTGTATCCCACCAGGTTGCCCAAAAGTGGTCCATTTCTCAATCAGTGACAACTACTTTCCCGTTTCCGATCACGGTTTCTGTTGCTGAACTCAATCTAAAAAAATAAATGCCCTGGTTAAGACAATTCCGAAAAATCCGGATCTCGGTTTTATTATGATACGATTCCTGAAGAATTCTTTTCCCTGACAGATCGAATAATTCCAGGATGATCTTTTCTTTGTCAAACGGTTCAGGAACTCGGATTGTCGTCACATGGGAGAATGGATTTGGAAAATTCGCCAGCCTTGTTTTTTCAATTGCGAGAAATGAATTCGCTTTCAAAACAACTCCATCCGGATTATAAACTCCAACTCCGCCATTAATTGTGCAACACCAGAGATTTCCCAATTCGTCCATAATCATATCCGGGACCCTGCTATCAGGAAGGCCTGAATTTGCCGGATTATATGCAATAAAATTTCCATTATCGAACCGGTAAAGTCCGCCGTAATCTCCTATCCATTTGTGATCATTTTGATCAATGTATATCTTAAGGATGATAAAAAAACCATGATCATAAACCGTCCAGTTGATCCCATCAAATTTCGCGATTTTTAAACCGGTACCGACCCACACATTCCCTGCATGATCAACAGCAATGGCCCTAACTTCATCATCCGGTATCGGAGAGTTTGAGGTATTAAAGGTTGTCCAACTGGTGCCGTCATATTTTCCCAAACCAATGTATCCGTTCCGGGTCTGGCCTGCAAACCAGATCACCCCGTTTTTCCCGAAAGCGATGGAAGAAATATAATCTGCAGGTATCTGCGAATTTGTCCGGTTGAAGACTGTCCAGTTTGTTCCGTCAAACCTTCCGAGTCCGTTGGAACCTACCCAGAGAACTCCGGATGAATCTTTTTCAAGAACAGGATCGTCCCATGGAAAATTGTGCACGGGATCAAACAGGTTCATCCAGTCAGTGCCGTTAAAACAGGTGATGCCCGGTGATGGGCTGTACTCATAGCTTATATAGACTTTCCCGGAAGAATCAGTTTCAATATCCTTAACATCTCCGTTTACACCTGAATTTGAACTGGTAAATGTCGTCCAGTTAAAATTGTCAGTGGTCGTCACTCCTGGATTATAGTAACCTGTCCAGTCATTGCTACCACAACCGATCCATTTATTACCGTCAGGGGTAATCGCAATACAACTGACCCTGTCATCCGGAAGGCCGGAATTACCGGTGGCATAGGATGTCCACGTGGTGCCATTGAAGCTTGTCAATCCGAAATAGGTACCTACCCACTTCATACCTGCATTGTCCGCCATGATTGTTGTAAGATAGTCAGTGGGCAGTCCTGAATTTGAATGGTTGTAATAGGTCCAGTTCTGCTGGTCGAATTTGAAAAGTCCTCCCTCCGTGGCTGATTTGCAATGCAAAGGACCACCGACCCAGATATTTCCGTTGTTGTCATGACAAACACAAGAAATGTTATTGGTAGTCAGGCCGGAGTTGGATGAGTTGTAAACAGTCCAGCTTACATCATTGAACCTTGCAAGTCCTGCACCTGTAGCAAACCATTTAACATTGTTATCATCCACAGTGATATCATTGACAACAGATGGCAATCCTGAATTTGCAGGAGTGTAAGTGGTCCAGGTATAACCTGAAAACCTGCTCAGTCCTTTATCCGTACTGATCCACTTTGTATCCTGTCCATCAATCCACAACGTATGGACCCAATTTCCCGAGATCCCGGAGTTTAACGTATCATATACACTCCAGGTATTGGTAGCAGAAAACCGGACCAGGCCGTTGATTGTCCCGAGCCACCTATTCCCGGCTGTATCAACCCTCACTACCGAAATATAATGCAACGAAACCCCGCAATAAGCAGTATCATAAAAGGTCCAGCTGGTGTTGTCAAACTTCATCAATCCATGATCCATTACGCTGATCCATTTTGTTCCTTGCCTGTCAATCGCAATAGATTGAATATTATTTGCCGGAAGAGGCGAATTGCATTTGTCAAACCAGGAAATAGTCCCTGTTAATTTATCAACCTTAACCAGTCCGTTCAACGTCCCGACCCAGACAAATCCGCCTTCATCAGCGAGGCAGTTGATGTGTTTCCCTGATGAGAAATCCATCCATGTGCTGTATTGGGAATGAGAACTGATCTGCGAAAGGGTAAACAGGGAAAGGAAGATTATTCTTCTGAATTTGAGAAAGCGCATAAACAGAGATCATTACCTTTCAAATATACAAAATAGGAATGAAATATGCTGTAAAAGCAAGATCACCTTGTGAATCTCTCCTCCGTTTACCTTAAAGGCAAGGAACTGGAGGTATGATTGTTAAAATCTCTGTCTCCGCTATATTCCCTGGACTCCCCGGAAATATTTTGTTTTAAATTTCAGGGCAACATTGACCAGCGAGATCAAAACGGGCACTTCGACCAGTGGCCCGATGACCGCTGCAAATGCTTCTCCCGAGTTGATCCCGAATACCGCAATGGCAACGGCTATCGCCAGCTCAAAGTTGTTGCTGGCAGCCGTGAAGGATAAGGTTGCACTTTGCTCATAGGTTGCCCCTACTTTCTTGCTCATGAAGAATGACAGCAGGAACATGATGATGAAATAGATGGTCAACGGGATAGCAATCCGGATCACATCCAGCGGGATCTTGACGATGTACTCACCCTTGAGCGAAAACATAACCAGGATCGTGAAAAGCAATGCAATAAGGGTCAGCGGGCTGATCCTGGGAACAAACAGGGTGTGATACCATTCTTTGCTTTTCACCCGGATCAGGATGAAACGGGTCAGAAATCCTGCAAGGAATGGAATCCCCAGGTAGATAAAGACACTTTTTGCGATCTGCCCGATCGTGATGGCTTCCACCGCGCTGTTGGTGGGTAGACCAAACCAGGCCGGAAAGACGGCGATAAAAAGCCAGGCATATACTGAGAACAGCAAGACCTGGAAAATGGAGTTGAAGGCGACCAGCCCGGCACAATACTCCGTATCTCCTTTGGCCAGCTCATTCCACACGATCACCATGGCAATGCAACGGGCAAGTCCAATGAGGATCAGCCCGTACATATAATCGATATTGAACTGGAGGAATATAATGGCCAGCAGGAACATTAAAATTGGACCTATGACCCAGTTCTGGACCAGTGACAGCCCGAGTACTTTCGTGTTTTTAAATACATCGCCAAGTTCTTCATACTTGACTTTCGCCAGGGGCGGGTACATCATTACGATCAGTCCGATGGCAATGGGGATATTGGTCGTGCCGGATGACATTGAATTCCAGAAGCCGGCAATGCCCGGGAACAACCAGCCCCAAAAAACACCCACAGCCATTGCAAGAAATATCCATAGAGTAAGATATCGGTCAAGCAATTTTAGCCTTGTCTTCATATTTTGCTGTTCATGATATTTATGGATTGGCTTTCAGATAGTGGATAAAAGGTAAAATCCGAGGATTACCAGTGCAATTCCGCCGATGTATTTAATGATCTTCACTGCGGATGTCAGAACCCCGGAGATTTTTCCAAGTCCAAGGCCGATGCCGAGAATCATCGCTGTAAGCGGTATTCCGAAACCCAATGCAAAAAACAGCAACATCAGGAACCCCCAGAGCGCTGACCCTTTGACGAAGGAAGCCGCAAGTATTACAGCGAAGAATGGATTGCAACAGGTATTGCAGGCGGCAGACAGGCCCCCGACGGCTAAACCCATCAGGATGGCTGAACCAATAGTCAGGTCGGCCTCTCTTTTTCCGATGCTTATTCCCGGCAACCTGAACGGAACAAGATCCATCGAATACAATCCAAAGAGGATGGCGATGAGTCCGGCAGCTATTTTCCAGTAATGGCCCAGCGAGGCAGAGATCCACTTCCCTGCAAACCCGAATAATGCTCCGATTACCGACATTGCAACGACCGTTCCGACCAGAAAGGCAATCCCTTTCCAGATGACAATCCTTGTCTTGGTGCTCTCCTGGCTTGCCCCGGAATACCCGGCGACAACGCCGATGATCGCAAAGTTGCAGGCACAGGTGAATACACTCAGGATGCCCAAAAGCAACACTGCTATCAATGCGAATACTGAAGCATGTTCATTGCTCAATACGTGTTGTATCCAAGTGTTCATGATCGTCTATTTACCGCAACATGATGAACCCTTGGTCGTATCGCAGCCCGAACCGGATTTGCAACTGTCGGCCCATTTAGGGGAATTCGGATCGTTGACCACCTGGCTGTTCATAGCCGGTGATGCCGGTGCCGGCGGAGAAGTGAACAACAGTTTAGCTGCAATAATTCCGATGGCCGCCAGAATAACGATTGTGAAAATGATCTTTGGCCAGATGCTCTTTTTCTTTGGTGGGCAACAGTTTCCATCGCAACCACAATCATTCTTTTCGTGGTCAGTATTTTCCTGAGATTTAATTTTCTTGTCCATCCTGTCTGTTTTATCAATGTTAGTTCTTGTTTGCCGATACGGTTATGTTGAATCAGTCCCTGCCGAAAATACCTCGAGCCGGGAATCAAAGGATTTCAGGAATCCTTCCGCCATCTGACTCCGGCACGAATTGCCGGTGCATAGAATCAGAATTTTCACAGCTATTTACAGTTATAATTACCTGGCTGGTTGATGATTGTATAAAACTCATTGAAGATCTTTCCGAGTTCGCAGACCCTTTTCGGATCAAGACAGTAGTTCACCTTGACACCGTCAACCTTTCCCTGGATCAGTCCGGCATTCTTCAATTCAGTCAGGTGCTGCTTTACAGTTGTCCGGCTGAGTGGCAATTCATCCGAAATATCTCCTGTCATGCACACCTTGGTCTCTGCAAGGTATTGCAGGATTGCAAGCCTGGCCGGATGGGCAAGCGCCTTGAATAACGCAGCGCTTGTATTAAGCTTTTGATCGAACAGATCAGTTTTTGCGGAGGCCATATATTGAATGGTTACTTTAATGGTTAATAATCTTCCCCTCACTCAGATGCAGCCGCCGGGTGCCGAACCCGGCAGCCATCGGGCTGTGCGTCACCATCATGATGGTGATCTTATTTTCCCTGTTGATCTTCCTGAGAAACTCAAGAATCTCACCTGAAAGCGCTGGGTCAAGGTTCCCTGTCGGTTCATCGGCCATAATAATCTGCGGACGATGCACAATTGACCGGGCAATGGCTACCCTCTGCTGCTGTCCTGCTGAAAGTTCCCTGGGCAAGTGGTCTTTCCGGTCTGATAACCCGACATATTCGAGGATCTCTTCAGCTCTGTTCTGCTGCTCCTTCTTCGAAACCTTTTCCAAAGCCAACGGAATCATCACATTCTGGATCGTTGTCAGATAAGGTACCAGGGCAAAGCTTTGAAGAATGTAACCGACCGACTTCTTCCGGATCTCCGTCAAATGCCGGTCGCTCATATTGTCTATCCTGTTTCCATTGAAAAAAATAGTACCGGATGTTAATCGAATCAGCCCGAAAATGGAGAGCAGCAGCGTGCTCTTACCTGAACCGGAGGGCCCGGTGACCGTAACAAAATCTCCATTTTCCACACCAAAGGAAACATGATCCAAGGCGCTGATCTTGCCGCTTGTATGCTGGTATTGTTTGAATACGTTTTCTCCTTTGAGTATCATGACTAATCCTCCTGCAGATTTGAATGTGGATCAAATTTGGCAGCCAGGTAAGTAGGGATCAGGGATCCTGCCAACGCTATTGTGATGGATAGAAGAATCGACCACACAAGATAAATATATAACGGTTTGACAACGATCCCGGCAAGATAGGGTCCCAGGATCACTCCGGCAAGGGTTCCCAGCAGGAAACCAAGAATGCCGCCTGCAATTCCAAGAAGCAAGGCTTTCAGCAGGAACATCTTATAGATTGTCATCCGCTCTGCGCCCATCATCCGGAGGATTCCGATCTCACGTTTTCTTTCGTTGACATTGGCCCAGATATAGTTCCCGATCGAAATTCCCCCGACGAAAAAAATGATGATCAGCATGACCAGTGTGACTTTTCTCATCAACTGGTTCGTTTCGATCTGGGTCGATACGATCTGGTTTATGGATGTTACCCGTGTGTCCGGAAGGATATTCCGAAGCTGGCCAAGCAGCCCCTCGGAAATAGCATTGCAGCATCCCATGATCTCGATGGCAGAAACCTGGTTTTCTATCTTTAAAAGGGCCTGTACGTCTTTAAGGTTTGCAAAAATCCGGTCATCATCCACAGTACCTGTTTCCGGAAGTACTTTGACCACCATAAATTCCTTGCCGAGAATGTTGATTTTCTTATTGGCTGTAAGGCTGAGCTTTTTTGCAACCTGTGATCCCGCCATACAATCCTCGCTGTAGAGCGTATCGATCGCCTTCCGCTTTAGCTTTTCATCTTCCATCCCATGAGATTGGTTGGCAGTCTGGCTGGGAGCACAGGATGTGGTAAGCTGTTTTCCTAACAAGCCGGAAGACTGCCAGAGAGGCTTTGAGGCAATCTCACTCTTTGGCAAGATCCCTGTCAGTACCACGGATTTTCCATTGACGCTGACTCTTCGGGTAAGCTTTGGTGACATGTTATCAACCCCTGCAATCGTGGATTCCAGGATACGTTCCACATAATCAATGGGAAGGGTCGGAGCATCGATATCCGAAGTGTAGTAATCATCGATGCTGGCAGCCTGAGGCAATACCAGGATATTGGCTCCAAGGTTATCGAGATTCTTTGCAACGTTCTGTTCGGAAACAACGGCCACGCTTTGTATGGCTACGATAACGGCAATTCCCAGGGTAATGGCAAGCAAACCGGTAATGAGCTGGGATTTCCGTTTCCATAGCTCAATGAGGACGAGTTTTGTGATAGTCATGGAGAAGGGAATTATTTGGTCCCGCATCCGGATTTTGACCCGCCAGGACAACAACTGCTCGCCGGAGCTTTCTTTGCGGAGCTTACAAGCGTGTTCACGTCTGTTATTCCGTTGTGGGTGCCCACAACCTTTCCTGATTTATTGATGACGTAGGTTACAGGCTCCTTTGCGTTCATATCGCATTTCAAATTTTGCAGAAGCTTGGTTTCATCCTTATCTGTCAGGTCCACTTTGATAGTCACTGACTTGTTGTCCATTTTCCCGCAGGCCATGGCACAGTTGTCCATGATGCTTTTTTGGTTGGGCATATTTGCTTTATAAGCAACCACATATACTGATTTTCCTTCAGCAATGGCTTTGAGGATCTCAGATGACTTCGGTGACGGAACCATGTCGGCCAGCTTTGCCGGGGTGGCATCCTTCAAAGGCAGTCCGCCGGCAATTGTGCCATTTTTATCCAGGACGATGATCAGGGGAAGCGGAGCGCCGGCCAGTCTGAATTTTGTAACAAGGTCCTTATTACTTGCATCCGTTGTGTTCATTTTCACGACAACCGATGACCCTTTGCAGCTCTTTTTGGTTTCTTCGGCAACAACAAATGCCTTATTGGCATCCGCACTGCCACCGTCGTATGCGACAAGGAAGACCGTTTTTCCCGATTTTGAAGCTTTATCAAGCTCTGTTGAGGTCTGAGCGCTGACCCTGGTCACGCCTGCCAGAAAAAGGAGCAGGATTAGAATCGATTGGAATTTTTTCATGGCTTCTGGATTTATTTATGACGCAATATTACGACATATTTATATTATGACGCATAATTGCGTCATAATTTCTCAAAAAAAAATCAAGATTTCATGTTCAACAGGCCGGTGATCATACTCCTTGCTTTATCCCATTTTTCTTTGTTTATCATGTATATAGTGCTGGGTGGTGCATTTTTAGTTCTCACTAATCCTGCTTTGGTCAATTCTCTCAGATGCTGGGATACCGTAGCCTGGGAAAGAGGCAACAATTCAACAAGGTCTTTACCTATGCAGCGTCCCACTTGATTGAGATGGCTCAGAATGGCGATCCTGGCAGGGTGGGACAATGCCTTGTAGTATCTCGCCAGTCTTATATCTGTCTCTTTATAATCAGTCATTGCAACTGCATCCTCGAAAAGTTTTTCCAGTATAAGAATCCGGGTTCAGGTTACTGATTGCTTTTACAATCTCCCCTGCAACTTCATCAACCATCTGATAATGCTCTTCATTCAGATCTTTATTTCGGATGATCTTAGTGTTGAGAGCATTTTCATTTCCTATGATCTTTGAAACATCGATGGATCCGTTGATTCTGCCGCTGTATTTTTCGGTGCTCCGTTTGGCGCAAAGCTTATCGCAGCCGTCCACCGAGATGGTCGGAAAGACACTGGCGAAGTTTCTTTCCTCCGTGCCGCCTGCATTATAGAGCGGGAGACAAAGCGTCACGGTGTCAACCATGGTCATTTCTTCCAAAACTTTTCGTGTCGCCAGCCTTGAGATGGTTCCCCCAAGACATTCTTCCCCGCTGCAGGATAATATGCCGACTTTCAGTACTGTCATAACTTAACCTCCTTAAGCAATTTTATTGATACTTTTTTCAATCTTTGCCGCGATCTCATCTACGACCAAATAGCCGTCATCACTGAGTTCTGTGGCCGATCCGAACTTTTTCCCTTTATGGTCCTTGACCGTATCCAGGACTTTCACTTCCTCGATGACGACCCCGCCTGCAAGAGTCACGTTCTTAGCCGCGCATATCTTTGGACAGCCGTCAACGGTGATGCAGACGGAACCCCGCATCTTCTCTTTTACTTCCTCATCACCGGTCACTATGTAGGCAAGGCATACCGTTTCCGCTTTCTCCGGACACAGTTCAAGGACGGTTTTCAGGACTGCCTCCCGGGCCACCAATCCGTAAACCTTGCCTATGCCGCTGCACGGGATCACTTTCACTTTATTTGACATCTGTTTCCTCCCCCTTTTTCTTTGTTATTTCAAAATACCTTTCAAAGCCGATCAACAGTTCTCTGTCACCCTCCGGGTCTGTCAGCTCAAGCTCGGCCACCCATCCCAATTCATAAGGGTTCTCGTTGATGAGCTCTGGATTTTTTTCAAGTTTGTCATTAACGGAGATGACCTTGCCGCTGAAAGGAGAAACCAGTTCAAAAACGGCTTTTGAAGATTCAATGGAACCTAACTCTCCAAACTGATCAATCTCATCACCAACCTCGGGAGGATAGAAGTAGAGAATGTCCGAAAGGTTCTGTTGCACATAATCGGTCACGCCGATCCTAGCGCGGTTTCCACTGACCCAGGCCCAGCAGTCATTTTCATTGAAGAAAATCTCGTTGTTTTTCGGGATTCTGAAAATGAATTTACCGCTTTGAAAGGTTTCGTACTCGAAATTATAAGTTGTACCTGTCTCAGGGGATGGCACACTCAGAACTTCGTCAGTCTTGTTCATTGCATCGAACAACGACCCTATGAAAGCCACCTCCCGGTCGGTGATCCTGAGACTGTCGGTCAACTCAATCTGTTGAATTTTGGCCTCATCAGCAACAATGATCCTTCGGGCAACCTTCAGGTTTTTCTCTGCGGCAAGCTTACTGGCGCAACGGGTCTGGCATCCGTCAATGACAAGAAGTGGCTTTTCTGCTGCCAGTTTGTTGTACTTTGTTTCGGATACCCGGTAGAAAACAGGGCATATGATCCTATTATCAGCCTGCTTGCTCAGTTTGATCGCGAGTTCATGCGAGATTACCCCGGCACATTTGTCCAGTCCGTTGCAAGGCAGGATGGCAAAATTTTCAACCATGGCCTTCCATCTCTTTTCTTATTTCCTTAATTCGTTGTGTTGTCATGTTCTTATCCGGAAATGACAAAGCATCCGGTCCGCAGGTCTTTGAACAGGCCCTGCAGAATACGACGCAGTTATGCGGATTCTTGATGATCAGCTTGATCTCTTCATCTTCCCTGACCTCAAATACCTTGTGCGGGCAGAATCTTACACATTCCATGCAGTAATCGCATTTCGAATAGTCAATGGTCGGCTTCCAGTCGATCAGGCTGCGTTCTACGCCCATGAAAGTGGTCTCGCTCATTGTGCTTCCTCCAATTTTTTCAAGGCATTACTTACTTTTTCAACAGCCTGATCGGTTGTCATATCACGAACATCAATTGCAGTCAGGTCCTTGGTGACATCAAGACCGGATGCTGTGAAGGCATCCCTGAAAAGCTTGTTTTGCATATTGGGCGCACAACCTCCGATCACTACTTTGCGCTGTGATTTTAAAAAGTCCATTAAAAACCGGTCCCCGTCTTCCTCGCAAAGTTGAGGATGGATGAAGCCATATTCCACCGGCAATTCGATCCTTACCCGGTTTATGAAATCCCAGATATCCATCTGGGAGAAGCCGGGGCATTTACCTGTGCAAACACACATGATAAAGCCTGGTTTATTTTGTTCTGACATGATTATTATTGTTTTAGTTCATTTGACAATTCCATATTGACGCCCAATTCGGATTTATTTGACTGGTTCGCACTATGCCTTGCCTTCAAAGCAATGAAATCAATTTTCTTGGTGACCCGGAACGACAGCGCATATCCGAACGACATCTGGATTCCGTTGTAATATTTGTACATGGGTATGTCGGCGTAGGCTGAGACATACCAGTCGTGTTTGAAGGCATAGGATAGCTGCGGAGTGAAGAAGACAACCTCGTAGCCGGACGCTTCTACGATTTCTTCATTCTCCCTGTTGGACTTGGACCGGTACTCGTTTCTCACCTGAAGATCGATAGTTACCCGCTTCCATGGTCTGTAATTGAAGTATAGCGCTGCGATCCACTGATCACCGTATTTGTAATAGAAATTCTCTGACTGGATCAACTGGGAGTACTCATAGGAAGCAAAACCTGCCAGGGCGATTTTTCTAAACCCTTTGGAGACGAAAAGGTTCGCCAGGTAGCAGTAGCTCCCTGCCGATGGTTGTACCGAAATCGGTAGTTGGACATTATCAACTTCCTGGTCAAACACCCCGGTGGGGAATTTGACACCGATCGTAGGCGATAGAGTGAGTTTCAACCTGGAACTTGAAAAGGCATTGAATTTCGCATAGAGTCCAAGGTCTCCCAATCCGTATCCTTTATAAGAATCAATTCCCGGAGTCGTCAGGGTCTTATTGAAAAAATATCCGAGGTCGGTCATGACTGTCAGCCAGTTGGTTATACCGTAGCCGACCTGTAGTTCCGTGTAATTGCTGTAAGCAATTTCCTGGAACGGCAACTCTGTGAATCGTGAATCGTCCGAGTAATATTTCCCCGAATGGCTGTACCTGTATGCCAGGGATGCCGTAAGTATCTTCGATTGCAGGGCGGGCTGCTCTGCATCGCTGATAAAAGGATCGCCCAATGTACAGCATTGAGAAAAAGCCCGTTCCGCAATGAAGAGGCACAGTGCTATAAGAAGGTATTTTTTGCGTCGATACATGTTTTCTTCCGCTATTTGGTACTGTGCCAAGGTGTGACCCGGATCATGATCGTGTCGCTGACTTCTCCGGTCTCGTTAAATACCCTGCAGGTTATCGTATTCATTCCCCTGCAACTTTGACAAGCGGAATATTTAACGGAGGTTCCGCTGCCTTTGATCTTGCCGTGATTGGCAACCCAGCCATACTTCAGATTTTCTCCTGTGGCAACCACTGTAATAATCGTTGTGTCGTATGCAATTACTGGATTTACGGTTTCCGTAAGGCTGACGATCTTGATCTCCGCGGACGGATTTGAATTCTCCTTCTTGGAGCATCCTACTATCAACGCAGTCATGATCCCTAATAACAGATAGATTCTTTTCATAATACTGAAAGTAAGTTTGATCTAATAAATTCTTGTTTGAGCTCATCGAATGAAAAATACCCGGTATGCCTGAAGATTTCCTTTCCCGCCACGTCAAGAAGTATTTGGGTTGGAATCGCCGCAATACCAAAGTATTTCATGAATTCCTGGTTTTCCGGCAACAACACATTGTAGAACCTGACATTGACTGATTCAGGGTATTTTTCCTTTACCTTTTTCATCACAATTTCCATTTTCCGGCAGGAAATACAACCTGTTGCCCCGAATTCCAGAAATGTGATCCGGAAGGCCTTCCCATTCTTCTGGTAGTTGAATGCAGAATCCAACCCCTGAGCAACAGTTTTTTTTGTCTCTACCCCGGCCTGTTCTGCCATTTTCTTGGAAACGAGATTGTTCATGCTTCCCTTGAAAAGAAACAATACGACGAAAAAGCCAATACCCAATATGATCAGGGCACTATTGATGACAGCTTTTTTCCGGTTATTATGCTGAATTGACATATTCATTGAAAAATATTCCTTTCCTTGAAATGTATTCTAATAGAAATACTCTTTAAGCAAACCATCGATCCACATTTCGATTTCTGACCTTTCAGGAATCCTGGCCGACGAGTATACCTTTTCATTGATCAGAAGGACTGGAGCCGTCAACGATTCACAGTCGTGTTCGAAGTGATCCTGTTCCACTTTCTGGATATCGGCCTGGTATTGCCTTTCCTTAATGATCCGATGACAGGTCGTCTCCAGTTTCATACAATCCGGGCATTCACGGCAAATAATACGGATTGAGACCATAGGTTCAGGGTTTAATTTTTTCAAACAAAGCGCTCAGGGTATTTGAAAGGACCTCCCTGATCTGGGGTTCATGGGCGGCAATCGGCTTAACCGGGATCAGATCGATCACCTCCTCATAGCTCAGGCCGGAATGATAAAGAGTTTCGATGCCGGCGACCAGGGTTTTTTCAACCGTCTCTCTTGCTTCGCTTTCGTTAAGTCCCATCTGTTTGCAAATCCGGTGCATTTCCTGCCACTGGAACCAGAAATAGTTCGGCAGCATGGCTGATGCAATGGCATAGGCCTCAAGCTTTGACTCTTCGACGATGAATGTGTGACCAAGCAACTCCAGCATCTCCATGATTTCGTCCTGGCGATTGAAATTGCTTGAAAAACAGACAGGATTGTAACCTTTATTAATATACGATGTGGCATTAGGGATCAGCCTGGCGATGCTTCCATGACCATTCAGTTTTGCAGAAATTTTATCGATAGTGATCTTTGGGGCGAGGGAGATTACGCAGGAATCCTGCTTAATATTGCTCTTCACCCGGTCAAGGGTATCCATGATGACAGGCGGATGGAGAGCGATAAATACTATATCCTGATTCGCCACTTGCTCAAGAGTGGCTGTTTCCACTGTAGGATATTTATTTTGCAGAGAAATCAACACATCGTTGCTGATGTCGAACACGACTACTTTCTCCGGTATGCATCCTCTATTCCGGAATGCCTGCAGGAAGATCCGGGTTATTCTTCCACCGCCGATGAAACCGATTGTTTTTTCCATTTTGATTTTCAATTAGTGATTCGTAGAAAGACGAAATTACACTTCAAAAAAATTATTTCTTATCTCTTGGCCTGAGCTGGCACATGCAGGACCCTGACAACTTTTCACTTTTGTCAATGATCAAAGGCATCTCATCTCTTTCCCATTCAATCAGTCCACCGGCAAGGTTGGCGACCCGGTCTTCAATGCCTTTTTTCATCGCGAGAATCACGGCCTCCCTGCTGTGCAACCCGGCCGCATCGGCGAAAATAAGCGGTTTGTCAGAAGGCAACTCCTGAAATGTCTCTTCCAGAATGCTGTAGGGACAATAGAGAATTTCAGGAACATCAAACATCTTAAATCTGCTTAAAACTGCTTCCCGGACATCGACCATTAATGCGCCTCTCCTGCATAATTCCAAAGCCTGACGCGGGGTTACATTTCTGATTCCCCCACTGATAAAACCGGTCCCGGAAAAAAAACTTTCCATCTTAGAGGAAGAATATCGACATATAGTAAATCCCGACAAGTATGAACACAACAGCGACGATTCTCCGGAACCAAAGTTCAAATATTTTGATCCGGTCATATAGTTTCCCTACATTGCCGACCGCATATGCAAGCAACCAGGCGAAGATGATTACCGGTAATCCGGTAGCGATGGCAAAGATCACCGGCAGGTAAAGTCCGCTTGCACTTGCAATGGTCACGGGAATCAGCATGCCAAAATACAAGACACCGCTGTATGGGCAGAATGCCATGGCGAAAACCATTCCTAACAAAAGGGTTCCCCAATAGCTTTTCTTGCTGTGCTCCCCCATCTTTTCAGTCAGTCCGGAAAATCCAGGGAGTTTGATCCTGATGAAATCCAGCATGAATATGCCAATGAGAATCAGAATCGGACCAAGAAGTTTTTCTCCCCATCCCTGGAACAACAAGGAAACCTTCATTTTGCTGGCGCCCAGGAACAGTATCACCCCAAGTCCCGTGTAAGACACTGCTCTGCCTAAAGTATAGACAAGACCTTTGAGAAAAACCCTTCGCCTGTCTGCAAGATCCCTGCTGATAAACCCGATGGCTGAAATATTGGTAGCCAGCGGGCAGGGACTGATAGCTGTCATCAATCCCAGGATGAATGCCGTCAGGAAGGCATACTGAGAATTTTCAAGGATGGATTGCAGGTACTGCATAGTTATTTCAGCATATCGTCAATAGCTTTCTTGATCTCGGCCGTAAGCTTTTCGGGACTGTTATTGGCATACATAAATCCTTTTTCCGTCAGGTCAACCCGTTTGTCGCCCGAAACGATCAGCAGGGTCTGGCCTTCAACCTTTAATTTGGCTCCGATTGCTTCACCATCTTTTTCATCGAGGTTTATACTACGGAATGTGATTTCGCCGGCTTTTACCTTTGCCGAATATTGCTTTTCCACTGCTTCCTTCGAAACTTTTTCGACATTGTTGCAGGTCATGCAACGACGTGTAAAATGGAAATAGTAAACATCGATTTTCTTTGCCGCCGGGTTCCCGGCAAAAACACCAAATGCCATGAATACGGCCAGGAAGAATAAAATCGTCTTTTTCATAAGTGTTCTGTTATTGGGTCAATAATTGTTTGATTTCATCGGCGGAAGGTACTCTTCCCTTTATCACAACTTTCTCATCAACGACCAGGGCAGGTGTTGACATGACACCATATTTCATGATCTCCATGATATCTTCGACTTTGGTTATGGTAGCATTGATCCCGTTCCTTTCGACCACCTCCCTGGTGATCTTGTCCAGTGTCTTGCATTTCGGACAGCCCGGGCCTAAGATTTTTATGTTCATATTATCGGGTTTATAAATATTGAAATTATCGTTCAAATAAAAGATTCAGCAACCTCTTTGCTTCCTCCCAATGTTCTTTGTTGATACAATATTTTATATATGGCGGATTGATCTCGCCCTGGATAAGTCCGACTTTCTTTAATTCCTTCAGGTGTTCCGAGAGCGTTGATCGGGCGATGGGAATCTCTTCAGCCATGTCTCCGCTGTAACAGCATTTGTCAATGTTATCGGCCAGAAAGTCAAGAATGAATACTCTGGCCGGGTGTGCAATGGCTTTTGCATACCGGGCCATCTTTTCCTGGTTCTCTGTATAATATTTCTTTTCAGTGATCATATCGTTTTGTATTTCGTAGAATAACGAAACAAAAGTATACTAAATAATCACCCGGCATTATTCTTTTGTGAAATTTATAACAGGTCTAAATAGTATTCAGAATTCTTATTCGTTTTATTTCCAATATTCTACATTTTTATAGATCAATGGAAATAGCACATCTCAACATCCTATTACTGTTTGCTATTGAAACTCTCTCTTCGTAAATGAACCCTTTGTTCTGCATCATCAATCATTATTTTAGCTTTTAGTCATTCTTCTTCAGCCGAAGTCAAACTATTTCCATTTTGGAAATAGTTCACCAGAAAGGCATCCTTACGATTAATTTTTTAGGTATAGGCGTTTAGGTATCCCAATTTTCGGTACCTTTGACGCATGGAATCGAGAGAAATTTTCAATGGAGTGAACTCAATC
>Ga0116170_10002803_pt1 | contig 16610 bp, 15 predicted proteins | sample AD_JPNHW1_MetaG_FD_89797 | JGI IMG/M metagenome (GOLD analysis project Ga0116170, IMG submission 89797) | Active sludge microbial communities of municipal wastewater-treating anaerobic digesters from Japan - AD_JPNHW1_MetaG | ecosystem: Engineered > Bioreactor > Anaerobic > Digestate | place...
AAACCGGATCGATGTTCACGGAGGCGAAAACTATGTAATAGATGATCATCAGCAACACCAGTACCGGCATTCCCCTCAGAAGCATGATATAAAAGCCGGCAAAACCCGAAAGAAAGCGGTTCTTCGACATCCGCATGAAGCAAACCAGGCCGCCGATCAGGGTTCCCAGGATTGCCGCCAGCAGGCTGATGATGATGGTTACTTTAAGTCCGTCGATAATGTGGAGGTATCTTTTTTCGAGCAGGATGTTGCTGTAAAAACTGTCGCTGATCTTCGTCCATAACCGGCCGATTCCCGACCGTTGCTGTCCGGCAGCGCTGTTCTCCGCCGCAACCTGTCCCATTCTGTCCTTCCGGGCAATAACGCTTACACCCGACTCGTAATAAGGATCGGAGAAATCGATCTGTTTCTTCCGTTCATCGGTGATCATCAGCGAACTGGTGATGATATCAATCTTGTTGGTGGAAACCGAAGCAAGCAGGCTTCCGAACTGCAGATCAACGGGGACCATCTCCTTTCCCAGCGAGGCGGCAAAACGTGTCGAAAGCTCAATGTCGAATCCCACCAGCCGTCCCTCTTTCATCAGGCTGAAGGGCATTCCCAGATCGCTCACGACACCGGCCCTGAGCTGACCGTTTCTGCCGCTGGTTTTAATTTCTGGCATCACCTCGATACCCTTCTTCATCCACCGGTCGACCATGTCATCATAAATACCCTGTTCCTTAATCTCTTTTAAAAACGCGTTGAAGGATTCGCGTAACCGGTCATTCTCCTGGTTAAAACCCGCGCCGATCGGAACAGTAAAGAGATTGGGGAGGAGGATGCCGAGGGCCTCATTTTTCCTGAAAACATCCTTCAGCGATTCATGATCATAAAAGGCCACATCCGTTTTGTCGGAATTCAGCGCGAACAACATGTCGGAGATGTTCTGGTATTGGAGAACGACCGCCTGCGGAAAGTTCTTGGTAGCATAGGTGTCGTGAACGCTGCCCAACAGCACCCCGATACGCTTGGTTTTTATATCCTCCAGCGACTTCATTACACCAGGGGCCGGAGTCGTACCGGGTAGCTGGTCTCCGGCAACCATCACTGCGATCCCGCTTTTGTAATAGCCTTGTGAAAAGAGCACGGTTTTGGCCCGTTCCTTCGTAATCGACAGCCCGGCCCCGATCATATCCACCTTCCCGGCAATCAAAGCCGGCAACATCGCGCCGAATTCCATGTCGACGATTTCAAGGCTCTTGCCAAGTTTTGCCGCTATGCGAGAGGCAAACTCAATATCAAAACCCACGACCCGGCGCGAACTGTCGTAAAACGACATCGGCTCGGTAACCGCGGCGGTTCCGAACCGAAGTACGCCGTTGGTTCCAGGCAAAGGTATCTCGGGCATGGGAGCGGGATTTCCCCTGGAAGGAAACCAGCGACGCGTCATATCGTCGTAGGTGCCATCCTTCCGGAGTTCGGCCAACACTTCATCGATGACCCCCTTCAGGGAATTGTTTTGAAGCTGCACGGCAAAACCATACTGGTCGTCGAAAAGCAATTCAGGCAGCACCCGCAATCCCTCGTTCTTGGCGGCGACATTCATCAGGATCGGAAGGTCGTATACGGCCGCATCAGCCTTCCCATCCCTTACAGCAATGGCACAATCGAGTACGCTGTTGTAATACTCGATCACGGCGTCGGGGTATTTTTTCAACACGAACTGATCGGCAACCGTTCCGGTAGGCACGGCAAAGGTTTTCCCGCCGTGAAGCATCTTCAGGTTCATGATGTCATGACCTTTGTCGCCGCAACCGACCACGAAAAAGAGAATCAGGATCAGGAGAGAATTCAGATATCGCATGATTAGAGGATAATTTTCATTGGAAACAGCAGCAAAGCTATGAAATCTGGGCATATAAAAACGTCACGACGAATCTCAAAAGTTTTGTCGGTACAAGTTTAAAGCTACGATTGAGATGAATTACAATTGAACGTTCGATTTCCGATTTATGGTAACCACCTTATGATACGATCTTATTCCATGAGGTTTGACATTAACCTGTTACATTAATTTTGAAAATAACATTCATTGATCTGCAATTCATTCGTAAATCGTAACTCTTGTTCAATCGTAAATAGAAAGTTTTTTCACCTGTAAAACTAAAGTTATCCTTACGCTTATTCTACCCTGAAAACACCGCAAGCCTCCGAACGTGAAGCCACTTCGATGCGCACCCCGTTGGAATGGAAGGAAAAAAGATCCCCGACGAGTTTGGGATGGTTGTTTTGCGCAGATAGATGGGAAAGGATAAGCAGTTTCAGCTCTGGTGAACGGTGGTTGAGGAAGAGCTCCAGCGCCTGGAGATTCGAAAGATGGCCCTGCTCACCCCGTATGCGCCGCTTCAGGTAGCGGGGATAAGGCCCGCGTTCAAGCATCCCTTCATCGTAGTTTGACTCAAGGAAGGCTGCATGGCATCGCCCCATCTGATGGATGACCCGGTCGCAGGCCAGTCCCAGATCGGTGAACACCCCCACGGTGACACCATCGCCGTGAACGGTAAAACTGTGCGGATCTGCGGCATCATGGGATTTCAGAAAAGGTTCAACGGATAGCCCACCCACAGGCACCGGCTCACCACCGGAAAAAGGGCGTACCAGATCCTTATCGAAACCGATTCCGCTGTACCAGCGTGTCTTCTCGGTGATGTAAACCGGGATGCGATGGCGCCGCGATAAAACCGCCACCCCACGGGTATGGTCGGTGTGCTCATGGGAAATAAAGATTGCTTTCACCTTTTCGATCGGCAATCCCAAACCGTTCATCCTGCGGATGATTTCCCGGTTCGAGATTCCCGCATCAATAAGTATTGCTTCGGTTTCATTGCCGACATAATAACAATTTCCGTTACTTCCCGAATTGATGGAAGCTAAAAACAAAGGCATGGTGCAAAGAAACGGAAAAATCCGGCACCAGAGCACGAAAAACAGCTCCCTTCGATTTCGACTTCAAATGTCGGAGCCAGTGAAACATTTTTCCGGAAATGAATTATATTTGTCTTGCAGTCCGGGCAACGGTTGCATGACCCGACCACCAAAAATGAACATGCTATACCGAATATTTGTGATTTTTTGGAAGTAAACTTGCCTGGATTCAGTTAGACTGTCCAAGTGAGTTTGCGATTTTTCGTAAACTAAATGGTCGAAGTCTACCGCAGCAGTTCCGCCTGTTTAAACATTTAGCATGAAGGTAACCCACGAAAAGCGTACAAGACAAATGATCAGGATCAGAAATGGATTGTTGTTCCTGTGTTTCCTGATCTTTATCCTCACAGCCCTGTTTCCGCCGTGGGACGCTGTGGTTGACCCGTTCGGAGATATTCGGAAAGTTCCGGTCGGATACCATTTTTTTGCCACCCCACCGCATAGTCCGTATGGTTTCGAATCATACATCCTCATCAACTATTCCCGCATCCTGATTCAATGGGGAATTCTGTTTCTCGTCTCCCTGGGAATCTACAAAGTTCTCAACGCGAAAATCAGGAAGCTGAACTCCGAAAGTGAGCGATAGCCGGAAAAACTAAAGCACCACTGAACAAGCGGACGAAGAATGGACAATTGACAATTGATAATTGACAATTGAAAATTGAAAATTGATAATTGACAATTGAAAATTGAAAACGGAAAACGATTTGAGGATTTGAGGATTTGAAGATTTGAGGATTTGAAGATTTGAGAATGTGCTATTGTGCTGATGTGCTAATGTGAAAATGAAAAATTTTGATCCTTGAACCCTGAAACTCTGAAACCCTGAAACCCTGAAACCCTGAAACTCTGAAACCCTGAAACACTGAAACCCTTTCATCCTTGAGCCTTGATCTTTAATCCTTGATCTTTTTTCCCCTGATGCCTGATTTCAATTTTGACAGATCGAAATTTATTTTTCAACATTCTGAATTTTAGGCTAAAAAACATATATATTTGTATGTAATATCATACATAGTCCCTTCAATAAAAATTTCACTCTAATTCTTCAGATATGAAAAAAATATCCTTTCTTTTTCTGTTACTTGCTCAGATGGCCGTCTTTGCGCAGGTTACCGAGCACAAGTCGCCGGGCGATACCATCGGTCCGTTTACCACCATCACCTTCGAGGAGCCCTCCGCCAACATTTCGGTCGTCGCTTCTCCTACAAACATCTGGCAAATCGGGGTCCCGCAGAAAACCCTGTTCAACCAGGCCTGGTCTCTGCCAAAGGCAATCGTTACCGATACCATGGGTAACTATCCTGAAAATAACCACTCCATATTTGAATTCGGTTTCGGACCATCGGCAATGGGTGGCTTTTATGCAGGTTGGTTCTACTATAGTATATTCATCGATTTCAGGCACCAGTACGACACCGATACCCTCCAGGATGGCGGCTATATATCTGTTTCTTGGGATGCCGGACAAACCTTTATGAATATTCTGGATGATACCATCTCACAACAATATTATTATAGCATCTCGCCACTCCACCCGGAACCATCCGCGTGGGGAAACACCAATCTTTATCAGGAGAGCCAGACACTCTTTAACGGGGAACATGGCTTTTCAGGCAAGTCCGACGGATGGGTTCAAAGCTGCATGGCATGGTATGCAATTCCTGTTAAAAATCCATTTCTCGCCCTAAACCAAGATACGCTCATTTTCCGGTTCAATTTTATCTCCGACAACATCCCTTCTTCCCGCGAAGGCTGGATGATCGATCAGATCAGACTTTTCTCCATTGATATTGGTGGAGGGATCAGGGAGGTGATGCCGGGAACCCAACGAAGCTTTGTGACCCCGAACCCGGCCATCAATGATGCCCTGGTCACGCTTAACAAAATTTATCAGGATGTCGATTTTCAGCTTTATAACAACATCGGAAAATGTCTGGAGCGTCGATCTGTTACCAATAGCGACCAATTTACACTGGATGTCTCAAAACTCCCATCCGGAACCTACTTCCTGAAGATACTACTCGACCGGCAATACTCCGAAACCCGGAAAATCATGATCCTCCGGTGATCCGGACTGTTTGATTGACTGATTGATTAAAAATATTGTGTGAATGAGTGAATGAGTGATTTTAAATAGCGAGGTAGCGAAATCGGTTATCGATCCTTCCTTAAAAACACATCCTCCGGGTAGTCCTACTAATTTATTGCATTTCTGATCCGATTTATGAAGCGCCTATAAACTCTTCATCAGGAAACCTTGCAATAACTAAGAAAATTATTTTTATTTAGACGTATTATAAATAAGATTTTTGCTTATTTTTGCATCGGGAATTTCGTTCATCTGACCCATCAAATTAAATTAATTATCTCATGAAGACACTAATTTTCATAATTATGGCAACGCTTATAACCCTGACGGGCCAGACCCAGTCAGGTAAACCGTTTTACGATTTCAAGGTAACCGCGATCGATGGAAAACCTTTTGATCTTTCGACTTTGAAAGGGAAAAAAGTTCTGGTAGTCAACGTGGCATCGAAATGCGGCTATACCCCGCAATATGAACAGCTTGAAGCGCTCTATCAGAAGTACGGCTCCGGCAATTTTACCATCATCGGATTCCCGGCGAACAACTTCCTGGGACAGGAACCGGGAACCAATGCCGAGATTATCGAGTTCTGTACCACCAAATATGGCGTAACCTTCCCGATGATGTCGAAAATATCGGTCAAGGGAAAAGATATCGATCCGCTGTACAAATGGCTTACGACCAAATCGCTGAATGGCGTTCTCGACGCGCCGGTCAAATGGAATTTTCAGAAATTCATGATCGATGAGAATGGTAACCTGGTCGGTTTTGCACCTCCGGGAGAATCTCCAACCAGCGACCGGATCCAAAAATGGATAGAAGGTAAAGGACTGACAAACAATGAGTAAAAAATGATATTAAATTAATTCCATATTCTATTCATTATTCTCTATTCGCTGATTACTAATCGCTATTCGCTAATTACTAATCGCTATTCGCTAATTACTAATCTCTATTCGCTAATCGCTACTTTAAATTATGAAACAGTACAAATGCACCATCTGCGGGCACATTTATGATCCCGCGAAAGGCGATCCCGATTCGGGAATACAACCGGGGACCCCGTTCGAACTTATTCCCGACGACTGGGTGTGTCCGATTTGCGGGGTCGGTAAAGAGGACTATGTGATGATCTGAAAAAAACTACTATTTTTGGTTAAAAAAATCATCACTATGGAAAAATCGATCAAAGGAACCATTACCGAAAAGAACCTTCTCAAGGCATTTGCCGGTGAGTCGCAGGCAAAAAACCGTTATACTTTTTTTGCCAAACAGGCGCAGAAAGAGGGCTATGAACAGATAGCGGCACTCTTTGCAGAAACCGCTCTCAATGAAGAACAGCATGCCAAGATTTTCTTCCGTTTTCTGGAAGGCGGACCGGTTGAGATCACCGCGACCTACCCGGCCGGAATCATCGGAACCACGGCTGAAAATCTGAAAGCTGCCGCCGATGGAGAACTTGAAGAGTGGTCGGAACTCTATCCCGAGTTTGGCAAGATCGCGGGCGAAGAAGGTTTTCCCAAAGTTGCCACGGCATTCAAAATGATTGCCACGGTCGAGAAGCATCACGAGAATCGCTACCGTAAACTGCTTACCAACCTTGAGAAAAACAAGGTATTTGAAAAAGAAGAAAAAGTGTACTGGATCTGTCGTAAATGCGGCTATGTACACTTCGGAACCAAAGCTCTGCAGAATTGCCCGGCCTGCCAGCACCCGATGGGTTATTTCGAACTGCTGGCCGAAAATTACTGATGACCGGGTATTCCGTTTGATACAAAATAAAAATCATTAAAGGATGAAACAACGCGTGTTTAAGAAATCGGAGGTACTGGCCGATTATAAGCTTGCCAACGAAAGCCGGCAGGTCAGTTTACTGGGGCGTCGCGAGGTGCTGGGTGGAAAAGCCAACTTCGGACTTTTCGGCGACGGTAAAGAGATCCCGCAAATCGTCATGGCCAAATTCTTCAGGGATGGAGACTGGCGGTCGGGCTACTACCGGGATCAGACTTTCATGATGGCAGCCGGCTTATCGAACCCCGACCATTTCTTTGCACAGTTGTACGGTGACACCGACCTGGAACGGAATCCCGATAACGGGGGCCGGCTGATGAATTGTCACTATGCCACCCGGAGTCTCGATGCAAACGGCAATTGGAAGGATCTGACAAAACAGAAGAATTCATCGGGCGATATCTCTCCCACCGCCGGACAGATGCCCCGCCTCCTCGGATTGGCGCTTGCCTCGAAAATTTTCCGGAACAGTCCTGAAATGTGGGACAGCACCGGAAAATTCACCGTTAAAGGAGATGAAGTGGCCTTCGGAACCATTGGCGATGCCTCTACCTCCGAAGGTCACTTTTTCGAAACCATTAATGCCGCGGGAGTTCTCCAGGTACCGCTTGCATTATCGGTCTGGGATGATGGCTACGGGATCTCAGTTCCAAAAAAAATCCAAACGACCCGTGAGAGCATCTCCGAACTCCTGAAGGGATTCATAGCAGATGAAAACAAGCCTGGAATCCTGCTGTACACCTGCCATGGCTGGGATTATGCCGCGCTTCACGACATGTACGAAGAGGGAATTGCACGGTGCCGCAAAGAACACATCCCGGTTGTTTTCCACGTCACGGAACTGACGCAGCCACAGGGACATTCCACTTCCGGATCGCACGAACGTTACAAATCGCCCGAGCGGCTGCAATGGGAAAAGGAACACGACTGCATCCACCTGATGCGGCAATGGATCCTGGATCAAAATCTCGCGACAGCCGAAGAACTCGACGCCATCGAAGCCGGGGCCGTTAAAACCGCGAAAGCCGCCCGCGACCGGTCATGGAAGAATTTTCTCGGACCAATCAAAGCAGAACGCGAACACCTGGTATCGGTCGTTAAAACAACCCACTGCCCTTGCAAGAAGCAAGATCGGATCGATAAGATCGTCGCCGACCTCGAAGCCATTGCTGAACCGATACGCAAAGACATCATCTCCGCCGCAAAGAAGATCATGCGCGATGTCTGCACCTCCTGCAGCATGAAAAAACCGATGAAAGCAGATCTCGAAGCCTGGCTGGAGGAACAGCGAAAGCTGAATGCCGACCGATACAGTTCGGATCTGTACAGCGAATCGAAAGACGGAGCCCTGAAGGTGGAAGGCATACCTCCTGTATTTAATGAAGACGCCCCGGTCGTGACGGGCCGCGAAGTCCTGAACGCCAATTTCGATGTGCTATTCCGTGAAAACCCACTGGCTTTGATCTTCGGAGAAGATGTCGGAAAGATTGGCGGGGTAAACCAGACGCTGGAGGGGATGCAGGCGAAATACGGCGAACTGCGGATCTCTGATACCGGCATCAGGGAAGCCACGATTGTCGGGCAAGGACTGGGACTGGCCCTTCGCGGGCTCCGTCCCATCGCCGAGATCCAGTATTTCGACTACCTCCTTTACGGATTGCAGGTAATGAGCGATGACCTGGCCACCACCCGCTACCGCACCAAGGGCGGGCAAAAAGCCCCGATGATCATCAGCACCCGCGGGCACCGGCTGGTCGGGATCTGGCACTCGGGATCTCCGATGAGCATGGTCATCAACAGCATCCGGGGCATCTACGTGATGGTTCCCCGCAACATGACCCAGGCTGCAGGTTTCTACAACACCATGATGGCCTCCGACGATACCGGCCTGATCATCGAACCCCTGAACGGCTACCGCCTGAAAGAACGCATGCCGGCCAATATCGGACATTACCGTGTTCCTTTGGGTGTTCCCGAAGTTTTGCAGGAGGGATCCGACATTACCCTGGTCACGTATGGCTCCTGTGTAAAAATCGCGCAGGAAGCCCTGCCCCAGATCAGCGATTTCGGCATCTCGGTCGAATTGATCGACGTCCAAACCCTGCTGCCTTTCGACCTCAACCACGAAATTGTGAAATCTCTGAAGAAGACCAATAAAATCCTCTTTTTCGATGAGGATGGAAGCGGCGGGGCCACAGCTTTCATGATGCAGAAGGTTCTGGAAGAACAAGGCGGATTTAATTTCCTGGATGCGGAACCCCGCACCCTTACCGCCAACGACCACCGTCCGGCTTATACCAACGACGGTGACTACTTCTCGAATCCCAATGCTGAAGATGTTTTTGAAACGATTTACCTTATGATGCATGAGTATAATCCCAACAAATACCCGAAGCTCTGGTAAATATACCGAATCGGAACAGGTCTTCAAAAACGAAATGCTGGTCTGCCCGATACAACTGCATCAACTCATTTTGAGGAGATCCTGAGTAATTGAAATCGTCCTAAAAGCTATAGAAATTGGACTCGCTCCCATGGACCCTCGTCAGGACTGCAGATGGTTCCGACACCATTCACGACGAAACCGTTAACCAACATTACCACAGTACTTTTGGCGCCATCGGGGAATCTCGCCATATCTTCATTGAACAAGGCTTTCTGAAAGCGCTCGAACAATTTACAGCGCATGAATCGCGTGCTCCTGCATGTCCCAAACCAACAGGCAACACCGCGTTGCAGATTCTCGAAATCGGATTCGGTACCGGATTGAACGCCTGGTTGACCTTGATCGAGGCTGAAAAACGGTCAACCCGGGTTCATTACCATTCGATCGAGTCGCGTCCGCTTCCCGAAGAGATCTTGAGGCGGCTGAATTATCCTGAAAAAGCCGGAGAGGAACTATTTTCGCTAAAGTATAACACGATTCACGAATGCCCCTGGGACCAACCGGTTGTGATCAGTGACCATTTCATCCTTCATAAAATCAAATCCCGGTATGAGGAGTTCACACCCGACGGAGCGTCCTTCCACCTGATCTACTTCGACGCCTTTGATCCGGAGGCGCAGCCTGAAATGTGGACCGCTTCCCTTTTTACAAAGCTCTTCCACGCGCTCCATCCAGGCGGAGTTCTGGTAACCTACTCATCCAAAGGGCTTGTAAAAAGAGCTTTGAGAGACTCCGGATTCCGGGTTGAACGGTTGCCGGGTCCACCGGGCAAACGACACATGCTCAGGGCAACGCGCATTCGTTGAAAAAACGACTCACCCGGCTGAAGATCCGGTCGAAGGCCGCATTGACCGGTATGGCCATCTCTTCCCTGATAGGAAAAGGGTTTTCATGAATGTACGGATAATCAAAATCCTCCACGACCACCTCGATAGGAATATCCCGTTTGATCCCCATCAGGGTATTGATCACCTCATACGGAGGGGCGACCAGATCCTTTTCCAGCGCGATTGCAAGCGTCCGGTCGCTTATCTTTCTGAAACTCGATTCACGTTCCCCCCGGTGTTGGTTATAATTCAGCATCGCCTTGAAATTCATGCCTTCGGGATGTAATTCCGACAGGTAGTGACGCAGCCGTTCATCCTTTTTCAGATGATTTTCAAGATGTTCAATGATATAAGAATAGAGGGCAACATTGGCTTCACTGTCGAGAATGAACTTTGAGACAGGAGAAAACCGATTGAATACATTGCCGCCGCAAAAGAGGCATAATTTCGATCCGGAAAAATAACCCTGGTGATCGGTTATGATCAGGATCTGGGCAAGCAGTCCGCCGATGGAGTAAGCAAACAGATCAAAACGGGCGTCGCGCGCGATGAACGGATGGCTCCCGTTTTTAATCTCCGAGAGCAACTGGATAACATCGTAATAGGTTTGCAGTCCCGACCAGAAAAAACGTTGCGGCTTTTGCTGCAAGCGGGCGCTGATGGCCACATTTGAAAACGTGCAGGCCACGATGTCGGGATAGCCGGCCTTACGGCTTTCACTGAGCCCGTGCATTTCGCGGCGGTCGGACCAAACGAGGGGCGCCCGGTTCATGTGGAAGGCGATCGGAAACAGGACCACGCATTTCCCCGTCTGCTCCACCAGGGTTTTCGCCCAGGGCAGGTATTTGTTCCAGGTCTTCTCATTAAATCCATGGATCAACAGGATGAAATCTTTTACAACAGTAGTCCCGGCCGGAGCCATCACGTGATACCTGAAACGCTTGTTCTCTGCGATATCGGCATCGTGAATGTCGAGAATGGACCCGGATGTCCCATTGCAGGAAACATAAGAATTCGAATCATCCGAATGACATTGATGCTGGTGACACAAATAGGAGTTTTCGCCGGGCAGGATAAATCCATTCTCTGAAGTGAAGGAAAAATTCCGGATGATCAGGTCATCACCGGCTTCTATGTGCGCATCTTCATAATTGACCCGCTCCCGCAGTAAATTGAAATTTTTATAATAATCCATATTTAAACAGTCATCGCTTCGTTACTATTCCTGAAAAAATAGTTCAGGGCAATACGGTTAATAACGAAAAAATGGTTGAAAAATTGGCCTGACCATGAAAATCGGGATACTTTTGCAAAATAAACATCATGGCGATCAATCAGTTTAACATCCGGGTTTACGGATTGCTCATCGACGACGGGCGGGTGTTGGTGACCGATGAGTTCCGGCTGGGAATCTTTATGACCAAATTCCCGGGTGGCGGTCTCCAGTTTGGCGAAGGGACGATTGATTGCCTCAAACGTGAATTCAGGGAGGAATTGGGCATTCCGATCGAAATTGAATCGCACTTTTACACCACCGACTTCTTCCAGCCCACCACCCTCCTGCCATCCGACATGCAACTTTTCAATATTTACTACTTCGTTACCGCTCCGAAACCCTATACTTTTCAAACGACAGAGGTCAGGAACCAGATCCCTGCCGTCGATGGTGCACAATGTTTCAGGTGGGTAAGGATCGCGGATCTCAATGAAGAGGAATTTACCTTCCCGATCGATAAAAACCTTATTCACCGGTTGCAAAAACATTTCCTCAATCATGGCTAAACCGGCACTGATATTTGCTTTCATGATCCTGATGGCTGTTACAGCCTGCCACCGCGAAAGCCGGCTTCCGGCAACGATACAAGGCCGGTTACCCGGTGGGGCCGGGATGAAACTGATCCTTGAAGAGATGGATACCCATGCTATCCATCCCTTCGATTCCCTCACCCTGGATACTGCCGGTTTCTTTACCTTTAAAATTCCGGTTACCTCGGCAGGATTCTGGACCTTGCGGGCGCCATCGGGAAAAATCCTGACCCTTCTGTTGTATCCGGGCAACCGCATCGAACTTGCCGGCAGTTTTATTGATTTCCCCGACCGGGTACAGGTGAAAGGTCCGGAGGAGGCAATGCGGTTGCAGGAGTTCTTCTCTTTTACCCGGAAACAGGAAAAGCAGGTCGACTCACTCGAAATGATGCTGATTGCGTTTCAGGACCAGGAGGGTTATTACGAGCTTACCCAAAAAATCGACACGCTCTTTAAAAAGATCTGGGACAAGCAACGCGGGTACGAGATGGAATTCATCAGGAAATATCCCTCCTCGCCAGCCTCCCTGATTGTTCTGAACTATGCCTTCGGGTTGAGCCCGGTACTCAGTCCACAGGAGGATCTTGAATGGTACATGCGGGTCGATTCAGCGCTGCAGCTCACGCTTTCCGACAACAAGCATGTGAAGTATCACCATCAGCGGGTCGGAGAATACCTGAGAAATCAGGGAAAAAAGAGTGATGAATAACCTGCCGGGTTATCTGATGAAATTTTCTTAACTTGCTCAAAATTCTCCGATGCGTACCAAGATCTATTTTGCCTCCGATTTTCACCTGGGAATTCCCGATCACGGGAAGAGTCTTGAACGGGAGAAGAAGCTGGTCGCCTGGCTTGAATCGATCCGTAGCGATGCGGCTGAAATTTACCTGATGGGGGATCTCTTTGATTTCTGGTTCGAGTACAAAACGGCAATACCAAGGGGTTACGCGCGGCTGTTAGGCAAACTGGCCGAGCTGACCGATTCGGGCATCCCGATCCATCTCTTCAGGGGCAACCACGACATGTGGGCTTTCGACTACCTTGCTTCGGAGCTAAATCTTTCGTTGCACCGGGCTCCCGAATTTCGTACCTTTTCGGGAGTCGGGTTTTACCTTGCGCATGGCGACGGGATCGGTCCGGGTGACCATGGGTACAAATTCATCAAAAAAGTCTTTGCAAATCCGCTGAATCAATGGTTATTCCGTTGGATTCATCCGGATATCGGGATCCGGATGGCGCTGTTCTGGTCACGTAAAAGCAGATACGTATCAACCGAAAAAGAAAAAAATGACGCTGGTATCACCTATCGGTTGATTCAGGAGCGGATCACCGTCCATTCAAAAGAGATCATAAAAAAACACCCGGAATTGAAATACCTGGTTTACGGCCATTATCATTACCCGGTTGATGAGATTCTCGACGGGGGAGCGCACCAGGTTGTTTTGGGCGACTGGATCACCCACTTTACCTATGCCGTGTTCGACGGAACCGGGTTGCAGCTCAGGAAGTTTGAGGGATAAAAAAAATGGCAGCCCCGGGGACCGCCATTTTTTTCAAATAATCAACACTGATTATTCCGGATGAATTGCCTCTACCGGGCAAACATCAGCGCAAGCGCCACAATCGGTGCACACTTCAGGATCGATTTTGTAGATATCGCCTTCAGAGATAGCTTCAACCGGGCACTCGTCGATGCAGGTTCCGCAAGCAGTGCAATCATCATTGATTTTGTAAGCCATGACTTATTGAATTTGGGTTCTGAAGATTCAGAACAAGTTAATAAAGTAATGTTATTTACCGGCAAAGATAAAAATTTTATTTGACAATCGACCCGGGTGAGGGTATTTCTTCTTATACATGCCAACTCCGGGTAGGGATAACCCGGGGTAAAATAAATGGTGGGTTCAGGAACCTCCCTTAATTGCGTTCCAGTAGCTACGGAAAATACAGGCAAAAAAGTGTAAAATAATTTTACACTTTTTACACCGTTGTAAAGCTTCTTTACACTTCTTTCTTAAACCTATCATTCTATCACATTGTTTTTCTGTACTTTAACTTATTGGTATGATTCTTGCATGTGTTAAGTAATGTTTTTGTTATTGTCCGATCAACATTCAATGGGCTGTTACATGGTTCACCAGCACATTATTTCGTGTTTTTCCCCCTTTAGGAAAAGGAAAATGTTTTCAGAGAAACCCTTTCAAGATGAACAGTACCAGTTGTTTCTTATGGGCTCCGGTCACTGCTAATCAGCGAGGTCAGATTACAAAATTCGATCCGGGAAATGGACTTACCTCGCAACGCGCCTATGATGCAAAAGGATTCCCATGGGGAATAATGACAAAAAACAAGAGTACGAATGCGATCATACATAGTATTTGTTACGATAACCAGGGAAATTACAATATGGCTACCAACAGCCAGGATAATGTTGTTGAACGATTAGATTTAGATCCATGGGTTTGTAATAATCGTTACGATCTGAATAATCGTCACTACTCTTGTGAAAATTAAAGGAATATTATTTACATATGTTTCATGATTATGAAAAGGTATCATATGGAGAAGGGTTTTGTTGAATCTTATTCCGGTTTTCTCACACCGACATTGCAGAATCTGGAAATTGACAGGTGATTCTTTAGTTGGTATATATACTATCAACAGGCATCCGGTTTCTGATTCTCACTGTTGCAGGAAAACGTTAGATTTTGGAGATAAAGATTACCTATAATTCTGTGAACAAAAAAAATAACCCCCAGTCCCTTTGAAAGCCGACAATACTTGCGATATGGTTCAACCGACAAAAAGAAAGGAGGTTGTGCAAATGTAGAAAAAAACACGCAGTTCAATCAAGTGCAATAAGCGCATTAGCATCAGCTTTAGGCTGATTAATTAATGGTTAAAAACAATTTAAAATCAGAAAAAATGAAAAAATATTTTGCCCTTCTATTTCTTTTTTACTTTTATTATTTCGGACCAATAATGGCCCAGACCACACATTACTTATCGGATGGAAAAGTCATCTTTGAACAAAATGATCAACTTCTCGACATTACGAATGGGGACTCATTAAGAATTCTTAAAGATGTGATTCTGATCAAATATTCTGAAAATCTGGCCGATTCCGTAATATCCAATATTGAGAATTCCAATCAAATACTTAGGAAACATACTTTCCAAACAGGTTGGATCAGTTACTATATTCCCGATACTGCGAGAATCATTAACCTCGCAACAACTTTATTAACACAAATTGGTAGTTCAACCTTCTCATTTAATTATCCATTGGAATATTTCTCATCATCACCAATCGTCCCTGATGATCCTGAGTATCAAATTCAATGGTACCTGTCTGATATACAAGTGCCAGAAGCCTGGGAAATAACGACGGGGGATCCCAATATAAAAGTCTCGGTTCTAGATAAGGGTACTGACTGGAATAATCCTGATATTGGTCCAGATAATGGATTAGGATGGGATTTTATTAATAATAATGGTAATACTTTTCCATCAAGTTGGGAAAATTGGCATGGTAATATGATAACATCTGTCATAGCTGCTAAAACAAATAATAGTATAGGGACAAGCGGAATAGCTGGGGGTTGGAACTCTCCTCAAGTGAAGATTGCTATGTGTAAAGTTGGTGACCTTATACCAAATTCAGAGGCTTGCGCAGCCGCAATAGAATGGTCACTTCAGAGAGGGATAAGGCTATTTAATTTTAGTTTTGGATGGTCTCAAGACCCTGGTGTGTGCAGTTGTTTGACTAATCAACTCTTGAGTGATGAGATTGATTTAGCATATGATATTTATGGTGCAACGATGTTTGCATCTGCTGGAAATTTTGACGTATATAATATTATGTCATGGCCTGCTTGTGATAGTAAAGTTATTGGAGTAGGTGCCACAGATAAGTCAGGATATAGATGGGACGAATGGGGATGTCCTGCTGGTTCTACATGGGGAGTGTATACAGATATCTCTGCACCCGGCCTTGAAATTATTTATCCAATAGTCCCTGGACAATATCCTCCTCCACCTGATGATTATGCTGAAACAGGTGGCACTTCTTGTGCCACTGCTGTTGCAGTTGGCGTTGCTGCATTAATGGTATCGGTCAATCCGTGCTTATCAAATGTTGATATTCAGGAGATTCTCGAGAACACCGCTGACAAAACCGGTAACTATAATTATAATTGGGACCCCACACGACCCGGTCATTCGCAGGAATTAGGATATGGAAAGATTAATGCCTATCAGGCAGTATTAAGAGCCTCAGAATCAAGAACGGAAGTCGCCTCCAATGAAAATATCACGTTTGATACCCCTAAATGGTTTACGCATAACCTGACATTACAACCCAATTCTGTCCTGACAATTACTTCTACCGTCAAGTTTAATCAGGGATGTAAAATCATTGTGATGCCCGGAGCACAACTGATTGTCAATGGCGGGACTTTGACCACCTCATGTCCCGGTTTCTGGGACGGTATTGAGGTACAAGGCAACCGCAATTTAGCCCAGCAACCCATTTCCAATCAGGGTTATGTTCATATTTATAACAATGGAAATACCCATAAGGCCAAGACATACAAACCGCGGATGAATATTTATTTTTGCTGTTCCAGCAAACAAAATATTTATGGAACAGCAAGTAAAATTTGATCAGGTGATCCATTGCGGT
>Ga0116170_10002804_pt1 | contig 16607 bp, 24 predicted proteins | sample AD_JPNHW1_MetaG_FD_89797 | JGI IMG/M metagenome (GOLD analysis project Ga0116170, IMG submission 89797) | Active sludge microbial communities of municipal wastewater-treating anaerobic digesters from Japan - AD_JPNHW1_MetaG | ecosystem: Engineered > Bioreactor > Anaerobic > Digestate | place...
CCCCGCGAGGGGTAACGCGTACGATGACAGGCCCCCCCTTCACAGGGCCCTGCGTGGGGGTCACCCACTTTTATCCATCACCATGTCCGACGAAGCGTCCATCCCGGAAACCATGGTTTCGCATGCAAAACGGGTGGGTACCCCCACTTAGGTCCGATCGGGTGCCCCCCCACCCACAAACGTGAGTACCCCCTCCGACCCCTCTCAGGGGGTAGTCCCTGCTGAGGGTGGCACCCCCCACCTGCGGACGAATGAGGGGGTACCCGCTCCAGGCGCGGAGTTATGCAAGTTATGCATGGTACATGGGATCCCCAAAACTTCGGGAATGCAACGGATGGCATGTGCCGGATACGGGAGGCCGCCTTCAGGCATACGTTGCAGACCAACCCTTCCCGGTTCTGGAAAATTCAGGTGTCGTTACCGATATCTTTATATCCTTGTGTGGCGTTAGGACGCGTGATGGCGCACAGGTACGTGAGAAAGGTTATCCATTCCAATGAAAACGTGAAGATGCTGTCCGGGTTCCTCGCAGTAGTCCTGACGCTGCTGTTTGCACTGTTTATCCTGGGCCATTTCCTGTACCGCTGGTTCTGAACGATCCGACGATTCCTGAAGATGGGATCTGACGCAGGATCTCTTAAAAAATATTCCTTTTACCAAGAATCCTCATAAATCTCAAACGATTTAGAAGAATATCGTAATCGTCCCTGAAGCCGCAACCCTCATTATCTAAGACTCTGATAATCTTAGATTGGTAACCCTATGCCGGATGCGACACTCATCAAGGTCTCTTCAAAAGGATTGATCACGCTTCCAAAAAAAATCCGTTCGGAACTTGATATCCATGAAGGGGATTACCTGACCATTACGGCAGACAATAACCAGATCATCTTCCGGAAAGCGAAGATCACGACCGATTATGAAAATCCGGACGATGCATGGAAAGCGTATGCAGTAAGAAGGTTAGCGGATGAATGAACCGGACCAGGGATCGGTTGTCCTTATAGATTTGGGCTACTCTGATCAGGTACAATCGAAACTGAGGCCCGCACTGATCATCAGCAATTCGGAGATAAACCGCATCTCGCGGGATGTCATTGTGATGAAGATCACATCAAAAGAACCAAGGTTCCGGAAGGTCCGGATCACCCGTGAGGATCTTCTTACAGGGACTCTTGCTTATGAGAGTTATGTGCAGATCGATGCCATCCATACCGTTGAAAAAACAATCATCCGCGAAATAATCGGAGTTCTGAATAAAGGGAAACTTCAGGAAATTAAAAACCACATACCCTTCCTCTTCGCCTTGGACTCATCTGGATGAAAATCCCAGGAAAGAATTTTCCCGGGATATGAAAAGGCGGGAAAATAGTTCCCCCGACACCGCCGGAATCCTTTATCGGGGGATCGTTTCAGCAGAGTTTGAGTTGCAGAAAAGATCTCCCATGTCACATATAGCATGTCGATACCGTTTCGCAATTTCTCCGGATATACCTGATTTTGCAATATTCCGGACAAATTTTTTTATTGCGAGGCATTACACATAACTTCAAACGCAGCTGCAAAAGTATGACCACAGATACCGACCCCTCAAAGATCCTCAGAGAACGCCGCCAGGAAATCCTCGTACTCGCTCACAGGAGAGGAGCAAGGAACATCAGGGTCTTTGGTTAATCGGAATCCCGAAGGGTTGAGATTGAAGAAGCCATCAGGCTTCGTCCCGGTGGCACGGGGAGATGCGCGCCCTGATAGCGATATTGACCTGCTCATCGATCTTGAACCCGGCCGGAGCCTGCTCGATGTGGGGGGGCTTGCAATGGACCTTACCGAGATGCTGGGGCGTCCGGTCGACGTTGTGACGGAAGCAGGGCTTCGCGACCGGATACGTACCATGGTATTACAGGAAGCTCGTGCATTATAAGAGATGATCTCAAACGATAAAACCGATGAAAAGGGCCAGGAATTCATGACGAAAGGTTTCAGTACAATATCTGTCATTTTTAAACATTTCAGCGACCCAATCCACCAATCATAAACTTTATTAGATTCTGGATGAACGTATGTACCGTTATATACGCTATCGTCCCGATGGTTGGGACGATAGTTACTTCTTCTGACAAGGATTAATAAAAAATAATGAATAACAGGATTGCTGTTTTCATCGATAATGGATACCTGTCCAAGGTTATATCTGACCGTAAAGCAGTCCATGACGAACTCCTGATGTCCGTTGATGAACGATATGAGATGGATGATGCATTTTTCAACAGGATAAAAAGGGACGTATCTTCCTCAACCATATCGCCATGAATATACTGCGTCAACCCGGGGGAAAATGAGGTGCCTGATTCAAAAATTCCAAACCCGGATATACGATTCATCATTCTGATACCTGTAGTCCTGAAGATGGAGCCTGATGTTATTCCGACAGGCATTTGATCAACCGGAAGATAATCCCCTGAACCTATGTTGCATGACGATGCCGCCTCCCACCCGCTCGGCGTAATCCTGATGGTTGTAACCGCAATCATCCTCGCCATGCTCCTGCTCATCATCTGCCTTGGCTTCTTCCCGCTCACGGCATACCAGACACCTGAGGTCCCGGCAATCTTTGTCATCACCGACATCATCCATATCGACGACAAGACCCACCATAAGAACTTCGACAGCCGGATGATTATCAGACACGCAGGCACCGCCACGTACCGCAATGCGGAATTAAAAGCAGATATTTACCGGAACGGCAGGAAACTCCCCTGCGTCCTCGAAACCCTGCATGGTACGGATTTTATTGACGGCTCAATACACCTCGGCGTCCAGTGGATCGGCTATGCCGGCGTCGATGGGGATACCTGGCTCCCGGGCGAGATGAGCGCGATCGATCTCACGGACGGGACGTTCCGCCCCGGCGACATCGCACGGCTCGATGTCATCGACAAGAACACCAGCAAGGTCATCTCCCGGCACGTGTTCCGGATTCCGTAATGTAAGGACAATCCGGCCGGAACCAGAAAACCGGGGGTCAGTCTTCAAGTTTCTTAAAAACTCCTTTCTTGGTCTTTAAAATCTTGCACTCCGGGCACCGCCACGTATCAGGAAGCGCCTCGAACGGAGTCCCGGGGGGGATATCCTGCGTCTTGTCCCCTTTCGCCGGATCATAGATGTAGTGGCATTCAAGGCACACCCACCGGGCCGGAACAGCCGCCTGCGCCACGGGGGTCTGGACCGTCGTTCTCTTCCCCATCTTTCACGCTCACTCTCCCGTTCTTTTCAACCCTCACCATTTCCTTGCGGTTCCCGGCATATGAATCCATGTGAAGCGGCCAGACACCCGGCGATCGGATCCCCGCTTGCGCCGGAGATGTTCATTGAAGAGATGCCGGCAGGTGCCGGGCCAAGAGCCGGGCGACCCGGAGCGGCTCGGGGATCTTCCCTTCGTGGGTGAAGGCATCGCAGAACAGGGCAGCGTCCGCTTCAGGGATCCCGAAGCTCCGGACATAGATCGTCTGCCCCGTCGAGAGCCGGAACGGTTCGCGGTTCCCGAGCCTCTCGTACGCGGCGAGCCGGGCATCGTCGCCCGGGAAATGGTGCCGGATATCCCCCGCAAGACCGTCGGACTCTTCGTAGGTCACGCAGACGACCGGGATCCCGGTCACTTCGTAAATCCGCGCCGGGTCAAGCACGTTGAACCACGCGATCACGCAGCCCGACAGGAGAATTGCGTTGATATCGCGCCGGTCGAGCTCCGTCACCATCGCAAGGACGGCATCCGTCGCGTCCGTCCCCCCGACCGTAACTGTCTGGAACGAGAACCCGTCGATGATGAGATCCTTTCGCATCACCACGCCGGCAAGGGTCGAACGGGTGCGGCCGGCATAGCTCTCCGCGATGCCCAGCGCCCGCAGCCCCTTCTTCGGGATGTGCATAGAAGCACTTATGACTGAGGGTTAAAAATACTATACCAATGAAATTTTCCAAAGACGAAGTCTGTATCCTGATCCCCACATTAAACGAAGGGCAGACCATCGGCCCGGTCGTGCGGGAATTCAAGGCGCAGGGATACGACAACATCCTTGTCATGGACGGCAAAAGCACGGACAGCACGGTCAAAAATGCCCGCGAAGCCGGTGCAACCGTCAAAACCCAGTCGGGAAAAGGGAAAGGCAACGCTATCACGGAAGCCTTCGAGATCATCGAGCAGCCCTACATCCTGATGCTGGACGGCGACGGCACGTACTCTGCACGGGATGCCGAGAAGATGTTAACCCCGCTCTTCCTCGGGTTCGACCAGGTGATCGGGGACCGGCTGATCAACGCCGAGGAGGGATCGTTCTCGCGCCTGAACCTCTTTGGCAACCACATGCTCAACCTCCTTTTCAAGATTGCCCACAGCCGTGACCTGCACGATATCCTCTCGGGATACAGGGCGTTCAGCCGGCTTGCCGTCCAGCAGATGCACCTGACGGAGACCGGCTTTGAGATCGAGACGGAGATGTCGGTCGAGGCCGTGCGCAACGGGCAGCGGATCATGGTCGTGCCCATCAAGTACCTCCGCCGCCCCGGGACCGCAACCAAGCTCTCCCCCTTCCACGACGGGATCCGGATCGTGAGCACCATCTACCGGCTCGCCCGGGTCAACAACCCGATGTTCTACTTCGGGATGATCGGGATCTTCACGAGCTTTTTAGGCCTGCTGATCGGGGTCTACGTCACCCTTGAATGGATCCAGAAGATCGAGCACATCCCCCTTACGATCCTCACCGTCCTCCTCATCGTCGTCGGTATCGAGATCTTCATGTTCGGCATGATCTCCGACATGCTGCTGGTCTTCCACCGGGAGATCATCCGCGAGATCCAGCTCCTCCAGCCGCCAAAGCAGCAGAAATAACGCCGGATATCCTTTTTTGTCAAGATTTTGTCAGGATTTGGCCAGTTAAGAGAAAAACGGGGATATAAACGTTTATCGCTGTGATGCATCGATTACCGGAAATACCCGGCAAACGCGATCACCCGGCAGGCATGCTCGGCAAGGGACGTGTAGATATATGCCTGGTCAAGGTCACTTCCGCCGGCAAACGTCCCGTGGCCCCGGGCAATCACGACGGGTGCCTGCGTAAGACCGGCCCCGACATTCCGGGCAAGCTCGTCGGTGCCCGGCTCCCCGTCAACGACCGGGATCTTCGGGCAGAACATCCGCCCTTCCGAGTCGAGGGGGTCGATCTCGTCACGCTGGAGCGAGGCGGCAATCGCATACGGGGGATGGGCGTGCACGATGGCATAGTACGGTGTCAGCCGGTAGACTTCCCGGTGGACCCGGTACTCGCTCGATGCTTCCGACGAGACAAAACCGAGGTACGGGACAAAGACCGGGGTACCCGGGTCGTCAAGGTACGCCCCGGTGCGCTTGATGAGGAACCCTTCCTTTCCCGTCCGCATGCTCATGTTGCCGAAATTTGCCCCGACAAGGTGTTCGACAACGAGCCGCTTTCCGATCCGCGTAAAGTCCGCAACGTTCCTGCCGTGCGTTCCCGCCCGGCCCAGCCCGGAAAAAAAGGTCATTGTCTACCGGAACTGGATCCCGACATCCCGCATCTTGTTGTACCGCGCGATGTTGAGGAGGAGCGGCGTTAAGGACTCGACCATCGCAGAAACCGCGAGCGGGCCGGCATCGAAGGCCTTCATCTGCGAGACCGAGTTCACAAGCTTCATCACCTGTGCTTTTGCCTCCGCATCGTCGCTGCAGACCGGCACCGAGTATGCGAGTTCCTCGTCAAGGGCGCGCCACTTGTTGGCGGCAATCACGTTGAATGCCGAGCAGACCCGGGCGCCCGGCAGCATTTTCTTCACGAGCAGGGCGGCAGAGCCTTCCGCAGGCGGAACAAAGACAAAATAGTCCCGCTTTTCCATCGGGTTCACCGGGCTTACCACGATCTTGTTCTCGAACCCGTGGAGGGTTTCAAGTGTCCCGGCAAGATGTTTGAATGGGATAGCAAGGATCACGATATCCGCTGCATCGATCGCCTCCTGGTTGGAGACGCCCTTTAAAAAACAAGCCTGCCCCCGGCTGCGCAGGAGCTCGATTCCCGCCTGGCAGCTCTGCTCTGCCTTCTCCTTCTCGCGCGAACCGACGATCACCTCGTGATGGGGGGCAAGGCGCCACGCCATGCCCTCGCCGATGTCGCCGGTCCCGCCGACGATGCCGATCTTCATCCTGTCACCAGCGGGTGCAGGAGGTTCTCGAGGGTCGCCGCATCGGTCACGCCTTCCATCTGGTGGACGACCTTCCCGTCCTTCTCGATAATCAGGGTCGGCACGACACGGATGCCGAACTTCTCGGCAAGGTCCATGTTCTGGTCCACGTCGATCTTCCGGAAATCGACTGCATCCCCCATCTTCTTCTCCAGCTGCTCGATGATCGGGGTCTGCATCCGGCAGGGGCCGCACCACGTTGCAAAAAAGTCATACAGTACCGGTTTTGTCATTGCGCACTCCGGTAGAGTAGTCGATAAAAAAAAAGATAAAGGTATGCAATTATTTCGAGAGGATCGACATGATGATCCTGCCATAGGCGGGACGGGTGATGATAACCCCGACGAGCACGCCCATGATCGTGATGATGGCAAATCCACGCAGCGTTGTTAACGGCATCACCATCAGCGGCACCATGGCGATGAAGACCGTTGCCGCTGCCGCAACGATGATGGCAAGCGCCCGTGCAAGCCGTTTCAGGTACAGGTTCGGCGACGGCACCTTCCCTTCATGCAGGATCTCGTCCGTGATGATGACGAGCTGGTCGATACCCGTACCGAGCACGGCAATAAGACCGGCGATTGTCGGGAGATCGAGCTGGAACTGGATCGCGGCGGTGAACCCGAGCAGGATGATCATCTCGGAGGCGTTGGTGAGCACCATGGGCAGCACGATACCCGGCTCGCGGTACCGGAAGTAGATCACGATACCGACGACGATGAGAGCGAAGATCCCGGCTAAGACCGAGGTCGACATGTTCTGCTGTCCCTGCTCTGCCGTGACCGTGCCGCTGCCGGCGATCTTCACGTCAACGGGGAGCGCTCCTGCATGGAGATGGATCTTGAGCTTCTCGGCGGCTGCCTGCCCGGCGGCCCCGGTGCCGGTCGTTGCCTGCCACTGCCGGTTGGGCGTGGTTGCAAGGCTCCTTGCCGCCGACGCTTCCATCGGGGCTGAGAAGACGGTCTCGTTATCCAGGATCATGGTGAGGTAATGGTTCTCCGGATCCGTGGTCAGGCCGTACCTGATGGCTGCTTCCTGCAGGGATTTTGCTCCCGCCTCGCTGATCGTGAACGGGACGCCCCAGACATTGCCCTCGGTAGCACTCTTGGTCTCGGTCCCGACGGAGGTTATCGCATCGCCCCAGAGGACGTGCTCGGACTGGTTGCCCACCGTCTGGATCCGGATCTCGAACTTGCCCTGTTTACCGACGATATCCTCCGCTTCCTGCATGTTCATGCCGGCCATCTCGATGCGGACGTACCGGGCGACGTTGTTGAGCCCGGTGAGGGTGTTGACCTTTGCGTCCTTCGTACCCATCGAGTTGATCTTGTTCTCGAGGATCGTCTTGGATTCCTCTGCCGTCGCCTTTGACACGCCCTGCTGGTACGAGGTTATCGTTGCACCCTCGGCAGCGAAGTACGGTTCGAGTTCGGCCTGCGTATAGTATTTCCGGATCTCCAGGTGGCTCTCATCGACCGCGGTTACCTCGGTGTCGAGGTTCTGCGACAGGTTTGTTACCAGCTTGTCGATCGAACCATCGCTCATGAAGCCGACAACTTCCGCACGGTACTCCAGCTGGATCCAGGCCCCCTGCTGGAGATCGAGCCCGTACTGGAGGTTCGTCGCAAACTTGCCGTTGCTGTCAAAATGGGGCCAGATTGCAACGACAGACAGGACAATGAGCACAATCAGCAGTGCAACCCTCCAGTCGAGGAGGAGTTTCTTTATCTCGCCCGCGTTCATTTTCTGCCTCCGGTCTTTGCACTCTTATTCACGTACCACTGGAGAATTGCCGCGTTCGTAAGCCATGTGTTCAGGACATCGGCCGCAAGCCCGATAAGGAGCACCGCGGAGATCTCCCACATGATCTCGACATTGCCGATCCACGATGCGACAAACATCGCGGCAACGGCGGCAAAGGTCGTTGAGGTCATAATCATCCCGGTATGGAATGCGCCGGTAAGCTTGTCGGTGAGCTTTCCCTGCCGCTTCAGGACACGGGTTGTTAAGAGGATATCGGAGTCCACCGAATACCCGATCAGCATCAGGAGCGCCGCGGTTGTCCCAAGGGTCAGCTCGATGCCGGCGATGTTCATTACGGCAGCCGTCATCACCATGTCAGCAAACGCCGACAGGACAACGGCGAGCGACGGGATGAAGGTCCGGAACGTGATGAAGACAACGATCGACATGCCGATGAACGAAATGATGAGCGCAAGAGCTGCCATCGACTGGTTGGACGCACCGAACGTCGCATCGATCGAACTGACGGCCTCATGGTCCGGGTAGTTCTGTGATACAACCTTTGATAAGGAGGCAAGCGTTGCTTCGTCCATGGGCCCGAACTGGAGCTGTTTCTCGGTTGCGGAAAGTCCGCCCTTCACGGCAACGAGCGGGTACCCGGTAAAGACCGCCCGGATCTGGTCGTCACCCTGGGTGGTGACAACCGTATAGGAATACCCCCCCGCGTACTCGATGCCGGGTTTCACCGGCATCCCTGTTGACAGCAGGGTGAGGGAAACCACCACCAGCGATATCACCAGCAGGATGGCCGGGATCGCCATCAGCTGGAGCGTGGAGTATTTTTCAATATTGTAATTGACCAGTCCCATAGGTTACACTTCTGTCAACCATCGATTATAAAACAACATGCGCAAAGGATTCCCGAATGCCAGGAGGGTGCAATCCGGAGCCCCATGGATTTTTTGGAATTTGCGCGGCATTTTGCGCTACCCTTGCGATTTTAAACGCGCAGAAATAAGGAAATGCAGAATGGGAAAATCCAGAAAGTTTATATAATGATTGCCGCGAATGTCACAGTATGAGATCTCCGCAAGAGATCAAGAGGATCATTGAAGCGCGCCTGCGCTCCTATCTCTCTCGGGATAAGACCGGCCTCCGGCGCGAACTTCTCCGCCTCTTTGTAAAAACCAGCTCGATGACGATCGCGGACATGGTTGCGGCGCTCCGGAAGGAGTTTGCCGTGACCTTCCACGCGGTTGCATCGATGGTAGGGATCATCGCTTCGCGCATCGGCATCCTGCACACAACCAGGGATGCGGATGGCGTAAGCTCGTACCAGCTCAAGGAAAAGTATGTCGACATCGTGGTAAGGATCGTGGGCACAGCGTAAATCCCGCCTTACCATTACTTTTTTCATGGCATATCGCCAACAAAATGAGCATCATGTGTCCCCGCCCGGTTGAGAGCCCGTATTTGCGCGACATAACCGTCGATCCCGACGTTATGGACTATATCGCAAAACGCGGCGGGGACTACCGGATCTGCACCTCGTGCGGGGGGCCGGTTCTCCTCTCGGTCCGTATCAAGCCCCCGAAAAAGTCGGATCTCCTCATCAGGGCCGGCAAAAGCATGATCTATGTCTCCATCCACCAGGCACGGTATCTCCACTCCATCAGCGCGGATATGATCCCGTTCTACGACGATCCTGAATTCTCCGGGTTTGATCCTGCATGAGTTTTGAAGAACTCCCGCATACCGCCGATGTCAGGATCCGTGCCCGTGCAGCAACCCTTGACGGCATCTTTGCCGATCTGACGAATGCGCTCATGCAGGTGATGTACGGGAAAGAACCCCACAGTCCCGGACTTAAAGGCGCCTTAACCCGGGAGATCGATGCGTCGGGAGACGATACCGGTTCCCTGCTGCGGAACTTTCTTTCGGACGTCCTCTTCGTCTCGGAAGTCGACAGGATCGTCTTTACCGGTGCAACCGTGCAGGTTCTGGAGAAGGAACATACCCTGCATGCGGTCCTCTCCGGCGAACCGTTCGATCCGGCGCGCCATGCCGGCGGGACGGAGGTCAAAGGTATCTCGTTCTCCGGCCTGAGAATTGAGCAGGATACGAACGGCTATATCGCAGAGATCGTATTTGATGTATAGCGATAACGAGATACCTGAAATACAGTCCGGGAAAAACAGGTAAGAGAACGCGTACCATAACCGGGAGGAGATTCTGATGCTTGCGGGAATACAGAAAAAGAGCGATCTGGAATGGGAGGTGCCGGTCGGGTTTGTGCCGGGCATGCGGGTGCCCGGGCGGTTCTACCTCTCGGATTCGCTTGCGGCAACCCTTGAAGAAGGGGCGATCCGGCAGCTCGCGAATGTCGCGACACTCCCGGGGATCCTCCGGAACTCCCTTGCCATGCCCGATATCCACTGGGGCTACGGATTCCCCATCGGCGGCGTTGCCGCGTTCGACATGACAGAAGGGGTGATCTCCCCCGGCGGTGTAGGGTTTGACATCAACTGCGGCGTCCGGCTGCTCGCAACGCCTCTCGGTTACAAGGATGTGGCAGGCCGGCGCGACCTTGTGGATGCCCTGTACCAGGCGGTCCCGACCGGCGTAGGCGCGAAGAGCTCGCTCCGGATGGACGCACGGGCGCTCGACGGGATGATGACGAAGGGTGCCCGGTATGCCGTCGAATCCGGATTCGGCCTTCCCGGGGATCTCACCCGGTGCGAGGAGAACGGGTTCATGAAGGCGGCGGATACAAAACCCGTCTCCGCGAAAGCCCGGCAGCGGGGTGTCCCGCAGGGGGGCACGCTCGGGTCCGGCAACCATTTCCTCGAAGTGCAGGTCGTGCGGGAGATCTATGATCCGGCCGCGGCGCAGGCGTTTGGCATTGCGGAAGGGCAGGTCTGCTGCATGATCCACTGCGGGTCCCGGGGCCTCGGCCACCAGGTCTGCACCGACCATATCGCAATTCTTGAAGGGGCGACAAAGAGGTACAACATAAAACTCCCCGACCGGCAGCTCGCCTGCGCCCCGGTGTCGTCCCCGGAGGGCAAGGCATATTTCGGCGCCATGGCGGCTTCGGCAAACTATGCATGGGCAAACCGGCAGCTGATCACCCATGCCGCACGGGAGGTGTTCCGGAAGATCTTCTCTGTTCCCTACGAAGAGATGCCCCTTATCTACGATGTCGCCCATAACGTCGCGAAGATCGAGGAGCATGAAGACGGCGGCCGGAAAGGCCCGGTCTGCGTCCACCGCAAGGGAGCCACCCGGGCGTTCGGGCCCGGGTGCCGGGACATCCCGCCGGAACTTGCCGGGATCGGCCAGCCGGTCATCATCCCCGGCAGCATGGGAACACCCTCCTTTGTCCTGAAAGGAACACAGGGGGCGATGGAGAAGACGTTTGGCAGCACCTGCCATGGGTCAGGACGGGTCATGAGCCGGTCGCAGGCCAAGAAGAAGATCTCCGGAAAAGAGGTTGCCGCCGGCCTCGCCCGGCAGGGCATCTACGTGCGGGCGCCCAACGAGGCTGCAATCTCGGACGAGGCCCCGGATGTCTACAAGCCAAGCACGGAGGTCGTGCGGGTCGTCCACGAGGCCGGGTTATCGAGGCTTGTCGCCCGCCTGGAACCGGTCGGGGTGATCAAGGGATGAGCTGCCGCGCCGGTTTTGTCTGGGAGACCCGGCAGCATTTCTGCCGGTATCTCGAAGACTGCGGGATTGCCTGCGAGGTTATAACGCCCCACCTGCTTGCCGCGCCGTTCTTCAGGGGCACGTTCAACTGCCTGATCATCCCGACGGGATTTGGAAACCCGCAGTACTCGCACGTCCTCCCGGCGCTGCGTGCATCGGAGGGACGGATCGAGCGGTTCGTTGAGAACGGGGGCAACCTGCTGGTCTTCGGGGCTGCGATCGACAAGCCGGACACCTACGACTGGCTCCCCTTCCCGCTCCAGTACCACCATGACTACGGGGAACGCTCCGTTGCCTGCCCGGAACCCGGCAACGCCGGGGGGATCCTCGCGGATTACGATGCCGGATGTATCGAGTGCGACGGGTACTTCACCGGCTACAACGGCACCCCTGCCGGATCTTCGGCGGACCGGGCAGTGCTGCTCGATGAGAAGGTCGGATCCGGGCGGGTTGTCGTAACAAGCATCCACGAATACCCGTCCCGGGCGTTCATTGCTGACTTCTGCTCTTCGGGAACACAAACCTTATTTTAGATGGAAATTGACCAGAGTATGAGGTTGACCGATGCACCGTTATGCCCTCTCAAAAGACGCAGGAGCCGGGGATCTCGAGCCGTTTGCGCTCGCCGTCCACGATCTTGTCAGCCGCCTGCCGGTGACCGCACGCTCGAAGGAACGGCCGGGCATCCGCATCGAAGAAGGACGGATCGTCGACCGGGAATACACGGGGCCGGTGCTCGAAGATGCGATCCAGACCAACAGGCTCATGAAAGTGACTCCTCAGTCCGGGCCGTACAAGGGCGTCCCGGTGATCGTCGCACCGTTCCGGGATTCTGACGGCAATGCTATCGGTGCAATCGGGATTGTCGATATCACCGGCATCTTCGACCTTGCAACCCTGATGGAACACCAGTCCGCGATCCTCAAACAGGTATGCGGCAAGGATCCCTGCCCCCTGCCGGGCGAGACGATCAGCGCAAAACGGTGACAAATATGCCGGACTCAGCATTCAAGGTTCTCTCTATCCTCGAACGTGCCGCAGGGCCGATCTCCGGTGAGAGCATCAGCAGCGAACTGAAGATCACCCGCTCCGCGGTCTGGAAACATATCAACGAGCTCCGTGCGATGGGGTACGAGATCTCCTCATCCCAGAAAGAGGGGTACCAGCTCAGCAGGACAAGCAACAAGCTCCTCCCCTACGAGGTGCAGAAGAAGCTGAAGACCCGGTTCATCGGGAAGAAGATCCGGTACTTCGAGAACACGCCGTCCACGATCTGGATAGGAAAGGAGATCACGGGCGCCGAGAACGTGGAGAAGAACAACGGCCTTGTCATCATTGCCGAAGAGCAGACCGGCGGGGTGGGCAGGCTTGGCCGGGCCTGGGTCTCGCCGGCCGGCGGGATCTGGATCACGATTGTCTTAAAGCCGAAGATCCCGATCGACCGGGTCTTCATGGTCACGATGGCCGGCTCCATTGCGGTCGCAAAAGCAATCCGGAAGGAGTACGATCTCGGCGCCCTCATCAAGTGGCCGAACGATATCCTTGTCGGCGACAAGAAGATCGCGGGCATGCACCTCGAGCTTGCAGCGGAAGCTGACAGCATCCACCACTGCCTGCTCTCCTTCGGCATCGATGTCAATGTCCCGGTAACGAAATTTGCACCGGAACTCCGGACCGCGATCACTTCCGTCTGCAACGAGATCGGGCGGGAGGTTGACCGGTCCGCGCTTCTCGCCCGTATATTAAAGGAATTCGAGAACCGGTACCTGTCCATCGAGAGCGGGGAGTACGAGGCGATCCTGCGCGAATGGAAGAGCCTCTCCTGCACGCTGGAGCACCGGGTGCAGATCAGCACGATGCGGAACACGTTCGAGGGCGAAGCTATCGATATCGACGAATACGGCGCCCTCCTCATCCGGAAGGACAACGGCAGGATCGAGCGGGTCATCTCCGGAGACTGCATCCAACGATGACACGGATCTTGAAAATTATTCACTCCGGCGTCTCATTCCAGTGTCGGTAAATCCGTTGTATCGACCTGCCGGCACTATTCACAACAGCAACCCGGAACATTTCTGCCCGCCGCGCGATCCCTGATGTATCTGGTATCGCAGCCGATACCGGATATGAGAAGGTCGAAGATTTTCAAGCGTTGCGCCAGGCGGAATCTGTCATGGTATGGTGAAAGAGCCCGCTGTCACAGTTCAGAATTTTTTCCAACCACGTTTTTTTGGAAAATGATTTGAATTTAAATTCTGGGCGCCACGTTTTTATCGTCAACCTGAAAATAATATATGGTTGACGATGTTCGGGGACATCCGCCGCGCACGGCTCATTGCCGGAAGTGCGGCCTGTATCGGCCTGATTGCGCTCGGGGGCTGGATCTCGATCCCGTTCTTCCCGGTCCCCATAACCCTCCAGACACTCTTTGTCCTCCTTGCAGGGGCGGTTCTCCACCGGTATGCAGTCGTTCCGGTCTCGCTGTATCTCCTTCTCGGGGCGCTCGGACTCCCGCTCTTCCACAACGGGACGGCCGGGGTTGGCGTGCTCCTCGGCCCGACCGGCGGATACCTCGTTGGTTTCATCCTTGCCGCACTGATCGCAGGGATCGGGTTTGAATACCAGTCCCCGGCCATACGGATCGCAGGGATTATTGGTGCAACCCTCGCGATCTACGCCTGCGGGATCGCATGGCTGGTATCCTCGACCGGGCTCCCGGTCCTTCCCGCGATCGTTGCCGGCATGCTCCCGTTCCTTCCCGGAGACGCGGTCAAGGCGTTTGCCGCGTACAGGATTGCCGGGAGGCTGCCATGATCGGGATCACCGGGCTCGTTCACGGCACGCTTTCCATCGAAAACCTTTCCATCCCGCCGGGCATAACCTCCGTCATTGGAGAGAACGGCAGCGGGAAGACGACCCTGCTCCGGCTGATTGCCGGCATCGACGAACCGGAGCAGGGGAGTGTCACAATCGGCGGGATATCCCCCCGCATGCTCGACGCGGGTTACGTCCATGAATTCCCGGACCGGAACCTGCTCTTCTCCACGGTCTCTGACGAGATCGCCTCGTCCCTCCGGTTCCGCGACACCCCCTGCCCGGAGACCCGTGCACGCGTAACGGAGATTGCTGCGGCTTTACAGATCGGACATCTTCTCTGCCGGCCCGCACGGGATCTCTCCGGGGGCGAGAAAGCCCTCACCGGGATCGCTGCCGCGCTCGTCCACCGGCCGCAACTCCTTGTCCTCGATGAGTACGACTCGCACCTTGACCCGGCCCTTTGCGCAAGGATCGATACCGTGATCCGGACCTCCGGTGCGAACTATATTGTCAGGTGCACCCAGAGGATGGACACGGCAGCGGGGGGGGATTTTGTTGTCGCGCTGGAGAAAGGGCGCGTCGCCCATGCCGGGACTCCGCGCGAGGTCTTTCCCCGGTACGAGAATACGCCGTTCTTCCCCAGATCATGGCGAGGGACGGCATGCTGATCCGGCTCGAATCGGTGCAGGTAACCCGGGGCCCGTTCACCCTTGCCGCCGATGGATCGTTCGGGCCGGGGATCCACCTTGTCAGCGGCCCGGTCGGGAGCGGCAAGTCGACGCTTGCCCTGATCATGGCCGGGCTCCTGTCTCCCTCCGGGGGAACGGTCTGCCGGGAAGGGATCGGGTCATTACTCCTCTCGCTCCAGTTCCCCGAGTACCATGTCACGGGATCGACGCTTGCGGAAGAGTGTGCTTCCTGGGGACTCGATCCCGGACCGATCCTTGCGGCGGAAGGGTTCGGGGGACTGGATGCCCGCGATCCCCTGGCGCTCAGCCGGGGCGAACTGAAGCGGCTCCATCTTGCCTGCGTCCTTCTCCGACCCTGCGATCTCCTTCTCCTTGATGAGCCGTTCAGCGCGCTCGACTGCCGGCAGAAAGAAATATTGTCCGGCAGGATTGCCGGAAGGGGCGGGATCACGATCCTCTTCACACATGAAGAAGAGTTCCTCCCCCGGATCGACCAGTATTGGGAGATAGCCGGGGGCAGGCTGCACGACCACGGCGCTGGCCGGCACACCAGATCCGGTAATAACGATGAGCCGGGACGACCCCCGGAATCTGCCGGGGGACCGATATGAACGATATCCGGTTTCGGATCGGTGCGGCAACGCTCCTTTCGCTCGCGGCTTTTCTCTCCGTTGCCGGGGCAGCCCTCGCATTCGTCTGGTGGCTGATCTTCACCTCACGGTTCCGGAACCTGCCGGGCCGTGCCCTCATTATCGGATCCCTCTCCGTTGTCGCGGTTGTCGCAACCATCCTCCAGCTGATGCAGGGGACCGGCATCTCCTATGGCATCCGCATGGGTGCCGTCATCCTGATCGCCGCATGGCTCTGGTCGGAGTACCGGCCCGGGGAGATGCTGGACTTCTCGGTCTGGGCTCTCGGGCAACGGCGGGGGTTCGACCTCGGGCTTGTAGCCGAACTCTCCATGCAGGCGTTTTTATCCCTTCTTGCCGACTGCGACCGGATGAAAACTGCATGGGCGATCAAGGGGATGTCCCTGACGCCGGCAAACATCCCGGCAGCCGGCACGCTTCTGGTCCGGTGCGCTCTGGTGCGGGCGAAGGATACCGGGGAACTCCTTGCTGTGCGGGGATACCGTGAAGGAGGGACCATATGCCCCGTTTTTCCGTCGGCACGTTCCGATATCGTCGCGGCAGGTGCAGCAGTCGCTGTCTTCATCGCTGCGGTTCTCACTTGGTGAATTTTTTATACTCATGGATTGAAGTTTTGTGAGGCTTGATCCGGAATAGTACCGAGCTCTAGAAGGTCCACCCATGCGTGCCGCTCATTCTCACAAAGTCCTGATCACCGATACCACCCTGCGGGATGCCCACCAGTCCCTGATTGCGACCCGGCTCCGGACCG
>Ga0116170_10002807_pt1 | contig 16598 bp, 15 predicted proteins | sample AD_JPNHW1_MetaG_FD_89797 | JGI IMG/M metagenome (GOLD analysis project Ga0116170, IMG submission 89797) | Active sludge microbial communities of municipal wastewater-treating anaerobic digesters from Japan - AD_JPNHW1_MetaG | ecosystem: Engineered > Bioreactor > Anaerobic > Digestate | place...
CGTTGACGTTGATGCCGCGCGAGCCGAATTCCTTGGCCAGCGTCTTGGTGATGCCGATTACGCCCGCCTTCGAGGCCGAGTAGTTCACCTGGCCCGCGTTGCCCATCAGCCCCACCACCGAGGCGATGTTGACGATGCGGCCCGAGCGCTGTTTCATCATCTGACGCACGACACTCTTGCAGCAGTTGAACGTGCCCTTCAGGTTGATCGCGATGACCAGGTCCCAGTCCGCCTCTTTCATACGCATGAGCAGGTTGTCGCGCGTGATGCCGGCGTTGTTGACCAGGATGTCAATCGTCGGGAACGTCTCGAGGCTTTTCTCGATCAGGTTTTCGCACTGATCCAACTTACTGACATCGCACACCACGGCGGTGGACTGGCGACCCATCGCCCGAATTTCTTCCACCACTTTGAGCGCCGTGGCTTCCACCACGTCACTGATGACCACGTTGGCGCCGTTTTCCGCCAAGCGCAGGGCGATGGCGCGGCCGATTCCCTGTCCGGAGCCCGTTACGATCGCATTCTTACCTTCTAACAGCATGATTTCATCCTTTCTTCTACCGCCTGGATCCTTCACGTTTCTTCACGTTTCTGTCGCCCCTCCAGGGCTTGAACTTGTTTTGCGTTTTCTTCCGGGGGGGCCCTTCGGTCCCTCCCGGCTGGCTTACAAGCCTGCGAAACACCTGACCGTCGCCCCCTGCGGGGGCTGAAAGCCTCACGGAATTCGATTTTCTCGAATCCTTCAAGCGTGAGGCTGAAGAATCAAGGTCTCCCGTTGCGGCCCCGCCTCTCAGAGCGCGGCGATTTCTTCCGCCGTGCCTGCCGCCTGCACGCAGAAGTCTTTGTCAATGCGTTTCACCAGACCCGCCAGCACCTTGCCCGGACCCACTTCCAGCCCCGCCTTCAGGCCCAGCGATTCGATCAGATGGCGCGTGGATTCGACCCAGCGCACCGGCGAGGTGATCTGCCGGATCAGGTGGGCGCGGATTTCCTCCGGATCGGTCAACGCGGTCGCGGTCACCTGGGAGATGCAGGGGCAGCTGGGCGCCTGAAACGTCACGCCCGCGAGCTGCTCGGCCATGACCAGCCGCGCCTGCTCGACCAGGGGCGAGTGGAAAGCGCCACTGACCGGCAGGGGCAGGGCCCGCTTGGCGCCCGCCGCCCGGGCCAGCCCACACGCCCGCTCGATTGCCGCCGGCGTTCCCGAAATCACCTTCTGCTCGGGTGAGTTGTCATTGGCCACCACGGCCAGGTCGTCGCCCTCGGTGGCCTGTTCGCAGATCGTCCGCACCTGCTCGATATCGAGGCCGATAAGGGCCGCCATCGCGCCCGGCGCCGTCCGGCCCGCCTCGGACATGGCCCGCCCGCGGGCCGCCACCAGCCGCAGACCGGTCTCGAAGTCCAGCACCCCGGCGGCGTAGAGCGCCGAGTACTCACCCAGCGAGTGCCCCGCCACGCAGGCGGGCCGGATGTCCCGCTCGGCCAGCGCGTCCGCCGCCACCGCCGAACAAACGAACAGCGCGGGTTGCGTGTTGGCTGTTTCCTTCAGTTCCTCTTCGGATCCCTCGAAGCACAGGGTCGAGAGGGCGCGTCCCAGCACGGCGTCGGCCTGTTCGAACCGCGCCCGGGCCGATGCGCTGGCGTCATGGAGCGAGCGCCCCATCCCCACCGCCTGAGACCCCTGACCTGGAAACAAAAAAGCGTACGGAACCGTCATGAAAACTCCTTAAGAATGGATAATGGATAATTGACAATGGATAATGAACCGTTTGGCCCGATCTTGGGCCGCATCCGCAAGGTAACGGCTTATCCTTACCCGCTTCATTTCCTCTTTTACCCGGGATTTATACTCCAAGGCCCCTTCTGTTCGGATTTTCATCCGGAAAATATGGAGTTACTGGATTCCTTCCGCCAGAATGACATCGCTCTTGGTTGCGGCCCATCGAAGCTTGACCGCTTCCTGATATTCCTTCGAGAAATACCATTTTTCGAAATCCGCTCGTGAGGGGAATTCGATCAGCACGAATTTGCTGTAATTCCAGGCGCCTTCAACGACCCGGGGGGCTTCATCTTTGGACAGAAAAACGCCGCCGTATTTCTGGGCCATCCCCGCAACGGCCTGCTGGTATTCCCTGTAGCGGTCGGGATCGTTGATTTTCAGGGAACCGGCAAAATAATATTTCATCTCGAACCCTTCCGTCCATTAAAGAAATCCGTCTTTCCCCTGGGCGCTCATTTACCCTTCAGCGGTTGCCCCAACCGGCCCCACCATTTTCTTCGTCAATTAATACCGCACAATCGTTGCGCCCCAGGTCAGACCGGCGCCGAACGCCACGAGGCCGATGAGGTCGCCGCGTTGGATACGCCCGTCGCGCACCGCTTCGTCGAACGCCAGCGGCACCGATGCGGCTGACGTGTTGCCGTAGCGGTCCAGGTTGATGATGTACCGGTCGTGGGGGATGTGGAAGCGCTTCATGGCCCCCTCGATGATGCGGATGTTGGCTTGGTGGGGGATCACCCATTTCAGGTCGTCCACCTCGATCCCGGCCCGCTCGGAGGCGTTGATCAGCGCCTCGGAGAGAATCCGTACGGCGAACTTGAAGACTTCGTTGCCGCTCATGCGCATGTACTGCTCGCGCCGGTCCACCATTTCATGGGTGGGCGGGTTCATCGAACCGCCCCCATAGATGGTGATCGCATCGGCCATACGGCCATTGGCGGCGATAAATTCGCCCAGAATGCCCGATCCCTCTTCGACTTCGCCCAGCACCACCGCGCCTGCGCCGTCCCCGAAGAGGACGCACGTGCCGCGGTCCTCGAAATCCACAAAACGCGTAATGGCTTCGGCCCCGATTACGAGCGCCCGCTTGGCCACGCCGTTGCGCAACAATCCGTGCGCGACCGCCAGACCCGTCACAAAACCCGTACAAGCGGCATTGACATCGAACGCGGCGCCAGCGGAGATGTCCAGCTGCGCCTGAATCAGGCAGGCCGTGGAAGGGAGCGGGCGGTCGGGCGTGAACGTACAGGCGACAATCAGGTCAATATCGGCCGGTTCGAGGCGTGCATTTTCCAAGGCCCGGCGGGCCGCTTCGGTCCCCAGATGGCTGCTCGCCTGCCCCGGCGCAACGACTCGGCGTTCCGAAATACCTGTGCGCGTCCGAATCCATTCGTCGTTTGTCTCCACCATCTTTTCCAGATCGTGGTTGGTCAACACCCGGTCCGGCACATACGATCCAACCCCCAGGATTCCAAAAGCCACAATGTCTCTCCTTATATTTCTGACAGGTATGCGGGATCCGGCGCGGAGCGGAAGGCCACCAGCCGGGGGGTACGCTTCCCCCTCCCAGACGAAAAACGGGGCATACTCGGCCTCACGGGGCCGCGTCTTCCCCTTCCAATTCGTGCGAGATGCTCTGGACTTCGGTCATAATGCATTCGTTGATGTTGTGACGGACCGCTTCCGTTGCCACTCGAATGGCGTTCATGACGGCGTGCGCATTCGAAGAACCGTGGCTGATAATACAGATGCCGTTGAGTCCCAGAAGCGGCGCGCCGCCGTACTCCGAGGCGTCAATTTTCTTTTTCAGGGCGCGCATGCCGGGACTGAGCATCAGGGCTCCCGCCAGAGTCAGGACATTGCGCTTCATGACGCCCTTGACGCCCGACATGATCAGTCGGGCGGCGCCCTCGCTGGCCTTCAGGAGGATGTTGCCCACAAACCCGTCGCACACCACCACGTCGGCCTTACCCTCGAAGACTTCCCCACCTTCGACGTTTCCGACGAAGTTCAGGGGGGATTTCGCCAGCAATTCGAACGTGGCCAAGCTCAGGGCGTTGCCCTTTGTGGGTTCCTCGCCATTGCTCAACACCCCGACCCGGGGGGACGGGCAGCCCAGAATCTCACGATAATAGACGGCGCCCATGATGGCGAAGTCGAGCAGATGCTGCGGTTTACAATCCACGTTGGCGCCCAGGTCGAGCACCAGGCAGGGCTGTTTGGAGGTGGGCATCAGGTTGGCGATACCCGGGCGCTTGACACCGCGCAGCCGCCCCCAGGTTTTGAGGGCATGAGCCAGACTGGAGCCGGTATTGCCCGCCGAGACAACAGCGTCGCCTCGCCCTTCTTTGACCAGGCGGGTGGCCACGGCAATCGAAGAGTCCTTTTTCAGGAGAGAGGCCGTGGGCGAATCGCCCATGCGGACCACCTGCCTGCACGGGACAATCTCGATGCGGTCGCCGGTATAACGAAAATGACGCAACAGGCGGGCAATGGAATGTTCCTTGCCTGTCAGCAACACCCGGCAATCGTAGCGTTTGACCGCCAGAATGGCACCTTCGACCAGCGGGGTCGCCCCCGCGTCGTTCCCCATTGCGTCCAGTACGATTCTCATGGCTTGCGGTCCTGCGCGCCAGACCCCGCCCGGGCTTTTTGGGGCCCGTGCGTGAGTCTCATTATTCAGCCGTCACGGTGACGGTGAACGCGCGGTCCTTGTAGTAACCGCAGCTCGGGCAGATCCGGTGCGGCGCTTTAACGGCGTTGCAACGCGGGCAGCTCGCGCCCAGACTCGCGGTCAACTTCTTGTGGTTGCGGCTGCGTTTGCGACGACTTGTTCCGTGTCTTCTCCTCGGGACGGGCATGGTCCGTACGTCCTTTCACACACCCGGCGCTTGCGGCGCCGGTCTGAATCATCGGCCTCAAAGGCACAATACCACCCTCCGGCCTGGTCGCGCCAGACAGGCGGTAACGGGTGACTATTCGCGAAAGCGCTGGCGTTGTCAAGCAGTTTTCGTTTGCTTCGCGATTTTACCCGCCCCCGGAGGTTTCCCCCAACAGAAGGAATTCCCCGTTTCCGGGCGTTTCCGCGCTTCCCCGATCGGCTTTCCCGGGAGGGGATTTTTGACGAAACAAAGCGATTCAGGAAGCCGAAGCGTCTTTCTTTTGCGATTTCCGGGTTTCGTATTCGGCTTCGAACTGGCGGTGGACCTTATCCTCTGTGAGGAGTTGGAGGATGTCGGGGTCAATTTCCCCCGCATTGCTCGCCGCCTGAAGGATTTCGAGGAGTTTTTCTTCCGGCAGCGCTTTCTTGTAGGGGCGGTCTTTGGCCGCCAGGGCCTCGTAGAAGTCGGCAATGGCCAGAATGCGCGATTGCAGCGGGATCTGGTCGCCCTTCAGGCCGAGGGGGTACCCCGTGCCGTTGAGGCGCTCGTGGTGCTGGGCCGCATAGAGCGGGACATTCTTCAGGTGGTGGCGGAACGGCACTTGGGCCAGCATCTTGGCCGTTGTGGTGACATGGTCGCGCATAATGGCCATCTGCTCGCCGGTCAGGGTCCCGCGCGAAACCGAGAGGTTGTGGAGTTCCGAGTCAGTCAGCAGGGCGTGGGGACCGTCCCTTTCCTCGACCATCTGATGCGCAATCGTGCTGAGGCGCTCGACGGCGCCGGGGTCCATGCGCTGCGATGGCTGGTTGCACGCCAGCACAAACTCCAGGTCGGCCTCGAGCCCCTGGAGTTTTTCCGCATACTCGCGTTCGGCGGCTTCGGTTTCTTCCGGAGTGACGTCGGAAGGGCTCTGCCGCTTGAGGCGCTCGAGTTCGAGCCGGAGCCGCTTGTTTTCGAAACGTTCGCGGATCAGCTCGGCACGGTCGAAGATCCCCTCGAGTTTGGTGGCCTTGTCCATGACCCACTCGGGGGTGGTGATCTTGCCGACATCGTGCAGCCAGCCGGCGATGCGGATTTCGTCGAGTTCCCTGGCGGAGAAATGAACGTTCGCGAAGGGACCGTCCGTCTTGTCGTTGATCGCCTGGGCCAGAAAGACATTGAATTCGGCCACGCGCTGGATGTGGTTGCCCGTGTAGTGGGATTTCTGGTCGGTGGCGGTGGCCAGGACCTGAATCAGGGACTCGAACAGGTTGCGGGTCTCTTCGATCAGGTTGGCGTTGCTGATGGCGACGGCGGCCTGGGAAGCCAGGGCCTCGGCCAGGTTGACCGATTCGTCCGAGAAACCGATGACCTCGCGGGTGCCGGGTTTCAGGGCGTTGATGAGCTGCAGAACGCCGATAACCTCATCTTCATGGTCCTTCATCGGGACCACGAGCATCGAGCGCGAGTGGTAACCGGTCAGGGCGTCGTAGCGGCGGGGGCCGGAGAAGTCGAACTCGTCATGCTCGTCGTACACGTCCTCGACGCGGACGGTCTGGCGCAGCAGCGCGGCGTAGGCGGAGACGTTGGTCTTTTCCATGCGGACCGGATCGAGCGTGATGGGCTCGCCGGTGGCGCCGCCTTTGTATATCTGGAGGGTATCGTTCTGGAGGATCTTGAACTGGAGGAGGTTGTCCTCGATCAGGTAGAGGGTCCCGGCGTCGGCGAGGGTGAGTTCGCGCGCGAAACCGAGCGTTTTCTGCAACAGGGCGTCGAGGTTCAGTTCCCCCGACAGGGCGATGCCGATTTCGGTGAGGTGGTGGACCTGCCGCTGGAACGATTCCATGAGTACGAATCCACGCGTCGGAAAAGGCCGGTCCCGAAAGTCCCGCACGCCGCCCCGTTTTCGGTTCCCGCTTGTTTACCCCCTGCCCCCAACCTTTTGCGGCAGGAAACGATGGAAAAGCAAAACAATATCACCCGGACCCCAACGGTCGCGATTATCGCCGGGTTGTTTGCGAATTGCAAGCAATTCATCACACCGCGCGACTTTCCGGAGGGCCGGGTATGCCGGGACAGGCGAGAGGGTGGTTTGGAACCGGGACGGGATCATCCGGGGGGCCAGCCGAAGCCGCGTCCACCGAGCAGGTGCAGGTGGATGTGGAAGACCGACTGGCCGGCGCCCTCGTTGCAGTTCATGATGAGGCGGTAACCGTCCTCTTCGATCCCTTCCTGTCGGGCGATGCGGGCGGCGGCCAGGGTCAGATGGCCCACGAGCGCCTGATCGTCTGGCGCCAGGTCGTTGGTGGTCGGAATGTGGCGGCGGGGAATCACCAGGATGTGAGTCGGCGCCTGAGGATTGATGTCGCGGAAGGCCACGCACTCGGAGTCCTGATAGACAAGCTGGGCGGGAATCTGGCCTTCGACAATTTTGCAGAACAGGCAGTTGTCCATGAACGCTTCCTTTCGCGTGTCGGAGTCGGAAATGTCTCCAGATCACACGAGGGCATGGTCGCACGTTTGCCCGGCCGGTTCAAGGCAAACAGTTGTTCGCCTGCCTCTGTTTCGAGAGGGGTGGGGAAGCGGATTTTCCCCGTCGCATTCGGACGGATCATCGTTGCAATTGCGTCGGAACCGGCAGCCTGCTATGCTGGCCGGGTGTTTGAGCGACCATCTTTCGAAACCGGAGTTTCGCCATGTCTTCTACCCCGACCCAACGCCCCAATGACCCCCGGCAGTTGGAGGTCCTGATCCAGGAACTCGAAGCGCGCTACACCGAGCTCTTCCAGTTCATCGAACTGAGTGTGCGGGCCGACCCGGAAACCGAAGCCTCGCAGGCCATGGCGTTCGAACGCCAGATCGCCGAACTGTTCGAGGAGACCCGCGCGCGCCTGGACCTGTTCCTGGAACTGGTGCGCCCGTGGCCCGAGCGGCGCGACTCCTATCCGCCCGAACTGGCCGCGCGCGCCGACAAGTTCATGCAACTGCTCGAGAGGGGGTTCTCGACGATGAACCAGCAGGTCCAACTGCGCACCGGGGATATTGAGGAACGGATGACCCGGATTCAGCAGGATCTCAAGGACCTGGACAAAAAACGCCGCGCCGCTCAGGGCTACATGCAGAACAGCCGCCGCATCTCCCGCGTGGAACACAAGGCGTGAGAAGGAAGGGTGTTCACTGCGGGAATGGAAATGCCTTCCATAAGAGGAAGCGGCGAACGAGGGGTTTTCTGAAAGGTTGTCGGGGATCAGTTGCATCGGTTTCATGGGTCCTATTTGTCCCATCGGCCCGAAAGTCTTATAAGACCGATAGGACCCCTATCGGATTACAGCACAAAAATCTCATCCGGGAGGGTTCTCTCGCCTCGGGCGCCTCGAAGAAGATGAAATCAAACTGACCAACGTGGCGCGCGCCCGCCTCGAGCGAGGAACTGCCGGAGGGCTACCGCGACTTTCTGCGGGTCCGCGACGGAGCGAACAGGATTTCCCTGAAGAGGGCGGCCAGAGAGAACGCATGACCCGCGCGCGCCTTCAGCCGAGGACGGGACCGCGGAATCAGGGACACCGAAAATAAAAACGGTTCTTTGTGTCTTCCATGAGAAGGCATTGTCAAGGACCAACGTGTTGGTCACCGCAGCGTCGCCTCAGCGCTTGCGATCCTGGCCATCCCACTTCCATTCGCACTCTGGTTGGGCTCTCGCGAGCCCGGTGCATAGTGGGGTTCAAGTCGCCCCGATCATCTGGGACGCAAAAATTGTGAAACTTTTCACCCAAATCCAAACCCACGGTTGTGCTATACTCGTTTATATTGGTCTCCTTTTTTCTGGGGCCGCAAAGCGAGCCCGTCTTTTAACCCTGAAGGAGGATTCTATCCTCACTTCGTAAAGGAGACCAGCCTTCTCATCCTTTGCTTTAAATTGAGTTGCGGTTTTCGTGTATTTTCGTGTCTTTCGTGGTAAAAATACGGGGGTGGTTGTGCTTTTGTGTCGAAATGCAAATGACGGGTATTCAGGAGGTTTTTCATGTCGCGGTCTTTTTGTTTTCGAATTGTTTCCGGGGTTCTTCCCCTCTTCTTTCTGGCTCTTTTTCTGTCGCCCGTTCCGGTTTTTGCCGAGCAGACGGGGGTCTTTGAGGAAAACTTCGACGGTCCCAACCCACTGGCCCGCTGGCAGGGTGGAGTGGGAAAACTCGAAGCGATTCCGGGACAGACGGGTCAATCTCTGGTGATCGAAAACCGGGACGCCTCGTCCGGCGCGACTCTGCAAATTGCACTACCCGCCGACCGCCTCGCTGGGCAGATCGTCACCCTTGAGGCGCGGGTACGCGCCGAGCGGTTGAGCAAGCCGCCGCAGTCCTGGAATGGCGTCAAGGTCATGCTGGTTCTCGAGACGGAAAAGGGGACCGAGTATCCCCAGATTGATTTTCCTTTGAGCCCCTTCGATTCTCTGAACGGAACCGTCTCGTTTCGGGCGTTGCCCACGGTGCGCAAGGCCACGCTTGTGGTCGGGATCGAGCGCGCGGCGGGGAAGGTTTTTTTTGACGACCTGCGGGTGTTGACCGGACGCAAGGGGCCGCAGCAGGCCTCTGCTCCGAAGGCGTTCGACCGGGGACACGGTCTGGACCGGGTGCGCGGGGTGATGGCCGGGCCGACTTTCCGGGAGGGGGACCTCGAGACGCTGGCGCGCGAGTGGGGCGCCAACCAGATCCGCTGGCAGCTCAACTGGGAGCCGATGAAAGAGGCGGAAGAATTGGCGCAGGACACCGCCGCCTACGACAAGTGGCTCGATTCGGCGCTGGTCGAGTGCGACAAGGCGCTGGCCGCCGCCGAGCGGCTCAATCTGAAGGTGCTCGTGGACCTGCACACCCCGCCTGGGGGGCGCGCCGAGGGGGGACGGTGCCGCCTGTTCACCGACGCGCGGTATCAGGAAATGTTTCTGAAAGCCTGGGACAAGATCGCCGCGCGGTACCAGGGGCGGTCGGTCGTGTACGCCTACGATCTGCTCAACGAGGCGGTCGAGGGGGTCGTCGCGCCCGGGGTGAAGAACTGGCGCGACTTGGCGACCGAAGCCATCGGGCGCATCCGCGCCGTGGACCCCGGCAAGCCGGTCGTGTTTGAACCGGTCCCCTGGGCCGACGTGGCGGGGTTCGACACGCTCGAACCGCTCCCGGCGGAAAAGGTCATCTACAGTTTCCACTTCTACCGTCCCCACGCCTTCACCCACCAGACCCTCAATGGAACACCGGGCGGAATCGCGTATCCGGGGACCATCAAGGGCGAGCAGTATGACAAGGAACGCCTGCGTCAGGAAATGCTCCCAGCCATCGAGTTTCAGAAACTCTACCAGGTTCCGATCTATGTCGGGGAGTTCAGCGCCATCCGCTGGGCGCCTGGCGAAAGCGCTTATAATTACTTGAGGGACGCGATCGAACTGTTCGAGGAATACCAGTGGGACTGGTCCTACCACGCCTACCGCGAGTTCCACGGCTGGAGTGTCGAGCACAACGGCAACGAGGCCGACACGCAGCCGTCCCCCACCCCGACGGCCCGCAAGCGGCTGCTACTCGAGTGGTTCGCAAAAAACCGCAAGACAATGGACAATTGATAATGGGCAATTGATAATTGATAATGGATAATTGACAATGAGAAATGAGGAACGAATGGATAATGGACCGATGAGAAATGGGGAATGGGGAACGAATGGATAAGGGGGAATGTACCCTGAGTTTCTCCACAGCCATGAGGCGATTTCCTCTCTTCCATTGTCCATTATCCATATGACAACGGACAATTGATAATGGATAATTGACAATGAGAAATGAGGGACGAATGGATAATGGACCGATGAGAAATGGGGAATGAGGAACGCATGGATAATGGGGCATGTACCCTGAGTTTCCCTGCAGCCATTCTTCAATTGTCAATTATCCATTATCAATTACGCCAGAAGGTTTCCCGATGCTTTCCCTTCCCGCGCCCGCCAAGATCAATCTTTACCTCCGCATTGCGGGCCGTCGTCCCGACGGGTACCACGACATCGAGACGTTGTTCCAGCGGGTGGAACTGGCGGACCGGATCGAAGCGGAATTGACGGCCGGTTCGGGTTTCGGCCTGGAATGCCACGGTCTTCCCGAGGGGACGCATCTTCCGGTCGAGGATAACCTGATGACGCGCGCCTGGCGGGCGTTGCGGGGGGCGGTTTCCGATGCGCCGGACAAGTTACCCGGGGTCCGAATGCGTCTGTTCAAGCAGATCCCCCTCGGGGGCGGGCTGGGGGGCGGGAGCAGCGACGCGGCGGCGGTCTTGAAGGCGCTCGAGGCGTTGTGGGGGGTGAAGGCGGCCCCCGGCGAGCTGCGCCGTGTGGCCGCGGGTCTGGGGGCGGATGTGCCGTTCTTCCTGGAGTCGGCTCCCGCCGCGATCGGCCGGGGGATCGGCGAGCGTCTCGACGCCTTCCGCCACCCCTGCCGGTTCTGGACGGTGCTGGCGCTGCCCGACTTCGGGGTGCCGACGGCGGAGGTGTACCGGCGGTACGACCCCGCCTCTCCTCTGCCGGATCAGCCGTTGGTCCCCTTGCTTGAAGCTTTGTCGCGCCAGGACTTGACCGCAGTCCTGGCGGCGCTCTGGAACGGCATGGAGCCGCTGGCATTCGCCCTGCGGCCCGAACTGGGTGCCTTGCGCGCCACCCTCGAGCGCTCGGCGGGCCAGCCCGTCCGGATGAGTGGCAGCGGTTCGACGCTTTTTACGTTGGCCGAAACCGAGCCGGAGGCGCAGGAAATCGTGGAAACCTGGCGTCCCGAGGTCCGATGCGAAGTCACTCGGTTTGCGTGACCACCCGGCGATCACTTCTTGTCAGATCGCGATGTTGAGCAGTAAAGTTCTTGATCTCTAATAAGTTGTTGTACGGAATCAATAAGGGATCCACCTTGGAAGTCGGTTGTGGGACCGGGAGAATCAGCGAAACCCTCAGCGCTGACGGCAAATTGATCAGCCCGTGGGTGGAACTGGGGCAATATCCCCCCACACCGGCTCCGTGACCTCGCTCGCCGTTAAATTCCGGCGGAATCAAGTCGCTGTCGTTTCCTCACAAGGGAGAACCTCGATACCCAGTCCTATATCACCAGTTTTCGGTCGCACCCGTGAAGTACCGCTGCGCAAATTCGAGGAACGTCGGCCAGTTCGGGCCGGTGGTGTGGCCTTCGCTGTGCTGGCGGAAGGCGATGTCGCCGGCGATCAGGGCCGTCTCGACGTTCGGGAAGTCTTTCGTTCCGAGTCCCTTCTTGCCCAGAAGTTCGTAAACGGGTCCGGCGGCAACCCCGGCGAGGAACGTGCCCCTGGGGTCCACCCACCCGTCGCCCTTCTCCAGCGTGCCGCTGCTGATAAAGACGGGACGCGGGGCACAGAGGGCGACCAGTTCGTGGGAATCAACCGGCAGGTCGGTGACCTTCTGCGGGCCGGCGTACTTGAGGAAATTGCCCGCCATCCAGTGGTACTCGCCCGGGCTGGCGACGTTTTCCAGAAGTTCGCCGTAGTTGCGCCGCCAGATCTTGGCGCCGCCCGCGCCGGAAGAACCGATGAAGCCGATCGCGAAGCGCTGGTCATAGGCCAGAGTCACGAGGGCCGCCTTGCCATAGCGCGAAAGGCCCTCGATGCCGACATGCCTGGCGTCAACAGCCGGGTCAGTCTCGAAATAATCGAGCGCGCGGCTGGCGCCCCAGGCCCAGGCTCGCAGGGCGCCCCAGTCGTCGGCCTTGCGGGGCTTGCCCTGGTTGCAGAGGCCGATAATGCCCTGTGTGAGTCCGGCGCCGTTGTCGGGCTGGTAACTGGTCGGGACAAGGATGGCGTACCCCCACCCCTTGGCGATCACCTGATCCTGCCAGGTCGGCCCTGACGGACCGCCGCCCGGCATCTGCATGAAAGCCCCTCCCCAGCCGAACTCCATAATAACCGGCACGGGCTTGCCCGCATCGGCCGGGGTGGTCAACGTCAGGTCAAGGTCCACCTTGATCTGGGGACAGGAGGAATTGTCCACATGGCCGACGAGTTTCTTCGTGACGGCCGTCTTCCCGCCCTCGGTCTTCTTCTCGGTCGAGACCCCCTCCCACTTGACCGACGGCGTATTCTGAGGCACGCGGCCGTATATCTCGCGGTCGAAATCCTCGACGATTTCGGGACGCCGTTGTTTCCACCACGTCTCGGGCGTGGTGACGGCCTGGCCGTTTTTCAGCACGAGCGGGTTGGGTAACTGGAGGTGGGTATCCACCTTCGACTCGTCGTAGTTCGCCGCGTTCGGCGCGTCCTTTTTCCATCCGTCGGCTCCAGGCCGGATCTTCTCGATGCCCAGGAGTTGCAACATCCGGCCGTGGTCCTGTTCGGCCGTCAGTTTGACGGGAGGCGGCGCTTCGGTCCCCGCGCCTTTGCCGGCGGAATCATCCCCGTATCCCGTACTCAACGCGCACACCAGAATCCAGAGGCAGAAGACCGCCCCGCGTCCCGCCTTCACGCTGTTCCGAACCGCCAGAGGAAACGCAGTCCGCTTTTCGACTTCGACGTCGCACAGCTTCTTTGTCCAGACCGCCATCGTTTCTGTCATGGTTTGCGTTCTCCTGAATTATTTTGGATACTTCGCCCGCTGGCAACCGTTATACGACTCGCGGCGGGTCAGGGCAATAATGATCGTTCGAGGGTTCATCATCTTCCGAACCGTCGGATGGGTAAGTCCGCCCGGCCAGATGGCCCCTTGCGGGGGGGTATTCCCCAAGCATTTCAAAAGGACGGGCGCGCTATAATTCTTGCGCCTCTTTTCCGGGCAAGGTATCATAAATATGTATATCTGAAGCCGCGCGGTGCGTGGGTTCGGACAGTTTGCATCACGAGGAGAGAGACATGGAAGAAAAAGTGCGTGCGGCAATTGATGAGATCCGGCCCCTGCTCGAGAGCCATGGTGGCGGGATTGATTTCGTAAAACTTGAGGGAGCGACCGTTTTCGTGCGCCTACGCGGCGCGTGCAACGGCTGCCCCGGCGCCCTGATGACCCTGAAGCAGGGGGTCGAGCGGCGTGTCAAGGAACTGGTGCCGGAAGTGGAGTCGGTCGAGGCGGTCCGGTAACCCGGGCGCCGCGTCCGGTGCGGCGGTTTCCCTTGTTCGACCTGTGAGACCGGCGCCGGCGCTCCCGAGGATGCGTCGGCGCCGTTTGTTCTATCTGGACCCTTGGAAGCAAAGATCCGAGAAAGTCCCCTTCGGGCGGGAGTGGGGAATCCCGTCCGGAAGAAATCTGCCTTGCGAGTGAAGACCTCCCCCTGTTGAAACGATTCGACTACCCGAGAACGGAGGATCCGGTTCCATGCCGACCGAAGCGAAAAACCTGCGCGTTGCCGCGCCCGACGAAATCCAGGCGCATGCCCATGCCCTGATTGAAGCCATGCCCTATATCCGCGAGTTCCACGGCGCCACGATCGTCATCAAGTATGGCGGTCACGCCATGGTGGACCCACAACTCAAGGAGATGGTCATCCGCGACATCCTGCTGCTCGAGTTTATCGGCATGAACCCCGTCGTGGTCCACGGCGGCGGTCCCGACATCACGCGCATGATGGACCGCGTGGGCAAGAAGCCCGAATTTGTGGACGGCCTGCGCGTCACCGACAAGGACACGATGGAACTGACGGAAATGGTCCTGGCGGGCAAGCTCAACGGCGAACTGGTCAACCATGTCCAACGCGCCGGGGGGCGGGCCGTGGGGCTGAGCGGCAAGGACGCCAACCTGATCATCGCACGCAAACTCGGATCGGGCAGCGGAAAGACGAAAGGTCCGGACGTCGGGTTTGTCGGCGAGATCGTGAAGATCAACGCCGAAATTCTCGACGTGCTCGACGAGCACAAGTTCATCCCGGTCATTTCGCCCATCGGCGTGGATGAGGAAGGGAACAGCTACAACATCAACGCCGACACGGTTGCGGGCGAGCTGGCCGCGGCGCTCAAGGCCGAGAAACTGATCCTGCTGACCGACGTGCCCGGCGTCATGCGCGATCCGTCCGACCCCACGACCCTGATGACCACCATCCGCCAGTCGGAAATCGAAGGACTGGCGCGCGAGGGGATCGTCAAAGGCGGCATGATCCCGAAACTCAAGGCCTGCTCGGACGTGCTCGACCGTGGCGTGCGCAAGGTCCACATCCTCGACGGGCGCATGCCCCACTCGATTCTCCTGGAACTCCTCACCGACTTCGGCGTAGGGACCCAGATTATTCCGGGGTAAAAAAAGCCCGGAACAAACGCGCGATAAGTGTTTCCCCTAGAATACCTCAGAATTGAAAGGGGCATCCATGCCCGAACCGAACCACACCCCCCTCCCCCGGGGGACCGAGTTTGCCTCCGCCGGGGAGGCGATACCAGCCATCCTGCGGAAGCTGGACGAGGCCCAGCGGATTCTGATCTGCGGACACGTGCGGCCCGACGGTGACTGCATCGGGTGCCTGGTGGCCGCCGACGCCTTTCTGCGGGCGAGAGGGAAGGACACGCGGATCTTTTTCCGCGGTCCGCTTCAGCATATCCTCGTGCCGTTCCTGCCCGAGGGGGTCGTACCCGGCGAGGCGATGCCCGTGGACTTCCAGCCCGACCTGACCCTGTGCCTCGACGTGAGCAGCGCCAACCGCGTCATCGAAAACTTCGACCAGTACCCGCACCGGACCATTCTCAACCTGGACCACCACCTCGACAACACCCGTTATGGCGACTGGAACTGGGTGACGGCTTCGGCTGCCGCGGCGGGTGAAACCCTTTTTCACCTGCTCGACGCCGCCGGGCCGGGCGCCATCACGCCAGCCATCGCCACGGCCCTCTACCTGGCCGTGATGACCGACACCGGTGGGTTCCGGTACGGCAACACGACCGCCGAGACCTTCGCGGTGGCGCAGCAACTGGTTCAACGGGGCGCGCAACCGGCCACCGTCGCGCGGGCCGTCTGGGAGAACCGCAGCCGCGAGACGCTCAAGCAAGCCTCGACCGTTCTGGCCAACTTGCGCTTCCGCCTGGGAGGGCAACTGGTCTGGGGCGAACTGACGCAGGAGGTTCTTTCGGCCAATGGGGGCGAGACGCAGGAACCCGACGGCCTGTCGGGCGAGATGCGCGGCATCCAGGGGGTCGAGGTGGCGATTTTGTTGCGCGAGGCGCCGGATGGGTCCGCGCGCGTCAGTCTGCGCTCGACGGGACGCGTCAACGTCAGCGCGATCGCCGCGACGCTCCACGGCGGAGGGCACGTGGCCGCCGCCGGCGCGGAAGTACCGGGCCCCTACGCCGAAGCGCGCCACAAAGTGGTCGAGACGGTCTGCCGCCAGACGGCCGCACAGCTGGGGGTGGCCTGTGACAACCCCGAAGCGGGGGATTGAGATTCGACCCTCCCCCGATGGAACGCGATCGACCTGGCGTAAGCAGAGCCACAACCGAAATGTAAACCACGAAAGGTACGAAAGGACACGAAAAGCCAATGTTTTCGTGTCCTTTCGTACCTTTCGTGGTTAGAGCAATTGCCAGAAAGAACCTTCATTATGATTCAGTGCCGGTTCTGGCAATGAGCCGTTCCGTCCCGCAGGGACGGCCAGAAAGTAGCCCACCGTTTCAACGGTGGGAAAGGGGTCCTCAGATAATTCGTCCCGGAGGGACGACTGAAAACCCCGGGGGAACCGACAGCCGTCCCTCCGGGACGGGGAAGACGAGGGTTCTGGAACCCAGCGCTGAAGCGCTGGGCTATTGTCAAAAGTCCCTGACGGGACTTGGGTCTGGAACAGGCCGGACTCCTTGCCATAATCAAGATTCTTTCTGGCAAGAGCTATAAAAACATCCGCTCCGGCGTTCTTTGATTCCGCCAAGCGAAAATCATCGTGTTTTGCGCAGATTCTACGAGGTAGTCGTATGAACGACGAACCGGAACAGCCCTCTTCCTTCCCCCTCGATGAATCCGACGA
>Ga0116170_10002808_pt1 | contig 16596 bp, 14 predicted proteins | sample AD_JPNHW1_MetaG_FD_89797 | JGI IMG/M metagenome (GOLD analysis project Ga0116170, IMG submission 89797) | Active sludge microbial communities of municipal wastewater-treating anaerobic digesters from Japan - AD_JPNHW1_MetaG | ecosystem: Engineered > Bioreactor > Anaerobic > Digestate | place...
ATTCACGGGCTTATAGCACCAAAGAAACTGTGGGCATTTTTGCAAAGAACTTGTTATCAAAGCGAAGCTACCTGTTTCTTTCGATTATTGTAAAAGTATTTTGTATAAACTCATTCACTAAATAAATCGGTCAATCAGTCATTCAGTAAATCAATCATTGGTATGGAAACCACCCTCCGTTTTAAGCGTGCCGATCTGATGGATTTCGTAATCAGGTATATGACGAAACTGGGAGTTCCTGAAGGGGACGCGAAGATCGTCGGAAAAGTGCTGATATGTGCCGACATCCGTGGTGTTGAGTCACACGGACTCCACCGACTGGGATCCTATTACGGAAACCGGATCAGTAAAGGTTGGATCGACCCCCTGACCCCATATAAAATAATCAATGAAACTTCCTCCACTGCCCTGATCGATGGCGGTAACGGATGCGGACAGGTTGTTTCGCACCGGGCCATGAACATTGCGATTGAAAAGGCGCGAACAGCGGGTATTTCCGCTGTTACGGTCAGAAACAGCAACCACTATGGCATAGCAGGTTATTACGCCATGATGGCGATGCGTCAGAACATGATCGGCATTTCCCTGACCAACTCGCAACCGTTGGTGGCACCGACTTATGGCCGGACCGCTGTGCTGGGAACCAACCCGATCGCCGTGGCGGCGCCATCCGACAAAACCTATCCCTATCTCCTCGATATGGCTACCAGCGCCGTGGCCTACGGGAAAATCCAGGTCTATGAAAAAAAGCATGAGCATATTCCGATCGGATGGGGGATCGACGAAGCCGGACAGGTGACCAACGAACCTTCCCGGATCCGGCCTGGCGGGCACGGCGCCCTGTTGCCCCTGGGTGGTATGGATATCACAGCGGGTTACAAAGGCTACGGACTGGCGATGCTCGTTGAAATTCTTTGCTCAACTTTGTCGGGCGGAAATTTCCTTACTCAGGTTGGCGGCCCGGGTAAACCGGAACCCACCGGAGTTTCACACTTTTTCATGGCCATCAATATCGAAACCTTCCGCCCGGTCATCGACTTCAAAAAACAGATGGATGAAATGATCACCTTGCTCAAACAATCGCCCCTGGCCGTGGGTCGCGACGAAATCCTCGTTGCCGGAGAAAAAGAATTCCAGTATGCCGAATTCAACGAAAAACACGGCGTTCCGCTCATTCACCCCATCGTCGAAGACCTTATCAGGGAAGGCGAAAAAGCCGGTGTCCCCTTTGATTGTAAACCGGTCGTTGAGCCGGCATGAGGTATGAAATTCAAAATAGGGAATAGCGATTAGTTAATAGCGATTAGGGAAAATTTCGTTTTCCATTTTCCATTTTCCATTTTCCATTGTCCCTCCTTTCTATCAACCCCCTAAAACAATCGGTGAAATGCCCCGATTCTTCGGTATAAAATTAAACATTTAGTTGACAAACTAAATATTTAGTTATATCTTTGTCTCGTCGTACAACATCACACATTTCATGAGACTGTTCCATCGAAATAATGCACCGTGTTTGTGTCTTATAATAATGTTGCAGATTTGCCTGGCACCTGGTCAAGGTGTTTATGGCCAACAGCGGGAAGCATTCATTGAAGTAAAACTTTTGATGGAAAACTTCCGTTTCGATGAAGCCATTCTTCGCATCGATCGCATTCTGGCATCCGATACATCAAACATTGAATTGTGGATGCTCAGGAGCAAGGCGCTCTCTGCACGCTATCAGTTCCTGGAAGCCAATGATGCCCTGGCCAGGGTGGTGAGATCCGATTCTGCTAATATTCAGGCCTGGTACGAGATGTTTAACAATTACCGTCAGCTTGGTAATAAAGAAATGGCGGTATTTAGTTGTAAAAGGATCATGGCGCTGCGACCGGAGAACCGGTATTTCCCATTACAACTGGCCAATTTTTATTACAACCATGAGGATTATGAAAGCGCCCTGGAAACGATGACACCGTTATGGCGGGCGGATACTCAGAATGTTTATGTCAACCGGCAGATCGGTAACTGTTATAATGAATTAAAGATGGCTGATTCCGCTATTCTATATTATACCAGAGCCCTGACCCTCTATCCGGACGATGCGGTGACTGTATCCCGACTGATCAACCTGTACCTTAAAAAGAAAGAGTTCCCGGTTGCACTCATGCTGGCTTCAGCCTATCTCAACAAAGACTCCCTGAATTCGGGGATACTGAAGTTGGCCGGATATTGTCATTATCTGATGAAGGATTACAAAACTGCTGAAAACTACTTCCTGAAAAGCGTGGAAGCAGGTGATGATTCCCGTTTCGTGATGAAATACCTGGGCCTGTGTTATTATAAGACCGAAAACTACGCCCTCGCAGAGCCAAGATTCAGAAAGGCCTTCAGCATGGACACAACAGATGCGGAGGTGTGCTTTTATTGCGGTGTCTCGGCAGGCCGCACGATGCTCCTCGATTCCGGGTTGACCATGTTGAAGAAGACCCTGACCCTGTTACTCCCATCCGAAAGTTTTCTTGCCACCCTTTACATGGAACTCGCTTCCATATATAATTCGATGGACCGGTCTGATACCGCCTTATCCCTGCTGATCAAGGCACGTGAAACCAATCCTTCCAATCCCGATATTCTCTTCAAGATTGCCTATCAGTATGATTACTACCTTCAGGCCCCGGATAAAGCGTTGCCCTGGTACCTGGATTTTTTACAGGCTGCTCCTGAACCTGCCGAACCACAGGTAATGACTGCACAACATATCTCGAAGTCAGATTATGCCAAAAAACGAATTCCACAGATATCCATAAATAAAACCCGTCGCCATGAAACACCGGTCAAATAAAATCCGCGAACTTACCCGTGCAGAAGAGCAGGTAATGCAAGCGCTCTGGGAGGTCGGAAAAGGAATGGTTCATGATATCCTGCAAAGATTCCCGGAACCGAAACCGGCCTACAACACCGTTTCAACTATTGTCAGAATTCTGGAGCAGAAGGGATTCGTCGACCATAAAGCTTACGGCCGGACTCATGAATACTTTCCTCTGATCTCCCGCAATGATTACAAACGAAACTATCTCGGGAATCTGCTCGAGAACTACTTCGAAAATTCGTTCAAATCACTCGCCTCCTTTTTTGCCCGGGAAGAAAAACCCTCCCTTCGCGAACTGGAAGAGATCAGACAGCTTATCAATCAGGAAATCGACCACCAAAAAAAGCAAAGCCATGAATGACCTGATGATCCACCTTCTGAAATCGTCGTGCTGCATGGCAGCGCTGTTTTTGTTTTACCTCCTGTTTCTTCGCAGGGAGACCTTTTTCCAGATAAACCGGTTTTTCTTGCTCTCCATTCCCCTGGTATCATTGCTGATCCCGTTCATTCCGGCTTTCTCGCCTGCATCCCCGTCAGCCATTGTTTTTCAGGCCATGCTCGATCCGGTGTTGATCATGCCGGAATCGGTACAACAATCCGGAGATCCCGTTTTGTCGGTCACCACACTGGTGATGTTCCTGATCGGCGCCGGAACTTGTTTCATGATGCTCCGGCTGACCTTTCAGATCGTCCATCTGTTTGTCATGGCTGCAAAAGGTGACCGGGAACTTACCAACAACATCCCGATCACCCGGATTCCGGGGAATGCGGGTCCCTTCTCCTTTTTCAATATGATTTTTGTACCGCGGTCGGTGACAGACCCGGGTACGATTCAAACCATCCTGCTTCATGAACAAGTCCATATCCGTCAGCGACATTCAGCTGATCTGATCCTTACTGAATTGTGGACGGCGCTCTTCTGGTTCAACCCGTTCATCTGGCTGATTCGCCGTGAAATAAAAACCATTCACGAGTACCTGGCTGATCAGGGAGTGATCCGGAATGGAATACCCGTAAACGGATACCGCGAGCTGATCGTTACTGAATCAACCGGAATAAAAGACTATCTGATTGTTAATGCATTCAATGTTTCACCCTTAAAAAAACGACTTATTATGATGACAAAAAAAGTTTCTTCACCCTGGGCAACCGGAAAAGTCGCCCTGGTGATCCCCCTGATCGCCGTGCTGGTTTTATTGTTTTCGGCCGTCACCGAAAGCACTGCAGCCCCCCAGGACAAAAACAAGAAAGTTGTAAAATCGGAAAATCCTTCCACACCGCTGCCTCCCGATGCCCCGCCGCCTCCGCCGCCTCCTTCCAAAGACCCAAAGGATACGCCGGATGTGATGCCTAAATACCCGGGCGGAGAAGAAGCGATGATAGATTTCTTGGTTAAAAACATTAAATATCCGGAGAAGGCAATGAAAGACTCTGTTCAGGGTAAAGTCTTTGTTCAGTTTAAGGTCGACAAAGACGGATCCATTAAGGATATTAAACTTCTCCGCGGCATCGGGTATGGGTGCGATGAAGAAGCAGTCAGAGTTATAAAGATGATGCCCAAATGGGAACCTGCCCTGAAAGACGGCAAACCGGTGCAGGCTGAAATGGCCCTCCCGATAAAATTTAAACTCTCCTGCAAAAAAACGGATGAGGGGAAGAACAAGAAATATTTGGCTCCGATTCCGGATTCAAAGAAAGAGAAAAAATAAACTAACGGTGCCGGCTTAAAAAGCTCAGCAGAATTCCGTTGAACACATCAGGGTGGGTCTCCATGGGATCATGGCCCGCCCTGTTTATGATGATCAGCTCGGAATGCGGAACATGTTTGGCAAACCGTTTCCCGTTCCGCAGATAAATGGTCCGGTCCTTATTGCCCCAAACAATCAGGACCGGAACCGTTTTTAGGCTGTCAACATGCAAGGGCACAACCTCTTTCGCGTTAGCCCAGACATTCAGCACACAACCGGCGGTTCCTTCCTTAAGTAATGGAGTCAGATAATTCATCACCACCGTTGAATCGGGATTGTAGCGGTAGTTCTTTTTAAATCCCTTCCGAACGGAATTGTAAGTAATCAGGTTTTTTTCCATGTATCCGACCATGATCTGATTGTAGGTTTTTTGCCGGGCGAGGATGGTGAACTGCGATTCCATATTGGTGTTTTTCAGGAATACCATTGCATCGACCAGGGTGAGTGATCGGGTAGAACGGGGTCGGAGCAGCGCCATGGCCTCAGCGGTACCTCCGCCCATCGAATGGCCGCAAAGGTGCCAGCGCGTGGTATCCGGTCCGTCAATGGAATCGAGCATCCGCCAGAGCAACATGCCTCTGTTACTTTGCGACTGGTTGAAGGTGAGCGATCGCCCGGAATAACCAAATGGAGGAAGGTCGACCGCGATGACTTTGTACCCGTCAGCAGCCAGCGCTTCCACGTTCATCCGCCACGAATAGGTCGATCCGATAAAACCATGGATCAGCAATATCTTTCCCTTGGGATGACGGAGGGTTCCGTTCCAGTCGCGGTAATGCACGAGTATGGAGTCGATGGTCATGAAATGGCTGTTGAGGTAAGGCATTTCAGGCTCCTGTGACTTCAGCGTCCAGGGAAACAGGGTCAGACTTGTCAGAAAGAGGATCAGGGATCGGAAATGAGACATGTGCGTGTTTTTTACAAAAGTCGGAAATTTCGGGGAGAATAGCAAAAGGGTCCTTTTTCGCCCGGTCTGACAATACCCGGGGGCAGAACCTGATGGTTTGAATTTGTAAACTGGTTGATAATCCGTAATTTTGTGAAATGGAAAAAAGATACAACCCTTATTTGCCGGTCTGGTTTGCGCTGGTGCTCATCGGAGGCGTAATCATCGGCATCGTCCTGGCGACACGCAGCGGGAATCTCGGAGCTTTCAGGAGTTCCGGTGATAAAATTCCGCAGGTGCTGAAGTATGTCGAAGATAACTATGTGGATACCGTTTCGGGCAAGGCGTTAGAGGAAAAGGCCATCAGCGGACTGCTTGAAAAGCTGGATCCCCACTCGGTCTTCATCACCGCTGAGGAGTTCCATGAAGCCAACGATCCCCTGCTGGGCAGTTTTGAAGGGATCGGCGTTCAGTTCAGGATTGAGAACGATACCGTCACCGTGATCATCCCGGTAGCCGGTGGTCCTTCGGAGAAACTTGGGATCCGGGCCGGCGACCGTATTGTTAAGGTCGATGGTCAGAACATTGCCGGAATCCGGATCACTACCAACGATGTGATGCGCAAACTGAAGGGCCCCAAGGGAACTCAGGTGGAGGTCTCCATTTTCCGCAGGGGTGTCAGGGAGTTACTCGATTTTGTCATTACCCGCGATGTGATCCCTACTTACAGCCTCGACATTGCCTATATGGCAGCCCCGGGGATCGGGTATATCCGTTTAAATAACTTTTCGGCCACCACTGCCGAAGAGGTCCACAATGCCCTTCAATCGCTTAAAGAGAGCGGGATGAAGAAATTGATTCTCGACCTGCGGGGGAATGGCGGGGGATACCTGCAGGCAGCAGTGAACGTATCGGACGAATTCCTTCCGAAAAGCAAGCTGATCGTTTATACCCAGGGAATGCACCATCCCCGCGAAGTTTTCAATGCAACGGCCGACGGGATCTTCGAACAGGGCGAACTGCTGGTCCTCGTCGACGAAGGCTCTGCATCGGCATCCGAGATCGTTGCCGGAGCAGTTCAGGACAATGACCGGGGCATCCTCATGGGCCGACGTACCTATGGCAAAGGACTCGTTCAGGAACAACTCGATTTCAAAGACGGCAGCGCCCTTCGATTGACGGTAGCCCGCTATTATACGCCGACCGGCCGGTGCATCCAGAGATCCTATAAAGACGGCATCGAAAATTACAATAACGACTTTTACCTCCGGTTCATGAACGGGGAGCTGGAGCATCCCGATTCCATCAAATTCCCCGATTCCCTGAAGTACCGTACCCCGAAAGGTAAAATTGTATATGGCGGGGGAGGAATTATGCCCGACATCTACATTCCGGTCGAACGGGACTCCACCCTGAACTATTACACCCGGTGCATCAACAAAGGTCTTATTTACCAGTTTGCTTTCGACTACACCGACCGGAACCGGAGCCGACTCTCTGAGTTCAAAAATATCGACCGGTTCGATGAAGGATTCGTTGTGACCGATGCCCTTTACCAGGATTTCGTCCGGTATGCAGAGACCAAAGGCGTGCGCCGCCCCGAAAAAAATCCCTCAAAATCCGACCGGTATATTAAAACCATGCTGAAAGCCTATATCGGAAGGAATATCCTCGATAATGAGGGATTTTTCCCAATCCTCAATACGATCGATCCCGGATTCCTGAAAGCCATAGAAATGCTGAAATAGCGATTCGGGATTAGCGAATAGTGATTAGCGAATAGTGAATAGTGATCAGCGAAAAGAGATTTAGAACGATTTTCGCTAACACGCTATTTAAATTTCATGCATTCACTCAAGTCTATATTGGATAATCAGAAATCAGAAGAATTATCTTTGCAGAAGCGTCACACTTTTTCACGGTAATTGTCTGAGGTTATATGTAAAATATTAATTTTGACATTTGAATTTTGAACTTTAATTTTTGGCTTTTTTCTATTAGCTGATCCCTAATCGCTGTTCGCTAATTTTTGAATTTATATTAACCCTTTAAAACTCAAGAATTATGATCCACGAATTACCCAAGCTTCCTTATGCACATGATGCATTGGAGCCATATATTTCAAAACGCACCATTGAATTTCACTACGGCAAACACCACCAGGCCTATGTAAACAACCTGAACAAACTGATCGTCGGCACCGAATTCGAAAACGCATCGCTCGACGACATCGTAATGCGGGCCGGCAGCGGTATCTTCAACAATGGCGCCCAGGTATGGAACCATACCTTTTACTGGAACTGTATGAAGCCACAGGGTGGCGGCGAACCAGGCGGTGCGTTGCATGCAGCCATTGTAAAGGATTTTGGATCTTTTGCCGAGTTCAAAGAAAAATTCTCCACGGCTGCAGCCACCCTGTTCGGTTCAGGCTGGGCATGGCTTGTTAAGAAAGATGACGGCACCCTGCAGATCGTCCAGGAGAGTAACGCCGGCAACCCGATGAAAAACGGAGCCACCCCGCTGCTGACCTGCGATGTGTGGGAACACGCCTATTACCTCGACAAACAGAACGTTCGTCCCGACTATATTGCCGACTTCTGGAAACTCGTCGACTGGAACGCGGTTGCTGCCAGGCTGTAACTCTTAGTTATCGTTTGTTAAGCAATTGACTGATTGACTGATTGACTGATTCAAGAAATGGGTGAATTTTTCTATTGACTCTTCACCAACAGTCAGGCGTTTGGCTCATCAGAACAATTGAATTCGTTTACCGGATTTGATTAGGAAATCAGCCGGTATCCGGTGTACTTTTTTACATTTTCAGGCGTTAATTTTATTATTAAGCATGCTCTGCAGGAGCATCTCTTAAACCTGAAATATGAAGAAGTTGTCGTATGTTGCTTTGCTTGTCCTCTCCTTGACTATTTGTATCCACGGAGAGAGCCAGATCTTCAATGAGGCCATGAAGATTGTAAATCCTTCAAAGGGTTCGCTCACTGAGGCTGATGCAGTATCCGGTATCCGCGAAGCGCTCATCAAAGGCGCTGAGACCGGGGTTGCAATCGTTTCAAAGCAAGATGGTTATTTCGCGAATCCGCAGATCAGGATCCCTTTTCCTCCTGAAGCGAAGACGGTCGAAACCAAACTTAGGGGTCTCGGGCTGGGCAGCCAGGTGGATGAGGTGGTTCTTTCACTCAACCGGGCTGCTGAGGATGCGGCAAAAGAAGCTGTTCCCATCTTTGTGGCAGCAATAAATGGAATGACTGTCAACGACGCCCTGCAAATCGTCAAGGGAGCCGATGATGCCGCTACCCGGTACCTTCAACGAACGACATCACCGGAACTCAAGGCAAAGTTCCGGCCGGTAATCCAGGCTTCGCTCGACAGGGTAAATGCAACGCGGCTATGGTCGGATGTCATCAACACCTACAACCAGATCCCGTTTGTTTCAAAATTGAATCCCGACCTTGCAGATTACGTGACCGGCAGGGCTATCGAGGGATTGTTTGTCATGGTAGCTAAGGAAGAGAAACAGATTCGTAAGGATCCGGTATCCAGAACAACGGATATTTTGAAGAAGGTTTTCGGAGTCGATAACCTGTAAAAGGCATTCAAACCCTCATTAAATCACCCGCAGGATATTGATAAAATCATCCAGTTTATAAGCTTCGGTTACTTCTCTTTTTTCATATACCATAAAATACCGATAATTATTTCCGGCTTTACCTGCCCAAAGATTCCCGAGACGGATCTTCTGCCCGGCATCCAGATGATCGCCTTTGGTTTCAAGCAACAGGGTCTTCCCGCTCTTCGTCTGAATAATAAAATCCGGGTAATGGTTAATAAATCCGTTGATGCAGAATCCCTTCCGTTCCGTATTACGGGTCCAGAATGCAATGGTGTTCAGGTTGGCGACATCATTGATTACCCGTTCCTCGAAACTGTTCATGCTGCCCTCTTTTTCGTAAAGTGATTTCGTGATATCCTTGGAAGTGTCGCCGGGAGCGATTTCCTTCGGGAACTTGTATGCAGGCTTGATGAAAACCTTATCGGTATCCAGAAAATCCTTGAATTTCCTCTCCGAAAACTGATCGGTAAGAGATTTTATTTTGTCTTTGATCTTTTGAATGTAACTGTAGTTATGATTTGCAAAGTCATGGAACTGCTCATCCGTGAAATCGGTCAATATCCGGTTGACGTACTTTTCAATCTCTTTATGGGGGATCGGATCCATCCTGCCAAGCATATCCAGTATGTGTTTCGACAGGTTCCTTATCCGGCTCTCCTTTCTGAGCGGGTCAAGAATGTAAGTCAGGATACTTTCTTTCACTTCGCCATCGAGCTTTACGAAGGTTGGCGTGTAGTCCTTCCGTGATTCGTCGAGATCGACCTTGTAAAGTTCAGAAGAGATGTTGTCGAACGCAATGTTTGTATCCGCCTTGCTTAAAGGGAATCCTTCCAGAAGATTTTCCTTCTCAAGAGGCAGTTCTCTTTTACTATCTCCGAAAATATCATTGGAAGCGACTTTTAAATAAAACTGAGGTAGCATTATCTGCAAGGCCTGTTCTCTGAAAATGTCTTTGATGTTATATGTTTTCACAAGTTCTTGTAATTCGTTCGGAAGTGGAATATCATTATTGGTTTCAATTTCATGAACCCTCTTTTCAAATTCTTCTGTCTGCTTCAACGCTGCTGTCTCGATGTTTACGACCGAAGTCAAAGGAATTGTCTCTGTGATGGGATTGATCCTTGAGGTATCAATATCCATCGAAACATCGTCAGAAGGAGCCCCATCTGTTAATGTAAATACCGAAAGCTGTGATATCGCAGCGGAAGAACGTTCTGCGGGTACTTCACCGTCGATCAACTTGTAATCCTTTTCACTGAATCCGGCTTTGTTCAACCCCCTGACGATGTTCTGCAGGGTATCCATGAATTTCGATGACGCTGTCAAAACATAGCTTAGATTCAAAAGGGGAAAGTTGTGCTTTGATACCCAGGGTTGCCTTAACACCCTGCCAAGTATCTGTTCGACGTCGACTGCCGACGATTTATCCGAGAGGGATGCAAGGATATAGGCAAACGGACAATCCCATCCTTCCTTGAGCGCATTCACCGTAATGATGTACCGTACCTGACATTCAGGCGACATCAGGTCTTCGGCTTTCAGCTCGTTGAGATTGGCCGTTTTGATTTTGATCCGCTCCGGAGCGATTTTCAATTCGATCAGCTTTTCCTTCAGCTTCTCAAAAGTCGTGTTGTCTTCAGCCGTCCGGGGCTGCGCCTGGAACAAGACGATCGGACGGATATACTTGCCACCGTTCTTCTGCTCTTCAATAGCTTGCAGTTCCAACTTGCGCTGCAGTTGCAGGGCCGAATTGATCACCTCCGAATTGTCATGATGGTTGTATACAATCACCGGCAGCTTCACCATATTCTCCTTCTTTAGCTCAATCGCATCCACGAAACTGATGATGTTACTGTTCTTCCTGGGCGTGGCTGTGAGGTCGAGAATGAAGCAGGGATTGAGGTTGATGAGCATTTCAACGCTTAACTCGCTTTCAGCGTTGTGGCTCTCATCAACCACCACAACAGGATTCAGATTCTGAATCACCTTCATCAAAGTGATATCCTCTTCACTGCCTAATAGGGCGCCGAATGAGTGAAGGTTGCTGTTCTCCTGGAAAACTTTCCGGTCTTCTTTGTTCCGCGCTCTTAAACTGTCGAAACTCAGGATGAAAATGTTGAGCTGTTCCCTGACGCTGGAGGAGTTGAATCCGCTTCCCTGCAGTAAAGCCGCTTTGTCAAAAACTTCAACTTTATTTCCGAAATGCGAATTGATTTTTTGCCTGTAGGGATGGCTTGGATCTTTCAGGTTTCTGATGGTCTGGTCTAAAATGGTGATGGAAGGTACCAGCCAGACCACCGCTTTCTCGCGGTCGTACCTGAAAGCATCGAAAATCACCTTCAGCGCGTTGCAGGCGATAAAGGTTTTCCCGCCTGCCGTGGGAACTTTCATGCAAATATGGGGAGCCTTCACGACATTATTTTTGTACGGTTCGATGGTGCTTCCCGAAAACGGTGAGAACGGTGTTCGCGGATGGTTTGTCCAGAATTCGTGAAATGCTGTACCGAAATTTTTCTTTTGCTGCACAAGCGAAAGATAACGATCAAGGTCGTTTATGGTCTGCTGCTGGTAAGGCTTTAATTCCATTATACTGTTTCGTTACTGTTATCAAATAGCTCGCGGAGTTTTTGTTGCAACAATTTCTTATCGGGTAACTTCGTCTTGTATTCTGTCACCATGGTTGGCGAAAGTGTTCTGCTTAATGCGTATTCCACGACCTCCGAATCGTTGTCTTTGCAAAGCAACACCCCGATACTCGGATTTTCATTCGACTTTTTTACATCCCTGTCCAGCGCTTCCAGGTAAAAATTCAATTGACCCAGGTGTTCCGGTCTGAACTTATCGGCCTTCAGCTCAATTGCCACCAGGCACTGCAATCCTCTGTGAAAGAACAGCAGATCGATGAAAAAATCTCCGTTGCCGACCTGGATTTTGAATTCCTCTCCGATAAAGATAAAATCCCTCCCCAGCTCCAGGATGAAATTCTTCATCTGTCGTACAATTCCTTTCTGAAGATCCCTTTCACTATGATGTTCAGGCAGATGGAGGAACTCAAAAATATAGGTGTCTTTAAGCGTATTTGCAGCTTCAGGATGAATTTCATTTAATACCGGAGGGAGCTTTAGACTACCCATCATGACGCGCTCGAAATTCCCGCTGCTGATCTGTCTTTCCAATTCTCTGACCCTGATGTTTTCTTTTATGCATAGTCGCAGATAGAATTCACGTTCCTCCTCCGTTTTTGTGCGGGAAAGTAAAACAAGATGATGTGACCAACTGATCCTGGCTAATATGCTGCCTCGGATATCACTGGTTTCTAATTGTGTCAACAGTGTTGACACAATTTCATCAGGCTGTGATTCAGATATTTGTACTTGTGTCAACACGGGTGACACAAATGTTGATTGAGCGTAAATTTCATAAAACCGTTTCATTCTGTAAAGACCGCTACGATTGAATCCTTTCAGATCGGGGTGCTCCTTTTGGATAACCTCTGCCAGTTCATCAATCGTTCTGTCACCCCAGGCAGAAACGGCAATTTTGCGGCTGATGTATCCACCGACATTCCAGTAAAGGTTGATCAGCTCCGTGTTCACATGCATCAGAGCCTTGCTGCGCGCCTGCCGGATGAGGTATATGATCTCCGCAAATTCTTTTTGTAGCATAATTCAGAATCTCGTGATATCCCGGGGAATTTTTTTGAAGATGGTGTTCCTTTTCGTTAAAAAATCTTTTGTAAGCAGGCAATTGTCGGCGTAGATGACGTATTGACCCGCTTTTGTTCTGATCGTGCTCAAAAACTCATGGTTCAACGAGGTCAGGCCTTCGGGTTCGTAATAAAAATAGTAGGCCGTGTCATTGAAAAGATTCAGAAAATATAGGTTGTCCTTGTTTTCAGCGGGTTTTAACGGTGTTTTTGTCTCGGAATAAAAAATATAGTTCCGGATTTTCTCAATGGCTACCGCTTCATTCAGATCACCATTCTCATCAAACAAAGGCTGCCCCAGCTCATAATAATCGAAACTTCCTCCGGTACCTTCCTTGTCGGCATACCCGTTAATCACCCGCCTGACCCTTTCGGCTGTGATCGTTTCAGCATAATCCTCCATCTCAACCAGGATGAATTTCCGGTTGCCACCGTCCTGTTTATTGAGGTTCAAAACAGCATGCGCAGTAGTGCCGGAACCGGCAAAGGAATCAAGGATAATGGAATCAGGATCTGTGGATATTTGTATGATTCTTTCAATAAGATTTGGGGGTTTTGGGGTCTGGAAAACTGCCAATCCATTAAAGATGTCTTTCAATTGATTTTTTGCAATTTCATTTGTTCAGACATCTGCGGAAAACCAGATTGTTTCCGGAACCAACCCTCTTTCTTTTAAATTTAGATAGGTCTTTATCCTAGGAACTCCGTTCCCATCTTTCCCAAACCAAATTCTGTTGTCAGTAATTGCGTCCTGCATTACAGGATTTGTATAAACCCAACATCTTCCACTCGGCAGATGATGTACATTTCCATTGGGTGCAATCAGATCGTAAAACTGGTCCCCTGTCCCATGCCCTGATTGTGCAGTAGCAGGATCTGATTTCCAAGCTCCTCTATGGTCATTATCTGGATTTTTATATCTGGACAAGGCGTCACTTGTCATTTTTAATGGTTTGATAGTAGCATTCTTCGATAACTTATTTTTTCTGTATGAGATCACATAGTCATGTCTATAAGATATTTCTTTTCTATTTTCTCGATTGGTTCGTTTTTCCCAAATAAAATTCGTAATAAAATTAGAAGTGCCAAATATCTCATCACAGATCAACTTTAAGCTTGAAACCTCATTATCATCAATACTAATAAACACAATGCCATCATCAGACAAGAGTTTGTATAATAATTTTAAACGAGGATACATCATACTAAGCCATTTATCATGGCGACTAAAATCTTCACCCTCTTTTCCCACAACCGAATGAAGCCATTTTTTTAACTGAGAATGATTGACGTTATCGTTATAGACCCAGGATTCCTCGCCGGTATTGTAAGGCGGATCGATGTAGATGCATTTTATTCTTCCCTCATATTCGGGCAGCAGGGCTTTGAGCGCTTCGAGATTGTCGCCATGAATGATCTTGTTCCCGCTCCCGGTTTCGGCGCTCACCTGCGTGCCGTTGTCAAACCCGTATTGATGATCCAGCACCTTAAAGGGGACATCCAGGTGATGATTAATGACTTTCTCTTTCCCGATCCAATGTAGCGTAGGCATTTGTAAGTAAAATTGAAGGGTTCTTTAAAATGTTAAGGAAACGTAAAATTAAAGCAAATTTCTCTTTCACCAGGAATTATCATTTCGACATGACGCACCCATTTTAAAAGAAAATCTTTGACAATTAAATCGTAGTTTTTGAAGGCACAAACAGCTTGAAGGAGTGCCTGCCTGAATTGTAAGTGTATGAGACCTCTAACCCGGATTTAACGGATATTTCTTTGACAAGCGCCAACCCCAATCCGGTATGTTCTGATGAATAACTTCCTTTTATGAACCTTGTGAACATCTCTTCAGGAGGAAAAGCGGGAGGTTCTCCGGAATTAACAATTTCGAAACCATCCCGATAAATCTGAATCCGTAGAAACCCATTGGGAGTATTATGGTGAATGGCATTACCAAGGAGATTGGAGATCAGCATACTCGCCAGAATCGGGTTGATCCCGAAACGGAATTCCTCCTCTTTTATCACGTTCAGTTCGAGCTTTGCATCTGTGATCAAATCATTGTATAAGGAAAGATATTTTTCAATTACCAACGAAAAATTCACTTCCTCTTTCTGCCCATACTGATCATGTTCAATTTTTGTGAGGAGCAGTAATGTTTGCGTAATTCTTGATAAACGGATCGCATTTTCTAAAGCCTGTCCCACAAGCGAAACAGTGTTTTCATCCAGGTCCCTGTTTTGCAGAATGCTCTCCAATTTTGTACGGATAATGGTTACAGGAGTCTGCAGTTCGTGCGCGGCGTTTTCTGAAAATTCTTTCATCCTGCCGTACTCCGATTTTATTCGCAGCGTCATTTCAAAAAGGGCGCTGTTTAGTTCCTCAAATTCAATGACAGATGTTTTTTCGGGGAGAAAAACCACATCCTGATCCCCGAGCCTCAGACTTTTTATTTTGTTGATCGTCTTCAGAAATGGCGCCCACAATGATTTATTTAACAGCAGATTTGTTAACAACAGCATTGCCACCAGGAACGCGTATAAAAAAAGAAAACTAATGAAGATACTGTAAATCAAGTCGATAGTTTCAAGTTTTGACTTTTTTATAGTCACTATATAGGGATCCTTTTCTGATTCGGCTGAAAATCGGATTACCCGGTACGGAATTGATTCCCTTTCCACATCATCCCACATAACGGTATCGAACAAAATCGTTTGCAACCTTACTTTCATATTCACCCGGCGGATGGTCAGTGCATCATTCAGGAGCATGGATTTTGGTACGACAGAATCAAAGCCGGATACGATCCTCTGTATGTGAATCATCTCAGTATTCAATTGTTCATCCACCTCCTCATTCAATCGATGGTTTATCAAATAGTAGAAGATATAGGCAGAGATCAACAGAAAAATAAAAAAACTAAGAAAATAGTACCGGGTACTTCGGGAAAACAATTTTACTGATCTGTCCATATATAACCCACGCTATAAATTGATTTCAAATAATTTCCTGCTCCGGCATCCTGCAATTTCTTCCTCAGATTCCTGATATGGGTGTAAAGAAATGTGTATGAATCCACAAACTCCAACTCATCATTCCATAAATGTTCAACAATGCCGGATTGGGTGAGCACTTTGTTTTTATTTATGATGAAGTAATTGAGCAGATCAAATTCCTTTGGAGTAAGGGATAACGGATGGTCAGAAACTTTCACGGATAATGCCCGGTGATCGATCGTAAGCTCGTTGAAGTGCGTTACAAGATTTCCTTCGAATAATCTTCGTCGGAGAATGGCATTTATCCTTGCATTCAGTTCGCTCAGGTGAAAGGGTTTTACCAGGTAATCATCCGACCCAAGATTCAATCCTTTCAGCTTGTCATCCAGTGAGTTCCGGGCCGAAATGATAAGGATTCCGGCATTGGATCGCGTTATCTTTAATTCTTTTATCAGATCGAAACCGGAACCTTTAGGAAGATTGATATCCACTACGATACAATCATACTCATAATCGATAATCTTTTTCCTGGCTTCCGGGAAATCGGAAGCAGTCTCCACAACCATGTTTTCACCTTCAAGATATTTCCGGATATCCTGGAGAAGCGCTGTTTCATCTTCGATAATAAGAATCTTCATACTACGAAATAACTGCTAAAATCTAAACCTGATCAATTCAATAAAAGTAAACAATTTATTTCAAATGCCTGATTTCACTAACTTCACCGTTCATTTCAGTTAACACCCAATGGATGCAGAATTTGACATCAGGTACACAGATCGTC
>Ga0116170_10002809_pt1 | contig 16589 bp, 17 predicted proteins | sample AD_JPNHW1_MetaG_FD_89797 | JGI IMG/M metagenome (GOLD analysis project Ga0116170, IMG submission 89797) | Active sludge microbial communities of municipal wastewater-treating anaerobic digesters from Japan - AD_JPNHW1_MetaG | ecosystem: Engineered > Bioreactor > Anaerobic > Digestate | place...
CAATTCAAAGACTTAATCGGCAAATTGACCAATTGCTTGATCAGTTAGAAAAGCTCAAGCATGAGAATGAAACCTATATGGAAAAATTGGGAATCCGTAAAGCTTCCGGTTACGGGTGATAAAATGACCCCCCATCCCCCATAATATGGCCCTATCATTTTAGATTATTGGAAAATTAAAATTACATAAGTTATCGGAATTGATCAGTTATTTTACAAATAATCCTGAAAATATATATTTAAATAATTGTAATACAAACAGATAAAAAGAAAAAAGAAAACCAGTCAACTAGTTTTCTTTTTTTCTCGTAACTGGAAAATGAAACTTTAGTTTCACTTCCTATAAACCACAGTCGCAGTGCTTTCTATTATTCTCGGATCAGCTTAATTTATAATAAGTCAACATTTTGCTTATTATTAATTATAGGAAATTTTCCAAATTTTAAAACGCTGACAATCAAATGAATAGAAAAATCGACTTTCGGAAAAATACAAAAGGGATGAAAAAACTGTCCATCAAAATCAGCCCAAACAGCGATAAATCAAGCATTTACACAGAGCAAAAAAGGTATACTATTTTGCTCGGAAATGGATTAACACGCTGTTATTCAACAAATAAGGACTTTACATTTGCAGTCAGTGAAATTAACCGGCAGCTGAACAACATGGTATTCGAACTCAATGAAATTTTCATTTTTTGTTTCACAGAATATCGGCGCCTGTGGTTCCATTTGCCAAACATTAAATTCCTGGCACAGGAACAGGAAATACTGGATAAAAACATGGAGATCCTCCGGCTCTTTGAGAAAATTTCAAAAACCACTTATCAAAAAAATGGGAATGTTTTTGCCTTCCGGACCTTGTTCGAATTGATGGATTGCCTTATGAGTGAATTGGTGATTTTTTCCGGTATCGGAAAAAGTAAAAAGCAATGCATTGAAACAAAGGTGATCGATATAAAAATAAAAACGATCGACAGGCTGTATTTCGAACTGAAGCACATGGACGTGGAGCCAAAATACTCACCCTACAAATGGAAGAGCTATACCAAGAAGAATTTTTTTAATCAACTTCCCGAACCAGCCAGAAATAACTGATCCGGTCGTTGTACTGGATCGGGGTATACTTGTATCCCTCGCCGGTCATGTATCTTGTGATACCAATACGTGGAAATTCAAGTTCCGGCCAAAATGACGATAACATCTCGACAACTTCTGCGGTAGTGAGCCTGAGCGTGCTGTCGTTTAGGTTCTCTGCCGGCGGAAATTTTTCCTCGAATTTAGCGAAAAGTTCTTCGAAATCAGTGCGCGACATAATATTGGTTTAAAAACCCCGGTAGCTGTCGCACACCTTACGCCTCAACGTAATTTGTGTAAAGGCTTCCCCTTTACTCTACCGGGGGATTCCTTTGTTGAGGTCTTCAAAAAAGATGTACGACACTGTAAATTTAATAAAAAAGCGATCAATTATAGATCCGCACGAAAAAAAACCGGGCGGATCTATAAGAACCGCCCGGGTGCCCCTGGTAATGAGTAAGGTGTGCGACAGCTACCCGCGGGATTCAGGATCAAGGCTTGGGAACTCAGTTGCAAGGGCAGAAAGGAATTCGTAAAGGTCGAATAACCCGGGATACATCCGGTCGGGCGCCCATCCTTCGCCGGCTACATAAAAGACAATCTCGACGAGGTCGTCTCTTATTTTTTCAACGTTGTTCTTCCGAAGCTCAGTGATCGCGTCGATCACTCTTGGTGTTAACGGCATCCCGGCGAGAGGTTCTTCAACCTGGAATGATTGATGTGACATGGTACCTCCTAATAGAAAAACCCGTTAGTCTTGCTTCGGTTACGAGAACCGTCCGCCCCTCACGGAAACGGAAGACTAACGGGTTTCCCCTATTTAGAAAGTGTAAATTCAATTGGACTCGTATTTAAGCACTACAAAGATACACGTTCAAATGGGAAAGTCAATAGGGTAATGGGATTATTTTTTTACCACTGGTCAGGTGAATTATCGGGTGACTTTGAATTTTCAGCCTTTCTCTGCTCAGATTTACCGACAGACGTAACAACGTAATTTGTAATCTTTTGATTGATTAGTTCTGCATTGTCCTTAATAATTCGTTTCGGTCGCGAATCAAGAATTGCTGTTTTAGGTTCTTCAGAAGAAAAAATCCGTAGTTTCTCTACCGGATCCGTTTGCAATGCCATGAGCTCGAATAGAGAAACCGGATATAAAATATCAACACCTTGGGTTGTCAATCCCCTTGGGCTACTTTCAATAGTTGAAATTCCTTTTCCACTTTTTCCGGTATCAGCAGGAGCGATTTTCATTGTATATCCGCTTTCCAATTTAAGCCAAAGGCTATCTGTTTTTGAAATTATAAATGGATTTTTTGATCCAAAATTGAACCTAAGTTGCATATAGACCTGTGAGTTCTCTTTAAGAAATCTCACATTTAAGAGCATTGATTTTTCGTCAATCAAATTTTGCCAAACAGTGGCGACTATTGTATCGTTCGTTTTTTTATTTATATATGAAAAATCAATTTTCTGAGAAAATACCTGAATGGTAAAAAACATTATTCCCAATAATATAGCTCTTTTCATCTTTTAATGTTTTGTGCAATTCCATATCTGACCATTTTTAGCCCCTTCCTTTTTCAGGGTACTGATATAAGCATCGACTGCTGCGGGAGTGCTGCAATAATCTTGAGGTTGGTACCCTGACTTTTGTTCGATGCATGTTGCACAGACCGTTCCAGGTACATTATTTTTATCTTCATCCTTCGAGCAAGAATAAAGAATGGTCAAAACGACCAAAAATAAAGTTATCTTTTTCATATTGTTTAGTTTTGGTTATGCCATGCAAATTACAAAGTATTTGCAAAACCCAAACAATTTTGAAAGAAAATTAAGGGTTAAAGTACCGGGTACAAAGAGAATGTTGTTGACGAAAGACCGTTTTTTTTGATCGTAACCTGGTAATCTTTGATGAGATAATGAACCCCGTTGATCGAGTATTTCCGTGAGAAATCAAGGTCGCGAAGCTCAAGGAAATCACAATACCGGACGACCTTCACGAGTTTTGTCCTCATCTTAAAATCAAGGAAATTCTTCCAGCGCTGGATGAACAAGCCCTCCAAACCGTTGAAAAATAACGATCCGGCCGTCGGGTTATAGTTGTACCCACGGGCCAACAGATGTTCACCATAATAGCCATACAATGAAAAGAAAAGCCTTGGTGTGATTTCTTGGAAATTTTCACGGGTGTTAAGGCAATTGCAGTACATGTCATTACCACCCATGATCAGTGTTGAGAACTTCGATGAAATACTTTCTTTGGGATCCCGATAATAGTATTGTGTCTTCATCTCAACAGCGGGTGTATCTATTGGATACCACACTTTCCATATCATCTTGTAATACTCGCCGGAATCAATGACATACCGGATCTCCTGGTCTTCAGCAATGGGCCAGGATGGGAGATCATTGACGGTTTCAACAGATCCTTTCAAATGCTTGGATAATTCTTCCTCGTTTTCAGTCTGCGTTTTAAATGCATCGTCATCATCAAGCTCCATGGCCAGCTTAAAACCATTGATCTTGTCTTCTGGTTCGACGGAAAGCGAAACAATATTTTTGCTGAAATCGATGCTGTTCGGATCTGACAGGATGTCGTTGAGGGTTTTCAGGGTTACGGATTTCTGTTTCGCGTTAACGAAAAAACACAACCCGAGGTACTTTTCAAGTCCTGAAAAGAAGTCATTCAGCTTCAGTCGCGGAACGTGATAATTAAAAAGAAGATCGTTAATCTGGTAAGGGAAAAACCCGCCCTCTCCGTTGTTACAGTTGACCGAATTGTACAAAACAAGGCTATTGTAGGCAGGATCAGAAGTAAATGCAAGGTCTGTAAAATCGTATCCCATCCCTTCGAAAAGCTTATCAAGAACGTATCGGAAATACATCATCGGTACAATGATCGTCCGTCCATTATTGGTATTCAACAGATGCAGGTTATCGTCGGAGACATAGTAGAAATTGAAGTACTGCATCTCTCCAGTCTCTTGGTCCTCGTAATAATTGTTATTGAAGACCATCGGAAACCCGATCGGGCATTCCGGGTAAACCTTCATAACTGAAGCATTGATCCAGTTAATAGCTTCCTGATCATCATTAAAGTGCTGTCCACCGTAATCGAAATCCTGAAGGTTGCGGTTTTTTGCCTGGTAATAGAACTCTCCTTCTCCCGGGTAAAAGACACAATCAAAAGTTGTACTGTTGGCAATTTTCACTTTCAACGTTCCGCGCATCCAAAGCAGGTTGTTGTAATAAAGTTCAGCGTCAAACTCTTCATAAATACTCCCTGTATTCTGAGGACGATTTTTAAACTTGAGAAGGGCTGCGTTTCGGGGCGAATACTTGACCTTGAAGGGATAGGTATAACTTCCCATTTCGTTGAATACCGGAGACTTCGCGTTCAGAGAAAGAGAAAAGTCGTCAGGCAATTCAAGTGCATTGCCGTTTATTTTGATGGATATCATTTCTTTTGCTGTTCTTCTTCAGAAGGTGTTTTGGATGTTGGTTCCAGGTGTTTCTGGTATAATTTCTGACCGGTCACGATAGAGGCCACCAGCCCGATCAGGCCGAGGTCAACCTGGTTACGATGAACCATCAGGGCGATCAGTCCGAAAAGGAAAAGCCATCCGATCAAAAAGATAAGTCGTGCGCTGCTTTGGGTGATCCTGCCATTTGGCAGTTGATCTTCCCAAAAAAGGATTTTTTTCATGTTCAATTTGAATAAGCGTTATCTGAATAGGCTCGTGAATACTCGAAATCGACGGAATAGTTGTACTCTCCGTCCTTGAGCATACTTTTGGTTTTTTTCGTGGTGATGATACATTTAAAGGTACCCTTCGATGAGATCTCGTAGATCTCTTTTGAAAGGAAGAAATCACGTAGAAGATCAAGCGCCGTCAGCGTGACCCAACCGGTTGAGGCGCTAAATACCTGTGTCTCGAGTATCCTGATGGCCGATACCGGCGCATTATAAGGATCTTCCACAACGTCGTCGGAAAGCGTCGCGGTTTCACGGTCGTATTCGAGATTGCTCTCCCGTTTCCCGGTTGTCCTGATAGAATCGAATACACCGAAGCTGTTGCGATAAAAGAAGATACGTTCAAATTCGTAGTAGGTTTCATCGACATCGAAAACAAATTCGTCGGAAATGCGCGTGTTTGATTGATTTTCGAGCCAAACTGTATAGGAGCGAACTGGTTTATGGGTGAATTTTTCAAGATCAATCTGGGCGTAACCGCACTGGAGTTCTATCACGTAGAATGACGTTGTTCCGGATATCGCAAGGTTGAAACCGTGTAGGGCCCGAGGGATGTACCATCAGTACAGATCGCGCTGAATTTCAATTTAAGGGAGGAATAGATCGCGCTTTGTACAAAGAAATAGAGTACCTCCGGCGCCGTGCGTGAAGTTTTTTTGCCTGTAAACCAGGTGAGAAAACGGGTTTGATTGGCTGCCGTGGCCCAGAACCCTGCGGAGACCTGGTTCCATGTCACCAGGCTTTCGCGGCCAAGGCCACCGGTGATCGCCCAGCGGAAAGAATCCCACACGATTGCCTGCATTGTCCCGTCCAGCATCACAGCAGTGCCAACTTTGAATTTGAATAATTGGTCGGTGTACTTTACAAGGTAGGCTGCAGGGACCTGCGCCGTATGAAAGCGTGGCGGGACCAGGCAGGAAAGCCATCCGGCAAAATATTCGCTCAGCTCGAAGTCAACAAAGCCGGTCGTGCTCAGGGGCTTTTGTTCGGTTGCAACGATCTGAAGCACTGAATTGGCAATGAAAATGAAAACGGAGTCGGCCGTGTTATCCGGTGATGCTGCCGCAATGCTTGAGACGGTAAGTCCGGTTATATCGGAATAGTTGCAAACGATATCAAATTCTTCACCGTCCTGAAGAGCAATGAATTCGATCATTTTGTCTCCAAGGGTTACCATGTAATTTGAGATCACAAATGGATTTTGCTGCAGGCGCTCAAATACGGCCGCAGTCCAATCGGCCACGCTTTCGACGCCGACCGGCAATTCAAACGGGTCAACACCCAGAGTGGCCTTAAGGGTGAAAATGACCGTCGCTCCTCCCATGGTCAGTTCCATGTAATGATCCGCAACGGTATCGACATTATCGAAAACCATCCTGTTTGTGGCCGGGCTGGTTTTTTTCGCCGACGGACTGATCCCCTGGTGATGCACCTTGTACCTTATAGGATTCCCGGAGAAAGAAACAAGCGGTGGAGTATTTTCAAAATGTAGGGCCATGATGCAAATATTTCAGTTAAATGAGAATTTTTAAAGGACTAAACCCTTGATACATCAGATTCAATTGTTTCGACATCCTTATTGGCTTCATTGAGTTCTTGATAGACGATATAGGATTTCGTCGGTTTAGGGTTGCGCAGCGCTTCAGTATGCTCTTTGATCGCCCTGGTGAATTCTTCGTCAAATTTTACCGGCATTTCCCTTGGTTGCTGCTGGTTAAAATTATTCTGAAAAGAGTAGGCGTAGCGGGTTCCCCTGATGAATGATTCCATCACGTCTGTGCGGAAATTCCGGATATTTTCAAGGCTTTTGGGGTCGATTATCGCATCAATACTTGGAGACAAAAGCCTTGGATCATCCACTCCGGAATAGGATCCATCTGAACGCTGGGGAACATCCATGAGGTCTTTTAAAAGGTCGGGCCGGTATCGTTTCAGATTGCGGGTATGTGCGGGGTTCAGGATGATCTCGCTACCACTTTCTGCGAACAAAGTGGGGGTTGAATATTCGCCTGATGCCGGGTTTTTGACAAAAGGAACGCCTCGATACAATTTCTTGTCATCCTGTCCCAGCACGTCATAATTTCCAAGCGCTGCCTGCTTTGCCATCAGGGCCTTGTATCTTCCGCGGAATGCTTCCGGTATTGGTTGTGAGGCGATCAAGCCAATCTGTACCCCGCCCAGAATGCCGACTAAAGCGGCGAGGACAATACCCAACACGCCACCAGGGTTATAAAGTGCTGTAACGACTGCTTGTGCTGTTCCGATGATCGCGTTAACAAGTCCAAGGGCTTTACTGCGAACGGCTTGATCGTGAGCGATTTTTCTTTTTTTCGCGTCAAGCTCAAGATCCAACTTGGCAACGCCTGCATCATATTGTTTTTGAGTGATGAGCTTGGCGTCAAGTTGCTTTTTGAGATTCTTCTTTTTTTCTTCGTTCGCGTTGGTATCTCTCTGGAGTTGCTGTTGTTCGATGGAGGCCATCAGCTGATCGATAGAATTCAGATTACTCATCACTGTGTCCGCGTATCCAAGGAAATTCAAGGCTTTTGTTTGCCAAATATCATCTCCTGCTGGTTCTGGGTTTGCGACGCCAACCGCCTTACCGGGTTCCGATGTGGACCCGTCAGGATTCATGATCCCCTGATCTGTCGTAATATCTCCTCCTGAGAGAGAAGGGGTACCTCCCCCCGATAGAGCGGGCATCCGGTCAATGGTCATTTCTGCCATCGCCTTGTCTGTCAAACTTTTGATGACGGCGTCAATAGACTCCTTGTACTTTTTAAGCCTTGCTATTTTTTCCGCGTACAGTTCTGCCTGTTTCGCGTCTGCCTTAATTTGACTTTCATCAAGACTGTTGTTTTGTGCCTGCCTGTAAGCAGTATCCTCAAGAAGCTTAATATATTCCTGCAGTTGGGCGCTCAGTTTTTCGGCCTCTGTTTTAAGATTTTTCTTTCCCTGTGCGCTTTGCTGATCCTGTTGCGATAATTCTTTGTTTACTGATTTGATCTTTTCCTGAATCCGAACGTATTCCTCGCTACCAATAGTTGCATTACGAAGCGCGGTCTGGTACATTCCAAGTTTTGTCTGAATCGCTTCTATGGTTGTAGCAACGATCTTGTCAGCGTTGGATTCTGAATTCATGATATTATCCAGGTTGACTTTTTCCTGCCGGATCTGGGCTATACTCGACCTGAGTTTATCGATACCTTCCTGGAACTGAGATTCTGCCTCCTGTTGATTTTTCCAGGCATAATAGTCATTCTTCTCTTGCTGATTAGAAGGTCCAGAAGCCATAACTTTCACTGCCTGCCATAATGTTGGGTGCGCTGCTTGTTTCCCAACGGCCTTCTGTTTTGCTTCCATCAACAACAATTCCGCTTCGGCAGCTTTCAGCTTTAATTCAATGTTCTCCTGCAGGGATCTTTTTTCTTCGGCCGACAGTGTGCTGAGTTTCCGCATCTGATCGGCGATCTCTGAATATGATTTTTGCAATTTATTGTTCGCGTTTGCAAGAAGCGCTGTTGTGGAAATCTTTAATTTTTCCAGTGCAATGGCCCTTGAGTTGTGCGTTTCGTATAATTTCAAAGCGGTCACCAGGGCCGTAATTGCAAGAATAAAAGCGCCAATCGGACCGGCTGCAATCGTATTATTGTAAATTATCTGCGCTGAAGTGAGCAGTTTGGTAGCGACAGTAGCTTTGGTTTTCCACAAGGCATGTAATTCCTCATTTATAATTGAAGCCCTGACGACGACGCCTTCTCTTATCCTTGTTAAAATTCCTTCTTTAAGTGTCGCCGTGTGCCACATTGATACCATTATAGCTTTGGTCTTAATCGAAACCCATGCCAAGGTTGCTCCGGACAGAAGGATGATGGTAGATTTGTATTTTTCAATCAGTTCAGGAAGGTTCTTAAACCAGGCAACAAGGTCAATGACAGATCCAATCATGGATTTAAAGAAGTCGGTAACACCCGGAAGAGTGATCAGGGTATAGAAGTCTTTTGAAAGCTTGTTCAATGCAGCGCCCAGGGTTGCATTTTTGATATTGAACTCTTGCATGATACTGTCTGTTCCCTGAAGTGCCTGGCCGCTTAAAGCAACTTTTTCCGCGAGCATGGATGTATTATTTCCGAGCTTTGAGAAAACTTCCGATGCCCCGGCCCCGGCAATTTCGAGTTCTTTAATGATCCCGGAAAGCAAGGTAGCGCTCTGTCCTCCACGCTTTGACCCTTCAAGTACCTTTGTAAATGCCCCGAACAGATCTGTGTTCACAAGGCTGGTGAACTCCTTCACGTCCATTCCGGCTATCCTGGCAAAATCACCGGTATTGGTTGTCATCTTTTGAAGGATCTTTGTCACTGCGGTACCACCGCGTTCAGTACTCACGTTCAATTCCTGCAGGGTAGCTGAAAGCCCTAAAACTTCATCAGATGTAAGTCCAAGGGTGATCCCGATACCGCCGATACGATTTGCAAAATCAACCACTACCGGCGCCGTTGCAAAGCCTGCCGCACCCAATTCATTTACGGCGTTGCCGATCCGGAGCATGTCCTGGGAGATATCCGCGGTACGCATATCAAGCAATACATTACGAAGTGTACCCATTTGCTTGGCAACTTCTTCTGCCCCTCCGGAAATCTCATCACCCAGTGAAACATTCAGTTTGTCCACTGATTCAACAAACGAATAAATCTGGTCCTTGGAAATACCAAGTTGTCCGGCAACGACCGCCATTTCTCTCAACTCCTGTCTGGACGTGCGGGTATTGAGCTTACCCAGGGATGAATTGAGTTTTTCAACTTCCTCCATGGTCATACCGGTTGTTTTCCGAATATTGGCAAGGGAATCTGAAAGTTCTGCCTGACGACTTATCAACTCTTTGATGGAAAATGCAAAACCGGCCAGCGTGGCAATTCCGGCTGACATAATCCCGAAATACTTATTGAATCCTTCGGCCATCCCTCCAAGGGTAAAGGAGGTTGTCTTTGCCTTGGAGGCTACTTCATTGTACCTTGCTGTTACAACCTGAAGCTCGGCGTTGAGTTTCTTCCAGTGTTCTGTGCCGGGAACCGATCTGGCCATTTCATTGCGAAGCGCGCCCTGCAAACCCTTCAGTTCTTTTAAGGATAGCGCCTGCAAACCGGCCTCTTTGCGCATTTCGACCATCTTTGAATTCAGGTCGTCAATGGCCTTTTTCCTGCTTTGGTATTCCTGGGTGTTTTTCTTCCCCTCACGCTCCAGGGATTTGAGGTCTGCCTCATATCCCATCATGACCTTCTCCATCTCAACCAACGACTGCTTAGCCTGGTCATTGTTGATGAAGATAGAGAATCTGTAATCAGATACGTTTGTTTTCGATGCCATGGCTGTTAACGAATAAAGATTCTGCCTGTATTGATTATCGCGTTATCAAAGTATTCCCTTACGATTTCCCGAAGAGCCGGGATGTGAGATGCAATAACCGGGTTAAACCAGGGCTTGGGTTTCCGATTAAAACCGAGTGTTTTCGCTGTCTTTACTACGACACCGCCACGCATGTTGTAGCCACGGCCAACGCCCTTGTGTATGTAGACGCCTTCGCGCCTGAAAGTAAAGCCTAACCGGTCGATCATTCCATAATTGTAGTAATAGGTATTGCGAAGACTACGAGGGAGTTTTTTCCCGCCGATACCATGCGTCCCAATGGAAACACCGAGATCTGCATTTACCCTGGTTCCCCATTGCTGTAACTTTGAATTGAATTCATCGATCATTTCAGGAGATAGCTTACGGCGCCGACTGCCGGTAGAAGCGCCGGTTTGCTCTATACTGATATCAAAAGGCCCCTCATGGGATCTTGTAAAAGCAGAAGACCGGTTTCTCCGGGAATCATTGATGCTGTCCTGAATACGTTTTGCTAGGCTCATTATTTTCTGAAATAATCGAAAATTCTAGAAAAGAGATTACGTTTCCAAAGGAAAACAAAAAGGAGTATGAGCAGTACAGAGGCGGAAAGGATCACCCAGGGCCAGGGTGAAACGCGCTTTGTTTGAACCTGCCTATCCTGGGATTTTGATGTCTTTCCGGTTTCAACAGAGACAGAACCTGACACATAGTTCGATTCATTTCTTACCTGGTTCCCGGCGGAGACTTCCTTTTTCTTGATTTTGCGATTCAACCGAACCGGAACGGTTATGGGATTTCCAGCCTGATCCTTTACGGTAACATTTGTATCAATCGTCTCGGTGATCTCCGTCTCGTTGTAGACGTGAGAATCTGTTTTCGTCACAACCTTCGACGTATCGATTACCTGTCCTTCGATATTCTGGAGTGATGTTTCCTGTTGTTTTACAGTAGCGACGTTACGTGAACTCCGGCAGGAATTCATCATCAATATGAGTAAAAGCAATATCAGCAGGGCGATCAACCCGTAATGCGGGTTTCGGTATTCTCTGATTGGTTTTTGGTCGTTGTAATAGCGCATGAGGATTGTCTTTAATCATTGTGGGTGAACAAACACTGCATTTTTATATTTACGTTGCCGGATCATAACCTCCCCCCCGTTGCTATCATTTCCAATTGCCGTATTCCCCTCGATCGACATGAAGGTCAGTTTGTCCTGATTGTCCTGTAAAAAGATACCAGCATGATCAAATCTCCCATCAAGTTGCCAGTCGAAAAAAGCGATATCTCCCGGCTTGGGGTCCTTTGTCACGGCATTCATTCTTTTAAAATGGTTCAAAGCGCTTGGACAATACTGGATCCCAAGCCATGAATCAATTTTCCCGAGCGGGTACCCGGCGATGTGATATACCCAGGAAACGAAGATGGCGCACCATGGTACGCCGTTAAGCCCGTACCATTTACCGTATTTCTGCTTGTTCGAGTTTAAAGGATACTCGATTTCGCCAAGTTCGGCAATAGCTGTTTTAAGAAGTCTCGTCTGCTTATCGGTCATCACCCTTGCTCTTTTGAATCAACCGGTCCTATTTTCATAAAGATTGCATTGATGCTTGAGCGAATGTTCTTCACGTCGTGCATGAGTTCACGATGCTCTTCTTTGTTGTCAGATGCAAAGCTCTTGATCTGTTCGTTGTTGTTTTTAATGTATTCCGCCAGCTTGCTTTCGATCGCTGCGAACCTAAGGGTGCTTGTCGACTCCATTGAGGCTAACTTCATGTTCGTTGAAGTTTCAATTTTTGTGATCTTTACTCGTAAAGAGATCCATGCCGAAACCAATCCGAGTATGAAGATCAGGATGCTCACCATTTCCGTGAGCGTGAGCGTGAGGTCATGAGCCATATTCATAAGTGTCAGAAAATTGGTATAAAGATTAGGTAAATAATTGTCGAGATGAGAAGAATGAGCTTTATGGAAAAAGCAAAAAGGATCAACTTAAGCATTATCAACTCCTTTCGTTTTGATAGCAAAACTCAGCGACCAGCCGTTACATCCGAGGAAATTGTATTCCGGATCCGTGTGCATGCGACCGGGTACCAGGCCGTGCAACAGGCGGGTATAATTATTCTCAACGGCGTAATCGGATGTCAGGCGAAGGATCTCTTTCTTTACATCAGTGATGATCTGTTGTGTGACATTGCGATGCCGGGAAAGTTCCTCCCTGGTCATCGATGACGGATCTGATTTCTTGAGCACGAATACCCAACAGGTATCAATCTCTTCGATGTCATCAAAATTACTGGTCTCGATATCTGAAGATGGGATAACAGCTATCAGAACTACCTCGCCGTCGGCAAGATCGGAGGCGATTTCCTGCATCTCATCAACATCCGCAACGACAAAGTGCCGTGATATCGACTGTATCTTTCTACAGAAATATCCCCAAAGGGATTCATAAGTGCTAATCAGTATCATTCTTCTTGTATTGTGCCTCGATGGCTTTATTTTGTTTAACAACCTGATAAAGCCTGATCATGATATCATACAGGTTTTGATTGTCTGTTTCGTCGATGGAACCAAATACATGGGTTTCGGCCATGGTGAAAAGAAGTCCCACGGCGCCGATATCCGGTAACCCGTCAATTTTTGTTTCCTGCTCATAGAGACAGGAAAAATCAATTTTTTTTCCTTCGATCTCAATGGCCCCTTTTTGAAGGAATTCCTCGCAACCGGAGAAGTAAAGGAAGATCCCATAGCGGATCGGCATGGGAAGCCGCGATATTTTCCTTGCCCTTTTTTCGATCAGGGACGGATTTGTTTTTGAGGTAATAGGCCTGCGCTGCTGTCCGTCAAAAAACCAGAAATGACGGATGATCCTGTAAAATAACCGACGTGGCCTGTACAGGGCCGCGATGAGGTGGTTAAGATCATCCTGTTCATGAGATTTGACGAAAGCAGCGTAATATTGATGAGCAATGCGGTACTCGCAGAACGTGACATCCTGCAGGGCATCGGCCGGGCCATAATACCTGCCGATGCGCGGAATGAAATTTTTCGTGAACGACATCCGGAACACCTTCACTTTCTTCTCATCCTGCAATTGCTCTTCAAAAAATGTTTCGCAGAGCTGAGCGAGATTGTTGATGTTGGAAGATATCTCCATTTTCTCCGATTCAGGAAGTAGGAAATAGGATGGGTTGATAGTGACACCAAGCAGTTTGCAGATCAATTTGATTTTGAATTCTTCAATATTGATCTTGCCTCCCAGGTAATCCAGCACGAGGGATATATAGAAAATGAATTGCTCCTGGTTCATTTCCTCGATAACGGAAGGGATCTCCCGAACGATTTTCTTTTGTTGAATCTCGACGCGATGCATTAAAGGCGGACGTATTTGTTATCAGGATCAATTCTTTCGGTAGGATCATCGACTGTATAACTTTCCCCGGAGGCTATCAGCGATACCTTGACAAGGTGCTCTTTCAGCTTCTGAAGCTCCCGCTGACCATCTTTGGTCAGCAATTCAGATACTGCATTGCGATCGATCATGGGTGCCGGGTTCTTCCCTCTTACAACACCTGAGTGGACATTTTGGAAAATCCCGGATGGAAGGACCTCGACAGAGAGGCGTTTGATGGCCTTCCCAAGGGTGATCAGCACGATGGCCTCAGATGCCATATTGATAATGACCCGGTTGGAATCTGAAATTTCTTTGTCAATTATCTGCTCACATATTTCAGCATATTTTTCAGCAGTGAAGCATGTTTTGATATCTGATTCCTGTACCCGGCGCATGAACGGGACCAGCGAGAGGTAAGTGTACCGGGATCCTCCAATTGAAAATACCTTTTCAAATTGGTCGACCGTGTTGACGAAAAGTTCTTTTGTAGCCAGGTAAGCCGCAGATGTTCCCCAGGGGATCAAGATTGTTCCTTCACCTTCACCTTCGTCATCTTCAGAGGTAACACGGTAATCAACCTGAAGGTCAAGGTATTCAAGCAGGAGATCTGTCGCTTCATGGGCAAGGGAAAGCAGGTTGTCGTTATCCTTTTCAGTCTGCCACTCGAACGCCGGTTTTTCGTTTTCGCTGATGAATATCTGCCGGCCCTTGTCGGTATGTTGCACGTCGCTTGACGGCAGATACCGGCGCAGCGCATGAAGAGCCAGAGGGAGTTGTATCTTCTTCACAAGGCTATCCAGCACCAGGTATTCCGGGTGATCTTCATCCGGGGTGGCGTTGTAATTATCGGAGTTGTAATGCTCCTCGGCGAGAGAGAAAACCTCATCGGAGATGATCTTTCGGATGTCGCGTTCAGCGAAACCGATATAGGATGTCAGGTTTGTAAAATTCGACGACTTGTAAATAAAGCCGATGAGTTCTTTTAGCTCGGCGGCTCCATTATTGGTTTTATTGAAGATCATTGGGTGAAGTGTTTTGAGGTCCTGAAGACTGGTTGCGGATTCTGTCCTTTGGATTTGTTGATTCTTCGGTCAGCAGAACATCGTGATAAAATCCCAGGCGGAGTTTCTTTTTCGGGAAATTTGCCCGGATGGCCATGTTGATATCCTTCATCACGATCCCTTCCGGGATCTCAACACCGGTCTGCAGGTAAAGTTTGAAGGCGTACAGCTGTTCGGATCCGCTCGGAAGGTTCCCATCCTTTGAAAGGTTACTCAGTGCAGGGTGCAAGCCGATGCCTGAAGTGGTTTGGAAAAGGGCCTCGTTGGCGATATTGATCTGCGCGTCGATGAAATCCTTCACCTTTTGATCCAACGGCGTTATTTTCCATCCGACATATTGGTTTCCGATTTCATCGAAGACGGTGGAAGTTGATACGAACTTCCCGACTTTATCTCCTCCTGCCAAGGCGATGCTGAACTTTTTCATCACCTCGTCTTTTGCATCTTCGAAAACCTTATCTGTAAATTCTTTACCCTCGGTTGCATATTTATCCTGCAGGGTACTCTTGAGGTTCTCCCAATAAATTGCCGGAACTTCGATATGGTATTTGATTGCCATCGAGTTGTCGTTGAAGCTCTGCAATAACTTAGGTATCGATGAATGGAGTTTGATCCAGTTCAGGTTGCCATGAAGCGGGGACCGGCTGTACTCGTAATCCAGGGCGAAAGAGTAAAGGTTCGAATAGCGCATTGATACCGGGTAATCGAATGGCGTATCGGGATTGAACACCGGGTACCGGCGCAGGCCGTTCTTCCATGGCTGAGAATAATCGCCAACAATAATGTTGTGAACCTGGTTATTTACGTCCGGCCACTCAAGTCGGGAGTACATCGACGAAACGTGTTCAAGTTTCGCGACAACGGCCCGGGCGCCGATTCGTGCGCCTTTATTGCGATAGAATTTTGTGAAACGGCCGTTTGTTGTTCTGAATTCGACGCACCCCTTCAACAGGTAGTCCTCGTAATCCCATGAATCGAGCCAGTCCTGGATTTCACGGTCTTCGACCCAATATTTTATCCGCCGGCCGTTCTCGAACCTGACACTGTACAAAGCAGGGCCCTGGCCATAAAGAAGCTGAGCCTGTTTGTTGAGAATTTCAGGAGTGAGGTTGTTGTCATCAAGGATAACCCTGAGCTCATCCGGGTAATTATTTTCCTGCCCGTTGGGAACGATATCGAATTCTCCGATCCTTACCGGTTGCAGTTGACGGATGTTGGAATAGAAAGGGAGCACTGATGGAGATGCCATACGCATTGACCCCGATACCTCGAAGGCATAGACTCCTACGGGCATGACGGCTAATGCTTTTTCTCCGACCTTAATGATCTTTACTTCGTTTTCCTGTATCTCGGTCATGAAACTATTATTTTTTGATCCTCGAATTCAGTGATTAAAATCTGCCAGCAGACCCTGGGCTTGTCAAGATCCTCATCGACGTAGAAAAGTTTGTGGTCAGCCTCTGTCAAATCGTCCCCTTTAGCCGCCGGCCGCAAATGAGCACGCCTCACATGGCGGATCCCGCTCGATGTCCTGGTATCCCGGTTCAATGTTGCATGAGAAAAGGAAAATGATTTTCCTTCATGGGAAAGCTGGCGCATTTGTGATATGGCTGAAAAAAGAGGAATCATTGATATTCCGGATATTGAGGTTTTATTTGTATACACGGATGGTAAATGGTAAATATCCAAGTATTCCGTTTATCGGTTGGCCCAAATTTTCACCACCCGAAATAACTGATGTAATCACAAAACCATTTGGAGCCGATGGTACTATATTTATTTGAAATATACTATTAACAACATCCGTATAATTACCAAAATACGTCGTTTTATATTGTGGAAAGGCATTTAATAAAGTTCCAGTGTATACTCCTGTTTCTTGATATGCCCATATAATATTTCCTATTTCATTTTTTA
>Ga0116170_10002810_pt1 | contig 16588 bp, 14 predicted proteins | sample AD_JPNHW1_MetaG_FD_89797 | JGI IMG/M metagenome (GOLD analysis project Ga0116170, IMG submission 89797) | Active sludge microbial communities of municipal wastewater-treating anaerobic digesters from Japan - AD_JPNHW1_MetaG | ecosystem: Engineered > Bioreactor > Anaerobic > Digestate | place...
CAGGCAAAGACCTTCTGCAAAAAAAACCGGCCGCTGAAGCATCGCCGGCCGCAGTTGCTGCGCCGGTTGCTGCCCCGACAACCCCTGAACCCACCCGCTTAAAGATCAGTAATTCAGATACGGCTACTGTGATGCGCGAGCTTGCCAAACAAGCGTCGAGAACTCTTCATTTTCGTGACCCGGTTCAAAGTCGTATCGAAATTGATGTCAGTGCCGCAGACCCCACCGAAGCCCTGAGACAGGTCGCCGAAAAAGCCGGCTTTGTGCTGACGATCGAAGACGGCGATTTCTGGGTTTCACGCATCGAAAACCCGTTGCTCCGAATTTCTGAACAGGCGCAGGTTGAGGGGGCTGACTTGTCGAACCTCGCCCTCGGCGATATTCTAAAAGCGCTCGGGCAGATTGCTGAAGTGAATATTGGCCTTGACCAGTCGCTCGAAAGCATCAAAGAAAAACGCGTTAATATCTATTTTCAGAAGATCAGCCTGCGACGTGCTTTTGAGACCCTGCTGAAAGTGCATGACCTCGTTTTAACAGTTGTCGATGAAAAGACCCTGCTGGTGATGACCCTGGATAACGCCAGACAACTCGCCGGAAAAGTGGTACGCATTCTGCCGTTGCAGGTGCCCTATGAAAAACTTAACTCGGTTGTCGCAGAACTGGTGAGCAGTGATGTTATCGCCCGGGTCAAGACCCAGGAAGACCTCGGAAACGTCATTCTGACTGGCGACCGTGAAGCGGTAGATATTTATGAAACTGCCGTAAAAAGCCTTGAAGGCAAGATGCTGTTCGCAGGAGAATCATTCAGCCGCGAATATTTTCACCCCTTGAATACCAAACCTGAAGAAATGATCGCCCTGATCAAAGAAAACCTGAGCGAAAAAGAGACGGTTAAAGTGTCTTTTGATAAGAGAACGGATCTGATGCTCGTCTCTGGCCCGGCTTCTTCGGTTAAACGAACTCTCGAAGTAATGAAACGCCTCGACAAAGACCCGACCCGTCAGGCTCTAATTCATATCAGGTTGATTGAAATCACCCGCAAGGATCTCGAAACGATCGGTATTAAAATACCAGACCAGCTCGCGGCAACTGGTGACCTGAAAAATTTCAACGCCTCCAGTATCGTTATTCCAGCTAATTTTACGGCATTTCAGGATAACAGCAGGGTTAAAACCCTTGCCAACCCAACCCTGCGCTGCATGGACAAGGAAGAGGCAAGCATCGATATTTCAGAACAGATACCGATCAAAAATTCAACCACCAATTATTTCGCCGCCGCCGCTGCCAGTATGTCGGTTTCGACGAGTGATAACTGGACAACTTCTGATGTTGGTATCAAGCTGAATGTTCAGCCCTTTATTCACCAGGATAACGAAATAACCATGAAGGTCGATATTGACCTGACCGAACTGCTGTCGCTTGTCGAAGGTCACCCCTGGACCGCCAAACGCAATATCAAGACAATGGTCAGGGTCAAAGACAACGAAACAGTGGTAATTGGCGGCCTGATCCGTAACAAAAAAACCAATAACAAGCGGCCGTTCCCATTTCTCAGCAAAATACCGTTGTTGCGCAAACTGGTCAAACGCCTTGAACATAACGAAGACGCCTATGAAAAGGCCGAGATGATCATTCTGATTACCCCCAATGTGGTTACTTCGGCGGGTCTGTCGCCTGCTGCAACTACCAGACTGACAGCAGGAACCGCGGACTCAATTAGAAAACAGGAACCATAAGTCATGCCAGCCAGAAAAAATCTGTTGTTTCTGTCGGCTGCATTTGTGGTGGCAATGCTTTCGGGCTTTATTTTTGCATCTGGAAGTAACCGATCCGAGGTTGCCACCAATGAATCGCTGGCCCGTGAAATGGCAAGGGTTATCAGAACCCTCGAACCGTTGCGCAAATCAGCCTCTGATAACTTAAAGGTTATTGCCGACCAGAGCGTTCCAGAGATACTGCATCCGGTAATTCAGCGGGGTCTGTTGCAAAGTCTTCCCAATGGAGACTGGCAATGGAAGCGCGTCATACCGCGCGGCGAAGGGCTATACTTTTTTTCCAGACTTCTCGAAACTCTGAGCCTTGAAATGCGTGAGTTTCCCGTGTTGATACGCGTAGAGACTGAGTATGCCGATATCGGCCCGGCGCACTGGCTGAAAGATGCGTTGCAGTTGCTTGCCGGAACGGGCGCCTTGCATGGTTTTGGCAACGGTCGCCTTTTTCCGGACATGTCATTGCAACAGAGCGAAGTCAAACAGATTGGTTCGGCTTTGATTGAATATCTTGGTTCAAACTGTCTCCTGATTGTTTTTGACGGCAAAGCAGGCAAGGTGCGTGCCAAGGGAGCATTGAGCAAGATTGACCTCAAAGGCTGGCGCTATTCTTTTGAACGTCGCAATTGGTTTGAACTCGATGCTGAAGGTTGCTTTTACCCAAATTTTGCTGGGGCCAGACAGCAAAGCATCTTCTTCGACAACCCTGCCTTTATTCAGAATGGTTCCTTTAAGGTTGAAGACGGCATACCATCGGCCGGCCTGATCAAAATTCAGAAAAAATATGTCGAAAAACCGACCGGGCTAGCTGAAAATGTTGCGAATGTTGCGACTGCTGCGACCGCTTCCGTCAGCCTGAATAACGCCGGCGAACGACAGATTCTCAAAGAACGTTTAAAAGAATTGCAGGCAAAACATCGTGTCAGGCAACCGGCTCAGACCATGGTTGCCCCAGAGTATGTGCCGCAACCGGCCTTCGAACAGACAGTGCCAACGGTGCCTCTGAACGAAAATTCTGGCCTTAAAACGCCTGCGTTGCCTGAGGCTGCCGATGAATCTGTGGCTGAACAAACCTCTGTCGAACCAGTCGTCAACCTCGTTGAAGATAAGCAGTATGAAGGTTGCGTGAATGATGCGGTAACAGGTTTGCCGGTGGCTGGTGCTGTGGTGATGGTAGGTTCACAGCAATTCTCGGCAGACTCTGAAGGTCGATTTAAATTTTCGACACCCGAAAATGCCGTTGTCGAAGTTACGGCTTATTCTGAGGGTTATGAAGCTATTTCCCTGCGCCACCGCGCCGGGTATCGGGCCGGCCCTCTAAGGCTGGCGATTAAACCTGTAATGAGCGGGTTGTCCGGCAAAGTCGTGCATTCTGAGTCTGGCAATGCCATGGCAAAGGTTCTGGTTAAGCTTGGGATTCGTGCCACCAGAACCGATGCTGAAGGCCAGTTCTCTTTCAAAGGCATTAAACCGGGTTATCATCAGGTTTCCTGCTTTGCCCGTGGTTTTATGGAAGCACACGAAATTGTGCACGTTGGTAACCAGCCGGTTGAAAATTTTGCCATCAGCGTGCGGCCAATATTTGAAGAGTATTCAGCAGCTCGAACCTCAGAGATGAACTGACCTCGGGTTTACCCAAACGACCGCGACAATCGCGACCAGTTCAACGACCACGAGTCTTTGCTCCCATTTGATTGCCCGTTTCTTCGTCATTCATGCCTGGTCGAAAGCGTCAGCATGCTAAGGGTTGCAAGAATTATAGCCACCAGTTCGATGAGCCCAGGCGAAATGCCACCTGGCGTGGCAATGCCTGGTAATTGGGTTTTACAAAGCGTTGTTCAGCTCTTTAATTACTGAAGCCAGGGCACTTATCGCTTCGATTCTGCTGGGGAAAAATTTTTCGCGACCATAAATCAGGGGCAGGGTGCTTTTAATCAGGAACTTTTCGCGAAGATGCTCAAGAAAGTTCCGGATATCCTGATTGCTCATCGGGCCGGATCTGCCCGAGCATAGATTGTTTGCCAAGGTTGTTTCTATTGACAGCGTAGCGAAAAGCTTGCTTACCAGTTGTTTCCAGTCGTTCCAGGTTATTGTTTCGGTTGGGCGTATGCAGTTATTGGGGTCGCCGCATCTGATGCCCAGATCGCTGAGCGGCTTGATTGCGAGATAAACCGGGTGGATTGGCGAAACATCCTGATAGAATTGACTGTCAGAACTGCTTCTGTCTGGTTGCGAGCTGGGTTGTTCAAAAAACGGGTTGGGAAACAACGACAAATTCGGCTGGCTGAAGGAATGGCGCAGAAAAGATTCAAACCGGCCGACTTTTTCCACGTCTATTATGGCCTTATCGCCCGGTGATTCAGAAAAAAGCTGATAAAAGATACTGTCGAGTTCATGGTGCGGCATTTCGAGTTTTCGGGCCAGAAAGGCGCGAAAATCGACCCAGTTCGCGGTTTCGTCGGTGGCCTCTTTGACCTGATTAAAAAACAGAAAACCAGAAAGCGAGAACAGCAAAAGCATCAGAATCACCATGGTCATCAGGCGATACTTCAAGACCATGCGTTTTAGAGAAAAACTTTTTTTGAGTTTTGGCAATGGCGGCGCAGGTAATTCATTCCTGGTATGGGTTCCCTGTGCGACGTTTTCAGAACCTTCGCAGTGGGCGAAACGCGTTGAACGGCCGCAACCGCCGCAAAAACGGGCAACGGCAGGGTTGCTGCGTTCGCAGAAGTTACATTTTTTTATGTTTGCGGCGTCATTGACGGTCTGAACCGCATGCGGCAAATTGCTTGGCATAATAGATTTATCGGCAAGCTGATGGCAAATGGCAAGAGGTCGGGCCTTTATCTGCCGGGCGGTTATTTTTTCGGCTGGTAATTCTGGGCGACCAGAAAAATTTCGCGGCTACGGGTCAGTGATGCTTTCGGGTTGAATGACTTGGCAAAATCAAACATTTTTCGGGCCCGTTGCAGTAGTTGCTGATATTCTGCGCCCTCAAAGACTTTCGCGACAAAGCAGCCGCCTGGCTTAAGAAGTTTTTCTACTATATCAAGGGCCAGATGAACGAGCAGGGCCGAGTTCTCAGTGTCTGCAAAATGGACCCCGGTAGTATCGGGGGCCATATCGCTGAGAATCAGGTCAAGCCCGTGAGGCGCCAGTTCGGTGATTCGGGCCTGGTTCGCGGCGTCTCTGATGTCGCCTTTGATAATGATGGCACCTTCGACCGGGGCAATTTCGAGCAGATCGATGGCGATGATTTTAGCTTTGCCGTTGACTTTTCGTAAAGCGTATTGGGTCCAGCTGCCGGGCGCCGCGCCAAGGTCGAGAATTTTCTGCCCGGGCTTGATCAGCTTGTACTTCTGGTCGATTTCTTCGAGCTTATAGGCTGCCCGGGATCGATAGTCGTCAAGTCTGGATTTCTGCAGGTAGTGATCGTTCAGGCGGTCTTTGAACCATGCTTTGGCCATATCAGTCGAGGTATTCTTCGGTAAGCTTCGTATTGAAGATTCTTGGCTCGGGGCGTTTCTCGATGACTCCGGTTTCCTGAATGTATTTGATCAGGGCATCGCGAACCAGCAGGTCAAGGCGCTTGCGACTCTTGTATTCACGAAGCAGTGTGTAACCATCGCCACCGGCAGCGATAAAATCATTCAGCGCCACCTTGTAAACCTTTTCGGCTTCAAGAGGCTGGCCGTCTTCGGTCTCGAGTTTTACAATTCGCTTCATTGGCTTTTGAGAAGGATCAAAGGTGATTTTTAGACCGGAGGGCAGCAGATAACCATAATCACTGCCGACTACCAGTTTCTGACCTTCGGCTTTGATGTTGTAATTATCAAGCGCAAAAGCCTTGTCTTCACTATCAATCTGTTTGGCCTGGTTCGAAACCGAGCGCTCGAGCAGGTCGTGAATCTGAATGCCGGTCATGTCGATCACTTCAAGGTAATTGTCGAAGGGCTGAACCATAAAAATGTCTTCAATGGTAATTTTGCCCTTTTCAAGGGGCTGCCTGACCCCGCCAAAGTTGATCATCGCAAAATCTGCGTCAGAATATTTTCGCATCGCATCAGCTATCAGGGAACCCTCAGATGAATCACCGCCGCTCACCCCACGATAAAGACCTACTTTTGATTCGCCAATTACTTGCTGCATCTCGATCTTGAGTTCTTTGAGGTAGGAATCTTCAAGTTCTTTAAAAGTCGGATCTTCACCGACTTTATCAAGATAAAGAGGTACCGATTCATAACTGATTACAGGGCTGGCGGCATCTTCAAGGTTAATGCGTATCTGCGAAGCATACTCGAGTGAGCTGCCGCCATGAATGAGCGGGGTATTAAAGGGTTCAATCCAGGTGATTTCTTTTTTGTGAGCGTGTGAATGCCCGCCCAGTATCAGGTCAATGCCCTCAACCTGCCTGGCAAACTCAAGATCGCCGTCAAAGCCAAGGTGCGAAAGCAGAATCACGAAGTCGGCACCGCCCCTGCGAAGAGCCTTGATCAGACCAGGCACGATCGGCAGCGGGTCAAGAAAAACAAGATCCTTGACGTTTTTTTCAAACGAAATAGTCGCTGTTTCGGGTGAATCGATGCCGATTACACCGATCTTGCGACCCTGATGGCTGATCAGTACATAGGGCTGTGTGAATGGCATTGGTTTGCCCGTTGCCTTTTCGACAATATTGCAGCAGAGCACCGGAAAATCGCGCTTTTTCATCTGCTCGACGAGGTTCTGGTAAGAATAGTCGAATTCATGATTGCCGAGGGTCACCCCTGCCACCCGCATCCGGGTAAGAAAGTCGATCATCACCGCGCCTTTGGTGCGATCGACAATCGGTGTACCCTGAAAGAAATCGCCGGAATCAAAATACAGCATGCGGGCCTTGGCGTTTTCGGGTGCCGCCTTGGCTTTATTCATTAAATTTTTAAGTATGGCGTAGCCACCCATCAGCGGGCGCGGTTCTTCTTTGATGACCGGGTCAGGGTGTGCGGCTATGACTCCATGCACGTCGCTGGTGTGGAAAATTAAAAACTCCGCGCCGTTGACAGATACGCTGAGGGCAAAAATCAGAATTGCCAGCAGCGTGAAAGTTCGGTTTAAAAAACCATGTCGGTTGGCTCTAACCATTCAGGTCTCCTTGAGAGGCTTTAGCATTTGTTTATTCTATCTGGCAGATTTAAGTTCTTGTTCTTCAATCACCAGTTCAATATTGCACTTGTTCAACGAAATGAAACCGGCATGCATAATGTGGCTGGTTCTCAAATCGGTGATCACGGCGTCTGTTATCGGCAGGAAATCACGCGTCTGGCTTTCAGTATTCAAAATGTCAGACAGACGGCTGTTTTTTATAAGATGCAGGTTGCCCTGTATTTTATGCTGAGAAGTGAATATCAATACTTTCAGCTGATCTGTTTTAGCTTTCATTTTTTCTCTCCTGGGAGGATTATCTCGGCAAATCGCCCCTCGGCCTCAGCCAGAATTGTTCCATCTGGAAGAATTACCGAGGCCCGGGCAAAATACATATTCTTTCGTTGCCCGACCAGGGTGGCGGCAAACTTCAGCGGCACACCGATCGGAGTTGGCTTGAGGTATCTGATCTGCATGTCAGCTGTCACAACCGTAAGCTCATTCTTGGCACCCATAACTGCGTAACCCATAGCTTCATCCATGAGGGTGCAGAGTATGCCGCCATGCACAATGCCTGCATAACTCTGATAGGCCGGGCCGGGCGCCCATGTGAACGAGCAGGTGTGCCCTTCTACGTGCTTTTTGACCGGAATATGCAGCCCGCTGCTGTTACGTGGCCCGCAGACAAAACAATGGTCGTTATCGATCAGGTTGAGCCGTGACAGGTTGCGGCGCTCGATCTGCCGGCGCCCGACGTTGAGAGCTTCGGCAATTTCGGGTCGGGAAATGGCAATCGGAGTTGTAAGAGAGGCTCGTTCATAAACAAGAACGTTATGTCGTTCGAGTCTGGTTTTTAAGGTTTCGAGGCTTGGCACTTCAAAGGCGCGGTGACTGGGGTCGCCGGTTAGAACGGGCAGGCTGCCCAGATCGTTGAGCCCGTGCTCGACCAGCTCGGGAAAACGGTGGAAGAGGTGCGGTGGCAACGAAATGTGATGAACCGGAAATACCTCACGCAAACTACCAATGGCTTTCTGTATGGATGCAAAGGGCAAGGGCGGTCGGTCGGGCATGCTGCACGCCGGGGAGGGCTGAAATGGAACCAACCTGACATCTTGAAGCAGCGGGTCAGCGGTGCAGAATCTGCCGATCTCGGCGATGAAATTCAGGCGTTCTTCTTCGCTTTCGCCGATTCCGACGACAAATCCGAGAGAGTAGGGGATGCCGGAATTATGCAACCCTTCGATGAAAGCTTTCCCAGCGCTTGGATTTCGGCCTCTTGAATGTTCAAGGGCCTCGCCTGGAGCAGAAAGCGTTGCGCACACCAGATTCAGGCGAAACGAACAGCCTGCGTTAGTGAAATTTTCGAGCGCAAAGGCATTAAGATAGCCGATCTCGAGCACCGGAAGCACTTTTGCTTCAAGCGCGATGCGGCATACTTCAAGAAGGTAGTCAGAGAAAGAGGTGAAACCGGCCTGGTGCAGGGCAATCTGAATGTGTGGAAAGTCCTGTGGGGATTCGCCGGCGATGAAAATAATCTCAGTCGCACCACGGCGTGCCAGATCTTCAACCTTTTCTTTAACCTCGGCGACCATAAGCAGGGGGCCGTCTTCGCGAAAAAACGAGCAATAACCGCAACTCTGATGACAGGTACGGGTCAGCTCGACGTATGAACTGAATATGTAAGATATTGAAACGCTGTTTGTCATGGCATAAACTTACCATAACCTTGAAAAAAAATAAATTCTGATAATTTTTTGGGAACCCGAAACGATCTTGCTGGTCAAACTGTACAAAATCAGGAGGCAACCCGGTGCGCAAAACAGGAATATATTATTTGCTGCTGTTGCTGATGGCCTGCTCGGCAAGCCTTTCAGCCCAGAACTTTTCTATTGAAGCCCAGGTTGATCGCGACCAGGTGGGTTTTGGTGAATCGTTAAGTCTGGTGCTGACTATTACTCAAAAATTAAATGCGGGCAATACACAGCGCATCAGTGTCCCGGCGGTCACAAAAATTCCGGGTTTTGATATCGCTTCGACCCGTAGCGCCCAAAGCACCAGATTCATCAACGGTGTAGGTGAGACCCAGAGCCAGATGCTTTACGAACTTGTTCCACAGCAGGCCGGCAAAGTTACCATTCCAGCCTTTTCATTTAAAGACCCCGAAGGCAACGAGCATACTACCAGGCCGCTTGAAATTACGGTTCAACCACCCGAACCCGAGCCTGCCGAGCAACCAGCTGCGGCTAAATCGGCTGTTGAAACGGCAAAACCAGGTGATGGATTCTTTAATTGGATTCTTTATGTCGGGCTGGCGCTGGGCCTGGTTGTGGCCCTGCCGTTTGTTTATTATGCCTTCGCCGGCTTAACCGCGCGATCGGCAGGCGATGTCGCTGCCTCGGCAGCCGCTCAGACGATGGGTTCTCAGGCCGCAGATAAAGAGACCGGGCGGTCGGTTGGCACTGAAGATGCTGTTATTACCGGTGTAGTGGCCGAAACGCCGCCATTGCCCAGGCGTCAGGTCAATTTCAATAGTGCGGTTGATTCCTTGAAACGCCAGTTCCCTGATGCCGACCGTGACTTTTACCGCCATTATTTTGACCTGTTCAGGGAAGCCGCCATGGCAAAGTCTGGCAGTTTGCGGGCCAATATGACCTCAGACGAACTTTTCAGGCAGATTTGTGTGCTGGCAGGCGGCGAAAGCATTACCCAGGCTGCACGCCGCCTTACGAATGATATCGATATGGTTATGTATGCCAATCAGGTGCCGGCCAGATCTTTTTCGGTGATCGATGCCGATGCCCGCGAAATTATAAGAGTTATTAACGACTAACGGGAGTTGCCAATGAACCAGTCACCAGAATTAACAAAAAGAATAGAAGAGGCAGGTTTGCTGATTGAAAAGCTGCGAACCCAGGCTCGAAAAGTTCTCGTCGGGCAGACCGACCTGCTCGAAAGCTTGATTCTTGCCCTGGTTTCTGATGGCCATATTCTGCTCGAAGGTGTGCCCGGCCTGGCAAAGACTCTGGCGATCAAGGCCCTGGCCCGCACAGTTAAAACAGGGTTTTCCCGCATTCAATTCACCCCTGATCTTTTGCCCGCAGACTTGATCGGCACCCGGATTTTTGACCAGCGAACTGCAGAATTCCAGACTCACAAGGGCCCGATTTTTTCTAATTTTGTTCTGGCCGACGAAATCAACCGCGCCCCGGCCAAAGTGCAGAGCGCCCTGCTTGAATCCATGGAAGAACGCCAGATCACCATTGAACGCGAAACTTTTCACCTTCAGGAGCCCTTTCTGGTGCTGGCAACCCAGAACCCGATTGAGACCGAGGGTACCTATACTCTTTCAGAAGCCCAGGTTGACCGCTTTCTCTTCAAGGTCGTCGTTAAATACCCTTCATTTGAAGAAGAAAGGCTCATTGTTAAACGTATGGCCCTCGACGAAAAAAGCCACCAGATTAATGTCGTTGAACCTGTGCTCGACGCCGCCGGCATTATTGAGCTGCGCCAGCTTGCCCGTGAGGTTTATGTCGACGACAAGATCGTCGAATATGTTCTGCGACTCGTCGATGCCACCCGAAATCCCGAAAAATACAATCTGCCGCTGAAGAGCTATATTCGCTTCGGCGCTTCGCCCCGTGCCTCAATTTATCTGACACGTGCTGCACGCAGCCGGGCAATGGTCGCCGGGCGCGGTTTCGTCAAGCCTGATGACGTTAAGGCGGTTATGAACGAAATTCTGCGACACCGCATTATACCAACCTACGAAGCCGAAGCTGACGAAGTCGATTCAGACGAGATTGTCAGACGTATCCGGGAAGGAGTAGCGGTGCCCTGAGGTGCCGCGCTGATCGAACATGCTGCCAGAAGAGCTGCTGAAAGAAGTTCGCCGTATTGAGATCAAGACGGGCCATCTCGTCGATTCTCTCTACTCTGGCGGCTACCGGTCGGTTTTCAAAGGGCGCGGTATCGAGTTCGCGGGTATTCGTGAGTATTACCGTGGCGACGAATTCAGATCAATAGACTGGAAAGTCTCGGCACGCACCGGCAAGTTTCATGTGCGCGAGCACATAGAAGAAAGAGAGCTGCAGATGGTGGTTGCCCTCGATCTTTCGGCATCTATGGCCTTCGGCTCGGGCAGTCGCGAAAAGCGTGAGAGCGCTGTTGAATTCGCAGCTGCGATGAGCCTGGCAGCTGAACGCAATAACGACCGGGCCGGAGTCTGTCTGTTTACCGACCGCGTCGAAAAATTCATTCAACCGGCCAAAGGCAGAACGCACGTTCTGCGCCTGATCAGGGAACTATTATACTTCATTCCGGAACGGCGAAAAACTGACTTGCGTGCCGCGCTTGATTTTTTGAATGCAACTATTAATCGCCGTTCAATCGTTTTTCTGGTCACCGATGCCCTCGGAATCAATGATTTCGCACGGGAACTGAGAATAACCGCTGCCCGGCACGATCTGATAATGGTCATGGTTCGAGACCCTCGCGAAATCGAACTGCCAGATGTCGGGTTGATCGAGGTCGAGAACCCCGAAACCGGCGAAGAAACCATCTTCGATACTTCTGATCGTCAGGCGGTGGCCGAACTGACCAGCCATCAGAAACAGCTCGATGACGCCTTCGTTAAAACCTGCCGCCGCCTTGGAATCGACGTGATCAGGCTGATTGCCGGGGAGTCTGTAGTTAAACCTGTTTGCCAGCTTTTCTCTGAACGCGAGAGAAGAATGGCCAACCTTAAATAAGATGAGGTAAAAATGAACAGTCTTAGAGGTATCACCCGAAAATTAGATGCCATGCTGCTGATGATCATTGCCGGCCTGATACTGGCCCTGGCCCTTTCATGGAATTATTATCAGAGCCGCAAAACGACCAGCGTTGAGAATGAAAACATCGCTGCCAGCCTTCTGGCACACGGTCTGCCGGCCGAAGCCGCCGCGCTTCTTGAAGAAAACATCAGCCGGCAGCCTCTCTCAGAACGCAGCCAGAAACTTAGAAAGTCGCTTGTCGATATTTATATGAACGACCTCGGCAACTACGAAAAAGCTCTGGCTGAACTCGTTTATCTCAAAAATACTGCCGGCGATCAGCCATTGGCAAGTGGCAGCGAAGAAAGGATCCGCTATTGTCTGAACCGCCTCGGCCGGGTCTACGACGCCGAACGCCTGCGCCTTTTCGCTTCCGGAGAAAACCCGGTGGTCAATAACGTGGCTTCTGATACGGTTGTTCGTTTTGGCAATCGGCACATGATCGGAATTGATGCCTTGCGTGCCCGTCTGAATGCCACAAAAACCTCGAGCGGCCCTTTAAGCCGTGCCGAAATTGATGCGGCAATCAGCGCCATGACCCAGGAAATGCTTTTGACCAGAGCCGCAGAGCGCGAAAATATCAAAAATGACTCTGAATATCTGGCTCGGGTGAAACAATTTGAGAACAGCCTGGCGATCAGCGCTTATCTCAATAAACATGTTCTTAAAGATCGTAAGCTCGATGAACAGCAGCGCCAACAGGCTCTTGCCGATGAAATAAACCGTCTGGCGCAGGCTGAAGCGATGCAGATTAACCGTGAGGTTATCAGTGCTGCTTTTCCAGAGATTGCGTCGGCAACTTCTCAGGCCCCTTCAGGTGAATGATTTGAATCACTGCCGCGAGGATTGAACTTGCTGAAACAGGCAAATACAAAGCATAATGGTCTTGAACGCCTCAACGCATCGGCGACGGTTGCCGTTGCCTCGATGCCGGCCCTGCCGCCCGGCGAAGAGATATTTGATCTCATGCCTCCGCAGGGCATGGCGTATCCGTGGTTGCAGTTGCTGTGGCAGGCGGCCGGCGTTGTGCTGGCATTCTGGCTGCTCTGGCTTTTTTATCGCTGGCTGACCGAGCCGGTGCCCAGAACCGTGAGAGTGCTGAATCAGAACCCCCAGAAACTTGCTTTGCGTGCGATTGAGCGCCTGAAGTTGTCACCGGTCTGGCAGCAACGGCAACTGAAAGAAATCTGCGAAACCCTGGCCGGGGTTTTAAAAACCTATGCCCGCCAGGCCTATAAAATAGGTCTCGGTGCCTCTTCTACTTCTGACGAGCTGCTTGACAGTTTCGACAGGCAACCTGTTTCTGACGAGGTTGTCAGCCGGGTCAGACAATTTCTCGATACATGCGATCGGGTCAAATTCACCGGTGTTGCTGTGGTCGGGGTGGTTCCAGAAGATCTGGCAGACCAGCTTTCGGGTCTGGTCATGCATCAGGGGTGGCTGAAATGAAATGGAACAGCCCCGAATTTATAATGCTTCTGGCTCTGATTCCTCTGGTTGCCTGGTATAAGCTCTATCTGGGCCGAACCCTGAAAAAGGGCGGGATTCGTTTTGCTCAGGCATTCTCGGGCAGCGATCTGAAGAAGAGTCTGCGGGTCAGATTGCTGTTTGTGCCTGATCTTTTGCGTCTCTGTGCCCTGTTGCTGCTGGTATTCGCCCTGATGCAACCCCAGTATGGCCAGGAACACGAGAGTGTCACCAGGCAGGGCATTGATATTATGATTGCCCTTGACGTTTCTGGCAGTATGGCCGCCGAAGACTTCAAGCCAGATCGCATCAGGGCCGCCCAGAAAATCACCGAAAACTTTATAAGCGGTATTACTGACCATCGCCTCGGCCTGGTAGTGTTCGCCGGCCTGGCGCTAACCCAATGCCCCTTAACCATTGATTATGGCGTGGTGACGGAATTGTTGCGGCGCACCAGCCTTGGCATGCTGAAATACGATGGTACTGCTATCGGTGATGCGATTATCAACGCTGTCTATAAATTCGCTTCCGATAACAGCGCAAAACGCGACAAAGTCGTGATTCTGCTCAGTGATGGAGAAAACAACTCTGGCTTCGACCCGCATGAAGCCGCAAAAATAGCCGCTGAAAAAGGGGTTCGGGTTTATACTATCGGGGTAGGCAGCCTTGAAGGCGCTCCGGTTCCGGTTTATCAGCAAGGCCAGAAGTTTTACGCCCGCAACAATGATGGTTCTCTCTACATACCTAAAATCGATGAACAGCTGATGAAAGATATTGCCTTCATCACTCGGGGCCACTATTTCAGGGCCACCGATAATCAGGCCCTCGAAGAAATTTACAAAACCATCGCAACCCTCGAAAAGGGCAAAATCGACGTGAACCGCACTATTCAATATTCTGAGCGCTTCTACTGGTTCCTGGCACCAGCGTTCCTGGTGCTGATGATCGAAATATACCTGCGCAGCCGGGTTTTCCAGAGGTTGTTCTGATGCTGATGTTTAAATCTGCCGAATATCTGCCTCTCCTGCTCATCGCAGCTCTCTGGGTCGCCATACTCTGGAAACACGCTGCCGCAACTCTGCATCGCCGCCGCACCGCCTTTGCCTCCGATCTGATGTTTGGGCGCATTGCCGGGCACCAGCCTACCAGGCGCCCGGTCGTCAAGTGGCTCATCGTTCTTGTCGTGCTGATGCTGGTTGGGGTCGGTCTGCTGCGCCCCCAGGGCGGGTTCTACGAAGAAGAGATCATGGGCGAAGGACTCGACCTGGTTATTGCCCTCGATATTTCAAAATCAATGTATGCTGATGACATCGAGGGAAACAGCCGACTTGATGTGGCCAAAGCGATTCTGGCCCGCATGGTAAACGGTTTGCGCGATGACCGGCTCGGCCTGGTGGTTTTTGCCGGCGAAACTATGATTCAAAGCCCACTTTCTTATGATAAAAATGCTTTTCTCACTTTTCTTGAACGAGTTAATCCCAGCCTGCTGGCGCGTCAGGGCACCAATCTTGCCGGCGCCATCCAGACTTCTCTCGACCGCTTCGATATGACCGCATCACAGTCTCGGGCAATTATTCTTATATCAGACGGCGAAGACGACAATCGTGAACGCCTCGAAAAAGCTGTCGAAGAGGCAGCCCGCAAAAAAATCCAGGTTTTCACGGTCGGTATCGGCAGCACCGCCGGCGGCAGAATTCCAGAGAGCCGCACCTGGTTCGGCGAAATCATTTATAAACGCCATAATGGTCGCCCGGTTATTACCAAGCTCAACGAAGCCAATCTTAAAGAAATCGCCACCCGCACCGGCGCCACCTATTTCAGAGCTTCTGATATTTCGAGCGCCCGGGAAGTCATTGCCGGTCTCGACGGCATCAAACGCGTGACGGTGACCGGCGGCAGTCGGCTGGTTCGCCGCGAACTTTATTTTTACCCGGTGTTGCTCGCATTTTTGCTGCTGCTACTCGAATGGATGATCTCGGAACGCATACCGTACGAACGCGAAAAAGATCACTGGTTAAAACGAATATGAACAGATACTTTTTGCTGGCGATAATTTGTTGTCTGAGCCTGCTGATGCCGATGACCTCACAGGCTCATCCGGCTTTTTCCGTCAACAGAGGCTTAAATGCTCTCGTGGCGGGCGACCTCGAAACCGCCGAAGCTGAAATGCAGAAGGCCAGATTCGACAGCCCGGATGATCCGGTTGTTCATTATAATCTTGGCATCATAAATTACCGAAAACGTAATTTTGCCGGGGCCGCAGCTTTTTTTGCCAGTTCGGCAGCCCTGCAGCAAAATCCTGACGCGCAGTTCAGCAGCCTTTACAATCTTGGCAATGCAACTTTCAGGGCCGGTGACTACGCCGCTGCCGTCTCGGCCTATGAGAACAGCCTTGCCCTTAAAAAAGACGACCAGGCTGAATATAACCTTAAAGTCGCCAGAGATAAGCTGCAAAAGCAACTCGAAAAACAGCAGCAGCCACCTGAAAGCAAACCAGGTGACTCGCAGAACCAGCAAGGCCAACAAAATCAGCCCCAGAACCAGCAAGATAAGCAAGAAAACAAGGATCAGCAAGGCCAGCAAGACAACAAGGGTCAGCAAGATCAGCAAGGTCAGCAAGGTCAGCAAGGTCAGCAAAACCAGCAAGGTCAGCAAAACGACAAGGGCCAGCAGAGCGATCAGCAGAACGATCAGAGTAGCCAGAATGGCCAGAACCAGCCGGGCCAGAAGAATGCTGAAGAATCGCCCGAAAAATCTGCAGAAAATTCAGGTAACCCTGACGCCGAAAACAAGCCGCCTGAGAATGAACCTGAAGATGATTCTAATGCCAGACCGCCTGAATCCGGGGCGCAAAATGCCAGCAATAGCTCTGATATTGCATCGCAGACCCAGGAATTAACAGAAGGTGCTGCTGACAACGATGCTGCCGGGCGTCAGGACATCGAAATGAACGAAAAATCTGGCCCCGAAAAGAGCGAACCTGAGGCATCGCAACGCGCCCGGGCCATGAAAAATACCAAGGTTAATCCATATATGATCGAAAAGATCCTCAAAGAAATGGCAAGCCGCGAACGGGAAGCCCAGTTGCGCTATCGCAATGAATCCCAACGCAACGAAGATCTCGACCCCGCCCAGATGGACGCCGAAGAACTGCGCGCGTGGTTCGAAAACCGCGGCCGGCCAGCGCGCAAGCCCTCTTCTGACGAGCCAGACTGGTAATTACAGTATTTCACCTGTAAGGCTTTTGAGTGTGTTTGCACAGTCGTTCAGCAACAGGGCAAACGCTTACCTAACTTTCTCTAGATGCTAGTTTCGGCAGGTCAGGCGATTGCATAAGCGACGCTTGTCGAGCACCCCATAGTTCCCTGCAAACGATGCCGCTAAGACCGGACGTTTTGCCTGGAGGGCAAAACGCGGGCG